>Ga0308169_10005111_pt1 | contig 12058 bp, 18 predicted proteins | sample PhyBR1_2_FD_202139 | JGI IMG/M metagenome (GOLD analysis project Ga0308169, IMG submission 202139) | Phyllosphere microbial communities from UC Gill Tract Community Farm, Albany, California, United States - DLSLSB.R1 | ecosystem: Host-associated > Plants > Phyllosphere > Unclassified | place... | reverse complement strand
CTTCACTGCTTTCTCGCTCCCTTCGCAAAACACCAGCGCGTCCAGCACTCTCGCTTTCGACCTTAGCAGCTTCATTACCAACTCGTCCGCAACCGTCAACGCAACGGTGAACCCGACCGAAGCGGCCCAATGGTTCGTCTACCATCAGAACAACGCGACGCTCGTCGGAACCGTGCCCAAGTCGCCCGAGTACGACAACGTCACTGTCATCTTCACTGCCGCAGAAGGTGGCCAGATCGCCACTGCTGACCTTGCTATCCACGTTGCCGGGGCGAGCGGTAACCCAGGAACCAACGGGACCGCGCCTGTACCAAACGGCGACTCGTCCGGCGGCGGATTATCCAAAGGCGCGAAGATCGGACTGGGCGTTGGTCTCGCCATTCTCGGCTTGATTCTGCTCGCGCTGCTTCTGTTCTTTTTCTGCTGCCGCCGACGGAAGAATTGGGAAGAGGGCGGCAAAGCGCGCGACGACGACGACAACGATAGCTTTGTGGCTACTTCGCCGCGCTCGCCCCCGGCGCATGGGAATGACCCCTTCAGACGTAGTGCCGGACTGGAACCACCTCGAAATCTCCTCGGTGAGATTGCGCGATTCTCCGGGTTCAGCTTGCGACAGACGGACGACAAGGAGAAGCGCGAGAGCCAGGACCAGCCTACGCGAATGGGCGGGCTCAAGGGTATCTTCACCCTCGCGGACGAGAAGCAGGACAACCACCCGGCGATCGTCACGCCTCGACTGACGCAGTCATCGAGCGATTTCTTGGCCGACGGACAGGTCGTAGGTATCGCGGATCCGGGATACGGCCGCCCGTCGCAGGACCGTGCGAGCTCGTTCACACAGTCTTTCGACTCCGAGTCGTCCCGCGCCAGCTGGGAAAGCCGCGAGTCGTTCCATTGGAGCTCAGGGGAGAACGAGACGCTAGGAGGAACACCCAACCGGAACCGTATCTCGACCACTCCGAGTATCCCCCGCCCCCGTTCAGACTTTACGCCCCGGTACCCGCGCAACAACTCGCCAACGCGCTTGGCACAGCTCGCATCGCAGCATACGCTGGGCATGGCGCCCGAGGAGTACTCTTCCGGATCGGGACACGAGGATTCGATGGAAGGGTCGTTCGGGTACACGGATGGGTCATTGGCTAATTCTGACTTCCCAAGCGGGCCAACTGGGCTTGGGCGATTCGGTGACTCGGGCTTCAAGAGCATCGATGAAGAGGACGAGGACACATCGGGGGAGGGACCGGCTATCGTGTCCATGGCGGAACGGCAATCATTTGAAACTCGACGACCGGTGACCGAGCGGCCTGGACCCAAGCTGCGTCCGAGCAAAGAACGGATTGCTTCACCGACCGAGAGCCCTCAGGCGCACGAGTACAGCGCACAGGGCTTGATGGACATGGGGCAAGAGGAGGAAGGGATGTACGACGACGCGGAGGAGTACCGGCGCAGCATGGTGGGTCGAGAGGGCGTGGGACTCGGCTATCCCGCCTCATCCATCTTCGGCAGCGAGTACCCGGACGGCGAGAGCGAGCAGAACCGATCGTCAACGATCACTGCCATCCCGCCGCACGACAACCCGATGTCGCCGCCGCTGCCCCAAGTGGGCTCGTTCGTCCGGCACTCGAACACCCCGTCCGGCGCGGCCGTCGCGGCGATGGCGCGACCCGCGTCAGGCTCAGCGAACGACGGACGAGTCATTGCGTGCGCAAACGAGACATTCAGCATCCACCCCCAGATCCACCCCCCGCCAACTGTCTCTCTCTCGGCGGCCACATGGTCCTCTGCCCCGCCGTCGACGTACCGCGCCGAGGTGGAGGGCGGCGGCAGTCTGCCCAGCTGGCTGCACTTTGACGCGCGGGAGCTCGAGCTGTGGGGTGTGCCGTCGCTGAACAACGGCGGTGAGGTCACTGTCATTCGAATCATCGAGAAGTTGCCGAGGGACAAACGACGCAGTGATCCCATGGCGTTCGGGTACGAGCCGCAGCAGGAGAGGGAGGTCGGACGGATTGTCATCGAGTGAGTCTCGGCTGCAACGTTGCGCGTGCAGGCTGACAGAGCAGGGTCGTCGACCGCGTGAGGAGCCCGCAGTTCGCGTTTGAGAACTCGCCACATGCGTTCTAGGCGCGCGATCCGGCGGCAAAGATGGAAGCGATGGGAGGCGCGTGCACGACATAGATGCGAGAGCGCGGGTGATGCCGCGCTGGACACTGCTTGTGTAACATGGCGATACCACGGACAATGGGCGGGCTGAGGACGTACCAGATGCGGACTGTCAGCTCGTCAACATAGAACAGAACAGAACGGAAATCGATCACGCTCTTTGGGAATCTTGCGAGGATTTGTATAATCAACCAACTATCACCCAGTATCGCGGCCATCTCAGTCTTGATGACGAATGGATGAATGCAGGATGCATCAACCATGCTACAAGCTGTCCGACGACGCCGGACCGTCCGCGCCGCGGGCTGACCTAGTACATGCGCCCAATATCGTGGTGCGTGCCCTTGGGGTTGATGACCTTGGTCCAGTTGCGCTCAAACTTGGTGAGCAGGCCACCGTAGGCGACCAGGGCGGAACGGAGGTATGACCTCAGCAGGAAGTGGTCGAACTGGTCCGAGAGGGCGATGGCGGCCGGGTAATCCTGAAAATTGGGGTACTTGACCCATTCCTGCGCGAGCTTGAGACGGTCGACGTTGTGCGCCCGACAGCCGTTCTGGAACGAGTTGGAGCGTTTGTATATCTCGTTGAGCTCGCGGATGAGGTGTGCCTGGACGTCGGCGCCTGCGGATCAGTCCGATGACCATGCGGTGTCGGTTGTCCCAGGGCGCAATGGCCGATCACCGAGGGGGGGTGGGTGGAGCGGCACTGACCAAACGAGTTGCCATCTTCAATCAGAGGTATCTCGAGATCAAGCCAGATGCGCAGATCCTGGCAGATCAGGTGCATGTCCAGATACTCCCTGTACCATCAGCAGTCTGACCTCTCCGGACCTCGTCCGGGTATGGGTCCGGGGAAGTCTTCCGAGTCACATGAGCTTCAGAAGACTCACTTGTTCGACAGGGCCAGGAGCTCGTTCTGGACCTTGTTGACCGGGACCACTTCGAACCAGTGCGGTCCGGGCCTTACACCATGTGCGAGCCCGTCCTTCCCCACCAGCCCATCTACACCGTCGTCCCCGCCCGGGAGCTCCCCTTCGTGCTCCTTGTCCGCCGCTCCACGGACGACCTGCGACGGCAAGAGGATCTTCCGGTTGCCTACGTGCGCGTGTGCCTCTGGCTCGGTCGGCTGGAACATTTTCGGCCTGTACGCGTCTGTCTCGACGTGCCCGAGCCACAACGGGGAGGAGGGGTCGTTCTCTGATTCGACGAGTTCTTGGATGCGTAGGATCTTTCCGGGGATGGTTTCTTGGATGTGCTTCTTCGCGATGGTGCGGTACTTTGCAAGCAGGTCCTGAGGTCAGACACCGCATCGGCACCAAGACCGCAAGCGTTACAGGGTGCTTACGGAAATGACGTGACGCTGCGGGTGAGTCTTGAAGACGTCGGACATGTCGGGCCCTTCGGCGCGTTGGTGCGAGGGCATGGCGTGTTGGTAGGGTGGGATAGATGATCGAGGCGTAGCCGACTGGTCGTGTCCTAGACATCTAGTAAAAGTAGCTCTACCTCGGTGGGAGTTGGAGTCAGTCACAAAGGAGAGCAGAAAGGATCAGCACAAAGGATGTCAAAGCCACGTATCCTTCAGCCGCATCCGGTACGATCTGCTCGGAAACCCCCCATCGCACACCTTACATCACTCCATACAATATCAAGGGATATAGTGTTACACGCCGCATCCCATCTCAAGCCGACCTGAAGCTCGGTCCTTTGCCCTTCCTGAGTCAATCCTATGGTCCGTATCAGCCTCCGGGTCTATTGTGTCGGGCTGTGGCTATGGTCGGCGCTGAACGAATACCGAATGGCCAATCATCCCCGCAGCTTCGACCAGAGTACGATGATGATGAGAATGACCAGGATGGCGATAATTCCAGCGGACAGGAACTTTTGCTGGTACATCCTAGAAGAGTCAGATGTCACCCGCAGTCCGTGGGGAGAGCGACTCACTTGAAGATCATCTTCTTGAGCGTGCCTGCCGCGCGATCAATTGAAGAGTCCGCCTGCGTCAGCTGCGCGTCAGCTGATGCAATGGACAAGTTCGAGGTTGCTCACGGTATCCCGTGTATGTTCGATCTGTTCCCTTTGACCCCTAAGATTCCGCAGAATGTCCGCTCCCACATCTTCCGTCTCCAGCGCGATTCTCTGGGCATTCTGCAGCCGCTGTGTCCCGTCTTCAAGTCGTTCTGTGCCCGCCAACAATCGCGTTCGAGAGGAGAAAGCAGATGGATCGTCTGTGTACGGATCGTCCGGGTTCGGCAACCCCGGTCCGGACAGGAGATCGTTGCGCTGGTTCTCCAGCCGGACTTCCCTCTGCCCGTCAACATGTGGCCACGAGGCCCAGTGATCAGCTCACCAGCGCCCTCTTGACCTTATCAAGCCCTTGCTTGGATGTTGCAAGTCGAGCCTGGTACGTCTGCCGTATCGACACCGGCATCGACGGCAGTTCCACCTCCATCTGCGCAATCTTCCGTGAGCGCGAGACCTACGCCATCAAAGCGGGCAGCTCACAATCTCCTCAGCCTCATCCAACTCATCTCCCACCTTCTTGAGCGCGGCTTTACGTTGCTCTACCCGTCAATCCGATCCGTGCGCAGTCGGCCAATGCTGGTGGAAGGCTTACCGCCTTTGAGCTGCTTCACATCCCCCTCCAGCTTCCCCTTCAGGCTCTGCAGCATCGCCTTGAGATCCTCGTCATAGTTCTCGAACAACGCGCTGGCCGACAGGGAAGAAAATCACGACGCGAGTGAGTACGGCAGGTTGTGATGGATAACGCAGGAGGATCAGGGGTTGAAACGTGTCCGACGGGCAGGGATACAGTGATAAGTGGGCAACGAGAAGGAGAGGGGTGGCAATGAGGTCAGTTCCACGCTCGATCTCGACACTGTTGGGGAGTGTGGCTTACGTTGGAGAATTGTCCATGATGCTACAGAGTCGATGGGAACGACAGACAGAATGCTGAATCGCCATGAAGCGGTGGTGAGTCGCACCGGGTCAAAGGGGCCGAAGCGGCGGCGTATTCAGGGTAGTCTCCCGTGTTACGTAATGTGCACGCGAGTGACCTCTGATATGGGATGCGTGTTGATGGCTACCCGGCAGTGTATGCTCGGTCAGAGTCAGAATCATACCACAACGCATCAACAACATATCATCGGCCCGTCCCATAGAGAGATACAGACGTTATCAAAGACTGCAGCGAGACGACAAAGTGCACTTCGCGCAGACGCTACGCTAGGCCTACAGCTCCCATCAACCGCATCACCGCACGAATCGCTCTAGACCGACCCGCCTCCCGGAGACGTCGAGCCCGAAATGAACTTCTTCTCCCGTCAGAAGACGCGCACGCCGGCCGAGACCGTCCGCGCCCTCAAGGAGAACATTGTCAGGCTGGACTCGGCAGGATCAGGCGAAGGCAAGAAGAGGGTAAGTTCATGTCACCCCCACTCCTCATACGCCCATCAACGGGAGGGGCATCCCCGCTGTACAGCTGGCTATGACGGTGATGAAACCATCTGCTCTCCGCGGCTGACGGGCAGATAAATGAGGAGATCTCGAGACTGTTAGCCTCGATCAAAGCGTATCTCGCAGGCGAGAACGAGGCCGAGCCATCCACGGACGTGATCGCGCAAGTAGCGAACGAGGTGTACAGCCAGGACTTGCTGAGTCTGATGGTGGTACATATGGCCAAGTTCGAGTTTGAGGTGGGTGTATCTTGTTGATCAACTCGACAGTGTCGTACAGGCTGACTCGTCAGGCGCGAAAGGACATCTGCAATATCTACAGCATCTTGCTCAGGCGGCAGATTGGGACGAGATCACCCACCGTAGAGTATATCTCCCACCGGCCGGATATCGTATTCAACGCGCTGAAGGGGTGAGCGGCCCTGATCATCGCCGGGGTTTGAGGTGGTCAAGTTGCTCATGGCAGGTACGGGAATGCCGAGATTGCTCTTAACACGGGGATGATCTTGAAGGAGATGCTGCGATATGAACCGCTTGCTCGGCTGCTACTGTACTCGGACCAGTGAGTCACGCATGGAACGTGCTGTCGCTGACGCGAGGTTCTACACCTTTCCAAATTACATCGAAAACACGACTTTCGGCATATCATGCGATGCTACATCCAACATGAAGGTGGGTTGTGCTTGGATATGCTGTCGCGGCAGTACCGGCCGTATCGCTAACACCCAGGATACACTAACGAAGCACAAACCCATGGTTGCCGCATACCTGGACGCCAACTACGAACGGGTGAGCTGCTACCCTTGCATCGAACATCCCGCTCATCACCAGTTCTTCACCATGTACACGACCTTGATACTGTCGTCAAATTACGTCACAAAGCGTCAATCGCTCAAGCTCCTCGGCGAGATCCTGCTCGACCGGGCAAACTATACCATCATGACGCGGTACATCTCATCCGAGGCCAACCTGAAGATGATGATGAACTTTCTGCGGGACAAGAGTCGCAATATCCAGTTCGAAGCGTTCCACGTGTTCAAGGTGAGCACGAGGTGTGGCCCCACTGCTTGATCGTTGCGGCTGACTGTACAGGTATTCGTCGCAAATCCGAACAAGCCGCCGCAGATCACGACGATTCTGCGTAGGAACAAGGATAAGCTTCTAGCTTTCCTGAAAGACTTCCACAACGACAAAGATGGTGGGCAGATGACGCTCGCTCACAGGCGCAGTCTGCTCACATTCAGACGAGCAATTCAACGACGAGAAGCAGTTCCTGATCTCGCAAAGTACATCTGCGGTCATGTTTCGACGAGCGACCCGCAGCTGCTGACCACCAGTCCAAAGCCTATAATACGACCGCGCTCCCGTCTGCTTTTGTACGACCGCTTCATGTCTGCTTCATTCGACGCTTTACGACTTTCCCCGATTGCTTCCCTTCATCACGCTCACTTGCACCTGGTCCAATGGCTGCATATAGTAATCTCCCTAGCGTCCCATGGAGCATGCTCCATGACCGGATACTACGCTGCTTGTACACGGATCGTATCATGCTTGTACACCTCTATTGAAAGCGGCGCATGGCCTGCTGGGTCTAGCCTGACATGCATGTCTCGATTATGGCAGCCAGCGTATCGTGGCAACGATGGCGCAATGCGGCGTGTGAACATAGCCATGAAACGACTCGAATCGAGGCGGTGGAGGTTGTCCACTCGCGGGCGTAAACAACGGCGATCGACTCGACAGCGGTACCTTTTCGACTCAGCAGAGATATAGACTTCCATATCTATATCCTTCATGGATGGCTAGAGTCGAGTAACAAAGAGGTATCCCACGCTCATCACCCTGCATCATCCTGCACCATGTCCACGCCGCTCCCCCCGCTCAGCGTATACCTCGTCAACGCATTCACCACGACCACCCCACACTCGGGCAACCAAGCCGGCGTGGTCATCTTCCCAATTAACGACCCTCGAGCACTCGACGACGAGTACAAGCTGAGAGTCGCGAGAGATATCAACTACTCCGAGACGGCCTTCTTGGTGCCCATCAGCCCCGGGCGGTGGAACCTTAGGTGGTTCACGCCAGAAGTGGTGAGTTCCGCCCGGCCTCGCGATACCTGGCGAGGCACGGTCATCGAACCATTGGTCTGTCCAGGAGGTGCTGACCTGTAGGAGGTGGCGCTGTGCGGCCACGCAACGCTCGCCTCGGCGCGCGTCCTCTTCTCCCTGGACCCAGACCTACAGGACATCGTATTCGAGAATCGGTTCGCGGGTGAGCTCCGCGCGAAGCGGCTCGGAGAGCACCAGAACGCGACCCAGATACAGATCTCCCTGCCGACATTCAAGGGCGAGGTGCTGGAAGCGCTGGTGCGAGACGCGCGGGCGAACACGCAGGACCTCAGAGGTCGGGCCGCGGCGGTCTTGGGTCTCCCCGACACGGATGTGCTCGCTGTTGCGGGGTATCCATTCGGGCCAGAAGCGCGCGGGGTGATTATCCAGCTGAAGGAGGATGTGGATCTGGGCGGGCTGACACCCGAGCCCAAGGCTTTCGTGAGTGGACACTACTCGCTGCGGAGGCAAGGTGGCGGGGGTGGGATAGAGCTGCGACTGCGCAGGTGCCCCGTTTGCCCCGTGTACTCTACGGCAACTCGGGGACGGAGTTGTGACGGGGATCAAGAGAATACCCAGCGTCATTCGCTGACCTCAGACGCCCTTCTCGCAAGCCATGACGATCGTCACCCAGCTCCAACCTGCCTCGTCCTCGGTCGACCGCCTGAAGATCCGCTCGAGGGTGTTCGCCGCCCCGTTCGGGATCGAGGAAGATCCCGTCGTGAGTGATTTTTTGATCGGCGACATGCTGACCCCCCAGACTGGCTCAGCTCACGCATATCTGACGGCGTACTACCTGCTCACCCCCGCGAAGGAGAGCATCGCGGCTGGACTCATCTCGGACCATCTTGAGAATGTCACCCTCGATGCAGAGCAGCTCAGTGCCCGGGGAGGGAAGCTAGAGTGTCGCCTGGCAGCTGGCGGGATGGTAGACATCGTTGGGACTGCCGCCGAAACCGCGAGGGGGACGCTGTCGGTGTGGTGAGACGCAGGGAGGACACTTCTTAGACGTTGCAGTGCGTTGGGAGAAGCAACCACCGCGGCATCAACCTGACCATGCGACAGAAGCCAAGATGAGAATTGCAAGCGCGTGCTTGCAGGGGACCCATCGCATTCTGCCGTTTACGTCTAGGCAGATTCTCTACCCATATCTCCAAGATCCACCGTGCTATGCATCTGCAGGTTGTTCGGACGGCGGACCTGTCACAAGGTAGATATGTGTCGAATCATGCATTGCAAATGCAACACGTAGTGTAGGGTAAACGCCCGTCGACGGGAAGGAGTGGGGCAATTGACGGGACACTGGCCCGCCAAAGGCCGGCCCAACCGGAACCCAACAATCTGGACCGGGCCCTTTCTTCGTCCACCCTCAACCGTACTCGGGGCTTTTCATTCATTCATCCATCCATCCACCCAGCCCGTCGCTCTCCTCCTGCATAGACTCTCCACACCGAGTCTGCACACGCAGGAGACCAGCTTCGACCGGACATCCACCAGCATGTCCCTCTTCCGCCGAAGCTCCATGACCGTTCCGACGACGAAAGACCAGCCGGGACACTCGATTCTCCTGAACGGCTCGTCTCCCACCTGTATCAAGCCCATCCCAACCCGCGAGCCTCAGCACATCGAAGACGCCTCGTCACCTTTCGGCACCTCGTATACCTCGAACGCATCCACATCTTTCAGCGATGCCGCCTCCATCACCTCCGGCCCGTCCACCTCAGGCTCAGCATCGACCAAAGTGTCTTTTGCGCCACTGCCGACTGTCCCGCCCGAGATGAAGCGGCGCAATTCGATCACGCTCGGAGTGGCTGCCAGGAAGAACATGCTAGTACAGCAGGGAACCGCGCCTCGGGCTGCTCCGAACGCGAGGCCGCCAGGTGCGGGCGGTGGAGGGAGCGGGCATGTGAAGCAGGTGTACATGACGGATGAAGAATGGGAGGCGTACAAGAAGCAATACGAGGACAAGCACGCGTACGTGTGCCCTCGATGTCGACTCGCATCGTGGCCAAGACGGTCAGGAGAGGCATGCTGACGAGCAGATCCGATGCCGTGGACCTCGGCGAGCTTGCGACGAAAGGAGCCAAGAACCTGTGGCGCAAAGTCCGGTCCGCCAGCACGTCCTCTGCTGGGTCCAACGCCTCGAGCACATCCACGGCCGACTCGTCACTGGCTCCAGTTCAAGCGGCCGACAACTCGCTCACGGCATCGTCACCCCGCAGCTTCTTCAAGGTGCGCAAACGGGATGCGTCCCCCGCGGGTCAGGGGGCGAAGCTCCAAATGGGGACGGAGGAATTGCCCACGGTGGAGGAAGAGGAGAAGGAAAGGCTATCACCCCCAGCACTGCCCATCGACCTGGGAGCGGTGAATGGTGCACTAGGTTTCGACCGGAATGGTGTGACCGACGCAGATGATGGAACGCCTTCGCGCGGGACGGGAGTTCTCAGGCGAGGAAGCTTCGAAGAGTGGTCACACTCGCATCCGGCACACGCGGGTGTCCGGGCGGCAATGACGGCGGAGAAGCACGAGCACGAAGACGCATCGGGAGACGCGACACCCAGGCGCCTCGGCAGTCCACCGCCGCAGGCGCTGAACCGGCTGGCAAGTCCGCCGCCGAGAACGACAATAGTCTCGGATGACGAGGACGAGGGGGAGGACGACGGCGATGCGGCGGGGGACGATGACGTCGTCGAACCAAGCGCGGACGACGAGGGTGTGTACGAGGCGGAAGCGGCAGACAGGCCGACAAGCCCGTCGGCGACTTCGTCGAAAGAGAATTCGCCCACGGCTGTACGGCGTCGGGCGAGCGATTTCGCCTTCAGGGGACGGCCCAATCAACCCCCACCTTCGATCCTCGGCTTTGTCAAGCGTCATCCGGAGGAGACAGGTCAATGAGGTCCTGCATGGGGCGTTTGGTGCTGTGTGCGTGGTGCTGCGTGTTTCGTGCAGAGAGTGTATCTATAGCTTTAAGATGTATGGTCGCCTATGCAGCACGCTTTTCATCTGGAGATGCACGTAACATCTTCATTCGCATGGTTCTAGCGTGACTTCGTAGCCTCAACTTGGGCCTGTCCGCTCGCTCTTTCCAGTTACATTGCTTCGTGCCGCGCGCCAATCACTTCTTCCCGGCGGAGTTGAGGAACGCGTCGCAGGACGGTACCAGAACTTTCTTGAAGCTATCCCTCTCGAGCCATGCATCAAAGAATGCCCGGATCTTGGCACCAATTTTCTTAGACCCAATTTGCGACTCCAGCTCGTCCAGCCCTTCGGTCTGGGGCTTACCGCCAGCGACGGTGACGATACGGGTCAGCCACGAGATGAGGTGCAGGTCGGCGAGGGACTGCGTGTGAGTCGGATTCCCGCACATCCTGCTCTCTGCCAGTTGTATTCCTGGCCCAGATACGTCGCAAGTTGAATGCACAAGACTCACAATCTGGTCACCAAGGGTGTACGGTCCCGTCAACAAGCCCTCGAGCGTGTCAAACGCCTTGGGCAGCTCCTCGGCCCAGACCTTTGTGCTCGCAGCGAAGAACGCCCTCTCCTTCTCCTCCCCGGCTTGACCGTTGTACACAGTCCACAGCGCCTCGTTGGACTGGGCCTTGTCCTCCAAGAACGGCACCAACTTTTTCTCGAACGAACCGCCTTTCTCGGCCGCGGCCTTGGCCTCGGCGATGTACGCCCGAAGGTGCTCTCTCCGAGCATCGAGGATCATACCCGGTACTGACGAGGCCTTGTGCTTGAGCTCTTCCGACGTCCGAGCGGACAGGTTGAGGAAATTGGGGTCGACTTCGGGCTGGTGCACGAGCTGGATTATTTGGTCGTTTGTCGCTTTGCCTGTGGTGTGAGTGTTGTCGGACATATCATCTGCTCGAGGCCTCGGCTGTCAACTCACCCTCGATGGTAGCGGGAGACAGGGCAGGGGCTGGCCGGTCAGTCGTCGTGTTGCTCGATCCAGCTGAGCGGGCTTGGTCCAGGAAGTGGCAGATGGACTGCCGTGAGCGATGCACATTTGACGGAGGTTGCCTGCTAATGCCTTGACGACTGCCGGACAGAAAGTCTTAACTCACCGTGGTGTCCCGTAGTGATCTGTAGCGTGTGTCAACGTCCTCCCCGGTGGTCTCGTACGTGGGCACGACGAGTGTGGGGATGGTTCCTGCCGATCAGTGTACATCCCTCGACTGGCTGAGCTCGGCACACCATTGTAGTTGATTCTGCGGTCAGTCTCCACGGTAAGAGTGGGCGGATGGGGTCCCTCACTTCAGGTAAGAAGGCGCAAAGTTCTGCGGAGACAGTTCAGCACCGAACCTGGGACATAGCTGTATCATTCAACTCACCTCTC
>Ga0308169_10005110_pt1 | contig 12058 bp, 9 predicted proteins | sample PhyBR1_2_FD_202139 | JGI IMG/M metagenome (GOLD analysis project Ga0308169, IMG submission 202139) | Phyllosphere microbial communities from UC Gill Tract Community Farm, Albany, California, United States - DLSLSB.R1 | ecosystem: Host-associated > Plants > Phyllosphere > Unclassified | place... | reverse complement strand
TCCGCCAGATGTCAAACTTGATCTATCTTAGTCGCTCCTTACACCATTATGTTTGTTAACGTATCGTTTCTGGCTGCATCTACCTCATGCGGCGGGGCGGCTCGGCGTCTGCCAGCCACCACCCAGCGCACGGAACAGGTCTACTTGCGCCCCCGCGATCCGCGAGTCGGCGGCGGCGAGGTCCGTGTCCGTGTCGGCCAGCGTCCGTTCGGCGTCGAGGACGTCGAGGAAATCGATCTGGCCTTCGCGCTGGCGGGCGCGGGTGATGCGGGCGGCGGTGGCGGCGTTGTCGTGCGCGGACTGCAACTGCGTGCGGCGATCGAGTTCGCGGGCGTAGTTCGACAGCGCGGTCTCGGTTTCCTCGAGCGCGGTGAGGACGCTGCCGTCGAAATTGGCGAGGGCGCCGCGCGAGTCCGCCTCGGCGCCGGCGATCCGCGCGCGGGCCGCCGACTGGTTGAGCGACCAGTTTAGCAGGGGCCCGAGCAGCCAGCGGATCGGGCCGCCGGTGAAGATGTCGCCGACGCTGAGTGCGGTCGAGCCGATCGAACCGCCGAGCGAGATTTGCGGATAGAGTTGCGAGGTCTGCACGCCGATCCGTGCGGTCGCTGCCGCAAGCCGACGTTCGGCGGCGTGGACGTCGGGGCGGCGGGCTAGCAACGCGGCACCGTCACCGATCGGGATCGGCTGGTCGAGGCGGGGCGTGGTCGTGCGGGCGCCGGCGGTTGCGGGCAGGTCCTGCGGGGTGCGGCCGGTGAGCGTGGCGAGGCGGAAGAGTGCGGCCTGGCGCTCGGCTTCGATCTGCGGGATGTTGGCGGCGCGCTGGTCGCGCAAAGCTGCGATCCGGACCTGGTCGAGGCGGGCTGCACGACCGGCGTCGACGCGCTTGCCGGTCAGCGTGTTCGACTTGTCGAGCAGATCGACGATCCGCCGGGCGACCGCGAGACGTTCGGCGGACGAGGCTGCGTCGACATAGGCGCGGGTGGTGGCGGCAACGATCGAGACGCGGACGGCGTCCGCATCGGCCTGCGCCGCGCCGACTTCACCGCGGGCGGCTTCGACGTTGCGGCGGACTCGGCCGGCGAGATCGACCTCGTAGCTGACGTCGAGCCCTACGTCATAGGTGGCACGTTCGCGGTCGAGGCCGGGGAGGTTCTGGAGTTGCGACGTGCGGGCGTAATTGCCGCTCGCGCCCGCGTTTACCTGTGGCTCGCGGTCGGTCTTCGCGCCGCGCAGGGAGGCGCGGGCGCTGTCGAGCCGCGCGACGGCGACGCGGAGGTCGGTGTTCGCCGCGAGCGCATCCGCGACGAGGCCGTCGAGGACCGGGTCACGGTACATCCGCCACCAGTCGTTGTCCGGCGCCGTCGTAACGGTCGCGGCGTTGGCGGTCACGAACGACGCCGCCGCCTTGGGTGGGGTGATCGGTGCGACATAGTCGGGGCCGGCGGCGCAGGCGGCGAGCGTCAGCGCCGAGAGGCTCGCGAGGAGGGCGGACTTCATGATGCTGGTCCTATTCGGCTGGCTGAAGGGTCGCGGCGGGGGCGGGACGGCGGCGTTCGAACCGCAGCGCCAGCGCCCGTGCGACGACATAGAAGGTGGGGGTGAAGAGCAGACCGAACCCGGTCACGCCGATCATCCCGAAGAACACCGCGGTCCCGAGCGCCTGGCGGAGTTCCGCACCGGCACCGGTCGCGATCACCAGCGGTACTGCGCCGAGAATGAACGCGAAGCTCGTCATCAGGATCGGCCGCAACCGGTCCTTCGCCGCGCGGACTGCCGCCTCGACCGGGGTGAGCCCGTCCTGTTCCTCGGCCTGCTTGGCGAACTCGACCACGAGGATCGCGTTCTTCGCGGCGAGCGCAATCAGCACGACCAGGCCGATTTGCGTGAGAACGTTGTTGTCCATGCCCCGCAGGTTCACGCCGGTCATCGCGGCCAACAGGCACATCGGCACGATCAGGATGATCGCGAGCGGCAACGTCAGGCTCTCGTACTGGGCGGCGAGCACGAGGAAGACGAACACGACCGCCATGCCGAAGACGAGCGCGGCGGTGCTGCCGGCTGCTTTCTGCTGATAGGCGATGCCGGTCCATTCATGCGCGTAGCCTGCCGGGAGCGACGCATCGGCGAGCTTCTCCATCGCGACCAGCGACTGGCCGGACGAGTAGCCCTTGGCGGTGTCGCCATCGACCTCGACCGCGGGGAACAAGTTGTAGCGGACCACGCGGTACGGGCCGGTCTTGTCCTTGAACGTCGAGACCGAGCCGACCGGGACCATCTGGCCCGAGTTGGAGCGCGTCTTCAGGTTGGCGATGTCCGCGGTGGTGTTGCGGAACGGTGCGTCGGCCTGGGCTGTGACGCGGTAGGTGCGACCCAGCAGGTTGAAGTCGTTGACGAACGCCGAGCCGAGATAGACCTGCAACGCCTCGAACACGCGCTCCGGGGGGACGCCGAGAAGGTTGGCCTTGGCGCGGTCGACGTCGGCGAAGATGCGCGGCGTGGCTGTGTCGAAGAACGTGTAGATCTGGGCGAGACCCTTGGTCTGGTTCGCCTGGCCGATCAGCGCGTAGCTCGTCTTGCCGAGGTCGGCGTAACCGTGGCCACCCTGGTCCTGTACCATCAGGCGATAGCCGCCGGCCGAGCCGATGCCCTGGATCAAGGGTGGCGGGACGATCAGCAGGCGCGCCTCGGTGATGTCGCCGGTCGCCTTCTGCGATTCCGCCATGATGCTGGCGAGCGTGACGCCGAGCTTCTTGCGTTCCTCGAAGCTTTTGAGCGGGATGTACGCGGCGGCCGAGTTGGGGGCGAGCGTCTGCGAGGGGCCGTCGAAGCCCGCGAGCATGACCGCGCCCTTGACGCCGGCGAGCGGCAGGATGCGCTTGGCGACCTTCTGCATGACGGCATCGGTGCGCTCGACCGACGAGCCCGGCGGCAGCTGGATGACGGTCAGGAAGTAGCCCTGGTCCTGCGCGGGGACGAAGCCGGACGGGGTTATCGTGAACACGCCGACCGTGACCGCGATCAGTGCTGCATAGGCGATCATCATCCGGCGCGGCGCGGTGACGAGGCGCGCGGTGAGGCGGGCATAACTGTCGCTCATCCGCTCGAACCCGCGGTTGAAGGCGTCGCCGGCACGCCGGACGGTACGGGTCAGGCGGTTGCCGGAGTCGACGGGGGCAGTCGGCTTGAGCAGCATCGCGGCGAGTGCCGGCGATAGCGTCAGCGAGATCAGCAGCGAGATGATCGTCGCGGTCGAGATCGTCACCGCGAACTGGCGGTAGAACGCGCCCGAGAGGCCGGTGAGGAACACGGTCGGGATGAACACCGCGCAGAGCACGAGGACGATCGCGACGAGCGCGCCCGAGACTTCGTCCATCGACGTACGCGCCGCCTCCAATGGGGAGAGCCCGTGCTCGAGGTTGCGCTCGACATTCTCGACCACGACGATCGCGTCATCGACGACGATGCCGATCGCGAGGACGAGGCCGAAGAGCGACAGGTTGTTGAGGCTGTACCCGGCGGCGGCGAGCACCGCGAAGGTGCCGATCAGCGAGACCGGGATCGCCACGATCGGGATGATCGCCGCGCGCCACTTTTGCAGGAAGACGAGGATGACGAGCACGACGAGGACCATCGCCTCGAACAAGGTATGCTTCACCGCGTCGATCGACTGCGCGATGAACTCGGTCGGGTTGTAGATGACCTTGTATTCGAGGCCCTTGGGGAAGCGCTTCGACATGCTTTCCATCTCGGCGGTGACGGCTTGTGCCGCGCCGAGTGCGTTCGAGCCGGGACGCTGGAAGACCGCGGCGATGACCGTGGGCTTGCCGCTGAGATAGGTATTCGCGCCGTAATCCTGCGCGCCGAGTTCGACGCGGGCGACGTCCGAGACGCGGACCTGGCGGCCTTGCGCGTCGGTGCGGATGACGACGTCGGCGAACTGCTTGGGATCGGTCAGGCGGCCCTGCGTCTCGACGTTGAGCTGGAACGCGCTGTTGCCCTTGTCATAGGGCGGCTGGCCGAGCGTGCCGGCGGCGACCTGGACGTTCTGCGCACGCAGCGCGGCGACGATCTCGCCGGCGGTAAGGTCTAGCGCGGCGGCGCGGCCGGGATCGATCCAGACGCGCATCGAATAATCGCGTGCGCCGAACAGCTGCACGTCGCCGACGCCATCGATGCGGCTGAGGCGATCGCGGACCTGGGTCAGCGCGTAGTTGGAGATGTAGCCGCGATCGAGCGAATTGTCGGGCGAGACGAGGTTCACCACCATCAGGAAGTCGGGCGACGTTTTCCGCGTCACCACGCCGAGACGCTGAACGTCTTCGGGCAGGCGCGGGACGGCGACGGCGACGCGGTTCTGGACGAGCACCTGTGCTGCGTCGAGGTTGGTGCCGATCTTGAAGGTGACGGTGATCGTGACCTTCCCGTCCCCAGTCGATTGCGACGACTGGTACAGCATGTTGTCGACGCCGTTGATCTCTTGTTCGATCGGCGCGGCGACGGTCTCGGCGACCGTCTCGGCCGAGGCGCCGGGATAGGTCGCGCTGACGGTGACGGTGGGGGGGACGATGTCGGGATATTGCGACACCGGCAGCGTCATGTAGGCGATCGCGCCGACGATCGTGATGATCACCGCGATCACGCCCGCGAAGATCGGCCGGGTGATGAAGAAGCGCGAGAAGCGCATGGGAATTTCCTCGGTAGAGGGGCGATCCGTCCGCGCACGCCCCGTCATCCTGACGAAAGTCAGGACCCAGGGTTACTCAGCGGGACGTCTCGAACTCTGGGTCCTGACGTTCGTCAGGATGACGGAATTTTGGTCGGGGTAACGATGTTACTTGGCGAGCGTGGCCTCACCAGAGATCGGCTGGACCGACGCCGGCGCACTCGTACCCGAGGCAACCACGATCCGGCCGACCTTCGGCGCAACCGTCGCGCCTGGCGTCGCCATCTGCGTACCCTGGATGATGATCCGGTCGTTCGGCCCGATCCCCGAGCGCACGATGCGCAGGCCATCGACCACCGGGCCAAGCTCGACCGGCTTCTGGCTCACGACGTTCTTCGCATCGATCGTCAGCAGAACCTTCCGCGCCTGGTCGGTCTGCACCGCGTCGTCGGGCACCAGCAGGGCCTGCCGCGTTCCCGCACTGGCGAGGCGCATGTTGCCGAACATCCCTGGCGTCAGGAAATACCCCGGGTTGGCGAGCACCGCCCGGCCACGGATCGTGCCGGAGCGCTGGTCGAGCCCGTTGTCGGTGAAGTCGAGCTTGCCCTTCCAGCGATGCTCGGTCTCGTCCTGCAACTGGATCTCTACCGCGGCTGGCGCCGCGCCTGGCTGACGCGCGCGCTGCGTCTTGAGGTACAGCGCCTCGGAGCCGTCGAACGTGAAGTAGATCGGGTCGAGCGCGTTGATCGTCGTCAGCACCGTGCCGCCGGTGCCTTCGCCGCCCGCGACTTGGTTGCCGGCATCGACACGGCGATCGGAAATGCGACCGCCGATCGGCGCGCGAACCTGTGTGAAGCCGACATCGAGCGCACGGGCACGTTCGCGAGCCTGCGCCGCGGCGAGTGCGGCTTGCGCTGCTTCGAGCCGGCCGCGCAGGGCGTCGACTTCGCCTGCGGAGACGGCTTCATCGGCGACTAGCCGCTGTGCGCGACCAAGATCGGTGCGGGCCAGCGACAAAGCGCTCTTAGCGCTCGCAACGTTGGCATGCGCCTCGGCCAGAGCAGCCGCAAACGGGCGGGAATCGATCGTGAAGAGCAGTTGCCCCTTGCTGACGATCTCGCCGTCGCGGAAATGGATGCCGGTGACTTCGCCGGCGACGCGCGGGCGAATCTCGACGGTGCGGCTCGGTGCGAAGCGGCCGACATAATCGTCCCACTCGCTGACCTGCCGTACCAGCGGCGACGCGACCGTAACGGAAGCCGGCGGGGGTGCCGCCATCGCCGCGTCGGGATGGTCGAACAGCTTCACGCCGACCGCGCCGAGCAGCGCGATCGGCACGAGCACCATTGCGCCGCGCTGCCAGGCCGGCCGTCGGTGACGGTCCGCGGGCGGCGACGCGACGACGTCGGCGTCGTTCGCGGCCGTGATCGTGGTAAGTTGATTCACGCTGCGATGCTCCGCTTCTGCTGGATGCCGACGCGCATGCCGGTCACGCTCTCGACGAGAGTTTCGATCTGTGCCTCGGCGAAACCCGCGGCGAGGAAGCCCTGGATCTCGGCCATCGGCAACGCGAAGCCGCGACGCCAGGCGTACACAGCCATTCGGCGCAACGCTTCGAGCCGGGGGTCGGCGAGCCGCGACGCGGTGCTGAGGCCGAACAGGCTGCCCATCGCCCGCGACATGCGGCTCGGGCCGGACAGGCTGCGCAACGTGTCGCGTTTGGCGAGTGCGATGACGCTCCATTCCAGCGCGGAAAAGCCGGTCGGGGCAGGGGCGGCGATCGTCTGCGTGCGGCTGGTCACGGGCGAAGCGAACATGTTGTCAAGGTCGAGATAAGCCATGGGATTGTCCCCCTTTTGATCTTGGGCAAGCGCTGGCCTTCGTCGGTGGACGGTCCACCGACGTCAGCTGGTCGCGAGGCGTGCGCGGTCGTTGCCGGCACATCACCGTGCCGCGCTTGCCCGCATGAGTTTTTCGAAAGTCCGGTTGGCCGAGGCCACCCGCTGTTAGGTTTGAACCGTGGTCATGGGTTGGTGTCCCCGGCTGCCCCATCCGAAGTAGGAGAGAGCTTCGATACCAGTCGGTATATAAACCTGGCGTTCATCTAGTCAACAAGACTTTTGTACCGGCCGGTATTTTTTTCCGCGGCGCGGTAGAAAGCGTGTCTATTTGGTTGGCCACATGAGCATGCTCGTCTCGACGAGCTGCTGAAGTTCGGTGCAGCTAGCGCCCGAGCCGGCCTGGATCGACAGTCCCTGCATGATCGCGAACAGGTAGCGCATCAGCGCGTGCGACTCGAGGCCTTCGGGGAACTCGCCCGCCGCCTGGGCTTCGTCGAACCGCTTCATGAGCGCGGCTTCGGACGACGCGCGACGCTTGGCGACTTCGGCCTTGATCGGCTCGGCTTCGGCGCTGCAGGCGACGCTGCTGATGACGCTCAGGCAACCCTTGGGGTCGCAGGTGCTCATCTGCATCTGCAATGCACCGCGGAGCAGGTTTTCCGCTACGGCACGGGCGGTCGGCGCGTCGAGCGCTGACGTCATATACGCAAGCTTCTCGCGCTCGTAGAGGTCGAGCGCCTTGTGGAACAGCGCCTCCTTGTTGCCGAACGCGGCGTACAGGCTGGGCTTGGTGATCTTCATCTCGGCGGTGAGTTCCGCCATCGATGCGCCCTCGTACCCGTTACGCCAGAACACGCGCAACGCACCCGCCAGTGCCTGGTCGAGATCGAACTCGCGGGGGCGGCCCTTGGGGGCGGCAAGCGTGCAAAGCCTATTCATACCGTTCGGTATATAGTGAGAGCGCGCAAAAGGTCCAGTGAGTGGAATATGTTGCCGGGGGCGCTCACCGACCGACGGCGGTGTAGGCGAACCCGGCCTGTTCGACGTCGGCGCGCTGATAGACGTTGCGCAGGTCGACCATCACCGGCCCGGCCATCACGCGCTTCAACCGCGCGAGATCGAGCGCGCGATACGCATCCCATTCGGTCACGATCACGACCGCGTCGGCACCCTCGGCAGCGTCATAGGCGTCCGCGCAATAGACGAGGTCGGGCATCATCGCCTTCGCCGGCGCCATGCCTTCGGGATCGTGCGTGCGGACCGTCACGCCGGCGTCGGCGAGTGCGGTCGCGATCGCGAGACTCGGAGCGTCGCGCATGTCGTCGGTATTGGGCTTGAACGTCAGGCCGAGCAGCGCGACCGTCTTGCCACGCGGATTGTCGCCCAACGCATGCAGGACTTTCCGACCCATCGCGCGCTTGCGGCTGTCGTTCACCTTCACGACGGCTTCGACGATGTGGACCGGCGTGTCGTAATCCTCGGCGGTCTTGAGCAGCGCCAGCGTGTCCTTGGGGAAGCACGAGCCGCCATAGCCCGGCCCGGCGTGAAGAAATTTCTTGCCGATCCGGTTGTCGAGCCCGATCCCGCGCGACACGTCCTGCACGTCGGCGCCGACCGCCTCGCACAGGTCCGCGATCTCGTTGATGAAGGTGATCTTGGTCGCGAGGAACGCGTTGGCCGCGTATTTGATCAGCTCGGACGTGCGGCGACCGACGAACAGGATCGGCGATTCGTTGAGGTAGAGCGGACGATAGACGTCGCGCATGACCTGCTTGGCGCGCTCGTCTTCGGTACCAATGACGATGCGGTCGGGGCGCTTGAAGTCGCCGATTGCGGCGCCTTCGCGGAGGAACTCTGGGTTGGAAACCACCGCGACGTCGATGTCGGGACGCTTCTCTCGCAGGATAGCCTCGACGCGGTCGCCGGTGCCGACCGGAACGGTCGACTTGGTCACGACCACGGTCGGGCCGGTGACCGCCGCGGCGATCTCTTCGGTCGCGGCGAACACGTAGCTGAGATCGGCATGACCATCACCGCGCCTCGACGGCGTGCCGACCGCGATGAAGATCGCGTCGGCTTCCGCGACGGCGCTGGCGAGATCGGTGGTGAAGGTCAGTCGGCCGGCGGCGACGTTCGACGCGACCAGCTGGTCGAGGCCGGGCTCGAAGATCGGCATGCGGCCGGCATGCAGCGCATCGATCTTCGACTGGTCCTTGTCGACGCAGATTACGTCATGCCCGAAATCCGAAAAGCAGGCGCCGGACACCAGGCCGACATAGCCAGAACCGATCATCGTGATGCGCATGGACGTTCCCCGTAAAAGCCGCGCGACCTATCGAGACTAAAGCGCGCGGGTGCAAGCTGGAGAAGGCCGGTCGGTGTCGTTCGCGCCGGCTGCCGTGACGCTTTCGACGGTAGGCAACCCGCCACATTGCGCGCATCATGGTTCCAATAATGGAGGCGGATATGCGGACGACGATGGCAAGCTGGGTGTTGGTGGCGACCGTGATGTTTGTTTCTGCGGATAGGGTCGCGGCACAGCAGGCGGCGGCTCCGTCGTGCCCGGCTACCGTCGCGACCGAGTTCGCCGGATGGAGCAAGCCGGCTTCGGTTGCGCCGGGCGGGGTGCTTCCGATCGGCTTGGTGGGTCGGCTGGCGCTGAAGCCGTCGGCTGGGGTTTCATTCGAGGTCACGCCGGCGAAGGCACCTGCGGCGGATAGTTTATCCGGCGTCGTCCGATTCGACGTCGCGACGGCGGGGACATACCGCGTGGCGCTTGGTGGAGCGGCATGGATCGATGTCGTCCAGTCGGGCAAGGTGCTGACGTCGACCGCGCACGCGCATGGGCCGGTCTGTTCGCCGGTCAAGAAGATGGTCGACTTCGTGTTGCCGGCGGGGCGCTACGCGTTGCAGCTATCGGGGGCGAAGACGGCCGAACTGTCCGTGTCCGTCACGACGATCCGCTGACCCGAGCGGCTGCAACCAAAGCCGGGCATGCCGGTTGAAACCATAACCGATAGCGCAACAGAGGAGCGAGACGATGGCTGACGACTTCAAGCAGGCAGTCGATGACGGTGCGAACGCTAGCAAGGCGGCAACCGACCGCGCGGCGGATGCGGCGAAGGGCGCGGCGGACACGATGCGCGACCATGCCGAGAAAGCGCGCGATGCGTTCTCAGAGAAGGTGGTCGATCCGGCGCGGCGTGCGGGCGAGGCGATGAAGGAATCCGGCGGCAAGATCGCCGAGGGTGGCGCGACCATCGGCAAGGCGATGATCGACCAGGCCGAACAGAACGCACGCGAGGCATTCGCGGCGATGCGGGAAGCGGCGAGCGCCAGCGACCTGACCCAGGTGATGAAGATTCAGGGCGATTATCTGCGCGAGCAGAGCCAGCGGAGCATGAGCCAGGCACGCGAGATCGGCGAGCTGATCATGAAGTTCGGCAAGGACGCGGTCGCACCGTTGCAGGGCGGCGGCATCAAGTAAGCCATCCGGCCGATACGTCGCTCTTCGTTTCGGGTGGAGCGGCGTACGGACGAGCAAGAACGCCGCCGCTCCGACACTATGACGGAGCGGCGGCGGACCAGCCTCAACTATTTCGGGCTTAGACCAACAGTCCGACGAGCCAGTACGTGCCTGCACCGATCAACCCGGCGGCGGGCAAAGTGAGCGTCCAGGCTACGACGATGTTGCTCGCGACGTTCCAGCGGACGGCGGACAGACGACGCGCAGCACCCACGCCCACAATCGAGCCGGTGATGGTGTGCGTCGACGATACGGGAATGCCCCAGAACGTCGCCGCGAACAGCGTGATCGCGCCGCCGGTTTCCGCGCAGAACCCTTGTGCTGGAGTGAGGCGGGTGATCTTCGAGCCCATCGTGTGGACGATCCGCCAGCCGCCCGACAGCGTGCCGAGCGCCATCGCCGCCTGGCAAGACAGCACGACCCAGAGCGGCACGTGGAATTCGCCGCCGAGCAGGCCCTGCGAATAGAGCAGGACGGCGATGATCCCCATCGTCTTCTGCGCGTCGTTGCCGCCGTGGCCGAGCGAATAGAGCGCGGCGGAGATCAGCTGGAGCTTGCGGAAACGCTTGTCGACGCCGAGCGGGGTGAGCTTGAGGCTGGTCCACGCGACGATCAGGACGAGCACCAGCGCGAGCATCAGGCCGATCGCGGGCGAGGCGAAGATCGCGAGCACGGTCTTGATCACGCCGCTCCAGACGATCGCGCCGAAGCCGATCTTGGCTATGCCGGCGCCAAGGAGCCCGCCGATCAGTGCGTGGCTGCTGCTCGACGGGATGCCGAGCACCCAAGTGATGACGTTCCACGCGATCGCGCCCATCAGCGCGGCGAAGATCACCTGTGCGTCTATGACGTGCGCCTGGACGATCCCGGTGCCGACGGTCTGCGCGACGTGGAGGCCGAAAACGGCAAACGCGATGAAGTTGAAGAACGCTGCCCAGAGCACGGCGTATTGGGGCTTCAGCACGCGGGTGGAGACGACGGTGGCGATCGAGTTCGCCGCGTCGTGGAGGCCGTTCAGGAAGTCGAACAGCAGCGCGATGCCGATGAGGCCGATGAGGAGCGGCAGGGAGAGGATCATGCCGCCGCTCCGGACGCCGTCGGACTCCCCTCCCTGGAAGGGAGGGGCAGGGGGTGGGTCGGTATGGGGCGGGTGTCACGATCCGTCTCGGGCCGACCCACCCCCAACCCCTCCCTTCCAGGGAGGGGAGAAGACAATGTCGACACTTCAAGCATGGTCGATGACCAGCCCCTGGATCTCGTTCGCGACGTCCTCGAAGCGGTCGACGATCTTTTCCAGGCTGCTGTAGATCTCGCGGTTGATGATGAAGGTCATCGGGTCCGCGCTGATCTTCGAGGCCTGGAACAGCGCGCGCAGGCCCGTGTCGTGGATGTCGTCGGCATGACCCTCGATCTGGATCAGTCGCGCGGTCAGGTCGTGCAACCGGCCTGCGTTGGTGCCGAGCGACCGCAGCAGCGGGATCGCCTCCGCGGTGATCCGAGCCGCCTCGACGATGATGCCGGCCATGTCGCGCATCTGCGGCGAGAATTCGGTGACCTCGTACAGCGCGATCGCGTTCGCCGTGCCGTTCATCTGGTCGATCGCGTCGTCCATCACGCCGATCAAATCCGTGATCGCGCTGCGGTCGAACGGCGTCACGAACACGCGGCGGACGTCCTGCAACACCTCCCGCGTGATATCGTCGGCCTCGTGCTCGCGCTTGACGATCTCGGCGATCTGACCCTCGATCGAGCCTTCGCCGTGGAGCAGCCGTGCGAGCGCATCGGCACCGGCGACCAAAGTCGCGGCATGCGCGTCGAACAGTTCGAAGAACCGTCCCTGCTTCGGCATCAGCGACTGGAACCAGCCCAGCATCGGAATTCTCCTTTTCGCACTCGTGCGTACGACGGGTAAGATACGTTGCGCGAGCGACGCCGGGATCGGCGGCTCACGGAAAGCAGCGATCAGCGCCTTCAGGCCGGGCTCATTGACAGCCTCCGCCGCGCGATCAAGCGTAAACCAGCGTGTGT
>Ga0308169_10005108_pt1 | contig 12059 bp, 9 predicted proteins | sample PhyBR1_2_FD_202139 | JGI IMG/M metagenome (GOLD analysis project Ga0308169, IMG submission 202139) | Phyllosphere microbial communities from UC Gill Tract Community Farm, Albany, California, United States - DLSLSB.R1 | ecosystem: Host-associated > Plants > Phyllosphere > Unclassified | place... | reverse complement strand
ATGTAGACCACGGCACGCGCGACTTCGATATCGTCCAGGTCCGGATTGCCGCCCTTGGCCGGCATGGCGCGGATACCGTTGACGGCGTGCTGGACCAGCGTATCGTAACCCTGGGCGATCCGGGCGCTCCAGGCGCCGGCATCGCCGAGTTTCGGAGCGCCCGCAGCACCGGTGCCATGGCAGGCGACGCAAACCGCCGTGTACACGGCTTGACCATTCTGCAGGACCTTCGGCGCGTTCGCATCCTTCAGGGTAAATCCCTCTTCGGCCACGGGACGCAGGCGTGCGGCGACCGACTCGGCGCTCTGGGTTTCCGAACCAGCGCCGGAGAGATGTTTATTGGTTACGAATGCCACCAGCAGGATGATGCCGATGACGATGACCAAGAAGAACCCGGCTACCGCCGCGATCAATTGTTTCGGTGTTCTGATGAAAGACTGGTGCTCAGTATGGTTTGCGTCGCTCATGATTTCCTTATTTCGATAAAAAAACCTGCTGGCGTCCGGCGCTTGCCTTACCCAAACCGCCCGCAAATGGCTCGGAACCGGTCGATTATAGATCGAAACTAGGTTGCTGGAAACGCAATTTCTCTTGCGTCAACGACGTATCCATAGACGTCCAGCTTGAAACTCTGTATCCTTCGCATCACTCCTGCGCGGCTGTAGCTCAGTGGATAGAGTATTGGCCTCCGAAGCCAAGGGTCGTGGGTTCGATCCCCGCCAGCCGCGCCACTTTCCCTATTAAATTCAATCATTTAGGTACTGCGATGTGCAGCAGTGTCGTGCATTGAATTTCATTTCTTGGCACACTCGATGTGCCAAATTTGTGCCGGCGTCTCGTACGTTTCGAGGCACGTCACGGCACATCTAGGTTGACTTCTTTTTCCCGAACGGCAAGCCTCTCAGATTGAGCCTTTGCAAGCTGACTACTGATGGCTTTGGGCGAGTTGGGTTCATGCACGTCAGGGTATTCTGCTGCGAACGATCCAAGTCTCCTTTCGAATGCGAGTTGAGCGATCGCGTCATCGAGGTCTGCGTACTTCTGCTTCCATACCTGTACTTCTTTGCCGAAAAACGTGTCCAGGACGCCTTGCATGTCAGCTTGCTCAGACTTCATTGCCGCCTTAGCTGCTTCTATCTCATCATCAGTGGGATGCTTCTTTAAGACGTAGTTGCTCGATGTTGCCCCGCTCGGACCGTATGTGAGGTCTTGGTAGTAGATCTTTATGCCAAAGTACTTGCGAGCGGCTTCCTTCGCTTCCGGCGTAGAGACCGCTTGGCTGCAAGTCCATGCGCCTTTGGGCGCCGTATGTCCGTTCCTCTCATCCGTAATGCCTGTAGCAACCCAGAAAGCGTATTCGGGCCAGCGGCGGCATAGGGCCTCGATCATGTGGGCGGTTGGCCGCTGCTTTCCACTCCATACCTGCTTCCAGTTGCGATCTGGGATACCGGTTTCCTCTTCCAGTTCTTTCAGGCGTCGTCGCTCCGAGGTCTCCGACCTGATGACTGAGAGGACGCGTTGAATGATGTCGTTGCGCATGATTCATCCTTGACGGGCAATATGTAGCGTTATATATTTATCGGAGATTATTTCTCCGATAGATTTTATGAGATACCCTACATTATGACTCTTGGCGCGGAAATTACTAGCAACGGATTGCTTGCTGTCGAGCAGCTTGCGATTTTGATTCACAAATCGCCTTCAAGCGTCCGCAGTGATGCTTCACGTAATCCCTCAGCGCTTCCGCCGATTTGTCGCATTCCTGGCACAAAGCGACTGCTCTGGCGGGTAGCTGATGTGGAAGCTTGGCTGGCGAGCTTTGTTGATGTGCCAACGCCGTTGCCCTCCATAGTCGTAGATGCGAAGGGCGCCAAACGTGGTCGTGGTCGTCCACGTAAGACCGATGCAGGAGAGGGCGGCTGATGGCAGATTACGTGCGCGGTTGGCCAGCCTGTCTCCCTATGCGAGTGGAACGAAGCCGATGAGCGAGACTGTAATCCTTCGGCGCAAGGTTACGTCGAACTTCACTGTCCTCGACAATGCGATTATTCAGGACAAGCGGTTGAGCTGGAAGGCATTAGGGCTGCTAGTTCGTCTGCTTTCGTACCCTCCGAACTTCAAACTGCGCCTTGTCACCCTGTCCCGTGAGCGCGCAAGCGGGCGTGATGCTACCCGTTCGGGACTCAAGGAGCTCGAAATGGTGGGCTATCTCGCCATCGTGCGTGAGCGTGCGGCCTCTGGGAAGTATGCGACCACAACCTGGATCATTAATGATCAGCCTAGCAAACAAACCATGTCGGAAAACCCGAACGTGGTTAAACCGTCTGCGGCAAACACGACGTCGGAGAAGCCGACGCTAGTAAGTACTGATGTTAAGCAAGTACTATCTATACAAAAAACTACTACACCAACAAGCGTTGCAACACCTGTCGACGCGCCTGAAGATTACGTTGAAGTATCAGTACCCGCTGACCTTGAAGTTGTGCGACCGGTTATCAGTCATCTTCCTCCACAGGTTCAGCAAGACATTGTCGACGAGATTGAAGGCAAACGCCGAAGAGGAGTCTTACGCGCGAGCCCAATAGGGCTGGCAAAACACTTTGCTGCCAATCCAGGAGTGCTTGTACTATCTGATGGTATCGAAGTTCGCCGTGAACGTGAACGTGCACTTCAAATAAGAAAGGTCGATGAGCTTGAAGCCCAAAGGCGGAAAAGCGATAATGAAATGCTAGCTTTAGGATTAGCGAGGATGACTGATCAAGAGTTTGAATCCATGTGTTCAAAACTCCCGCCACGAATTAGGGAGCGCATCGCACAGCAGAGGGCGGGCGCCTCCACAGTCAGGAAATCTACAACTTTCTCGCCTGTCGAGAAATAACACCGCAAAGTTGTATGTAGGCTGCATGAGCTGAGTTGGTGCTGGAACTGGTCTTATATTTCTTGACTTTTGTGGGCAGTCTGTATTGCTGAACACGGTCCCTTTGAGCCGACCAAACTTAACTTGCTTATATACTCAAAAGAAGCTGGTGCCACCAAACAAAGATTTAATGGCATGCTGCGTATGGGCAGTAGTGCCGCAGGGCTCTGAGCTGGAAAAGGTGATGGCAACCGAGGCGCCAACACTATTTAGGACTGCGTGACGTTCGCGCCTCGGTTTATACATTTAAACGTAATATTCTTAAGTCGTGCTACCTAGGTGACCAATGGCACAATAATCTATGTCAATACAATAGGTGACAAGAGTTAGTCGTCCTGCCAGATAAATATTTGGTAGCTAATGTTCCATCTTGGTTTTATTTATTTGTCGATAGCCGATAACCTATCTTGAATTACCGAATCAAGCCGATAGTAATATGTCGGCTCATCAACATCCTGTATAAGTTTATTGCTCAAAATATTATAATTTTTCTTAATGTTTTTGCCTTTTACCGAAACTACTAGTTTTCCGGTAACTCTAGCGGCAGGGACACTATCCGTTTCTAGCGGTGACTCAAAATCCACGTGTAGCAAAAAGTCCGGTAGCGCACGAAACGATTTTGGAGTTCCAACTGCGCTGAAAGAAACGTTTTCCACAACCAGATCCTTTCGCTGGACTGTTACCTTTTTTCCTTCCACGGGAATTATGACCTGTGCCTGCATATCGATCTTTTTAGCGGGAGAAGATGTTTTGACAATTTTCGGTGCCATTGTTGGCGATGCTGTCGCCCACGTACCATCAATCCACATTCTTTTTTGGGCTGCGTTGCACCACAGCAGTCCCGTTGGCGCACTCACAGTAGCGTTCACTGCTTTTGCCATTTTCGCCAAAAGATCCGATCCCGCTTGTCCTTCTCCTACGTCGCACCCTGCTAATTTTAAACTCGTGGCTTTGCCCTTTATTTTGTTGGCCAACGTGATCCATTTTGCTCCGTTAGAAGAACTAATGTTATCATCGGCCGTTCCCCCACAGTGATTCCCGTTACCTGTGCAGATAAGCCCAGAGTTACCGTGACCCATTATCGTGGCGTCGGTCTTGGAACTTAAACACGCGCTCAAGTTTGAAAACGCCCCATCGGTAGTGTTGTTCCGATTCGTCGGCCCTACCACTGATGCAGCGCATGCGAGGAAGCCAGGATTGCCATCGTCGCCTCCAGAAAGAGTAATACATGTCCCCCAAGCTCCTGCGGATACTTGGTTTTTATCTTTAACAATCGAAGTTCCTTGGGCGATAAGAGGAATTTCCTTTTCATCAAATATCGATGAATCTGCGCTAACTACGCTGACAAACAATTTATAGCGTCCTGGTTTTAAAGCTTGCAGCGCCGGTGGAAGAGCATCATATCCGGCCACATCAAGTTGACCTTCGAATTCAATTTTTGATGACCAATACGCCTCGAAGACTACTTTGTTAGAAGCAAATTCTTTTAGTTGGACAAGGTAATCCACATCTACTCCCTTAGCCTCCGGTTTGGACGTGATTTCTACACCAAATTTGAATGGCGCTTTCCCTACCTGAAAGGTTCGGCTCCAAGAGCAGTCCTCCTTTACCGAACAATTTGCTACCGCTAGACCAGATATTTTTGCTTTTGACTCCTCCGCTTTCGGCGTCTTAAGACTAAACGACTTGGCTGATGGGGCGCGTTTTGTATTTAACGCCTCTTGTGGTAATGCTGTGGTCGAAATGCCGAAAAGCATCAGTAGCACGATTAGGGTTCGCACAATTTTCTCCTAGTAAGTAACCGTTTCTATTTCTTTGATAAATTACAAAATAAAATATGAAACACCGACTAGTGCTCTGCTTCTGCCTTCTTTAGTAAAGCTAATCCATCGAAACCAAGGGCCTTTGGAAAAATTCCCGTCTTGCCCTGCCTCCCTGCAACAAGATTTTCTTAATGAAAATTTAGAGTAATGGTTGTTCTAAAGAAAAATTTTCTATGTCTAACAGAAACATTCGATCCGTTCGTTCCGTCAAAGAAAAAATTGTATCGGAGTACGATGACCATCAAAAACAACAACTTAGACTCGATATTTTCATCTGAAAGTATGTAAATATTTTCAACATCATGGGTTAAGCTAAGTTAATATAATCATCTGGCTGAAAAGTTCGTCAGCCGTGATCAAGATTACCTTGTTATACGTAATTCTGCTAGTCATGTCGCATGGCGTGAACATTTTTTTCTATCAATGTCTTGTCGAAAATTTCGAAACATAACAAAATCTGCTTTACTATCTACTATCTACTATCTACTATCTACTATCTACTATCTACTATCTACTATTTCTAGTTAATTGCTGAGCAATTCGGCGCGGCCTTGCGTGACTTCGGGTAACTCGATTTGGTCTTCACTAACCTACCCTAATAAGTTTTTTTGCTAAATGTAATTCGCTCGACAAGAGCATAAAAATTGCGTCGTAGGCAACGCAACTATCGGCATACATCATTCCACTATTAAAAGCTCTTGCTGTCGTTAGCAGTGTGGGAACCGTTTGCACCTTTGAGCAGCTTTGGTTGATAGAGAATCTTCAGATTGGCTGGCGGCTAACATTGTTTTTTTATAATATCAACGACGTTTTTGTTAAGCGAACTGCAAGGTACCAATGCAATAAGAAAAACTTGAGAAGAACGTTAGAAGCATGCTGGAAGAATGCTAGAGAACGCAAGCAAACGCTAGAAGAATGTTGGAGCAAAGATAGAATTTATGTGCTACAGAAAAAATTAAAGGCGTCAAAGCGGGCAGGATATGTGAACGTAGCTACATGGCAGGCCATGTAGCTACGTTCACTATCCCCTTTTTCGCACCTTCGGTACTCAGCGGGGTTCCCTGCTCTGCGAGGCCAGCCGGCTACCGCCGGCTCATAACGAGGCATACAGCGTACAGAAAGAAATATGAACGACAATGTCACAGGCCCCACCCCAAGAGGAGAGTCGTGCTGTGTGGCAAAGACTTGCGAATGCCGGTGTTACCGGAAGAGGAAGCAGAAATCAAGCGGTTGGCTAGATTGGTCGGCTTCGATGCGGATGTCGCTCTTCGGATGAAAGTCTCGTGAGACGACTCACTCTGAGATTCTTCTGTGCCTTCAACTGCGTCGGATCTAGAGCACGAGACAAAGCGTGGGTGAAGCCTCGAAGTTCGTAGTTCAAGACAAGTTCCTTGACGTGGAATGGCACCTTACGTGTAGCAACGTCCACTGGTTCCTTCGCTACAAGCTCATCTCGGAAAAGCGGACGACTTCAAGGCTTTACCCACGCTATGGTCAATTATTTTATTGGCTAAAATTAGGATAAACATGTTCCTATGAGCATCTCAATGGAAGAAAACCGTGACAGCTTCGACAGTATGGAAAGAGCGTTGATAAAAGATGACGGACAAGCTGCTGCATCGCATTTAAGGGCCGGACATCCTATTTACTACTGCCGCGAAGAGTACCCAGAGGAGATAATCAGAGAGTGGCCAAGCGGCGTTTTAGAGTTGGTTACTGTTAACGAAAACGGCGAAATTGTTAACGTCCGCCCCCTGGACGGTGAGTAACGCCTTGATGTCTGCCTTACAAGCTTGCTAGTTCGGCTTTTTTGCCCACCAAAGAACATCGAGATTAGGTTGGCCGATTGGCATTGCGCATTCTACGCAAGCAAATGCGAGAGGTCCGCGTTTGTCTGTAATGAAGGTGAGAACGCGATGTTGCGCAGTCTCTATTCGATACTCGCCGCTGGCGTAGGTGTATTTTACCGTTACATTCTCGGGCGTCTTTAATCCGTCTGGTTGTGTTGTGATGAGCCGCCCCGTCACATCACTGTCGAAAATTACTTCGGATCGTGAATCTTGACTGACGAGTCCTTTAATCTGCTGAGGTTCACCGTGCGTCCAAAGTTTATAAAGCAGCGTGCCTCCAATGATTAAAGTGCCTAGTGAAAGTATGAGTTGCGGCACAGGTGAGTCTGACATGGTTGTTTCTCCGATAGTGAATATTTCCCTCCGTTAACTTAATATTGTTTTCTCGTCGTTGCAAGGTCTTTTGCGAGAGTTGGACCGGAAGTCGGTCTATAACCACGCTGACCCGTTTCAACGATGAGCCGATTCATGAGGGCTTAAGGGCCGAGAAGGATTAGCATAGTTGCATGGAACAGACAATAAGGATTGGTGACTTTTTCTTTGAGTAAAGCTTCGCTCTTGCCACTTTGTGCGCAAAATATCCAGACCACGGCAATGCATTTTTCATAACTTTGAGGCTCTACCTACGCTGGAAAGTCAACCACAACTTTGTGTGTGTTTCGCAACTTTTCATGTGCGAGAGGTAGAGATGTACGTGGGGAGGTAGAGTACAATGTAAAGTTAGGGGGTACTATGGCCAGTGCAGAACAACTCAAGGCGCTCTTCAAGTCGCATATCAATGGTGACGATAGCCACTTCTACTCTATAGCAATGCAGGTTGCTGCCCACGAAGCAAAGCTCGGGCATGGTCGACTGGCGGAAGAGTTGCGCGACATGATCGATGCGGCCAAGTCGCGCCGTCATGTTACAGAAGCGGGTAAGTTAGTGCAGCTAAGCAAGCCTCGGGGTGAGCTTAGCAATTTACTTACAGTCACCTATCCCGCAACGCGTTTGGTCGATATGGTCTTAGACGCGGATGTGGAACACCAACTTCAACGGGTTATTAAAGAGCAAAAAATGTTCGCGAGGATCCGCGAACACGGTCTATCGCCACGTCGAAAATTATTACTAGTTGGACGTCCAGGGTCAGGGAAAACGATGACAGCATCCGCTCTCGCTGGAGAGCTCGGCGTGCCGTTATTTTCGGTCCGGTTGGACACTCTAATAACAAAGTTCATGGGCGAGACCGCTGCGAAATTGAGGCAGGTTTTTGACTCAATCGCCGAAATTCGAGGTGTATATTTTTTTGACGAGTTTGATGCGATAGGGTCTCAACGAGGTCTAGCTAATGATGTTGGAGAAATTCGACGAATTCTCAACAGCTTTTTACAGATGATTGAGCAGGACCATTCGAACAGCTTAATTATTGCAGCAACTAATCATCCCGAAATATTAGATTATGCATTGTTTAGGCGGTTTGATGATGTTATCGAATATAAATTACCTGGTCCTGAGCAGACTGCGGCACTACTGGTACGGAGATTAGGGAGATTTAAGCCGAAAAGGCTTAACCTCAAAAAGGTCGCATCTTTAGCGTCTCCTCTAAGTTATGCAGATCTCTGTCGCGCTGTAGACGATTCAATTAAAAAATCAATCTTACATGATGAGGATGTTGTCTCGGAGTCAACAATCTTGGAAATGTTGAGAGAGAGACAAGAGATGAGTGTCAAATTAAATAACGATAACAACAATTATTTGTCAATAAATGGCAACCAGTCCAAACGATAAACGCAAACATATTGTTCCTGTTCGAAAGCCGAAATCACAGCGTTATACTGCACATAGTCCTGATGGGTTCAGTAAGCCTGTAGTTCCAGCATTGTCAAGAGCTCAACAGGCTGCAATTTTACTTCGACAGATTTCTTCGCTGTCTACAAGTGCACAAAATACTAATCAAGCCCAAGAAAAACTAGATTTAGAGGGCGGCATTGGTATTCAAGTCCAGTTCATTGGACGTTCTAACGTTGAGTTGGCTTTTGAACAGCTGAACAACGATCCTAATCAAATTGAATTGCTTAGCGTAGTTAAGAACTCAACAGGAACAATTGCCAACGTTTTTGTGCCAGAGGGAAAACTTGTCCATTTTGAGAAATATGTGATAGATTATTTGGGTGAGCGTAAATCCAAGGATGGTAAAGCGCTAGATCATAGATTGTTGATTGATACTATTGCTTCAATCCGAGCTGCTGAAATCCGAGGGCTTTGGAATGATGACTTGGATTTGTTGCCAGCTGACCGGGACCAGGCGTTTTGGTGGGAAGTTTGGCTTCCAGTGCGTGGGAAAAATAAGACGGTCCGCGAAGAAGTAGTTTCTGACTTCAAGAAGCTAGCATCTCTGGCCGGATGTCAAATTGGTTCTGGGAGGGCGGATTTTCCAGAACGCGTCGTAGTCCTAATGTACGGCTCCGAAAACCAGTTTTCTCAGTCAGTACACGTACTTAACTGCGTTGCCGAGCTTAGGCGAGCTAAAGAAACAGCAGCTTTCTTTTCTGGGCTCGGCATGTCCGAACAAATTGAATGGCAGAAAGAGCTCCTAGGCCGTCTACGTCATGCCGGACATGAAGAAACCATCCCAAGAATCTGTCTGATTGACAGTGGGGTCAACCGAGGGCATCCCTTATTATCGCCGGCATTGAGAGAAAATGATCTCCATACAGTAGATGAGTTAATAGGTGTTCATGACGAAGCAAATCATGGTACTGGTATGGCGGGACTTGCGCTGTATGGAGATTTAGTAGACGTACTTGATTCAAAATCAGAGTTTCATATAAATCATCGTTTAGAGTCCGTGAAACTGACTCCTGGAGCAGGAGGAAATGTCGGTACTAATGAACTCCATGCTGATTTATTTTCGCAGGCAGTTAATAGGCCTGAAATTTCTGCACCTATGAGGCCACGAATCTTTAGTTCGACAGTTACCTCAGTAGACTTTAGAGATCGAGGACGTCCGTCGAGTTGGTCATCGATGGTTGATCGACTGGCCTCCGATGCTGATGGCGAAGGGCAATTTCCTCGGCTAATCGTTCAGTCTGCAGGCAACGAGACTAGCCTTGACGCCTGGGCTGAGTACCCATCCAGTATATCCACAAATTTGATTCATGATCCAGGCCAAGCATGGAATGCTTTAACTGTTGGTGCATACACTCAAAAAATAAAGATCGCTGAAACTGATGCCGCCGGGTATGTTGCTATCTCGCCGGCAGGAGGCTTGAGCCCTATGACGAGTTCTTCATCAACATGGGATCGCGCGTGGCCGATGAAGCCAGATGTCGTGTTTGAAGGGGGTAATGCTGCCAAAGATATTTATAGTGCAGTCACGCTTGATAGCCTAATGTTATTGACGACTCACAATAACGTTCAAGAGCGTGTTTTCACTACGACTAATGCGACGAGTGCTGCTTCGGCTTTGTGTGCTCGCATGGCTGCCCAGCTGATGTCGGTCTACCCAGAGTTTTCGCCAGAAACAATTCGCGCTTTAATAGTTCATTCAGCGGAATGGACTCCAGCCATGCGTAGTGCTTATTTGCCAGCTAAAACACCTAATAAAGCTAATCACATTCATTTGATTCGACACTGCGGATGGGGTGTGCCTAACTTAGAGCGCGCTTTGTGGAGCGCGTCGAATTCTCTGACACTTGTAGTAGAAGATACTATTGCTCCATATCGGAAGCAGGGCAATGTTAAAACAAATGAAATGCGACTACATGACTTGCCTTGGCCTAAGAGTGAGTTAGAGGCATTGGGAGATTTACCCGTCGAAATGCGCGTGACTCTTTCATATTTTGTCGAGCCAAACCCTTCATCTCGAGGTGTTGCATCTAAATATCATTATCCTTCACATCGATTAAGATTTGAAGTTCGTCATCCCCTCGAGACTACCGCTGAGTTTACCGCACGAATTAATGCCGCAGCAGAACAAGATGACGCAAATGATCAAAATCCTAAGGACCCAGATTGGTTGCTGGGTGCCAATTATCGTCACAAGGGATCTCTTCACCAAGATGTATGGCGTGGAACTGCTGCCGAATTAGCTAACAGAGGCCTTATTGCGGTATATCCTGGCATGGGCTGGTGGCGCACGAGGGCAAAACTTGAGCGATATGATTCCGCAGCTCGTTACAGTCTACTGATTTCGATCCAGACACCAGCTACTGAAGTTGATCTTTATAATGTTGTCTCATTACAAGCAAAAGTGGCAGTCGCAACTGAAGTGTGATCTAGACATCAGCTGAGTTTTTTTGCTAAATCTTCTGCTTTTAAGTGCGTGTAGCGTTTAAGCATATCCAGCGTTTTGTGTCCTGTGATGGCCGCAACTTCCATCACGTTTAGTCCTTTTTCGAAAAGCCGGCTTGTCGCTTCGTGGCGAAGATCATGGAAGCGCACGCCAGCTACGTTTGCTCGGTGTGGTGCGCATGCTCGTTCGAATGCCTGGCTCATCGATTCGGCCTGAAGCGAAAATATCCGCCCCTCATCCTGTAGGCCAAACTTCTTTAAAGCCGCTACGGCTGCTTTAGACAGCGGAACTGTACGCGGAACATCAGTCTTTGTTTTTGGAAGGTGTGCGGTTTGTTTCTTCAGGTTGACTTCTTCCCAGGTCAATGAAGCAAGTTCGTTTCGGCGCATGCCAGTTTCGACAGCTACTACAATTATCGTCCTTAATTCTGCGGACTCCGTAGTTGCGACAATTTTCGCGATTTCCTCCTTCGACACTCGTCGATCACGTCCCCGTGGCTTGACTGGCTTGCGCACCTGAGCTGTAGGCAACCCGCCAGGTAGAGCGATGCCCCAGTCCATCGTTGCGGTCTTAAGCACTCGGTTTAACAGGTTGATCTCGTGGATGACCGATTGGGGACCAACGATCTGCAAACGCTGATCGCGGAACTTTGCCACCTGCGTGGATGTAAGGCTGGCCATCCGGTAGCTGCCAAAAGCGTCCAGGAGCGTTTTGACGCGGGATTTGTCGGATTGCTCGCTGCGCTTCGTCGGCAGCACTTCGTTCGCGTATCGCTGCAATACGTCCTTGACCAGCGTGGCCTCCGCCTCGTTGCGTGAAACAAACACTCCACGCTCCATTTCCGACTCGATGATGGTCGCCCATCGCCTTGCATCAGCTTCTTTGCTGAAGGTCTTGGTTTGGGTGGGATAACCGCGTTTGCGGATCTGAACGTGGTACTGGCCTTCGCCCCGCTTGCGTATGGTTGCCATGTTCGGCTCTCTTGTTAGCTGAGCCGTAAGTGTGCCAAAATTGTGCCAAAAAAGGGGGAATATCTTGAGGCATGGCTTAGAACAAGGCACTATTTTGGGCCTCCGAAGCCAAGGGTCGTGGGTTCGATCCCCGCCAGCCGCGCCACTCCATCTCTCCCCAACTCTCTCATCCACCTTCGTCGAAGCGCCTCCTGACATTCCAGGAACCGGGGAATGCTTGCCGAA
>Ga0308169_10005106_pt1 | contig 12063 bp, 18 predicted proteins | sample PhyBR1_2_FD_202139 | JGI IMG/M metagenome (GOLD analysis project Ga0308169, IMG submission 202139) | Phyllosphere microbial communities from UC Gill Tract Community Farm, Albany, California, United States - DLSLSB.R1 | ecosystem: Host-associated > Plants > Phyllosphere > Unclassified | place... | reverse complement strand
TTTGCCCACTGCGGAACAACGTCGGATAAGTTCTTGCGGGAGAACCTGGATTGGTTGGGCAGGGCGAGCAATTGGGCCAAGTTCTCGACGACTGCGGCGCTGGGTCTGATCCACCGAGGATCATGGATCAACGGCATGCGAGTCGTTCGACCGTATCTGCCGGGCGGATCGGCACCGAGCAAATTCAGCGAGGGCGGTGCGCTGTTTGCGCTGGGATTGATCTACGCTGGGCGGAAAGAGGGATGTGAGGATGAGCTGCGGAAAGGTCTGGCTGAGGGAAACGACCCGATTGTGCAGCATGGAGCGGCGTTGGGTTTGGGTGTGTCGGGGATCGCCACTGGAGATGAGGGTACGTATCACCAGTCGAAGGGGTCGCGTGCTGACAGGCAGACATCTACGACGAGATCAAGACGTCCTTGTTCCAGGACAACGCCACCGCAGGAGAAGCCGCCGGTTACGCCATGGGACTGATAATGCTTGGAACCGCTTCAGAGCGAGTGATCGATGAGATGCTCTCATATGCACGGGAGACGCAACACGAGAAGATCATCCGATCCCTTGCGGTCGGTATCGCTTTCGTCATGTACGGCAAGCGGGAAGCCGCAGATGGAGTCATCAACGAGCTCATCAAGGGCAAGGTGAGCTAGTCCGCGAGAATCCTCCTTGTCTTAGCTTATGCACAGGACGCGATCTTGCGATACGGTGCAATGTTCACGATCGGTCTCGCTTACGCTGGAACGGGCAACAACAAGGCCATCAGGAAGCTGTTGCATGTCGCTGTCTCAGACGTCGCGGATGATGTCCGACGAGCGGCTGTCACGGCGCTTGGCTTCGTGCTGTTCCGAAATCACACGCAGGTTCCTCGAGTGGTTCAGCTTCTCGCGGAGAGCTACAACCCGCACGTCCGGCACGGAGCGACGTTGGCTCTGGGTATCTCTTGTGCGGGAACTGGTCTCGAGGTGAGCTGCTCGGTGCTCATCGTTGAGTGAAGCTGACGCAACAGTCCGCACTTGAGCTGCTCGAGCCAATGACGAAAGACCCGGTCGATTTCGTCCGACAAGGCGCTTACATCTCCCTCGCCATGATCCTCATTCAGCAATCCGAGGCGCAACAACCGAAGGTCGCCTCCATTCGCGAACTGTTCACCAAGGTCGTTGCGGACAAGCATGAAGACCCCATGGCCCGATTCGGAGCATCCCTCGCCCAGGGAATCATCGACGCCGGTGGACGTAACATGACCTTGTCACTTTCGACGAGAGCGGGCACGCTCAACATGAACGCCATTGTCGGTATGACGTTGTTCGTGCAGTTCTGGTACTGGTTCCCGCTTGCGCATGGTCTCGGCCTTGCGCTGTCGCCCACCGCGTTCATTGGCGTGGATGAGCAGCTGCGCGTGCCGAAGATCGATCTTGTCTGCCAGGCCAAGTCATCGACTTTCGCGTACCCCGCCGCGGCGAAGAAGGAGGTGGAGAAGAAGGAGAAGAAGGCGAAGCCGGCTATGCTGAGTACAACGGCAAAGGCGCGCGCAAGGGAGAAGACGAAGAAGGAGGAGAAGGGCGAGTCGATGGATGTCGACGAGAAGCTCGAGGACGACAAGCCCGCAGATCCATCACGCACGGCCACGCCTGCGCCGAAGCGCAAAGCCGAGGCGGCGCAATTCACGCTGGGCAACATGACCCGCGTGACCCCCGCCCAGCTCGCGACAATCTCGTTCCCAGAGGACGGCAAATACGTCCCCCTCCGCCCGCTCAACGAACGCCATTTGGCTGGCGAAGACAAGAAGGCGTCACCGGGACCGCAGGCCATCTTCGGCGGAGGAAGCAGCGGGGGAGCTCAGGAGAAGAAGGAAAGGGCCGTGTCGGGCAGCATCGTCCTTCTCAGGGATCAGAAGCCAGAGGTCGAGGCGGAGTTCATCGAGCTCAACAAGGCCTTGTGGCCTGATGCGCAGCCTGAGCCGGAGCCGATCGCTGAGGAGCCCGCGGCCCCGGCGTCAGCGGCGGGCGGAGCTACCGGAGCGGGAGCAGGACTGGGAGCCGGAGGGGAGTTGCCGGGTGGGGAGGCCGATGCGCCGCCATCGTTCGAATATGACTTTGAGTAGGGCGATTGAGCGAGGAGTCGAGAAGCGGGAGAGGCGAGGCTGAAGGTGCCGAAGGGGTGGGAGAAGGCACGATCGGTAGATCCGTAGAGGGGTAATGAACACAAACAAAGCCTGTGCGAACATGCATGAAACGAGTATACGATCTGGGTAGATCAAGTCACAAGATGATGGTCCGAGCTGCCAAAGTCCAAGCAGTGTGCATGCGCTTTACAGCTGTGAGATGAGTGGTCTAGTACTATGATTATAGGTGTATATGGCTGGCGTCCCCGCATGCTTGTTCCACCCAACTGGACAAGAGGTGGTAGCAGCCGGATATCAAGTGCATCTATTTGTGAGGCTGAAGCAAGAACCCCTGCGCATCAGCTCTGACACTCGCAGTTGAGGGCACGACTGACCCTCGCCTCTCTAACGCTGAACAACCAGATCCAGCCTTTCCCGCCCGCGCCAGCACCCGCGGTGCTAACCCCGCCGCTGACCGGCCCGTTCCACCCCCGGTTGCGTATCCCCTCGCGCGCGTTCTCGCGCACGGAATCGAGGTACTTCCTGTCCTCGCCGAAGAACCTGCTCTGTACCGTCCGCCAATGCTCGTCATCGTACAGCCATGTCGTGTCCAGGCTCAGCTCAGATAGGAGCGCCGCGGACAGGTCGCACGCCAAGATGGGGAGGGTCGAGCCCGTCGTACTGGCGAACTCGGCAGCTGGGGTCAGCGCTTGCACTCCATCATGCCGGCGGCACGTACCCTTCTCGGTGAACAGCCCCTTGCTTCCACGGAGGTACGACCGTACGACCTTGACCTTTTCGCCCTTCTTGACCTGTGCCTTGCCCAGTTCGGGCGGCAGGACCAGCCGCACCTCACCCTCAGCTGCCCGGGGGACCTTGATGCCCTCCCCGACAGTGCCGATGGGATATCCAGTCGTCTGAGCGAGCGGGATGGATCCGCCCTTCTCGGCATGATGCGCGTCCACGCGCCGCTGCTCCGCCAGCGCATGGCGCAGTTCGCCGCACAGCTCCGCTCGGCCGCATTCCGTTTCTTTGCCGCCTTTGAGCACATTCTTGATCTTGCATTTGAGGCCGTCGCGACTGTGCCGCGGGATGACGATGAACCTGGACGTCAGCCATGACCGTCGCCGAATTACGCAGGAGCGACAACTGACAGGGTGTTCTGCTCGATACACTCCAGCTCGAGCATCTCGATCGTCCGCTCATCGTCGTATTGCAGATCGGCCTTGATGCCCGCTCGCCACAGCTCGCCGACAATGGACAACCGCGTCGACAGGTCGACTTGCGAGACACTCGCGACGTATACGTCGCAACGCTGCCGTCAACTGACGATTCTTCGCCGTATGGGAACAGCTCACGGCAGGTGACCAGTACCCAAAGGAACGCTCCTCGATCCGCTCAAGGTCCATCAACCGCTTCGATACCCCACTTTCATGTTTGCGGACCATACGAGCGAGTTGCCTGGACGTCAGCTCGCTGCCGCCTACATCAGTGCAGCTTGGCTCACTCGACATTGATCGACATGCCTACACCATATACCTTCCTCCGGCTGACTTGTGAAGGCGCCTTGAAGTGCTCAAGCAGCGAGTCATACCTGCATATCAACTGGAAACCACCTCAGCAAAGCCCAACTCACCTTCCGCCGAACGCGATGAGTTCTCGTTGCTTCCCTCGTCTAACACATTCGAACATGAACCCGCCTCGGAAGAACTGCACGTCAGCTTTGCAAAGCTCATGTGAGGGTGTCAGCTGACCTCGGCGTTCCTCGATAGCGTGGGGCGGAACAAGATCCGCCTCGTGACGCCACAAGCCCGCGCCAGCCCGATGATCGTCCCAAGCGCGTCCAGCCCCGAGCTCATCCGTCGCTTCAAGCCCGGGAACAGATTCTCCAGCTTACGCCTGACGATCATAAAGTCGTCTGCTCGTCAGCTGATAGATGTTCCCGGGACATGTGACTCACCAACAACGCAGCATTGCTCCAGGTCGTCCTGCGTATGCTTGGGCAGTCCGGCGATACCGCTGAAAAGGACCTTGGTCGCGCTCGTACTGTTCGACGAGATGCCCTTCAGGGCTTTCAGGACAGCTGAGCGGGCTTTCTCCGGGACGGCATTGAGGATTGCTGCGAGGACTATCATCAGCTCAGTCCACAGCCATATGCGCTGAACTCGCAACGCACCGCTCTCGTGTGAGATGTGGAACTCATACTCTGCCATCGCAGACTCCTTCACCCCCCGGAACTCGCTGATGACCTTGTCCACCACATCCAGCAGCTCGGCTTCAGCGACGAAAGAGCGCAAAGGCGAGATGATGTCGAAGCTCATCTCGCCGACCGAGTTGGGCTGGCCGCCCGCCGCATGGTCCGAGTACCGATGACCAACATGGTACCGCTTGATCCGCTCTATCTCACGCCGTGTAGCAGAACGCGCCATGCTGAGGAGATCGGACGACGGAAGCTGGACGATCTTGCCGTTCTGATCGAGAAGCCGTACGGGCGACAAGTCGGGGAAGGCCTGGAGCAACAGCGTCTCGGGGATGAACAGCGGGATGTACGTCTCGACGGCCCCGTGTCGTTGCAACAAATCCACGAGGCGCTGAAGCACGACCGTCAGCCAGATCTGGAGCTGGTCGTCGTGGCTGTGTTCGTTATCGTATGTGAAGTCGTCCGTGCGGTTCTCGAACGACCCGTGAAAGTGGGCTTGCGTATCGAAGAGAGCTTCCAACAGCGAGGGGTAATGATCAGAGCGAGGATTCGTTAGTTCTAGAGGTCAGCTGTGCATTTGCGTGAGCTCGATCGTACGCACCAGCAATCGCACCGTCGTAGAACTCTTTCTGCTTCTCGCGAGCAGGAAGCAGAGGACTCGCCAGCAACTGCTGTGCGCTGGGTCGCGTAGCGGGATCATGCCGCAAGAGCCACTCGACGATCTCCCTCTGCTCGACTTTGACGTCTTTCGGCCACGCGGGTGGGAAAGTGATCGAAGGCTGCCGCAACGCGTTGAGAATGTACACCCGCTCCATATTCGTCTTGAAGGCAAAGCACATTTCGAAAAAAATAACGCCGAGCGAGTACATGTCGGCCTGGCGAGTCAGCTCCTTGTGGACGGATATGTCGTCAAAAACTCACCTTTTCGTTATACGATCGAGATATGGCGACTTCGGGCGCGATATATAGACTTGTACCGATTCCGGATGTTCGGTCAGAGAAATCAGTGTCGCCCTCGGGAGCAGCAGCGACCTCGACACCGGTGAGTTCGGTCGTCTTGAGGTCAGATCTGGTCGACAAGAATACCAGTGACAATCAGCTTACCGACAGACCAAAATCTGCGATCTTGACATTCCCGCTTGCATCTGCGGAATCAGTCAGGAACTTTGCATGGAAGCAGGTTGCGTACCGAGAAGGATGTTCGATGGCTTGAGGTCTGACATGAGCTCGATTCGAATAATATGAGAGGTCGCTTACCTCGATGAACGATGCCAAGGGAGGACATGTGGGCAAGGGCCTGCAAAATCTGCCCCAACAGCCTCCAAACTTCTTCATCATCTAAGCCAGCTGAAATCGCCTCCCGTAATGTTTGCTGCAATCAGCTGAGCTACACGGCCGCATTCATCGAGACTTACCTTCTCAACGAACTCCATCTGAATATACAATATGCTTCGGACTGACTCGTCGTCCGTGGTCGTGCCCGTCGCGCTTCCACTCGGTCCTATATGCCCTCCACGCCCAGCAGGAGCTTGCATCGGCACAGCGCCGGGCCTGGCACCCTGCGACCTGCCCCTCTCGCGCAGATCCGAGGGATCCGCTGCCGTCTCATCGCTCGAATCGCTCTCGGTGCTCGAGTCGTCGCTGTCACTGTCGCTATCCTCGTCCTCGCTGTCATCCGCATGAGCGAAACGGATGCGAGGGAACGAGGCACTACGGGACTGGTCCCGCCGCGAGATGTCGTCAAAGTTGATCGCGAAGGGGTCAGAAGCCTCCTCCGAGACGGATGCAGTCGGCGTTGGAGTGTCGCTGCTCTCCTCGGTCATCGGCGCTTGGTGCGAGATGTCTTCTATCCAGCAGGCATGGTATCGCACGATATATTGGTGAGAAACCCGCGAGAGGTTGTTGACTTCCCGATAGACTTTGGCCGTGTTGTCCTCGGGTCGGAGTTTGACCTTCTCTGCGGATCAGCTAGCTACCTGCGAGGGAGGTATATCGACCCACTGATGGCATATGCTCGTCCGTCCAGCCTGTTTCTCGCCTTGACGACTTCTCCAAATCCTCCTTTGCCCTTCACATAAGCTGGATCACGCAACAAACCCAACGAACAGCTCACCAAGAATTCGACCTCTTCGAAATCCTCGCGATACCGAGATTGCCTCAAAGAGCGTAAAGGGTTCGAAGGGAAGTAAGTGAGCTGATTGGGCGATGTGCCGAAAGGCGCTTGCGGACTCGGTAGAGCCGCGTTTTGCCCGGCAATTGCGATGGGACCGGTCGAGTTGCGGTTATCTCTGCGCGTGACCTCATCGATGATGCGAGCCTTGCTGAGGGCTTCTTCAGCCGTGAAGCGCTTTTTCGAATTGGGATGGAGTAGGCCGTTGAGCAAGTCGGCCATGCTGTCGGAAACGCCGGGAACTACTATCAGCCTCGGGTGCTGTGCGTTTATATCTTGCACTCACTGTGCTGTAGGAGGATGTTCAGGTTGGGATATCGCCACAATGACTGGGCGCCGAACAGAAGCTGGACAAGCAGGACGCCTATGTGCCAGACATCCCGCTTGGAGGTATAGGTATACGGCGAGTCGATCTCGTCGGGCGACAGCCTGATCTCAGCGCTGATTTCGAACGAGGGGTGGGACTGACCATGAATCGGGAATCGTATCCTCGTGCGATCTCAAGAACTGATTAGATCGGTTCAGGTCGCTGATTCGGCGAGCATAGCCGGTACCCGATAGCTTGGCGAGCAGATCTCCCGAGGTGCCGGGAGAAAGGAACACCGTGGTGGGGTCTATCTCTGCCTATCAGCGTATTCATGGGTCTGAGTAAGCAACACGGCTCACGTTTCTGCTGAGCCCCTATGCGGTGGATGCCGGCAAGACCGCTGAGCAGCTGAGTGATGTATTCCTTCCCGTGAGCTATCAGCGTTCTTGAAACAGTGTGTAGCTTACTCGAGCCAACTCCTCTCCGAACCCTTCGCGTGGAAGCCAGCTCTTCACCTTTCCACCTTCCACCTTTTCCGTCAAGACAATCAGCCTCTCCCAGCCCTTCGGGCTTTTATCCCGCTTGACGCCGTAGATCCGCACGATGTTCTCGCAGTTGACTTCGCGCAGACGAGCCACCTCGACAGCGACTGCATCAACCCTCTTCCTTCCCTGCGGAGTAGAGTAGAATGGCGCCGAAAAGTCGACGACCTTGACGCATATGGTCGGCAGCGACGCCTTGACATACTCCACGTCCCCTCCGTCCGCCTCGGCAGTGTAGCTCGTCCAGAGCGGTTCCTTCTTTCCTTCGAAGAGTACCCAGCTGCGCCAGGCGCCGTCATACCCATCCACCGAGATAGGCGTGTCGAGCATTAGTTCTCGCGTCTCCAACTCGCCGTCTTGCAGGGATGATAAGGCTTCCTGGCGTTTCCGCTGCGCCTCATCCTGAATCGCTTGCGAGGCTTTCTGGGCTTTGCGCGAAGTGTCGAGCTGAATTCTCTCGTTGAGCAGGCGGTTCTGCTCTTCTTCACGCGCTCGCGCTTGTTCCTTTTGCGCCTGGCTCTGCTTCACTTCGGCCTGGACATTAGTATGATCACACTATGCTGGTTGCGCAACCGCTCACCGCACGCTGGGCCTCTTCCCGCTGAGCCATCTCCTCCATCAGCGTGGGCCCCTGCTCGCCCAGTTTCGGTAGCGCTACATGATTGTTTGAGATCCAGTCGATGACGCAGTCGTTGATCTGGCATAAGCTTCTCAACCGGGTCGACTGTATGCGAGCTCACGTCGAAGATATACGGCGCGGGATCTCTTCTGCTCGAGAAGAACTTGGCCTTATCATTGATGAGCTTGTTCAACGTATGGACATGATTTGGAGTCAGCCCTTTCGGCTCCTCGATGGACAAGATGGGCGCGGCAGATGGATATAGCTGCGATGTGAGTTGACGCTGCCCGCTGAAGCGCACACCGGCCGCACCTTGGTGAACCTCCCCTTGAGCTTGACTGATACTCGCTCATCCGCTCCTCGGAGAACGACCGTCCACCATCCCTCTTCCCCTTTGATATTCCAAGCAGTTTTCTGGGGCGGGAGATCTTCCCAGTCGGTCTGGGCGTCAGCCACTGCCACTCTCTTGATAGCAACGTAGACCTGGACTAACTCCGTATATCGAACGGAGCGCTTCTAGCTCCTCCTCCTGCGGAGAAGGATCATGCGCATTCATCCCACATCTGCGTCTATGACAAGCGTTGATAAGGTGACTGAAAGAAGGGCGCGCAGACAGCAAGCGTGTATCTGCTGCAACTGCCCAAGAGATGGAGGAGGAAGTGCTTCAGCGACAACAAGTTGGGTTGCGCCCTACTCGCACCTCCACTTTGTGTCCAGTGGCTTCCGACGGAGATCTGATACCGATGCCACGTCATGATTCATGTTGGCCGTGACCAAAACGCGTCCAGGGATCGCGTCGCGACGCGTTTGTTCAATCACCACATCTTGCTCTTTCTCGACTCTTGCCATACCTCCATCACTCCTTGACCTTCCCCATCACCCGCCATGTCCGAGCCAAATCCCCGTTCATCGTCGCCGTTGCACTTTCCGTCGTCATCCGTCGCCGGCACACCGCACGCGAACCGGCTTCGAGCCTCTGGCAACGCCCGTAGGTAGCCGCAAGCCTCCCTCGGACAATGGCTGACCTCTAGCGCCCGCAAGCTCCTCGCCTCTCCACTTCCCGACCTCCTCGCCTCGAGGAGCTCCTTCCTCCGCCCCATCTCGAGGGGCTCATCCCTTGTCCGACGCTCCATCAAGCATACACCGCAGTGTCGACCGTGTACGTTCTGGCACGCCGCTGTTCTTCCCCGGATCGCAGGACTCGACACCTCGCCGCCCACGCCGTGGTGACATCCACTCCTCCCGCCCTGCCGACTCGTCACCGTCTCTCGCTCGACGGACAGCCACTCAGCCAGGTGTCAACCGCAACCTCTTCCCGCGAAGCTCGTCCCCTCTTCACCTGCCGTCTACGCCCGATGCAAACGGCCATGCCCCATCCGGACCGACTCTGTCGGCCATCGACGGCGAAGGCGAGGGTATGCAGACGGACGGTGAGGACGGGATGATCAAGTACATTTGGGGCACGACAATCTCGCTGCATGAAGCGATGAACGATTTCCGGGCGTTCTTGCACGACTTCAAGCTGAAGTACCGAGCAGTGTACAACACGAATGCCGCCAAAGCGACAGTGGAGGCGGGGGGCATCGCGCCACCCTCGATGCCGCTGTACGATGGATTGACTGCTGCTCAGGGGGAGGAGACGCTGTATGAGCGCTACCTACGGCAGCTGCACGAGACAGCGCAAACGAACCTCAACCTGGACGCCGTCAACCTGCTCGCTTACCCGCCGACCAAGAAGCTCTACCATCAGCTGCTCAACTACCCACAGGAGGTCATCCCCATCATGGACCAGGTTCTGCGGGACATCATGATTGAGAAGGCACAGGATGATTTTGACGCGGTGAAGAGGCGATTTGCGGAAGGCGACGCGAACGAGCTGGACCTGGAGATTGTCGAGAGCGATCTGAAGGACATTGAGGGGAGGATATACAAGGTCCGGCCGTTTGCGGGTGACAAGACGATCAACATGCGAGATCTGAACCCAGGAGGTGAGTCGGTGGATTGGCGACGTGGCTGAAAGCAGACACGGACAAACTCGTCAGCGTCAAGGGTCTCGTCATCCGAGCCACGCCCGTCATCCCGGACATGACCATCGCATTCTTCCGCTGCCTCGTGTGCCAGCACACTGTTCAAGCTGAGATCGATCGTGGACGTATTGCCGAGCCGGACAGGTGTCCCCGAGACGTCTGCAACTCGAAAGGCACCATGTCGCTCATCCACAACCGATCCGAGTTCACGGACAAGCAGGTCGTGCGATTGCAAGAGACGCCCGATGCCGTCCCGGATGGTCAGACGCCACACACCGTCAGCCTGTGCGTTTACGACGAGTTGGTCGACCTCGTCAAGCCCGGTGACAGGGTGATCATCACGGGTATCTTCCGGTCTATCCCAGTGAGGGTCAACCCGCGACAACGGTCGATTAAGAGTTTGTTCAAGACGTACCTCGATGTCGTGCATGTCAAGCGGACCAACGTCGCTCGCATGGGATATGACCCGTCGACGCGAAACGGCGAGGGTAAGCCGCCCGGATTGGGCGTCGGAGGCGAGGACGACGAGGACGAATCGCTGGCACGTGGCGACGGGATGGACCTGGAGGATGAGGAGACGGCGAACCAAGTGCAGTTCTCCGCGTCCGCGGAGATGGAAGCAAAGCTGCTCGAACTGAGTCGGAACCCGGAAATCTACGATTTGCTCGCGCGGTCGATGGCCCCGTCGATCTACGAGATGGAGGATGTCAAGAAGGGTATCCTGCTTCAGCTATTTGGCGGGACGAACAAGTCGATTGCTCGGGGAGGCGGAGGTGGCGGGCCCCGATACCGAGGCGACATCAACGTCTTGATGGTGGGAGACCCTGGTACCTCCAAATCGCAGATCTTGCAGTACGTGCACAAGATTGCGCCGCGAGGGGTGTACACATCGGGCAAGGGATCGTCCGCCGTCGGTTTGACCGCATACGTGACGCGCGATCCGGACTCGAAGCAGTTGGTCTTGGAGTCGGGAGCGCTCGTGTTGTCCGACGGAGGCGTGTGCTGCATCGACGAGTTTGACAAGATGTCGGACGCGACGAGGAGTGTGTTGCACGAGGTCATGGTGGGTCGTACCGCTGCGAAGGAGTTCCGCGCTAATGGCAGGAACAACAGACGGTGTCAATTGCCAAGGCGGGGATCATCACCACGCTGAATGCGCGGACGTCGATTTTGGCCGCTGCGAACCCGATCAACTCGCGCTACGACCCCAAGCTGCCCATCCCGGCCAACATTGACCTCCCGCCGACGCTCATCTCCCGTTTCGACCTGCTATACCTGGTCCTGGACAAAGTGGACGAGATGAACGACCGCCGGCTGGCCAAGCACCTAGTGGGGCTGTACCTGGAGGACAGGCCTGACACCGGCGGACACGACATCTTGGTAAGTAGAGCGTCTCGTTTCAGAGATGTGGTCTGACGCGCAGCCCCTCGACACGCTCACCGCATACATCACCTACGCACGCGCCAAGATCCACCCGGTGCTCACCGAGGAAGCGTCCAACGCGCTCGTACAAGCCTACGTCGAAATGCGCAAGGTCGGCATCGACTCGCGCACGCAGGAGAAGCGAATCACTGCAACGACGCGACAGCTGGAATCGATGATCCGGCTGTCTGAGGCGCACTCGCGCATGCGCTTTTCCGAGACGGTCGACCTGCAGGACGTGGTCGAGGCGAACCGACTCATCAAGTCTGCGCTCCGTGAGAGCGCGACCGACCCGCTCACGGGCCAGATTGACCTGGACCTAATCAACACCGGGGCGGGATCGACCGCGCGAAAGATCAGGGGCGACCTGAAGAGGGAGGTGCTGGCGCTTGTGGATGCTGCGGGACGGACGGGATTGAGGTGGACCGCTGCGATCCGGGCGCTGGAGACGCAGAGCTCGATGCCGGTGGACCATGCGGAGTTTGCGGAGATTGTGAGGGGCATGACGGATGAGGGGCTGGTCAAGGTCGTTGGCGAGAGGGAGAGGAGGACGATCAGGCGTCTGTCAGACTAGGTCGCAAGCACATCTGGCGCGGATACCGAGATATGAAGGGCGAGGGTTGCCGCTCTCGGCACGGCCCGAGGAAAGGAACAGAAGAGGTGCTGAGTTGGTGCAGA
>Ga0308169_10005104_pt1 | contig 12065 bp, 13 predicted proteins | sample PhyBR1_2_FD_202139 | JGI IMG/M metagenome (GOLD analysis project Ga0308169, IMG submission 202139) | Phyllosphere microbial communities from UC Gill Tract Community Farm, Albany, California, United States - DLSLSB.R1 | ecosystem: Host-associated > Plants > Phyllosphere > Unclassified | place... | reverse complement strand
GGCACTGAGGGGGCTCTATGAGTGAGGCACGTGTGGGTCTGGTCATCGAGGATGACCACGACATTCGGGAACTGGTTCGCACTGTGCTGACCCAGGCTGGCTTTGACGTCACTGTCGCCAGCGGCGGCGCGGAGGGCGTTCTGATGGCTAAGAGCCTGAATCCTGACGTCATCACCCTGGACCTGGGGTTGCCGGATATCGACGGTTTTGAGGTTTCCCGGCAGATCCGGGAGTTTTCGGATGCGTACATCGTGATGCTCACGGCGCGCACAGAAGAACTGGACACGCTGATCGGGCTGGAATCGGGTGCGGACGACTACCTCACCAAGCCGTTCCGCCCGCGTGAGTTGCGGGCACGGGTGGCGGCCATGATGCGCCGGCCGCGGTCTGTTCCTGATCCCGGCGAGGTTGCAGTCGATGCATCGGCGGACAGTTCCGCACACCCGGAGCGTGGAAACTTCAACCACAATGGCCTGGAACTCAGCTACGCCTCACGCACCGTCACCGTCGACGGCAGGGAGATGAACCTGACCCGCACGGAGTTTGAACTGCTGTACGCACTCTTGGAAGCCGGCCGGACGGTCCGGACCAAGTCCGACCTGGTGCGGCGGCTTCGGGATGAGGATTACGACGTCGGCAGTTACATCAGCGAGGCCGACGAACGTTCCGTGGAGGTACACATGGGCAACCTGCGCAAGAAGTTGGGTGATTCGCCCCAGCAGCCGCGGTGGCTGCAGACCGTGCGCGGGGTGGGCTACCGTTTGGCGCCGGGGCAGCACTGAGCCTGCAGCCGGTGCATGGTCTGCCTGCTGCACTGGGTGATAGGCCGCAAAAAGGTAGCGGCCAGCCGGGGCAGCACCACTGCCATGTCGGCATGGCGGGCTTCGGTGCGGATCTCGTTCTCCAACTCGAGGGCCAGGCCCGCCAGGCGCTCGGCTCCCACCATTTGGCTTGAGGTCTTCAAGCTCAGGACTGCGTCCATGGAGCCGTCCAGGTCCCCGGTGGTGAGGGCTAGCCGCAGCCGGCCCAGCCGTTGTGGCAGGTACTCGATGAAGTTCCCCACAAAGACCCTGCTGTAGCCTTCTTCCTCCTCGAGCTCCTCCCGGAGCCGGTCCAGGACGGACTGGTCCACCAGCGGTCTGGGCGCATCATCTGGCGTGCTCATGACACTCCTTTCTGCTGGGGTTGGACCCGGAAAACCGGGGGGTTTAGGCGAGGGGCTGCTTGGTCTTTCTCAGGTTAGGGCTGTTCCCTTGGGCCAGCAGAAGCCCCGGAGGAGAATTGTGGTTTTCTTGATCGGACTGCGGATTTCGGCCAACAAAACTGGGTCCAGTGCTTTCTGCAGTGAGGGGGCCAGCGCAGTCACCCCAGCCCAAGTTGCTCTAAATCCGGCCTCCGGGGTCTGGTTCCCTCTTGCGCACCGGGGCGCCTCAACAGCAGGCCACTCGCCGATCTCTGCTGTTGAGGTCCGCCCTGCGGGCCAGGAGAAGCGAGGGGACAGGAGCTGCTCCAGCAGTGTCAGTGCCGGCTGCATGATTCCCGGCAACCGTCTATCCTGCCCGCCCAACATCAAGGGCAGTGGCGGAGACAGCTAAAGATTGGATCGAGACTTGTTTGTCAGGCGCCGGCTTCGAGGAAGCGCACCAGCTGGGACTCAAGGGCTGAATAATCCTTCAGCTCGCACTCCCAAACGGTCAGCACTTCCCAGCCGGCGTCTTCCAGTTGGCGGCGCTGGCCGGCGTCGCGCTCCCGGGTGCGGGTGCGCTTCGCGGCCCAGAAGTCCGCGTTGGCCTTGGGGGCGTGCCTGCCCGCCCTGCAGTCATGGAAGTGCCAGAAGCAGCCGTTCACGAAGATCACCTTGCGCCGCCCGGCGAAGACGAGGTCCGGATTACCCGGCAGCTTGGTGGCGCCGGAACTGCCATGCAGCCGGTACCGGTAACCCTTGCCGTGCAGGAGCCGGCGCACCAGCAGTTCGGGTTTAGTGTTCTTGCCGCGGATCCGGGACATGTTCCAGCTGCGCTGCTCCGGAGTGAGCTTGTCTGCAGTGGGCCTGTCCGCCATCCTTCCAGTGTAGGAGTGCCTAGATCTCCCGCTCCGGTTGTTCGCCGAACACGAAGTGACGGCCGCTGACAGATTTCGGCTCGATCTCCACGTAGAAGTCTTTGAGCGTGGGGACCCAGGTCTTCAGGCCGAGTTCTTCAATGGCTTCCAGCTCATCCGAGTTGCTGAGGACCCGTGCTGTGCCGCGCAGGATGACGGACCACGCCTCCTGGGAAAGGATGCCATCCGTTTCAAACAGCACTTGGGCGTTGATGGTCAGCTGGGCAAGTTTGTTTCCCGGAGCGGTGCGCAGGTAGACCTTCCGGTTTGAAGTCACATAATTCACGGGGAATATGTCAGGCTCTCCCGCGACGGAAACCACCAGCCGCCCGTGCTGCGTTGCCGCCAAAAGCCGCCACGATTGCTCATCATCGAGTTCCAGGACGGGATTGCCGTCCGCGTGTTCAAACATCATGCCGCCATTCTTCTACCTCAGGTAGAAATGCGCCAGAGGCTTTGTGCCTCCAAGTTCTCCCTCATCTGTGACTGGTTCGCCAATGCTTTACAAACCTGAAACAGGCTTATGACCGAGCTGTCTTTGCCGGTCGATAGCGCCGCGCGCAGGGCCATGACGGCTGACCTCAAGCGATAGCGACGCACCCAAATGGGCAACGACACCGCGCAAGTGCTGGAACCTGCGGCATCCGCGGACATGGTGCGTTCCGCGCAGGACGCGCCGGACGGCGGCCTGCAGTATGTTTCTTCACTCGCCTTGTCGCCGGACAAGACGGGGGAGTTAGTGCTGTCCTCCCAAAAGTAGGGTTTTCGAATTGGGGAAGCGGCGCACCTTCCAGCGCCGGCTTCCTTTATGACTTCTTTGGGAATGGGCATGGTGGCACAACGGTGGGCGGTGCGTTTAGGAGTCCTGTGCCTGTGGATAAACAGGATCACAAAATGTGACGTGGGCTACCCTTAACTCACTGTCCGGAGCAAGCCGTCTTGAAACTACTGGGGGAATAGCGGCCCATGACATCACAGAACTTCCTTTCGTCCCGCTTCTTTGGGTCCCGTGTTGCAAGATTGGGTGCCGCCGCCCTGGTTGTTTGCTCCGCGTTGGGGCTAAGCGGTTGCAAGTCCGGGGACGGTCCTGGTTCTGGCGGGACTTCCTCTCCGGTTGCCGCCGAGACCCCTACTGCCAGTGCATCGGCCACTCCAACCCCCGCCCCCAGCGCTGTCTACAAACCTGCCGACGCCACCGGCCCCGCCCAAAACGTCCCGGTCCCCGTGCTTCCAGAGGTGGCAAAGACGGAGACCAAGGAAGGGGCAGAAGCCTTCACGAAGCATTGGTTCTCAGTTCTGAGTTATGCATATGAGACGGGGGACACCGCTGGACTGTCAAAGCTTTCGAAACCCGAGTGCGCCTTTTGCCGGGGGCTGATTTCCGATATCGAAGCTGCTTGGGCCGAAGGTAAGTGGATATCTGGAGGCCAAATAGAAATCCCGGTTGCCACTGCAACGCCTTCCAACGACGGCTCCACGCAGGTGGTTCTCCAAGTACTGCAGAAAGAACTGACCATTCACAACCAAGACGGAAGCCCATACCAAGACAAGACAGCTGCGACGAATTCTGGAAGCGTCGCAATGGTGGCTTTCGCAGACTCCGGATGGGTGGTAAATGATCTAGGTCTGATCCGGTAGCCGTGGGTTACTTAGGTAGGACCTTCGGAATTGTCGCCTGCTCTATGGCGCTCTTGACGGCGTCTTTCTTGACCGCAAATGCCGAGGACGGGTCGAAACCGAAGCCACGGATCGGTGGTGGATTTGTGGACTCGGGGATAAAAATGGGAGCGGATGACTGGGTACCTGACCCCGTTACGGGCCAGTTCAATCATGCTGAACCCGGCGCGGTAAGCACCGACCCGAACGAATACAAATACGAACTTCAATGCCATCTCGGCGGTGGCGACTTTGACACTCCCTGTCTTGCCCGCCAACTCGACTGCAAGGACCGGGAGGATGGCGCCAAGGGCATACCGGTAATGTGGCTGTCCCGGCCTCGAGGCGTGCCAGGCGCAGTGTGGGCACACCACTCCGGGCCAACCTGCCTCTACGACCCAAAGCCTGAAGACCTCCTGCCTCGGATAGCGGCGGACATCCAGCGGCAGTTCCAGAACCTCCCAGTTAACGCCGGGAAGGTCGTGGCGCAGCCCAGCCCCAACACCCTTCGCGGCGCGGAAACAAACTTCTACGCGGAGGCGGTTGAGCAGCAGTTCGACATCACCATGTTTGGCCAACAGGTGCACGTGATCGCCACCCCCGTGCAGTACACGTGGAACTACGGCGACGGCGCGGTCTTCGGGCCGCAACCGTCGATGGGCGGCCCGCTGCCACAGGACCGATGGGGCGAGAAGACGCGAACCAGCCACGCCTACGGCTCAACAGGCGACTTCCAGGTAGTGCTGACCACGACGTTCCAAGGAACGTATTCGGTGAACGCCGGTCCGCCGTTGCCGATACCGGGTCAAGGCCAATTCAATGCTCCGCCGCAAACCGTAAGTGTCTGGCGCTCCCTCACCCGCAACTACGCCGATGACTGCAATACAAACCCGCAGGGCCAGGGCTGCCCGGGTGCCGGAGCCGCACGCTGAGGAGGGCACCAGCGGTAGTCCTGCGCGGGGAAAGTCCTGACGGCGAAAGAGTGTGATCCGCGTCGCACAAGTGAAATAACGGAATAGTTGCACGCGCCCCACAGTTGGCACAGACAGTACGTCTTCAGCCTTCGAAAGGAACTGCGCATGCTGTTTTCCCCGCTCACCCTCGGCGAACTTGAACTTCCCAACCGACTGGTGATGGCACCCCTGACCCGTCTCCGTGCGGGCGAAAAGGGCATCCCGGGACCCCTTCTCGTCGAGCATTACCGCCAGCGCGCTTCCTTGGGCCTGATCGTTAGCGAGGGCACCTATCCGACTCCGGCAGGACAGGCATACCCCGGCCAGCCCGGTATCGTCACCCAGGAGCAGGTTGCCGGGTGGAAGAAGGTTACCGACGCCGTCCACGCTGAAGGCGGCCGCATGTTCGCCCAGATTATGCATGGCGGCCGGGTTTCGCACCCTGACATCACCGGCGGCGTCCCCATCGTCGGCCCCAGCGCCGTGGCCATCGACGGCGTTGTCCGCACGCCTGCCGGCAAGCAGCCCTACCCGGTGCCGCACGCACTGACCACCGACGAACTCCCCATGGTCATCCAGGAGATCGTCAACGCTTCGTTGAACGCCATCGAAGCCGGATTTGACGGCGTGGAACTGCACTCCGCCAACGGCTACCTCCTGCACGAATTCCTGGCACCGAACTCCAACGTCCGGACCGACAGCTACGGCGGATCCCCGGAGAACCGCGCACGCTTCGTCATCGAAACCGTCAACGCCGTGGTGGCAGCCCTCGGCGCGAACCGTGTGGGCCTCCGCATCTCCCCGGAGCACAACGTCCAGGGCATCGCGGAGACCGACGCGGCTGACGTCCGCGCCACCTACGAGATCCTTGTGGACAGCATCGCACCGCTCAACCTGGCATACCTGAGCATCCTGCACCATGAGCCCACCGGCGAACTTGTCCAGGACCTCCGCGCCCGCTTCGGCGGCACCTTCCTGGTCAACACCGGCTTCGGCGTCATCACCACCCGGGAAGAAGCCGTGAGCCTGGTGGCCGAGGGCCACGCGGACGCGGTCGTTGTCGGCCGGCCCGCAATCGCCAACCCGGACCTCGCTCGCCGCTGGAAGGAAAGCCTTCCGCTCAACGAGCCCGACCCGTCCACGTTCTACGCGGAGGGCGCCACGGGTTACACCGACTACCCGGCGTACCAGGGCTAACCGGCTGATCAGCCAAGGCAAATAAGACGACGACGGCGGCACCCATCTTGGGTGCCGCCGTCGTTGGCTGTCTGGGGTGCTGGTCCCGGGCAGCGGCGCCGAAGGCCATCCGACGACCTCCGGCTGAAGACTTATGTGGCCCGCCGGACCCCATCGGAAGCCGGCGGTGATCAGATGCTACTCCAACGAATGGACTCTTACCAGAGCCAGTTTTGTGGCCGGCTGACCCGGCTAAAGCACAGCCTCGCGGCCGGTGCCTTCCTTCATCAGCAGCCGTCCGTCCTCGATGGACACGAGCACGCTTTTGGGCTTGCCGCTGACCTTGGTGATGGCCTTGAGCCCGCGGTTGGTGACTTCCACTCCCACCTGCGCGCCCTTCGCCGGCAACTCCACGGACACCTCGGATGCGATGCCGAGCAGCGGACTGGTCGAGACGCCCAGATCCCTGTGCACCTCCTTGCCGTTGACGGTAACGGTGATGTTGGCCTCGTCGAACCCCTCCTGGAAAACAACAAGCAGTTCCCGCATGATGGCCTCTTCCTCGAGCATCGGCGCCAGTAACGGCATGTCCACTACAGCACTTTGCAGGGCCCAAAGGAATACCCTCTCCCACTCCCGCTATCCACATGGACCCAGCGTCCGGTGGAGCCCGGCAGGCCGGTAGGGCAAGATGTTCTGGTGACTCAACTGCCTACGCCTGCCCCCGTCTCCACTTCCTCCGGCGCATCCGAGGAAGACGCCATCTTCGCCCAGATCGGGGCCGAACTGGGGGTCAAGACATGGCAGGTGAAAGCAGCCGTTGGACTGCTCGACGGCGGGTCAACAGTCCCGTTCATCGCCCGGTACCGCAAGGAAGCCACGGGGACGCTGGACGATACTCAACTCCGTGACCTTGACGAGCGGCTCCGCTACCTCCGGGAACTCGCGGACCGGCGTCGTGCTGTTCTCGAAGCGATCGAGGCGCAGGGGCAACTGACGCCGGAACTGCGCAAGGCAATCCTTGCGGCAGACACCAAATCGCGGCTTGAGGACATTTACCTGCCGTTCAAGTCCAAACGCCGCACCAAGCCGCAAATGGCCAGGGAAGCCGGATTGGAGCCGCTCGCTGATGCGCTGCTGAAGCGGCCCGACCTGGATCCCGAACGGGAAGCGGGGAAGTACCTCAACAGTGAGCACGCCATTGAGGACACTGCTGCCGCACTGGCGGGTGCCCGGGCCATCCTGGTGGAGCGGGTGGCGCAGGATCCCGACCTCGCCGCGAATCTTCGGGACAGGATGTGGGCGCAGGGCCGGATGGTGTCGCGCGTCAAAAAGGGCAAGGAAGCTGAGGGGCAGAAGTTTGCGGACTACTTCGAGTTTGCCCAGTCGCCCGACCGCATGCCCTCGCACCGGGTCCTGGCGCTGTTCCGCGGCGAAAAGGACGGCATCCTGGAGTTGGACCTTGCAGAGGCCGATCCGTCGGACGACGCCGCCCTCACCGCCGCGCGCGCCCGCTACGAATCCGCCGTGGCCAGGTTCCTCGGGGTCGCCGACAGGGGCCGTCCCGCCGACGCATGGCTGATGCAGACGGCACAGCTGGCCTGGCGTACCCGGGTGCTGGCACGCCTCACCTCAGACCTCCGCGCCAGACTGTTCGCCGCCGCCGAAGACGAGGCAGTCCGTGTGTTCGCCGCCAACCTCCGCGACGTGCTGCTGGCGGCGCCGGCCGGAAACCGCCCCACGCTGGGCCTTGACCCAGGGTTGCGAACCGGGGTAAAAGTTGCCGTTGTGGACGGAACCGGCAAGGTGGTGGCCACCGACACGGTCTACCCGCACGCCCCGGCCCGGAAGTGGGACGATGCCCTGGCCACCCTGGTGCGTTTGGCGCGCCAGCACGCCGTCGAACTCGTGGCGATCGGTAACGGAACCGCCTCGCGCGAAACAGACAAACTCGCTGCCGAACTGATCAAACTGCTGCCCGAGGTAGACCGGAAGCCCCAGAAACTCGTGGTGTCCGAAGCCGGCGCGTCCGTCTACTCCGCCTCCGCGCTCGCTGCCGCCGAGCTCCCGGGAATGGACGTCTCCCTGCGCGGGGCCGTCTCCATCGCCCGCCGCCTGCAGGATCCGCTCGCCGAACTGGTCAAGATCGACCCAAAATCCATCGGCGTAGGCCAGTACCAGCACGACGTGACGGCGTCGAAACTGGACCGCAGCCTCGACGCGGTGGTGGAGGACTGCGTGAATGCCGTGGGGGTGGACGTCAATACGGCCTCTCCCGCACTGCTTAGCCGGGTGGCCGGCGTCGGGCCACTGCTGAGCGAGAACATCGTTGCGTACCGGAACGAGCACGGCCCCTTCAAGAAACGGACCGACCTCAAGAAGGTGCCGCGGCTGGGGGCCAAGGCGTTCGAGCAGTGTGCCGGGTTCCTCAGGATCACCGGGGGAGCGGAGTCGCTTGATGCATCCAGTGTGCACCCGGAGTCCTACGCGGTCGCACGGAAAATCCTGGTGGCCGCGGGCTCCGCGCCGGCGTCGTCCCTGGACCCGCAGAAGTTCGTCGACGATACGGTGGGCCTCCCCACCGTTAAGGACATCCTCGCCGAGCTGGACAAACCAGGCCGCGACCCGCGACCCGCCTTCGCCACCGCGACCTTTTCCGAAGGAATTGAAAAGATCTCGGACCTGAGGCCGGGCATGGTTCTCGAAGGGACGGTCACGAATGTTGCCGCTTTTGGCGCATTCGTGGACGTGGGGGTGCACCAGGACGGCCTGGTCCACGTCTCCGCCCTGTCCAACCGCTTCGTGTCCGACCCGCGTGAGGTAGTGAAGTCCGGGCAGGTTGTCCGTGTCAAAGTCTTGGAGGCTGACCCGGAGCGGAAGCGCATCTCCCTGACACTAAGGCTCGACGACGAACCAGCCAACGGTGGCGCAGGGTCCGGGCGGCGTCCTTCCGGGCAAGGCGGGAGGGCGCAGGCCGGCCAGCGTAAGCCCGGCGGGCAGGGCAACAGTGGGGGAGCTGGGGACCAAAAGAATGGTCACAACGGACGCCCGGACCGGCAACAGCAGGGAAGGCAAGTGCCGGGCAAGGCCGGTAACGGCGGGCGTCCAACCCCAAAACCCCAGCCCGTCAACACCGCGATGGCCGAGGCGCTGAGGAAGGCCGGGCTGGGCAAGTAGTTGACCGGGCTTTTGGCGGGGGCGGCTTTTCTGCAAGGGTGGGGTATGACCTATTTCCTGGAGTACACCGTTCCTGCCGCCCCCGGCGAGGCCGAGTTCGAGTTCCCGCACGACGAGATCCAGTCCGGAACCACGGTCCCGCTCACCCAGACCAACGCCGAAGTGGTGCATACGCCCGATCTCCCGGCCCGCACGGGTATCGTCGGTGCAACCGTGCCGGAGGCGAAGCTCGAGGCTGAGCAGCTGATCACCCACAGCCGGGCATCGGAAGCGTCCCTGTACTTCGACCCGTCCAACTCTCTGCAGGCAGGAGTGGGCACACTTGTAAGCACCTTCACGGAGGGCCGGGGCTGGCAGGACGCCAAGGACGCACCGGACCCCCAGGACGCAACCTTTTAGCCGTTAGTTCCCAGCAGGCGCGGCCTGCCGAATCTGGTCCGGACTCCTGGCGAGTAGAGGACAGATTCCGGCGGCCCGTTAACGCGGATTCCTGCGGCTGCGATCAATTCATCACTTAGTCGGTGGACGTCGGCAGCGAAGAGCGGCCACTCGTGGTGGGTGTTCGGAACGTAAAGTGTCTTGCCGTGGAACCGGCCATGCATTCCGAACCTCGCAGTCAGGAAGATGGACAGCGGATCGCTGGCTGCGGTACGGAGTCTGGGGACTACGGTGAAGTCGCTGCGGGCTCCTGCGGCACCGAACCTGCGCACGGAATAGCCCAAGGAAAGTTCACTGGCACCGTGGCCGGCGGTGGAGACGGGAGCGGCTTCGCGGGTGGAGCGCTGCGAATGGCCGCCGTTGCCGGGGAATGGAGGCCAGTGCCGTATCCGCGACCACACATAGGGAATCCCTGCTGCCCGGGTCGCCAGGACAACGGGCAGCCGGTCCGCATCCAGGGTCAGAAATACCACTCCGCGAGTCCCATCCGGCTCCCGTGAGTAGAGCCGCACGTTGACCTCGTTGAAACTTCCAAAGTAGGGGACACCGGGGCCGCGTCCGAGCCCCGCTTGCACCATACGGAAACCAATGAGCCCAACCCACGAACTGCCGTCGAACGTGTCAGGCTGCACCCCCTGAGGCATGAACCCGGCGGCCACTGATTCCGGGATGCGCCAGTGGAGGAAGACGGCGTCGAGCCACCGCTGGTCCGAAAACACCGGCTGCGGCAAGGCTGGCGGCAGTGGCCACGGTTCTGCGGCACTCAAGTTCCCCGTCAAAGTCCTTATGCTCCTTCCCTCGGTCCTCTGCTGCAGCTTCAGAGTGGCCGCCGGCTCCAGGTCCCCAAACCGCCGCAGCTGCTAGTTCAATGGACGCGTGTTTTCCGGGAGCTGGCCACCCGCTAAAAGCTCGGCGGCTGCGTCCGCGAGGGCTGTCAGGGCAACCCGCTGCGTCCATGGGCCGTATGAGATGCGGGCGACGCCGAGTTCCTGCAGCTTGGCAGGCGGCAGTGAACCAGGGACGTTGATGACAGAGATCTTGTTCCAGCCAATGCCTTCCACCAGGGCAGCCACCGTCGGTTCGTCCAGGAGGCCCGGGACAAAGACCGTGGTGGCGCCTACGTCCAGGAATGCCCTACCGCGTTCGATAGCATCTGCCAGTACGTCCGAAGGCTCCCGGTCCTTGCCCTTGAGGAATGCGTCGGTCCGAGCGTTGAGGACGAATTCAATTCCCTCGGCCGCGCCGGCGTGAACAACAGCTGCCATCTGGTTTACGGCATCTGTCAGCGGGCGCATCTGGTCTTCGATGTTTGCGCCGACAATTCCTACTCCGATGGCCTTCCGGGTGGTCTCACCCGGGTTTCCGTACCCGGATTCAAGGTCCGCGCTCACCGGCAGACGGGTGGCTGCGGCGATGCGGCCCACAAAGCTGATCATCTCGTCAACGGGAATGTTCTCGCCGTCCTCGTAGCCCAGTGTTGCAGCGATGGAGTGGCTTGCCGTTGCCAGGGCTTTGGTTCCGGGAATGTCCGTAATCACTTTGGCGGTGATGGCATCCCACACGTTGACCACCTGGAGGATCTCAGGTGCCTCATGGAGACGGAGCAGTTCGGAAGCCTTTGCACTGTTGGACTCAGTCATGGGTGAAGCCTAACCGACGGCTGCGGGCGGTAATCATTCCCGTGGGTGGGGTGGTGGGGGTGGTTTGAAGTAGTGGTTTTGTTGGGGTGTTTGGGTGGGGTCGATGTGGGGTGGCGGGGTGAACGTGGGTGTGTGGTCGGTGGCGGTGATTTTCCATTGTTCTTTGTGGATGAGGTGGTGGTGGTGGCTGCAGAGCAGGACGCCGTTGTTGGTGGTGGTGGCTCCGCCGTGTGACCAGTAGGTGATGTGGTGGGCTTCGCACCAGGGGGCGGGGATGGTGCAGTTGGGGAAGGCGCAGCCTTGGTCGCGGGCGGTGAGGGCGGTGCGTTGGGCTGGGGTGAAGAGCCGGGTTTTGCGGCCGAGGTCGAGGATTTCGCCGCGGGTGCCCAGGAGGGCGGGGATGATGTCGGCGTCGCAGGCGATTTTGCGTAGCGTGGCTGCGGCGACGGGGCCGGTGAACATGAACGCGCCGGTCCCGTTCCCGGTGGGTGTCTCTGTCCGGGTTTCCGGCGGTGTTCCCGGTTCTGCTTCTGTGTGTGTTCGCGTCTTTGATCCTGGTTCTGTTCTGCCGGTGGTGGCGGTGGTGTGGCGGAAGAGGTCGTGGTAGTTGATGGTGGCGATGATTTGGGGCCGGTTGCCGCCGGTGGTGGGGAGGGTGTTGGTGGTGAGGGCTGTTTTGGCGGCGGTGATGATGCCGTCGAGTTGTTTTTGGGCGCGGGTGCGCCGGTCCAGGTCCGGCAGGGCAGTGGTCCCGATTGCGCTGCCGTCGTCCCTGCCCGTGCCCGTGCCCGCGGGTGTTTTAGCGCATTCGACCGCGTCTGGGCGTGCGGTGGTGCGGGGGTTGGTGGCGGTGTTCATGACGGTGAGGAGGTGTTCGTATTGGTCGGTGGTGGCGAAGATTTCGACGTGGTGCAGGCCGTGGCGG
>Ga0308169_10005102_pt1 | contig 12067 bp, 8 predicted proteins | sample PhyBR1_2_FD_202139 | JGI IMG/M metagenome (GOLD analysis project Ga0308169, IMG submission 202139) | Phyllosphere microbial communities from UC Gill Tract Community Farm, Albany, California, United States - DLSLSB.R1 | ecosystem: Host-associated > Plants > Phyllosphere > Unclassified | place... | reverse complement strand
CGGTCGCGGCGAGGAACGGAACCTCGAACGCCGAGCGGTACACGTCGAGGTTCTGGCGGTTCGTGTCGGCCTCGTCGAGGCCGAGGGCGACGAACGAGTCGATGACCTTTTTGACGAGGTCGGTCTCGATCGTCTCGCCCTGGCGCTGCTTCTCGATGAGCTTGAGGACGGCCGTCGTGAGCTTGTTGCCCGAGCCCGACTGGAGGCCGGCGTAGAACTCGTTCTTCCACGAGACGAGGGCGAGGATGTAGACGTGGTAGACGTTCTTGCGGCCCTCGTCCTTCTCGCGCTTGACCCAGTGGCGGTTGAGGTACGTAAAGAGGCGGTTGACGTAGCTGGCGCCGGTCGTGTAGCGGTCCCACTCGCGCGTGTAGTAGCGCAGGAGGGGCTCGTCCGACAGGTCCTGGGCCTCGGTGCGGACCTGCTTGAGGTGGGCGACAAAGTACTGGCTGAGGTGCTTGTACAGGTCGGCGCCCATGAGGTTTGCGCCGCTGCGGCCGCTGCCGGCGCCGAGCGTCTCGTTGATGCCGCCCGAGTTCATGCGCGACGAGGTGCAGTAGTTGTACGAGACGGTGTACAGGTCCATGTACTGCTTGTAGCTCATGCCGTCGTTGAGGCGGGTCATGATCTGGTCTGCGGGCGGGTGGTGCGAGGGGTTGGTCAGCCCGAGCGAGCGGGCGGCGATGAGGAGGTGGAGGGGGTGCGCTCGAGCTGGGACGAGGCGAGGAAGGGGAAGAGAGCTCACCGACGCCATCCTCGAGGAACTTCCAGGTTGCACCGAGGTCTGCAGGGCGGGTGGCGGTGCGTCAGCGACGAGTGCGGCGGGGAGACGAGGGGGCGACGAGGAGGAGGAGGGGGGCCGAGGGAGAGATGGACGGACCGCGCGAGTCGGGGAGTCCGCTCTGCGGCGGCATGGTGGTGTCGGTGGCGGTACTGCTGGCTCGACTGGGTGCACGCTGGCGAGAGAGCGCGACTTGGGAGGAGCGAGACCCACAGCGACGGCCGCGAGCGATGTCACCCTCCCACCACCCTCCTCGACTGGCTGAGTGAGGGCCCAGCTACACTCAGAGCACCCGCTGCCATGCTCGCAGCGCGCAACACGTCCCGCGCACGACAACAAGAGGTGCGCTCGCCGTCCCTCCTCCTCCTCGGTCGCCGTGGGGCCGCAACCCGCCCTGACTCCTTCCACACAGCTCTCGGCCGCGTATGCTGCCCTCGCAGTCGAGCTCACAAAGCACGAGATCCGGTCCATCGGCGGCTACTCGCTCGGCAGGGTCATCGGCGAGGGTCCGTCCTCGTCCTCGCCTCTCCAAGCTCCCGCCCTCCTCCCTCTCGCTCCTTCCGCTGACCCCATACCCGCTCGCCCGCAGGCACATTCGGCAAGGTTCGACTCGGCGTACACCGCCTCACCGGCACCCGCGTCGCCATCAAGCAGGTCCCCAAGAGCCTCCCCTCGTACTCGCCCTCGGACCCGTCCTCGCCCCTCTCGCTCCTCACGCGCGAGATCCACCACCACCGCCGCCTCCGACATCCCCACGTCCTCTCGCTCTACGAGCTCGTCGCGACCGAGTCGTCCATCTACCTCGTCACCGAGCTGTGCTCGGGCGGCGAGCTGTTCGACTACCTCGTCGAGCAGTGCGCCGCGCCCGCCGGCACGGGCGGCCTCACCCTCGCCGAAACGCGCCGCATCTTCGGCCAGCTCGTCCTCGGCGTCGCCTACCTCCACAGCGAGGGCGTCGTCCACCGCGACCTCAAGCTCGAGAACGTCCTCCTCGACGAGAACGTCAACGTCAAGATTGCCGACATGGGCTTCGGCCGCGAGTTCGAGCGTGGCAGGTGGCTCGAGACCAAGGTCGGCACCCTCGGCTACACGGCGCCCGAGATAGTCGCCGGCAACCGCTACCTTGGCGAGCGTGCGTCCCTCTTCCTCCTCTCCCTCACGCTTCACTCTTTCCTCCCTGCACCTGTCGCTCATCAAGACTAACTCGTTCTCATGCACGCCCGCAGAGGTCGACATCTGGTCGCTCGGCGTCATCCTCTACGCGCTCCTCACCGGGTCCCTCCCCTTCGACGACGACGACGAGTCGGTCATGCGCTCCCTCATCCTCTCGGGCCGCTACGCCGTCCCGGCCTTCCTCGACCCGGACGCGTCCGACCTCGTGCAGCGCATCCTCGTCATCGACCCGCTGCGGCGGCCCTCGCTGCGCGACATCCTCGGGCACCCGTTCTTTACGAGGGTGCCCGGGCCGTCGAACCCGACATCGTCGGCCGGGGCCGCGCAAGGGCCTGCGCCGCCCATCGCGTCGCCGGCAGCCTCTCTCGGCGCACCGACGACCCCGCTCGCCTCGTCGTCGAGCACGGCCTCGGGCCCACCGACGCACTCGTACTTCGCGCCCGCCTCGTCACCGCCGTCCTCGACCGCCTCGCCCGACGCCCCGGCATCCGCCGTCTCGCTCGGCAAGCGTCGCGCCGTCGACCTCGACCTCACCCTCGGTCCCGGTCCCGCCTCGCCCGCACGCTCGCCCTCGCCGTCCCCCTCCCCGGCGCACCCCTCCGCCTCCTCGAGCACGACCGCCGCGCCCGCCTCGGCCCTCCCGCCGCACCTCCTCCCTTCGTCCTCATCGCACGCCCTCGGTGCACACTCGAGCTCGAGCTCGCACCCGCATCCGTGGTCGCCGAGTCCGCTGCGGCGGCACCCGTCGACGGCGAGCATCGACTTTGGGCCGAGCGCGCCGCCCGTCGTCAGGACGCACAGCACGGGCGGCGCGAGCGTCAGCAGCCTGCAGCTCGGCGGCGCGGGCGTAGGCTCGGGAGCGGGCGGGCCGGGCGGCTCGGGCGCAGGAGGCGGCGACGGGCCGGTCGGCACGGTCGCGGGGAGGAAGAGGCGCAAGAGCGTCGGGGCGGCGAGCGTCAGGAGCGTCAGGAGCGCGATGCTCGGCGGCGCCGTCTCGGAGGAGGACGAGCAAGAGGACGGTGTCGAACCGTCGCCGAGCGCCGCACCGACCTCGGCACCTGTGACGGCGCCCGACGACAACTCGCCGCGCGTCGACTACCTGTCCCTCCTCCTTGCCCTCACCTCGTCCTCGTCATCGTCGCCCTCGGGCGCCAAGGACAGCCCGCTCACGTCGCCGTCGGACGTCGCCCTCCTCGCCCAGCTCGCCGACGTCGGGTTCGACACGGGCCAGGTCGCCCACAGCGTGCGCACGAGCGCGTGCGACGCGTGCGCCGCCGCATGGTGGATGCTCAAGCGCAAGAAGGAGGAGCTCGCGCTGCGGCAGCGCGAGGAGGCGCGAGAGCAGGACGGCGACGGCGAGGTCCGTGCGCCGAGTCGGACGAGCAGCTTGAGGAGCTTGCCGACCGAGGAGAAGCGCCGCAGCGCGCTCCTGTCGCAGGCTGAGGAGGACGAGGAGGACGAGGGCGACGAGCGGTCCGGCGCCGAGTCGGACGACGACGTCTTCCTCACGACGGCGGCCGTCGCCGCCGCGCCAAAGCTCGTCGCTTCGCCGCTCGCCCTGCCCGAGACGATCCCTGAGGAGCAGCGGCGCCCATCCATCACTTCGGCCGCGCCCTCGTTCCCCTCGAGCACCCTCGCCGTCCCGCTCACGCCCCCTCGGCGCCCCTCCACCACCTCGCACGCCTCGCCCCGCACGCCCAGCTCGCCAGCCCCAACGACGCTCCCTCCCCTCTCGCCGGCGCTCGCCAACCCCTCGCCCGCCGTCGCCGCCGCGCGCCTGTCGTACTTCCTCCAGGCCGACCCGGCGACGCCGCTCCCGCCCGTTGAGAGCGAGCCCCTCCTCAGCTACTTCCCCGTCGCCGACGGCGCGCCGGGCAGCCCGAGTCGCCCGCGCATCGGCGGAGGTGCGGCGGCGAGCCTCGGGTCATCGACCGGCAGGAGCAGGAGCAGGAGCGGCGAGCCACTCGGGCGCAGCACCGGCGGCGGCGCGCCCGGCTCGCCAGAGCGCAGCGACGGCGCCGCGCTCGAGCTCGAGGGCAGCTCGTCCACGTCGACGCCGAGACGCCGCGCAGGGAGCATCGGCATGCACCTCGCGCGCGCGACGAGCGCGATCGGGCAGGGGCTCGCGAGCCTGTCGAACTCGACGAGCGGCGGCAACCTCGCGCTCACCGCTGCAGGCGGCAGCGACGAGGGCGGTACGGCGGCGCAGGTGCCGCGCAAGGCGAGCCCGCCAGCCGTGACGACAACGGCGGCGGACGAGCCTACCCCGCACGATGCGCTCGGACCCCTACCTACGCCCGGACCCGCTCCACCGCTCACGACCTCGCTCATGCGCACGCCGCCGCTCGTCGCCGTGCCTCTCGCCTCGCCGCCGGCGTCGCTCTCCGCCCCATCGACGCCCCACTCTCGACACGTTGCCGCGCCGCTCCTCCACCCGGTCAGCGTCAGCGCCGGGCACACGCCCGACCCAGGCGTATCGCCCGCCCTCGCTCCATCCCCTCGTCGACCGTCCGACGGCAAGAAGGGCGACTTGTCGAGCAGCGCGCCGGCTCGGCCCATCACGACCATCGCGACATCGCCGTCCATGTTGGCACGCTCGCAGTCCGAGTCGGTCCGGTCGGGCTCGAGCGCGTTCCACACGACGTCGACCTCGGGCACGTCGGCGGCGACGAACGGCGTCGGGCGCGCCTCGTCGCTGCGGTTCGTGCCCGGCTCGAGCGGCGCAGGGGGCCCGAGCGTCGGCGCCGGGGGCAGCAAGAAGAGCCTCAAGGGCGCCAACCTCCTGTCGACGTTCAAGCTCTGGTTCGGCCAGTCGGCCGACGGGCCCCGCAAGCGCAAGCGGGCGTCGCTCGTCGCGCCGCCGAGCGCCTCGCTCTCGTCGTCGGCCTCAAACGGCGGCTCGATCTCGTTCTCGTCGTCGTCGTCGTCGTCGGCCGGCCTCAGCACGAGCGCAGCCGTCGCGCGCAGCCAGAGCATGTACGTCGCGTCGCCCTTGCGCCAATCGCGCCCGGGCATGGGCTCTCGCCGCTCGAGCGCCAACAGCGTCTCGAGCCCGATCGGGAGCCTCGGCGCGCACGGGCCCGGCGGCACGGGCATGAGCCTGTCGCGCCGCTCGAGCGTGAGCAGCGCGAGGGGCGAGGCGCTCACGCGCACGCCGAGCAGCCGGCGAGCGGGCGGCGGCGGCGGCGGCGGCGGCTCGGGCGGGGGCTACGGCAGCGGGCGGCCGAGGCGCGCGAGCGACGCGTCGAGGACGAGCGCGAGCGAGCGCGGTGCGTGGGCCTCGTCGTCGGGCGGTATCGGCGCGCAAGCCGGCGAGGGAGCGGGAGCAGGAGCGTCACGGCCGGCGTCGGTGCGAAGCCTCTCGGCGGGGCAGGTTCCGCGCCGAGGGCACCGTCACGGGCACGGGCACGCTCACGGGCACAGCCGCGCACCGTCGAGCTCGTCGGTCGCGTCGCTCCTGCTTGAGAGCGGCGCCGCGGTCGGGCCCGCAGCCGTGTACCGGCGCCCGCCGACGACGACGACGGTGCGGCGGCGGCACGGCGGGTCGCACGGGCGCCTCTCGGGCGAGAGCGCGCGCTCGTCGAGCGCCAACGTCCTCGCGATGCCCGGAGGAGGGCAGCACCGCGACCACCACCGGCGCACGCGCAGCAGCGCGAGCTCGGCGCACCGCGCGAGCAGCGAGAGCGACGTTGGCGGTGGAGGAGAGACGGGCGGCGACAGCGAGTACGAGGACGCGGACGTCGACGGCGCGGCGGGCGGGCTCTACGTCGACTTTGACGAGGGCGAGGCACCGATCCTCGAGGAGGACGAGACGTTGCAGGACGACTCGGCGCCCGCGCCCGCTCCTCCTCCTACATCCTCTACCACGACGACCAGCGCGTCGTCGTCCCTCTCGCCGCCGCCGCCGCCTGCGCGCTCGGCGTCGCGCCCTCCGCCCGTCGCCCGCACCCGCTCGTCCGACCGCGCCAACTCGCTCGGGCTCGGCCTCGCCCTGAGCCACTCGCCCTCCGCCTCGCCCTCGATCTCGCCCGGCTCAGCCGGCGGTCCCTCCTTCCACCACGGCAACCACCACCACTCGTCGCACCCTTCGCACCCGTCGTCCTCCCCCGCCTCGTCCCTCTCGCGCTTCTCGACGCACACGAGCGGCGGCTCGAGCTCAGGCACGACCTTCACGGCGCACAAGGCGACGCACCTCTTTGGCTCGCCGCTGCAGCCGCGCCCGGCGCCGGCGCGCGCTCACGCCGCCGCGCGGCCCGTGCGCGACGTCTTTTCGAAGCACGCGCACGCGCCGCCGCACGATGCGGGCGCCGACGAGGCGGCGGGCGGCGGCGCAGCAGCAGCAGCGTCGAGCGAGTGGGTCGACGAGGACGACGACCTCGCTGGGTACGGCGGCGGGCTCGGACAGCCTGCAGCCGGGTCGGCGGCGTCGGTCGCTGCCGCGCTCGGGCACGAGCAGCCTAGGGCGGGCGGCGCGGCCGGGGCCGGGATGGGCGACAGCCCGGTCGCGATGCGCATGTGGGAGACGAGCGCGAGTGCGGGAGGAGGAGGAGCGGGAGGAGGAGGCGCGAGCAGGTTCGAGGGAAGGTACGCCGGGCTGAGCCTCGGCGGCAGCGGTGCCGGCGCAGGAGGAGTGTCGCCGCCCGTCGGCAGCAGCCTCGGCGGAGCATCTGGGATCGGGCAGCAGCAGGGTAGATGGGCGAGGCCGGCCATGGTCGTCGAGGAGGAAGAGGAGGAGGAAGAGGAGGAGTGAGTCGGACGAGCCGAGCTGTCTATCGCGCGCTGGAACGCCGGGTTGGAGCCTCTCTATCGAGCGTCGAGAGAAGAGAGTGCGCAAGTAGTGGAAAGACTGCTCGTCGATGCATGGTACAAGGCGGGCTACCGCACGGCCCTCGCCGCTCGTCCTCGTCGTCCTGCTCCTCTCGCCAGTCTCGACCGTCTAGTCCCGCTTGAGCGCTGCAGAGTGCGAGACATACCGCGCGTCAGCCAATTCTCCTCGGTCGCGAACCTGCACGCTCGACCTCGCTCGGGCCGAGCGCGCCGGCAGAGCAGGAAAGAGAGAGAGAAACCGGCCGACGCACGCAAGTTGACCCACGTCATCTTTGCGCTCTTGCCCTCGTCGCCCTTCTCGATGACGAGCATGTCGAGCCCGTCGCCGACCTCGATGTGGCGCTCGGCGGCGCCCGTAAAGGCGTCGGTCAGGAGCTGCTTGACCTCGTCGAGCTCGAATTCGGGGCGCTCGCCCGCGACCGGCGCAGGGAGGGACGGGTCGGGGACCTGGTTCTTCTTGTAGATCTGCGGGCGGGCGTGGAGAGGTGCGAAATAGTCGAGGCGAGGGCGAAAGGGCGACGAAGGGAGGAGGAGAGGGACAGTGGAGGGACGAGGGTCAGTGCTGCTCGCTCGCAACATCGAGGCGAGCGAGGGAGACGAGGACGCACCATGTTGTCGAGGAACGGCTGGACGAGCGACTGCGCGCTGCCGTGCGCGCGGCAGCTCTCGCGCTCGTAGCTGCCGACCGGGTCGAACGAGTAGACGGCGCCAGTCCCGTCGCGGTCGATGCCGGCCACTGCGCGCACCTCGCTCCGTCAGCTCGCCGCTCGCAGGGAGAGGGAGGCAGAGAGAGAGGGAAAGGAGGACGCACGGATCACGTAGGAGTAGTAGGGGAAGAAGCGCTTGCCGTAGAGCATGGTCTGGACGAGGCGCGCGATCGAGCGGAGTGAGGGGATCTCGTTGTGGGTGTGGCCGTACCACTGCGCGCGAGATAGAGAGTCAGCTGGTGCCAAAGCCACTCGGAGCCGTGCTCGCGCAGCCCGTCTCGACGACGTGCGGCGGACGCACGGCACCAGGTCGACAGCGACCACCGAGACTCAGAGGGCAGACACGCACCTCGAGGCGCTGCTTCAACCGCTTGACGAACGCCATGGCGTCGCCCATAAAGCCCTGGACGGCGATGGCGCAGTCGGGCGTGAGCTGGTACACGCGCTTGGCGGTGCGCGTCTCGATCGAGTAGCCGGAAGACTGGCGCGTGTCGCCGGCGATGACGGCAAACTTGGACGACGAGATGGCGAGGATCGAGCCGCCGTTGTCCTGTGCGCGCGAGGGAGAGAGGGAGAGGGTCAGCCGGGGTGTCGTCAGCGAGGAGGAGGGGGTTGATAGGGTCGGCCGCTCGGACGACGACCACCTACAGCGCCTACACTGCCGCCGTATAGAGCGACAGAGCCGACGCAAGCGTCCTCCCGCCGAGCGCTGGACGCGCTGAACCTCGCCCGGGTGCTCCCCCTCATCGGGGTCGGCACCGCCTCGAGCCCGCCCACCGCGTAGCGCGTCCCTGACCGTGTGCGAGCAGCACCGCCGTACAGCTGTGAGCTGCACGAGCGGCGCACACAGTCGCCCCGAGCCGCACTGCATCGTGCTCCGACTTCATCTGCCCCGGACCTCGTCTCCCTCGCCGGAGAGTGAGAGAGGAAGGAGGGAAGGGACGCACGGCATAAGGATTGAACTGGTGCTGCGTAGGACCCATGGCTGTCGTGTGCTGGGTGCCTGGTGCGAGTGGGAGAGCGAGGGAGTGGGGAGAGCTCCTCGTCGTCGTCAGCGGCCGACGACGACGACAAGGCTGCTCTCGACCGGCTCCTCGCTCTGCACAGAGCCAGCTGCGCTTGCCAGAGCGTACTGCACAGCTTGCACTCGCGCGCGCTCACCCAATCTGCTCACTCCCCGCTTCCTGCTCCTCGTCCTCCTCGGCTCGCAGCTCCCGACTCTCGCAGCGTCGCGCAGACGCACAGCTTGACGTCGCACAGCTCTGCGTTGCACAAAAGCTACTCCTGCTTGACCTCCTGCGCTGCGTCGGCCGCCGCACTCGCGCGCGTCACCCGCCGCCGCTTGCTCGCTCGAGGCGGCGGTGCGGGAGCCTCGTCCTCCTCGCCCTCCTCGCCCTCCTCGCCCTTGACCTGCTCCTCCTCGTACTCGTCCTCCTCCTTCTTGACCTCGGCCGCTCGTCCCCGTTTGGCGCCCGCCTTGCCCTTGCCCTCGCCCTCGCCCGCCGCCGCGTCGACCTTCTTCCCTCCCCTCGTCCCCTTCCTCGCCCGGCTCTCCTCCCTCTCCCTCTTGAGCCGCTCCACCTCGTCCGGGTTCTCCCTCTCCCACACCCGCTTGCGCTCCTCCCAACTCACCCTCATCTCGCCGTACCGCTCGCACGCCTTTGCGCGCTCCCACGCCGCGCGGAAGATGGCGGCGCTCGCGAGCTTGTCGGCCGCGCCCGGGTTCGACGAGGGCGAGGTCGAGCGAGGGAGTGCGGCGCCGGTGGTCGGGTGGTACTTGCGGCCGCCGGCGTGGTTGGCGTAGCGCTGGGCGCGGGTCATGCCCTGCGGGCGGGCGAGAGAGCGAAGGGGGACGAGGGGGCGAGGGTCAGTGAGGTGCCGTGCGTGGCTGCGTGGCTGTGAGGAGCGGGGAGAAGGGGCGCACCATCTGTGCGACGAGACGTCGATCGACGAGCGAGAGGGAGGAGCGCAGGGTCAGCTGAGCGCCCTCGCGGCTGGCGCAGGACGAGGCGAGCAGCGGACGCACCTGGAGGAACTTGCGGGCCATGTCTGCGCCGACAAAGTCGCCCTCGTCGACAAAGTGGGCGAACTCGCGCTCGAGGCGTGCGCTGCTGTGGCGGGCGACGTCGGGGTCCTTGAAGCGCCAGAGCGGGAGGAGGAACGACTTGTAGGGCTCGAAGGAGAGGACGCCTTGCTCGCCGCGGCCGACGACGTAGGTGAGCTGGACCGAGGGCGGGGCGAGGGGCGAGGGCCGGGGTGCTGGCGGCGAGAGGGAGCGCGGGCGAGGCATGGCCGGCGGCGTGAGGTGGGGGGAAGAGGCGAGGAGATGCGCGAGGTGGGCGGGTGGCGGGCGAGCTTGGGTGCGGGTGCAGGGTCGAGTGTGTCGCTGTAGGAGTGCGTGCAGCAGTGCAAGCAGCCAGTGGCAGGAGGGAGAGCCAGCCGACGGCGTAACGATGACGGCAACAACTGATCAAGCCGCGTCTCGTCCTCTCTGCTCCTCCTGCCACCACACGCTCGAGCCAGCTGCAGCCATGTGCGGCCGCTTCGCTCTCGGCGTCAATGCCCACGACCTCGAGACGGGCACCCAACGCGACTACTTCGCCCGCGCACCCACCGCCTCCGCCTCGTCCCCACCTGCGCCCTCCGCCGACAACCACCACCACCAGGACCACCAGCACCAGCAGAGCTCAAGCACCACCGACACCACCACCCAGCACCCGATCCAGTGGGCCTCGCTCGAGTCCCAGTCGGCCTTCCGCCCGCGCTTCAACGTCCGTCCCCTCTCTCCCTCGTCGTCCCTCGCCTTCCGCTCACCCTCGCTCTCACTGCACGCAGGTCGCACCGACGACCAAGGTCCCCGTCCTCAGGCGTAGCCAGCGCGACCCCGACACGTTCGAGTTCGACCTCCTCCGCTGGGGGCTCGTCCCGCAGTGCGTCCCCTCTCCTCCTCGCTCTCCTCCCTCCCTCTCTTCCTCGCTCACCTGTCCCTCCCTCCCCTCTCTCGCACGCAGCTGGTACGCCACCCCGCCCGACGCCGGCCTGAGCACCATCAACGCCCAGTGCGAGTCCGTCTTCGAGGCGACCCCGGCCTGGCGCGGCCCGCGCGACACCAAGCGCTGCGTCGTCGTCGCCCAGGGCTTCTACGAGTGGCTCACAAAGGGCAAGGACAAGGTCCCCCACTTTGTCAAGCGCAAGGACGGCAAGCTCATGGCGTTCGGTGCGTTGGCGCTCGACCTCTCGTGTCGGTTCCTCGCTCTTTTGAGAGCGAAGCGCTGACTCGTCCTTGACGCTCCAACGCGCAGCCGGCCTGTGGGATCACTGCGAGTGCGTCTTGCTCTCCCTCACTCACCTGCCTTGGGCGCTGCTGATCTCGCTCTGCACCCTCTCGCAGCTACAAGGGTCCGTCCTTCCTTCCTCGTCCTCACCCTCCCTCTCCCTCTGGCACGTCACTGACACTCGCCCTCACCCCACCTCTTCCCTCGCGCAGGAGCCTACGACCCGGTGACGAGCTACACGATCCTCACGGTCCCGGTCAACAAGCAGCTGCGCTTCGTACGTCCCTCTCCCTCTCGCGCTGCCGCTCGTGCCTCCCTCGCAGCTTTCCTGCACCAGCATCTCGTCCCTCTCGTTCCCGCTCACTGACTCCCGACTTGAACCCCTCTACCCCTCGCCCCGCCCCTCCCCGCGCCCTCGCAGCTCCACTCGCGCATGCCCGCCATCCTCTCGTCGGGCGCCGAGATCGCCCTGTGGCTCTCGGACAGCCGCTGGACCGACAAGCTCAAGCACCTTGTGCGCCCGTTCGAGGGCGAGCTCGAGTGCTACGCCGTCGACAAGGGCGTCGGCAAGGCCGGCAACGAGAGCGAGGACTTTGTCAAGGTGCGTCGGCCTGTCTGCCGCGCAAAGTTCGGCGCGACGGCTCGCGCCGGATGGCGCGAGTCGCGCTGATGAACTTTACGACCCAGAACGCGATGCTGACGCGCGTCCCCCACTTCCTCCTTCCTTTCTTCCCTCTTGCCTCCCTCCCGCTCGGACCTCGTCCTCGTCTTCGCCCTCGTCTCGCCCTCGCCCTCGCCCTTCCCCTCCTCGCCCCTCCCACAGCCCGTCGCGCAGAAGAAGGGCTCGCTCGACAGCTTCTTCGCGCGCCAGACGGCGTCCTCCTCGGCGTCGGGCTCGGGCTCGAGCACCAAGCCCAAGCAGGGCTCGTCGTCGTCCTCGTCGTCCGCCGCGCCGCACAAGGCGCTCGCCTCGACCTCGACCTCGTCGCCCAAGAAGCCCAAGTCGTCCACGTCCGCCTCGTCGCCGATGTCGTCGAGCTCAAAGCCCGAGCAGCAGGACCCGCTCGAGCCGCTCAAGGAGAAGGAGCACGACACCGCCTCGACCGCCGCCGACTCGCCCGAGACCAAGCCCAAGGCCAAGCAGGACGGCGAGGTCGAGCCCGAGCCCGCCGCCTTCAACGCCGACGAGGACACGCCCGACCGCGTCGGCGCCGTCGCGGCCGAGCTCTCGCCCGCCGCCGCCTCGAGCTCGGGCTCGGGCGTCGGGGCTGCGGCGTCGAAGGGCAAGGGCACGAAGCGCTCGA
>Ga0308169_10005101_pt1 | contig 12068 bp, 17 predicted proteins | sample PhyBR1_2_FD_202139 | JGI IMG/M metagenome (GOLD analysis project Ga0308169, IMG submission 202139) | Phyllosphere microbial communities from UC Gill Tract Community Farm, Albany, California, United States - DLSLSB.R1 | ecosystem: Host-associated > Plants > Phyllosphere > Unclassified | place... | reverse complement strand
GGAGAGGTGAGTCCGTCGGTCAGTTCTTGCGAGCGATTCGAGCTGAGCATGAGGACGGTCGGCGAGACGGTAGGGAAGGAGACGTGAGCATGAGCGTGCATCCAGGTGAGAGCTGTCGAAATCGCATCGACTTTGCTACCGACCAGACACTGCGAGACGGGTGAAGGGTTAGCTTTGAGGAAGTCTTCTCGGTCTGTTCGAGTTCCGACACTTCAGACTCACGTAGACGAGATTGAGGATAGGGTCTTCAAGTACAGTGCCGTCGAAAACGTCTGTGATCGCGTCCGTCAAACCGTCGTAGAAACCGACAATCGTTGAATTGAGCGCTTCCGTCGTTCCGTTGACCCAGCCGAACTACACCGCAGCGCAAGACTCGGCTTCAGTCATGGTCAGAGTGAAGAACGAGGTGAAGAGTAGACTGACGAGATCTTCGTTGAGACCATCTTCGACTGCCAAGATCATCCTGTTCGACTTGTCCGCAAAATCCCAAGACGACTCGTTCATCCTGTCAGAAACGCTAAATCAATCAGTACAGAGTCTCGAGATGGGAGGATGTAAGCGGAAGACTCACTTCGCATTCAAGGTTCCGATGACACTGTTCGAGAATTCTCCAGCTCCTTCGTTCGCTCGCTTCGTCGTCAAATCCTTTACTGGTCCCCTCAACGCCCATAACTGAATCTGAACCACCAGCAACCCGACTAATCCGAAGGCTAAGAATGCCCATGCGTGAGGATGGGCAATGTAGCTGAAGAACCAAATACAGTTTGATTTTGCGTTTGAAGTGCGAAGCGAGAACAATCGTTGTAGGCGAGAGACGAAAGAGAAGAGACTGGGATGAGAGGAAGCGTTGAGGAAAGAGAGGAGATTGGGTTTCGAGAGTGCTTCTTGAGCGGAGGAAGGATGGACTGAGTTTGACCCTTTGTCGACGAGATCATGAAGCCAAGCTTCTCGAGCTGACATAACTCCTCCGATGAAGTTTCGATAGCTGTAACGTTCCCAGATGGCGCCTGTGTCATCCCGAGGAATGGTCAACGAGATTGTAGAGTCGGGAAGTTGATCGAGGACCCTGAGTTACTTACAAGCGAGGATGAACAAGACCATGAGAAGTACGACCAATCCCATCGCTACCTTTATGAACTTGCCGAGATCATGTCCGACATCATCAATCCAACTCGTATCGAGATCGTTACAAATCTCGACAGTTTGCCTTGCTGGAACCGGCAGCATTTCGACTTCGATCGTTCGATTCGAGAGGGTCGAGTTGATGTTGGTTCGAAGAGCTTCGATCGGAGTCGAGATGAGCGAATTCATCGAAGAACGGAATTCGTCGAGAGTTGGGATGGACGAGTTGAGCTCCGTCAAAGCGTCGATCACGGTCGAAGGGAGAGTAATGTTCTCGAGTGCTGATAGCTCAGGTATATCTATTGTCGGAATATCGACGTCGACCCTGCGAAAAGGGAGCATCGATTGAATCAGTTTCGAAAATTCGATCTCTTTCAAAATCTGAGACTCACCCTGGAATTCTATCGATCAAGCCAATCGTGTTCTCGAGACCTGAGTTGATCCCTCCAATCGCGGTCTGAATGCTGGTTCGAATTGTCGACATCGAGTCTGTAACGAATTCTTGTGCTTCTTCGATCGCTTTGACGAGAAGAGTCAAGGAATCATGAACGGCGAGGTCGAGTAGACAGAGGAAGAGTGATCGATAGGTGTCAATCATGAAGCTAGACATTTTCGTGGGTCAGCGAGATCCTGGGAGTGCTGAAAGGTGGTAGAAACGTACAGGATTATAGCCTCGAGAGCTTGCAAAGTCAAATCAAGGACAGTTCCCGCTCCGTTCGTGACTGCACTGATCGTCTTTGAGTTCAACTCGTTCACTCCATCTGCCATATAATGTGGCAACGACACTGCGACGTTCATTCCTCCCTCAACTCCAGAACATGCGGCAGTCAAAGTTCGTTTCCCTTCATCGACTAGAGTTGGAATCGAGGAGAGGAGGAAGGAGAGTGCGACTAGTACGAGTAGGAGGGCGAGGAAGTGTTGTGAAAGCCAGGAGAGGGAGAGTCTCGCTCGAGGTCCGAGGTAAGGGTGAAGTTGTTTGCGATGAGGGGTCGAGGGAATGAAGTGGGTCGGATAGGTAGGTGGAGGTGGGTAGAGGGACATCTTTGGGATGAAAAGTCGAGAGGGGAGAAGGGGCTGAGATCACTGGTTGTTGCGAGGGCGAAATCGTCGAGATTTGTTGGAGATTTTGTGACGTCCAGCGTCTTTCGTTGAGAGCGAATCCGGTCGTCGACGAATGGTCAGAGAGAGAAAGGAGGAGAACAATCATCTTCCCTGAGAACCGAGGAGGATAAGGGGAAACTTGTGAAGTCCTGTGCGGGTGAGAGACAAGGTAAAAATCTCGACACAAAGGGAGGTCGATTCGAATCGGTTGTTTCTGCCTATCTCCTGACTCATTTGACAGCTTCAACTTGATTTGGCGAGTGTTGGACTGTATCAGAGTGCTGCTGTGAACTGCAGACGCAACCGAAGCGAGAGCAGAGAGAGAGGCGCCGAAGTCTTGAAGAGCCTCGAGAGCATGCGAGGGCGAGCCTGTGCAATCATCTAGGTGTCCGGCATTCCTACTGAGCGAGTCTAGCGATAGTCGAGTGTCGTGGTCGAGTTCAAGCTAGTTGAGAGAGATTTCTCTTTCATCTTTAAACCCTTCAAAACCATTCAGCATGGGATCTAACAAAGCAGCAGGTGAGTAAATAGAACAAGCGCTATTCTGTCTATCAGCTGATCATTCTGCTTCCACAGGCAAACAACGAGCAGTCGAACCAGTTGAAGAAGTCTCAGAAATCGATAAACCCTTACCCTCGTTAGCTGGTAAGCTCTATCTAGATTCTCTAGCCCTCTTCTCTTTGAGTGTCCCTTTCCAGTAGAGCGCAGCTGATGCACTTTTACTTCCGCAAATAGTTACTCAACCTCATGTCGCACCAGAACAAGCTACCAAGGCAAAGACAAAGCGAACCAAGAGTAGCAGCAGCAACAAGAAGAAGGCCGAGCAAAAGATAGCAGCGATGGAGAGAGCGCAGAAATTGGAGAAACGTAAAGTCGAGGTCGGGTCGAAGCAGGACTTGAAGAAGAAAGCGAAACAGTTATGGTGATGGGACTGCTCTACTTGATTGTTGTATTGATTATGCTTGTAAGATACTATCGCTTTCCTTTTCTTTCGAACGGGCGGAATCGAGAAGAAGGAGAGAAGAATACGAATTACGACAAATTTTTACGAAAGATCCCTTCATTCCATGACTAGTCGGCCACCAACACGACACCCAGACGAGACTCGACGACGATAAGCAAAAGGGTTGCTCGACTACTCGGCGACCCTCGACGCAACCTTCCAATCGGATGAATAGGTCGGAGGGAGAGAATTGGGAGAATCGATACAGAAGACAAGAGGAGGAATAGTAGGAGGCTCCAATGACTTCTCGAGGATGGTGTTGAGTGAAGTGGAAGAGGGGCGAGAGGCGAAAAGTGATAGCGAAGGAGGGATTGGAGCGATTCGAGCTGTTTTCGAACCAACGAACACTTCTCGTCAGCTTCCGAAAACCGATCAAATCTACACCGAACGACAAGTAGCTAACCTTCGACGTCGTTTACATTCTTCGCGAATGCTCCTCCCCTCGCCCTCCTCTTCGAACTGAGGTGAATCCACCAAACAAGGGCGACGATGATTCCGAATCCAAACACAGCAGGGACGATGTAGATCACCAAGTTTGTCGCTGTGTGCGAGTCCAAGAGAGTGGGAGGGAAGCGGGATGAGAACCCAGAGGAAGATGTCGGAGAAGAGTTGTGCGAGATGGACGAGAAAGTTACGTTTGAAGGGAGAGTGTAGTTGGTGTGTATGTTGCGAATGAATGGGATACTGACGTTCATATTGACGAAGTATTCGGGATGAGGGGAGGTATAGAAGCAGAAGAGAGAACGAAACGAAGTGAAGAGAGGAATCGTTTTTAGCGAAGCACGAACGGAATCGCAGGATCTACTTGATTTTGCGGGTCTGCTTCACAGACTTTGCGTGCGGAAACTCGAAGAATCCATTCACTCGTCGATTGTTCAAGGGAAGATTCGTCGCGCGAACTGGCTATCAATAGATCGCTAAATTCGAAAAGAAGAATTCGAACACGAGTGATCGTCAGCAGCTCCTCAGGTGCTGCAGCAAACGCGCACGAAGATTGGTCAAATCGAAGGATCGATACCAAACGGCTTTGAGTAAAAGCGAGAGACAGACAGCGACCGGAATTCCAGTTCAATTGCGAGACGATCGCCAATTATTGCATCGCAGATCGCAGGGGACTCTCGAATCGATCACGACAGTGCTCCCTCGGTCCCAGACACGAGACGAGATAGGCGACAAAGACCAATGTATTGCGCAGGTAGTAAAGGTAAAGTGAAAACACAAACAAAGCACCTCCTTCTGAAAAACGAAACATTCCCTCCCTCTCCTTCCGAATCCGAAGCCATCCCTTAGTTTCCAAATCCGTAAAGGGTCTTTCCAGCACGCTTGAGAGCGTAGACGACGTCGAGAGAAGTGACAGTCTTGCGTTTGGCGTGTTCAGTGTAGGTAACGGAATCACGAATGATGTCTAGTAACGGAATCGCGCGTCAGCTTTGAAGTAGGAAGAGAGAGGGTGAAAGAGATGTACGTACTCTCGAGGAAGATCTTGAGTACGCCACGAGTCTCTTCGTAGATCAAACCAGAGATACGTTTGACACCTCCACGACGAGCGAGACGACGGATTGCAGGTTTGGTGATACCTTGAATGTTGTCACGCAACTATCATTCGAGAGTAGATGAGTAGGAGCTGAAGAGGAGATGAGGAGGGTTGCTTACAATCTTGCGGTGACGCTTAGCTCCTCCCTTTCCGAGTCCTTTTCCTCCTTTTCCTCGTCCAGACATTGTTTGATAGAGGGAGTAGTGGTGGGTGGTGGGGTGAAAGGGTTTGAAGAGAGAGAGAAGTTTGTTTTGAAAGTGAAAGGAAGAGGGAGAGGAGCTGAGAGAGGCAAGAAAAGCGAGTCGCCCGCTCGAGTTGCTGTGTTTATTGTTTTGATCAGATCTCGAGACTATTTCAGCACGTGTGCATTCACTCAGCTTTTTTCGACGAGCATTGCCTTCGCGTCTCAAAAATCGCAAAAATCGCTTTCAGCATTCTCTGGCCAGGTGTCTTCGACGCAAATCTGAAGATTCCTATTACGATCACACACATATCTACTTCGGATAGAGTAATGCCTTGTCGTCCTTCTTCTCATTCCTAGCCCCGCTTCCAATCACTCTGAAGCATTGATGCCCATCTTTACGATCACACATCGCTACGGCGCACTTGAGATTCCCTCCTACTTCGATTCCTCGTTGACTCGCTGCACGAATGCACTTACTCGCGTGCACCCAGCGGAAAGTCTCTGACCAACGAGGTTGGCAAAGTTCGACGCCGGGTAGAGGGCAGTGACAAAGAAGGACTTCGAGAGTTTTGAGCAGGGGAAGTGAAGTCGGATCCTTGATGAGCTCGACGAGAACTGGACCGTCGAGAGGAATGTGATAGCCGAATGCGAGGGTTTCGAGAAATTCGAATCGAGGGAGAGTGAGGAAGAAAGCTGAAGTGACGATGGAACCGGAAAGCTGAAGGAATTTGAGCTGAGTGAAGCGTTCTAGTGCGCGATCAAGGATGGGGACAAATAGGATGGGGGCGCTGTCGGTGCCGCAGGTCATCTGTCCGATATGAATAGCGAGAGATTCGAGTGTGGGAGGAAGATGCTGGAACCAGTCCGGAAGGTTTCGATGGACTATGATGGCGGAGAGATCGAATCGACGGAGGGTAGGCGCGAAGGAGAGGAAGAGATCATGACAGGATTCTTCGAGCGTGAGAATATCGACAATCCTGATCGTCGAAAGGTTCCAGGATTTCGCTGGCACGCAGAAGTTGCGCCCTTCCTTTTTTGAGCCACAAGGCATTCCTCCTTCCATGTTGTGGAGCTCCAGACAGTCGAGGTTCGGCAAGTGTCGATTGAGACGGCGGCAGAGCGAACGGTCGATGTCTTCGAGAGGTTTCCTACGATAGTCGACTCCGAGCGTTCGAAGACTTTTGTACATGCCCTTGAATAGAAGTCCTTCGTCGAGGAGGATGTGGATGTAGACCTTCCCGTAGATGCAGATCGAGTCGATATCGGTAAGGAGTGCGAAGAGAAGACGAAGGATTTGTGGGTCGAGGGCTGGTGCACGACAGGCGTAAGCTATTACAACATCGCCAATCGTGTCAGTGTCGAGAAATGGACGAAGGACTCGAGCACACTCACGAAGGGCCTCTCGCTCTGAGCAATTCATCCTCTCTTCCAATTCCTTTCGCTCAGCCTTGTTCATGACGAGCCTCCAATCCACCGTCTGCTCCAAGCAACAATCACACGAGCTCTCCTTAAGCCTCGAAACTGGAACCGTCTTGACTTGACTCGCTAGTCTCGGTCTTGCGAGAAGTGAAGAATAGAATTGCGATGTTTGATGGCGAGTGACGAGGTTAACCTCGCGATAGAGGGCATTAAGAGTATGGTAGAGTAGATGTTTCGAGAGTGTGAAGTTGCTGAAGGTGATTGCTGCGTCGAGTGAGGCTTGAAGGAAGATGTTTTGAAGGACGTTGTCTGAGAGAGAGTGGATCGAGAGGCAGTTTTTGAGTCGAGCTTTAGCTTGTTTAGCTCTCCTGAGGTGTTGAGGCATTCTCGATTGGACTCTGAGGTGGAACGAGAGAAAGTGAGTGAAAGGAGTGAAAGGGAAAGAAGACAAGGGAAACAAACTCACAAAAATCGCAAAGAACAAGGCGATTCCCTTGAATATCTAAGGAGCTTTCACGGGTGATGCGTCGTGAAGTAGCACACGAATTGCTTCTCGTCGAGCAGCAGAGAAAGAGAGAAATCGTTGAAAGAGTACTACTTTCGCGATATCAATAAGATTATATGATATAGCATCGATAGTATAAGTCTATACGTCTCCCTTTCTAATCTCTAGTGAGTTGTCCAGGCCAGCTTCCTTTCTCCTCCATCCCTAACTCAACTTGTCCAACCGTGATTTTCTCTCCCTTCTTCGCACCCTCACCCTCGTCGACCAACCACTGCAACTTCTCTTGCGCCGACATGGTCTTGACGATCTCCCAATTCTCTTTTCCTCCTTTCCCGTACCCGGCGAGAGCGAATGCACGATGAGGGGAAATGGTTCGTCGGTTGTGCTTGAGGACTAGGTGAGAGAGGACGAGGGCGTAGGTTGTTACTGCTCCGGTTTTGGAATGGGGTGGGGAATGGAATCGGCTTTGAATGTAGAGCTGTCGAAGAATAAAGAAAACTAATATGAGCGAAATCACCTTTCGAGATGATGTTGGAGGACAACACCGACTTACCCATTTCTTATCGAACCCGAGGAGGGAGGTCGTCACGATGAATTTGGCCATCAGAGGAATCTCTTTCTTGAACTCGAAGGACGTGGCTCCGAGGGCGAAGGTTGCATTTTCAAGCATGTAGAACTCCCCTACTGCTTGAATGGTGAACGGTCCGCGGACATGATCAATTGTCGAAGCGTATTCTGAGTTCGAGAGATGAAGGCCGAAAGAATCGCAGCTATCGGGAGTCGCTCGGAAAGAACGAGACAACTATGTGCGAAAAGTCAACGAAACCATCTATCTCCAACGCAAAGGGATACGACGTACAGTGAACTTCCTTAGATCCTCTTCACCAATCCTCCAGTTCTTCCATTTCCTTCCCAGCTTGACCTCCCATTGAAACCGAATCTACAAAAAAACGAGAGTTGAATCATTAGCCTCTCTTTCTTTCCCTCGACCGATACTGAAGTGAGTATTGGGGAGACATACGAATGGCCAGATGATCCTCAGATGCCATACACCTGGGAAATGCTGGATGTTGACGCCGAGGAGGACCCAAAAGATGACTTTGAGAACAACGGGGATTCGAGAGGGCAGGATTGAGAGAATGGAGGATAGGGCAGGTTGCAGTGATGTCGGAACAAGAGCAGACATGACTAGAGGAGAGAAGCGAAGAGGACAAAAGTGAAGGGAAGGGAAGGAAAAGAAGCAAAAAATTGATCGACAAGGATTCGGGCTTTCGCATCAGACCGAAGCGGGCGGGAGAATTGCTTCGAAATCGTGGGAAACGAAACGACGACGTGTACGATATGCGATGGATACGACATCGGTGACACGAGAGAGAGGGACGCAAAAAATGTGAAGATGCGAAAGTGCAAAAGATGCGAACATTGCAAGGCCCTCAACTTCTCCAGTTCGACATCCCTTCTTACCAAGATCATCACCATGTCCTAGAGGAAGAACTTTGCATTCAAATAGGATTCAATCATGGGATTGCTGCCGTCCCTGATCCTCGTCCTATCCGTTTCTCCCCACCTCTCTAAGAAATCCGCATGATCCACAACTTGCAACCCTTTCTTCCCTCCCAATCCAGGTAATACGTTCCCTTCCCTCGTCCTCGTTCGTGTCGAGGTAGGTGAGGGCTGGGAATGAGGCGAGAAGAAATCTGCGGAGAGTCGAGAAGGGGGAGCGGTGGGAGACGGAGAAGGGGAGAGTGTATCGGGAGTCGGCGGAGAGGAGGTGGACGAAGAGGAGGAGGCAGAGGAGCCGAGTTGACGAGGTTTCGACATTACCAAGGTGTACATTTCTCGGAGGGCTTCGAAATCGGTAGGGAAGAAAATGTCGAAGAATCCAGGTTGTACTAGATAAGTCGTGCAGGGTACAGTCTGTGCGGAGTACGAAGTCAAGTGAGATCAGTGAGGTTCGTGTGAGTGAGATCACTCTCAAATCTGAATTCTCCTCACCTCTCCTTGATATCGAGTTTGAACGACGGGAGCGTTGACACCACTGACCGCATCCGGTAACTTATCGAAATCGCTCATGAGTACTCTATGATTCGGAAACTTGTCTCTCAACACCTCCAACAGTTGTAGTTGTCTCGTAGGAATGAATTCAGGTTTCGTCAAATTCGGTGCGAACGGCATTGCCGAATAGATCTTGCGTAGTAGAGGAGATGAGGCGAGGAGAGGGTTGAGAGCTCGAGATCCGCGAGAGGAAGAAGCTGAGGGGAGTTCCGATCGAAGGGAGAGGTAACGAGTAATGAGGGGATCTTCGACGGGTGCGTAGAGTTCGTTGTAGTCGCCTGAAGAGTCAATCGAGATCGTACATTGTAGAGGTTCGTGAGTGTCGGTAGTGTAGCGAATTACATCGTGTGCGAAATTGTCCTGTGAGCGAGACAACGAGGATGCAAGTCAAATCAACAGCCAGCCAGAGTGCGAGACGAGAGAGAGAAAGAGATCCTCACGAGTACCTCCATAGCGATAAAGAAACAAGGTTCATGAACGACCCTATCCCACTCGAAAATACTTTTCCCAATCACCTCGACCCTATCCCCATGACCTCTCCTCCTCGCCTTCTCTTTCCCCATCTCCCCCTCACTCATCCCACCTTCTTCCCTCCAACCCCCCGCGACCGATCCCTTCTGTTTCCCGACTAATCGATCCGAAATTTCTATAATTCTGTATTTCGTTCGAGCGTACACTTCGGGGGCTTCGATCGCGAGGAAATCGAGAATGTCGGCCATGAGAGTACCGTTTCCAGCTCCTATCTCGTAGATGATCAGGTCGGAGTAAGGGTAAAGGTTGAGCTTGTAAGTTGCGAGAAGGTATCGAGCTAATGCACGACCATACCAAGGCTGTAATGATCGAAGTTGCGAGGGATCGGGGAGGGTGAAGAGAAACGAACGATAGAGAGAGGAGAGACGAGAGCAAGAAGTCAGCATTTGGAAGAATCTAGGAAGAAAGGAAGAGTTCTCTCACCTTGAACAACTCTGTAGGAGTATGCCAAACCTGTCTCCCCGGACCTTTGCCGACAGTTCCGGACCCTTGATCCAACCCTTCGAAAGCCATATACCTCCTCGCAACCTCCTCCTCGAATTCCGCCGTCGTCGCAAACTCCTCAAACTCGAATCCTTCGGCCCTCTCTCGCTCCATTTGCACTTCGACTTCGCTCTTCTGCTTCTTCTTCCCCCTCCTGATAGAATCAGGATCAAAGATGTCTACTTTAGTCGAGAAGTATCCATAATTGGGATTGTACAAACAATCGTCAATAAACTCCCTCACCAACATTTTGCATCGTTTCGGAGGTTCCTTGTTACGTTGTACATCTTTCGCAGTTAACAAACGATAAGTCGAAGATTGCGGGTCGGGGGGAGTTGGATCGAATGGGGACGAGTGAGGGAGGTAGTTGAAACGGGCTTCTCCTGCTTTCAGTTGAGTCGAGAGGGCTGCGGGAGGCTTGGATTTCGGGTTGCGAGGGGATGGAGAGGGTTTTGAGCGAGTCGAGCGAGAGGTGGACGAGGGAGGAGGAGGAGGAAGGCAAGTTGATGAACTCGTAGAGAAGGAACAGGAAGATAGAGAGGTAGGGATCCGCCGCAGAGTTGATTGGCTTGATCTAATAGAGCTAGCCATCGAAAGGTGAATTGCCTTGAGATAGTCAAGGAAGAAGCGAACTGAATGACTTTCGTTAAACGACTTGTTCGCAAACTCATGATTTATTCGCAAACGCTCTCCTTTCAACCGATCTTGAGACAGTATCGAGACAATCTAGTTCCAGAAGTAACTGAGAAACGAAGAAAGAGAATTGCATGAGAAAAAACACCTAAAAATCGAAAAAAAGAAGACCCCCTTCTTCACTCCCTCGCCCCTAACCTAAGTCTCGGTAGATACTCTTTTTTTGTACACACTACCTCGAATGATCCATCCATCTACTCTTCGCTCTTGTATTTTGAGGGGTCAGTACCGTGGTGTTGGTGGCTAAACAAACCAACAGGGGAAAATAATAAAGTCAGTTCTGAGGGAGAAGAGGGCGGTGAGAGAATCTAGTAGAACTTACTTGACCAAGTTGAACCAAGGAAGAACACCAAACTTGAGCTAAATCGAACAAAGCATTCCAATAATCAAAGTCAGCGTTTCGGGAGAAAAAGAAGTGGAAGGAGAGCGAAACAACAGAGAAACCGAGAGTGAACTATCGATTCAAAACTTACCTGACTCCACATACTGTTTCGGTGAGCGACACCTTGAATGTATTCCGGTAGATCCGTCTCTCCATACAATGGTTTCCCATCTTTTGCTAATTGTCCCAATTCTTTCTTGTCCATTTCAATCTCTCTTGCGTTCTCCTTCCATCCCCAAAGTCGAACTGTGCACTCTCGATGATCCTCAATCAGTTTCAAGATTGTGTGGGATTGACGACATGAGTGAGCGAGGAACGCACGAGAAGAAGTTTGGTAGGCAAGGAGGAAACCACCTGCGAAACCTAACCAAGTTGCGAGTTTGAGAGTGGGTCTCAAACCTTTCGTTCCGAGTCGTGAAGTGGGATCTGCCATTTCTATTCACACACGAGAGAGAGAGAGAGAACGAGCGAGTCAGTTGATATCAAACAAATCGAAATAAATCCGAGATAATGAGGAGGGTCAGGTGAACCGAGCAAGGCGCTTCTCAGCTCAAGAGAGAGGGATAGAGAGACAGTGTAGACTTACCCATTGCGTAAATAGCAGCGGGTGCAGCTCCGGCACCTGCAGCCCATAGAGCGTAATCTGAACCCCTCATGTACTTGATCACTCGATTGAAATGAGGATCAGCATCGACCAGTGGGAAAGGCGTCTTCAAATCATTGCTGTAGAGAATGACTTGTTGCATCAGTTCGGGGTTTGCTGAGAGACTTGATCTTTAGGAGGAGAAGAGGGAGAGAGAGAGAGAGGGAAAGGACGTACACATCTGTTACGTTGGCCATCTTGGATTGTTGTCTATTGGTCTGTTGCGCTGTAGGAGTGTTTCGAGGTGGAGTAGCGGTTGTGGTTGGAAGATGAGAGGAAAGCGAGATTCATTCGTTGGTTCTACTTGATCTCATCACTCTCCCTCTTCTCTGCTTGGTTGCGACTCTAGCTTGATCGTACTCTCTCTTCTCTAACTCGAGCTAGACCCGATCCAGAGTGCGCAAAAGTCATGG
>Ga0308169_10005096_pt1 | contig 12076 bp, 12 predicted proteins | sample PhyBR1_2_FD_202139 | JGI IMG/M metagenome (GOLD analysis project Ga0308169, IMG submission 202139) | Phyllosphere microbial communities from UC Gill Tract Community Farm, Albany, California, United States - DLSLSB.R1 | ecosystem: Host-associated > Plants > Phyllosphere > Unclassified | place... | reverse complement strand
GCCCCCCCCCGCCGCCCCCCCCGCCCCCCCCCCCCCCCCCCCCCCCCCCGCCCCCCCGCCGCCCGGCCCCCCGCCGGGCCCCCCCCCCCCCCCCCACGGCGGTCAGCGCTGCCCGTACCGCGAAAGGCGGCAAGAAGAGGACGAGAACGAGGGCGAGGACGAAGACGAGGTACACAGAGGGGAGGCTGGGAGGCGGGGAGGAAGGGAGGAGGTCGAGGAGGAGGTGAGCGAGACGAGGACGCACTGATGACGAGCTTGTCGATGCGGAGCTCGCGCATAGGGTTCGCAGCAGCGGCCTTGGCGTCGGACATGATGGCTGGAGCGCGCAAAGGGGCGTAGTAGCGGTGAGGGCGAGGCGAGAGGCGAGGTCGAGGAGGAGGAGGAGGGGAGGGCGAGTCGAGTTGGCGGCGGGACGGCGTGGGCGGGCGAGGGGTGAGGGTGCAAGGTCAGCGTGTGTGCGCCGAGTAGGACTTAGCTGGGCGGAGCAGCTTACGCGGTCGACGGGTGAACGGGGACAAGGCGAAGGAGCCAGGAGGCGAAAACGACGAGCCCGGCTCGCGGCCAAGAGCACGGCTCGCCCTCTCTCCCCGTTCACCTCTCGTGCACTCGCTGTGGGCCAGAGTGTGACCTCGACAGCCCGAGTTCCCTCATCGACCGGCAAGCAGCCACCCACAACCGCCCCTCGACGACGCCGCCGCCGCCCTCGTCCTCTCCTCTCCACCTCGACCCACCGCTCGTCATCTCGCACGAGCCCACCACCACTCGCTGCCAGGCCGCCATAGCCTCGCTGCGACCCATAAAGGGCCACCGCGCCTGCGCGAGCCAACCCCATCATGCTGCCGCCGAGCTGCGGTCTCCTCGCTCTCCCGCTCCCCGAGGTCCATCTCGCTCGTCCCTCTCTTTCGGATCGAGCCAGCTTCTTGCTTCCTGCTCGACTCTCTGCTCTCTGGGTGAAGTCACACGCCCCCCAAAGTACTCTCGGGAGTGTCATTGCGAGCGGGCGACGAGCTACGCAGCCGGCTGCGGCGTCGTCAGACCCAGCCGGTTCCGGATCCCTTCGAGCTGCGAGCGAGAGAGGCCAGGGGTCAGCACTATGTCCTCGAGCAGCATGGCTGCGAACCCGCTCGACGAGAGCGTCCTTCACAGCCAAAGACGCAAGAGAGCGAGAGCTGGACGCACCATCTTCCTCACACGCTCGACGCGCTCGGCCGAACCCTTTGCGCCCTTGACGTTGCCGACGCCGTACGGCTTCTCGACGACGACCTCGTCGAGCACGACGATGCTCTCGCCCGCCCACCGCACCGGCAGCGTGCGCGCGAGCGCGTCAAACAGCTTCTGCGCGTCGGGCGCGACGCCGGCGGGCGCGACGCGCGCCTGGGCGGCGAGCGCGCGCGAGACGGCGTGCGAGAGGTCCGAGGGGGTGCGCGGAAGGTGGGCGAACGAGAGCGGCGTCGAGGGAGGGGGGAGGGACGGGTCGGCCGTGCGCGAGAGGACCGTGACCGACTCGAGCGTCGACGTCTTGAGGAGGTGGTAGGTCCGTTTCGGCGCCGGTGCGCCCGCTCCTACTGCTGCGCCGTGGCCTCCCGTCCCGCCCGCCGCTCCTCCCGCTGCTGCCGCGCCGCTGCCCGCCGGCGCCGACGCGATGACGATGAACGACGAGTCGACGGCGAAGAGCGACCCCTCGACGTCGCGCGCGGGCACGCCCGGCCCTTGCGCCGCGACCTTGACGCGTATCGGGAGGTTCAGGAGCTGGTCGAGGTCGGGCAGAGGCTGCTGCTGCTGAGGCGGGCCGGCGGCGGCGGGCGCAGGATGCGGAGGGGTGCCGGCGGGCTTGGGCGACGAGCGGGCCGAGTTGGAGCCGCCGGTCGAGGGCTGCTGCTTGCGCGAGGTGTGGAGGGTAGGGGTGCCAGACCGGCTGGCCATGGTCTCGTTCCGGGCGAGCGGTGAGGGAGGGTCGAGGGCGGGGGAGGCGGTGGGGAGGCGAGGGAGCGACGAGCCGTAGCTGGTTGTGGCTCTTGGGCGGTTATGCGTGGCTGTTGGTCTCGCGAGAGGTGTCCTGGCGCTCGATCTCGCTCTGGCGTGGCGCGTCGTTGTGGTTCGGGCGAGCTCCTCCTGCTCGAGAGGAGGACGACGACGACGGTGAGGCTCTCCTCTGCTCTCGCTCGCACGCTAGCTCTGCATCTTGCTGAGCACTCCTCGAGCATGGTGTAATCGCACAAGGGCCGGTCAGTGGAGCCCTGGTGCCCTCGCCTCGCTCTCCTCTCCTCGTCTACACGGCGGCTCGCACTGCTGGCCGACCACCCTCATCGCTCGCCCTGCGCCGCCTTGTACGGCTCGCCCTCGAGTCGAGGATATCTAGCAGCTCGTACGGTACCACCGGCGGCGACCGCAGCCAGTACCGCCGCGAGCGCGACCGGGTCGCCCGAGAGCCCCTCTTCGCCGACCACCTTTGTCCCGCTCGCCCATCGACATGCGCCTTTCGAGCTCGACGACGGCCATCACGTACATCTCGACGTCTCGTCGGTGCACGGCGTTACCGGCGAGCGGCGGTCGCGCCCGTCAACAAGCGCCAACGAGCCGCTTCTTGCTCCTCGACTCCTCGTCGTCGCCATCTCGGGACCCGGCGCGGTCAGCGACGTCGTCAAGGGCTCGAGAAAAGGCGCCACAACAGCTCGATGTCGCGCTCGACGAGCGGCGAGTCGACCCTGGACGTCGGTGGTCGACGAGCGTCGTCAAGGTCGAGCGCTTCAACCCTCGCCTCGAGGACGACCTCTTGCCCCGGCGCGACGCCGGCATCTCGTGCAATGAACCTCGTTCTTCGCACCTCGCCTCACGGCGCACCAGGTTCCTGCTCATCGTCTCCGCCTCGAGCGGCCGCGCCTCACGAGCGGCCGGGCTATTCTCGGCTCGCTTCGACGAGGTCGCCAACTTTGGGCCGCTGCGCCGTGCCGCTTCTCGATCAAGGCGCACTCGATCCTGCTGCGTCGAGCAGGCGAGCGCCCTTTCGTGGGCGCAGGCGTGCCGAAGCTAAGCTTGCGCCCGGCCGCAGTGCGGGGTCAGCGCTGCTGCGCTGCACAGTCGCGTGCACCTTTCTCGCCGCGGCTGCGAGCGCCGTCGTTCCTCAACGACGAGCCGCCCTTGCTCGAGTGCAGCTCGCTCTACGCACGCGCTGCATCCTTCATGGGCGCCAACGCCGCGCTCGAGCGCGCGCCGGGCGCCGCAGATGCGCGTGCTGCGCACCCCGCACTTTCGCCGAGCGGCGCCGCGCCGCCCTCACGGCCTATCTCGCCGCTCTCGTGCAGCGACGGCGACGAGCACGACTACGACGGCGAGGCGGGCGGCGCGATGGAGCCGCTGCTGCCGCGGTACCGGTTCGCGACGGCGGGCGAGACGGCGCTCGTCGAGGGCGACAAGGCGCGGCGGCGGCGGCGACGGCTGCAGGGCATCGCGCTGCTCGTCAGCGCACCCCTCGTCGTCTTTGGCATCGTCGTCCACCTCTGCGCGAGCGGTACGACTCGGTCGGCGAGCGAGACGTTCTCGATGCGGGAGAACGAGGTGTTCTCGCGGCCGGCGCCGCCTTTCAACGACTCGACCTCCCTCTCCCTCGCCCAGCAGTTCCTCCACGACCCTACCTCGATCAACAAGGGCGTCCTCCCATTCGATTCGACCTCCTTCAGCCCTCGATACCGCCCGTTCGCGCTCGAGCATCCTCTCTCGACCTCGTCCTTCGCCGCCTCCTCCTCCTGCCTCGCGCACTACATCGCGACGGGTGACGTCTGCACGACGTACGACGAGCGCTGGGTCAACGAGGCGTCACGGCCCAAGCTGGACGTCGTGTGGACCTGGGTCAACGGCAGCAGCGCCGAGCTCATGACGAGGTGGCGCGATGCGGCGCAGCAGGAGGGCTCGGCGAGGTCGAGGGTGCGGCGATGGGCCAGTAGAGCGGCGCGAGCCGTCAAGGAGCCGCTCAGGGGAGCCGCCGACCTGCGACACTTCCGGTGCGTGCACGGTCCCCCTCGTCCCTCCTCGCCTTTCCGTCCCCGACCGGCGCACTCTCTGACGCTCGTGCTCTCCCCATGCAGCGAGCACGACGAGTTGCGGTTCTCGATCCGCTCCGTCGTTCAGTCGCTCGGCGCGTCGTCGCTGTCGACGCTCCACCTCGTCGTCGGCGACACTCGGGCCTCCTCGCCCGGCGCCGACGACCTTCTCAACCCCGACAGCAGCTCTCGAGGGCCCATTCGACTCGCCCAGCTGCCTCACTGGCTCGAGCTGTCGAGCATCGCCCTCTCAGAGCCGCAGCTCGTCGCGCCAAGTCGGGCGCCGCAGCTGCTCGTCCACCCGCACTCGGAGCTCTTCAAGGCCGACCCTGCTCTCGACGACTCGGGCGCATCGGGGTGGCAGCAAAAGGCCCTCCCCTCGTTCAACAGGTGCGTCCGAGCTCGATGAAGGTCTTCTCGGTGCGCGACGCTCACACCTCTTCCCATGCAGCCTCGCCATCGAGTCGCAGCTCGCCAACTTGCCCTCTTCCAACTCGTCCTCGACCGCCATCTACCTCAACGACGACTTCTTCTTGCATCGTGTGCGTCTATACCCCTCCCTGATCTGCTCAAGCTCGTCTCGCTGACTGACTCGCCTCACCCTGCAGCGACTCGAGCTCGCCGACTTCGTCTCTCCCCTCTCGGGTCCGGTCTTCCGCCTGCAGCGCAACTTGCTCGTCAAAGCCGTCCAGCCAGGCACCGGGCACGAGGACCCCGACGGCGAGTGGCGAGGACTTGGATACTCGGCGTGGCTGCTCGGTGCGTCGCATCTCCTCACCCTCGCTCGCGCGCACCTTCACCTCACTGACGTTGCTCGACATCAACTTCGCTCGTAGACCGACGCTTCGGCAAGCGCGCTCGGCCGTACCTCGTCCACGTCGCCAAGACGCTCTCGCTGCCGCTCGCTCGCGAGATGCAGCAGGTCTTCCTCTCCGACATGACCAAGGTGCGTCTCCTTCCTCTCACTCGCTCACGTCCATCGCTCTAGATGCTGACGTTGCTTCCTGTTGCAGACGGCCGAGTCGAGGTTTCGAGGTCGAGGTCCGAGCGAGGTGCAGCCGCTGTTTCTCCTCACGCACTACACGATCGAGAAGCACCGCGAGGCACTGTGCGCACCTTTCCTTCTCGCTCTCAGATGCAGATGCGACGTGCGATGCTGACTCGTGTCCTTCGCAGCTTGTGGTCTTTCCTCGTCGCGCGCTCGGACCTCGACCGCTCGGGCACCTACTCGCAGGCCGAGCGCCGCGCCCTCCTCTCCTCCCTCGGTCACGACATCGACTCGCACACCTCCTCGCTCGTCCTCAACGTCTCCGCGCCCGAACGCCGCACCCTCGCCGACCTACCTCGTCGGCACGACCAAGTCGGCCTTCCCAACCCGCTCGAGACGACCCTCGACTTCACCTCGCACGACGGCTACGCCTTCCTCGGCCTCGAGAGCACCACCGCTGTCTCTCGCACCTCGTCATGGCCCTCCTTCGCCGTCACCTCGACCGAGTCGTCCTCCCCTCCTGCAGCGCTCGGACCGCCGGTCTGCACGCTCGACCTCGTCGACTGCTTCGGCGACGACTTCCTCTCCCTCGCCTCGACCGGCGTCAGCTCGGTCTCGACGACGTTCCGCCGCATCGCCTTCGACAAGCCGCAGTGCGGCGACTGCGTCATCGCGCTCCTCGTCGGCAAGAGCGGCGAGGGCGGGCTCGAGGCGTTCTTGCCGCCGACGCAGGAGGGCGACAGCGCTTCAGCCGTACGAGCGTCGCAAGGCGAGAAGAAGGACGAGCTGCTGCGGGCGCAGGCGGTCGGGCTCGACGGGACCGACTGGCGCACGATCGATTTCGCGCGCAGCCTCGAGGAGGAGGAGCACGATGGAGCGTCTTTGCGGGCAAAGGTGCGCCTTCTCTTTCAAGATCAGCCTCTCGAGCATCTCACTGAACTTTGTCGAGATGCAGTGCGCCGCCCTCATCCACCGCTACAGCTACACGCTCGGCTCGTCGCCCGCAGCCTTCGAGTCGATCCGGCACGGCGGCAGCACCCTCTCGGCCCAGCTCGACAAGATCGACACAGCGTTCGTCGCACTCAACGACGACGTGATGGGCGCGTCGCCGAGCAGCATGCGCGACGTCGACGAGAGGTTGGAGACCTGGTTCGAGCGGACTTGGCCGGACCCGAGCCCGTGGGAACGTGCGCAGTAGACGAGTGGCCGTCGAGCTTTGTAGATGAGCTGTTGTATCGAGCTGTGCGTCTCTCACTGCGTAGCTGCTGAGAGCCTTGAGCGACCGGGCGAGCTCTGCTGTCGAGGGTGAGGTCGCTCTCCGAAGCTGCGGATCTCGACGGCGGCGAACAGGCAAGCGGTCGATGCAGGGCGTTCCAGACAGAGGGACAGACGACGACGAAGGGTCTATCCAGGAGGAAGGAGGAGGAAGGGGTCCATGCTGTGAGGGTCGATGCTGAATGCAAGGGACGAAAGGCGAGGCGAGAAGGGCAAGCTGGACGATGCCGAGGGCGATGCTGGACGATGCGCGGTGGACGAAGAGGATGAAGACGATGATGAGAAGGACGTGCAGGAGGGGCTCGAGGGAGAGGGCGAGGTCGCTTGAGGGTGAGACGGCTAGACGAGGCCCTTGAGAGCGGCGCGCTCGAGGCGGAGGAACTCGGGGAGCACTGCGTCGACGAGCCAATCGGCATCAGCTCGGCTCACAGCACGCAGAGAGTACGAGAAGATAGCGAAGAAAGCGCGACGCACTGCTGTCGTAGTACCTCGCCTCGTCCTCGTCCGGCAGGGCGACGAGCGACAAGCCCGGCGGGTCCGGCGCCAGCTCGCCCGCCGCACCACGCCCTCCACCGTCCTCCTGCTCCTGCTCGAGCGCGCTGCCGTTGCGCGACGAGCCGAGCCCGTGCGCGCCGTCGAGGCATGCGCCCGTGTGCAACTCGAGGCCCGAGCGTGCGCCGTTGTTCTCGCTGTGCCCGTGCCGCGGCAGCGACAGGCGGCTGAGCGCGCTCGTCGACGTCGCTGCGCCCGAGCCCGAACCCGAGCCCGAGCCCGAGCCGGACGCCGAGGCCGTCGAGGGGCGCGAAGCTGCCGCCGACGAGCCGACCGAGCGGTGCTGGTCGGCCTTGGCGCTCGTCGAGGGCGACGCCTTGCCGCCGACGAGCTCGAGCGCCGGCGTCTGCGTCTCGATGGCGCGGCGGAGGAACGTCGCGAAGGGGACCTTGACGCCGTGCGCCGCGCGAGCGTGCGCCCACGCCGCCTTGTACGCCGAGCCGAGCGCAGCCGCCGTCGTCTTCTGCCGCTCGCGCCCGTGCTCGAGCGCCTCGCGCCTCTCGCCGTCCTCGTTCAAGCCCTGGCCGAGCGCGCCCGACTTGAGCCCACCGGCGAGCGGGAGGAAGGTCGGCGAGTGGAAGATGGTCGAGACGAGGGACGAGAGGGCCGGGTTCTGGGCGGCCTCGCCGACGAGGATGAGGCGCGAGGGCGAGAAGGAGGGCGAGCGTGCGGGGAAGCCGAGAGGGTCGTGCGGGCGGAGAGGGACGAGCGATGGGTCGGCGGCGGGGAGGAGGTCGCGGTAGACGCGCCCGAGGCGGATGCGGAGCGACATGGCTGTGGGTCGAGGGAACAACGGATCAGTCTGTGCGTCTGCAAGAAACACTCAGAGAGAGGCGGCGAGTGCTCGACGCACCCTGCGACTCGACGAGCAAGCGAGGGTTGATCTTGCGGTCGGCGAACTCGGCGACGCGCGCGCCGTGCGCGAAGCGAACGAGGCCCTGCGCCGACGTCGCCTCGCCGTGCGGGAAGAAGAAGGCGTACTGCTTGTCGTCGAGGCTGCGCGCGAGGAAGAGAGAGAGGGCTGTGCGTCAGGTCGAGCTCGCGAAAGAGGGACCGCCGACTGGCTCTCCAGACCGAGGACGAGCAGCGGGTACCGAGCGAGAGAGGCCGACGCACCCGATCGTTCCACCGTGCGGCACGATGGCGCTCAGGTGCGCAAAGACGGGCCACTGCCCGTTGCAGTACATGTCGCGCGCGAGGGCGCGCCCGATGCCAGCGTCGCGACTCCTGCGCGCACAAGAGGCGTGCGAACGTCAGTCTCGGCGCAGGGAGACACAGAGAGACGACGAAGAGGTCCACGGCGACGCACGAGATGAAGGCGACAAAGTCGGGCGTCCTCTCGTCCTTCTCCTTCTCAAGCTCCCCGCCGCGCTCGAGCCCCTTGCCCTTGGCCGGCCCGATCTCCCACCACGCCTTGGCCGGGTGCCGCACGACGCTGCGCTCCGGGTCGGGGACGAAGCGCGCGAGCGGGATGGCGAGCGCGTCGGTGTCGGCGACGGACGAGAGCGAGAGGAGGGCGTCGCGCTGTGAGGGTGTGGACGAGGTCGAGAGCGGGAAGGAGAGGTAGGCCGAGGGGTCCGAGCCCGAGAAGGGGACGACGATGCAGTCTGTATACCGAGAGGAGGATCAGGGCGAGACCGCGAAGGGAAAAGAGGGAGGGCGGGAGAGAGAGGGGGACGCACTCGGCGAGAAGCCGAAGCGCTTGACGAAGTACGAGGAGATCTTGCCGAGCTGCAGAGGCGAGCGAGTCTGAGTAAGGCGAGGATCCTATCGCAGTGCTGCTGCTCGAGCTGTGACGCTCGAGCGCCGCACAGAGAGAGTCACGCCGACGCACCTCGGTCCCGCCGTCGACCTCAACCTCGCCGAGCAGCGCCCTCAGCCTCTCGCCCGCCGCCTGCGCGTCCTCGGTCATCTTGCCGCCCGAGCCGACGAAGGCGAGGAGGCCGTCGTCCCACATGGCGCCGACCGGGTCGAACAGGTTGGTCGAGCAGGCGTCGGCGGCGTCGGTCGTGGCGTACCTGCAGGAGAGTGCGGGCGTCAGTCGTCGACCCACTGCATAGCTCCGGGACGTCGGAGTTTTCGACGACGAGGAGCGAGCGAGAGGAAGGCCGACGCACCTGCCGAGGAACACGCTCGCGAGCAACCCCCCCTCGAGCACGATCCTGTCCGTCCCGCCGAGCACGCCGCCGCTCATGCCCGCTGCTCCCTCGCGCCTCTCGTCCGCCTGCACGACGCGCAGGAGCTGCGCCGCCGCCGAGCGCGCCGTCGCCCTCGAGCCCGTGCGGCGCGCGAGCTCCTCCCTGCCGCGCTCGCGCCTCTGCGCGACGCTCTCGCGCCCGGCGCGCTCCGCGCCGTGCGCCGCCGCTGCAGCCGCCGCTGCATCGCCGCAGTGCATCTCGAGCTCGCGAACCTGCGGCGCCGCCGACGAGTCGCCCGCGGTGGGCGGGTGCGCGAGCGAGAAGGCGCTGTCGGCGGTGACAACCGACGAGAGGCGGGCGCAGGGCGTGTGCGAGAGGGCTTCGAGGAGCGAGGGGAAGGCGGGCGAGAGGTAGTGGAGCGTGTGGGGCTGCGAGCGAAGAGTGCGAGAGGGTCAGGGCGGCCTTCGCAAGTCGGCTCCGGCGGAGGAGAGCCGTGGAGGCTCGGAGGGAGAGGAGAGGGAGCTCGGACGCACCTGCCCTGCGCCGCTGATGGCGACGACGCGCCCGAGGAGCGTCGGGTCCGGGCACTCGCGCGCGAGCTTCTCGAGGACGAGGTCGAGAGCGTGCAGGCGCGCCTCGGACGGGCACGTCACCGAGTCGCCGAGCGTGTAAACGCCGTGGCGAGTTCTGCGCGGGAGCACAACTTCGAGCATCAGCATCCCACTCGAGCGAGGGACCGCCGAACGAGAAGAGAGGTGAGCACGACGCACCCGTACTCTGCGAGGTCGTCGTCGAGCGACACCTCCTCGGTCCACACGACGCGCAGCTGCTCGTCGAGGACGCACGCGCGCACACACTCGGAGGGCGAGGCGTCGATGCTGAGGTAGAGCGGGTGGGTGGTCGGGACGAGTGGCGGAGGGAGGGCGGCGGGCGAGGGCGAGCCGATCGAGGAGGCCGGGGCGGAGGGCGAGAGGTGCGGTGCGGCGGGGCAGGCAGGCGACCGGAGATGCTGCATGGCGTGCTGCCGTACGTTGATGCGAGACGAGATGGGGCGAGACGGAGTGGCGGCTGGAGGAAGAGGGGGAGAGAGGGAGGAAGGGAAAGGATGACCCGCCGCCGAGGACGCATGTGACGACGCCGCTCGGACCCTCTCCTCCTCGGACGACTAGCTAGTACGAGCTCACAGCTGCTATGCACGACTCGATCGACCTCGCAGCTCGGCTCGACCAGCCGGGCTCGACCGCCCATCGCACTGCCCGCTCGACGAAACAACCTCTACGGCGTCGGCTGCAGTCGCCGCTGGGCGAGTAGACGCGCTCCTGGAGGACGTCGCATTGTCGAAGATGGCTGTCGGGACGGCCGAGGCTGTTGCACAGACCGGGAGAGGATCAGCGATCGCCGAGAGGACGAGGCGAAGATTGAGCTGGACGTCGTCGGACGCACCTAGACAAGTACGGCGTGGACCGGCCTGGCGCCACTGCCCGGCATCTTGCGGCACGTGCGTGTCTGCAATTACTTGATGCGACGACCTTTGCTGCCGAGCGTGCGCGAAGATCTGTAGCTCGAGAGGAACGTGAGGAGAGCGAGGAGTGGGAGAGGAGGAGGGGACGAGGCGTCAGCGGGCTGATCTCCAGTTGCCGGCTCTCGAGCACCCAGAGGATGGAGATTAGAGAGCCGTGCCGGACGCACCGTCGGCGTAGCTGAAGCCGCGAGACTGTCTCGAGGCGGAGAAGGGCGTCTGGGCGTCCGACGGCGGCCCGGCCGTCTTGCGCGCACTGTTCCTGCGACAGGGCCGCCGCTTGAGCGCATCAGATGACCGTGTTGTGATGCTGGACGAGCTTGCGCGCTGCTTGAGGTTGAGACCGAGGCTGTCGAGATGAGCGAGGTCAGCTCGGGCGAGAGGAGGAGGGAGTGTAGCGAGACTACGCACCTGATCTGGACGACGGCCGCAGAGGTCACAGTCGGTACTTGTGACACCGATTTGAGCGACTCATGGTGCTCTGGTGCACGTGCTGAGGGGCTTGGTCGAGGTCGAGGTCGGGGGAGGACGAGGTGCTGGCGCGAGCCGGGGCGAGGTCGCGGTCGCACAGGGGCAGGCTGTCGGGGCTCGCTGCTCGGCGCAGCATGGCTGCGAGGTTGTCGGAGAGAGCTGCGAGGCCATGTGAGAGCGGAGGAGCCGTGTCCCCACTTTCGGCTCGGTCGCTCCTCATCTCGCTCGTCCTCTCGCTCCTCCCACACCGCTCGCATCAGCTGCTTACCTGTTCAGCAAGACTAAGACAGCGACTGGTGAGCCCTACTGAGCCGCTCGGACCCGCCTGCGCTGTCCCCTCCTCCTCCCTTCGTCACCACTTCTCGTCGCCGTCACCTCACCTCGCTGACCTCGCACCTCACTTCCTGCGCCTCGCAGCCTTCCTTCCGCCCCTTCACCTCTTCCACCGTCCGCCGCACCGCCATGCCCGACAAGATCGACCCGCCTCACGCCACTGGCGCCGCCGAGCAGACCGTCAAGAAGCACTCGCAGCCCCACGACCTCGTCTTCCACGCCGTGCGTCTCCCTTTTTGACCTCTCGACCCGATCAAGCTGTCGGGTAGGTCGAGCTGACCCCTTTCCACCGCGCAACAGGGCTGGTTCTGCGTGAGTCCTCGCGCACGGCGACCGGCCTGCGCGCCTCGCTGACGTCCTCCCCCCCTTGCAGCCGTTCGTGCAGCGCGTCTGGATCGCTCTCGAGGAGAAGGGCCTCGAGTACGAGTACCGCGAGGTCGACCCCTACAAAAAGGTGCGTCCTCACGCTTCTCCTTCTCCCCCTCGAGCGGATCTCGCTCTCGTCCTCGAGCGCATCTTGCTGACCCTTCTCCCTGCGCACGCCCGCAGGAGCCGCACTTCCTTGCCATCAACCCGAAAGGGCTCGTTCCCGCCCTCGAGCACCACGACAAGGCCCTGTACGAGTCGCTCGTCCTCCTCGAGTACCTCGACGACGCGTACCCGACCCAGCCCCTGCGCCCGACCGACCCGCACGAGCTCGGCATCGTGCGCCTCGCGCTGCAGCACATCTCGAACGTCGTCGTCCCGGCCTTCTACCGCTACG
>Ga0308169_10005095_pt1 | contig 12078 bp, 10 predicted proteins | sample PhyBR1_2_FD_202139 | JGI IMG/M metagenome (GOLD analysis project Ga0308169, IMG submission 202139) | Phyllosphere microbial communities from UC Gill Tract Community Farm, Albany, California, United States - DLSLSB.R1 | ecosystem: Host-associated > Plants > Phyllosphere > Unclassified | place... | reverse complement strand
TATCGCCGATCGCAACACCGTCGCGGGCGTCGTCCGCGCACACCAGGCGTTGAAGAAGGCACGCGACGGCCTGCTCGGCATGGCGATGCCGCCGATCGATTTCCGACTGGTGGTCGGTGCGCGGCTGGTGTTCGAGGACGGCACGCCCGACATCGTCGCCTACCCTTCGACCCGACGCGGCTGGGGACGACTGACCCGTTTGCTGACGGTCGGCAATCGCCGTGCCGAGAAGGGCGGCTGCATCCTCGGGCTCGGCGACCTGATCGCACATCATGCCGACATGATGCTGGTGGTCATGCCCGAAAGCAGCGCGCGCGGCGCGGTGCCGGTATCGCCTTTGCCCGACGGCGACGCCTTGCCCGAACGAGGCGAGCGCGAGCTGCGGACGATCCTGAAGGCGGTGAAGCGACTGGGGCCGGACTCGATCTGGCTGGGCGTGACGATGCCGCGTGGCGGTCGCGATCGGCGGCGGCTGGCGCGGTTGGGGCGAATCGCCGATGCGGCGGGCGTTCCCGTGCTTGCGACCACCGATGCTCTCTACGCCTATACCGACGACCGCGACCTGCACGATGTCGTCACCTGCATTCGCGAGCGCACGACGATCCATAAGGCCGGGCGCCTGCTGGCCGCGAACGGCGAGCGGCATCTGAAACCCGAGGAGGAGATCGCTCGGCTGTTTCGCGATCGCCCCGATGCGGTGGCGCAGAGTGCGCGGTTGCTGTCGCGGATCGCGTTCTCGCTCGACGATCTCAAATACGAATATCCGCACGAACCCATTCCGGCAGGCTGGGAGGCGCAGGATTGGCTTGAGCATCATGTCTGGCAGCTCGCGCTGGAACGCTATGACTACCGCGTGCCCGAAAAGATGCGGGCGCTGCTCCACGAGGAATTCTCGCTGATCCGCGAGAGGAAATACGCCTATTATTTCCTCACCGTGCACGACATCGTCCGGTTCGCGCGGGCACAGGATCCGCCGATCCTGTGCCAGGGGCGCGGGTCCGCCGCCAACTCGGTGGTGTGTTACCTGCTCGGCGTCACGTCGGTCGATCCGATGAAATACGACCTGCTCTTCTCAAGGTTCGTGTCGAGCGAGCGCGACGAGCCGCCGGATATCGACGTCGATTTCGAGCATGAGCGGCGCGAGGAGGTGATGCAGTACATTTATCGCCGCTATGGCCGCGACCGTGCCGCGATCGCCGCGACCGTCATCCATTACCGGCCCAAGAGCACGGTGCGCGAGGTCGGCAAGGCGCTCGGGCTGACCGAGGACGTGACGCAGCGGCTGACGAGCACGGTGTGGGGCAGTTTCTCGAACCGGTTCCAGGAACAGCGGTTTGCCGAAACCGGCTTCGACGTCGACAATCCGGAGATCGCTCGGTTGCGCGAGATGGTCGACCGGCTGCTCGAATTCCCGCGGCATCTGTCGCAGCATGTCGGCGGGTTCGTGCTGACGCAGGGGCGGCTCGACGAGATGGTGCCGATTCATAACGGCGCGATGGAGGAGCGCACCTTCATCGAATGGGACAAGGACGATATCGACGCGCTCGGGCTGATGAAGGTCGATATCCTCGCGCTCGGGATGCTGACGTGCATCCGCAAGAGCTTCGACCTGATGCGTCTTCACGGGCTCGGCGATCACCTGCTCGATACGATCGCAGTCGCCGAGGACGACCGGGTCTATGACATGCTGTGCAAGGGCGACAGTATCGGCGTGTTCCAGGTCGAGAGCCGGGCGCAGATCAACATGCTGCCGCGGTTGCGTCCCCGCGAGCTGTACGATCTGGTGGTGCAAGTGGCGATCGTCCGGCCCGGGCCGATCGAAGGCGACATGGTGCATCCGTATCTGCGGCGACGCAGCGGCAAGGAGGTGGCCGAATACCCCTCGCCCGATCCGAAGTTCGGGCCGGCCGACGAACTGAAGCAACTGCTCCGCTTCACCTATGGCGTGCCGCTGTTCCAGGAACAGGCGATGAAGTTGGCGATCGTCGCGGCGGGGTTCACCCCGAACGAGGCGAACCAGTTGCGCAAGGCGATGGCGACGTTTCGCAAGGTCGGGGGGATGGACAATTTCCACGCCAAGCTGATCGGCGGGATGGTCGGCCGGGGGTACAAGGCAGAATTTGCCGAGCGGTGTTTCAAACAGATCGAGGGGTTCGGGTCTTACGGGTTTCCCGAGAGCCATGCGCTGTCGTTCGCGCGGCTGGTGTATGTGTCGTCGTGGATCAAATGCTTCCATCCGGCGGTGTTCTGTTGCGCGTTGCTCAATTCGCAGCCGATGGGGTTTTATGCACCGGCGCAGTTGGTGCGCGATGCGGTCGAGCACGGCGTGTGCGTGCTGCCGGTCGATGTGAATGCGAGCGGGTGGGATAACGGCTTGTCCTCCCCGGTACGGGGAGGGGGACCGCGCGAAGCGGGGTGGAGGGGGGCTTCCGCGGACGTATCGCTGGCGGGTGATCCTGTTAGGGGCGGGGCGTTCGCGGCTGCTACTCTTCCGAGCGGTACTTTTGCGGCGCCCCCCCTCCACCATCCTGCGGATGGTCACCCTCCCCGTGCCGGGGAGGATTTGCGGCTTGGGTTTCGGCAGGTGGATGGGTTTCGGAAGGATTGGGCCGACGAGATCGTTCGCGTTCGGACCACGCCGTTTGCTAGCATCGAGGACCTCGCGCGGCGCGCCAATTTGCCGCAGCGGGCGATGAACCTGCTCGCCGATGCGGATGCGTTTCGTTCTGTCGCGAAGGAACGGCGCGAGGCTTTGTGGGATGTGCGGCGGACGCCGCCCAAGCAGCTTGCGCTGTTCGCGGCGGCAGAGGTGCCCGAGCTTGGCGCGGAGCCCGACGCGCACCTGCCGGCGATGCCGCTGTCCGAGCAGGTCGCGGCGGATTACCAGACGACGCGGTTGTCGTTGAAGGCGCATCCGATGCAGTTCCTACGCGAACGCTTTGCCGCCGAGGGAATCCTGTCGAGTGCGCAGGCCAACGCCACCAAGGACGGACGGCGCGCGAAGGTGGCGGGCGTCGTCCTGGTCCGCCAGCGGCCGGGCAAGGGCAACGCGATCTTCGTGACGATCGAGGATGAGACCGGGATCACCAACGGGCTGATGTGGGCGCGCGATTTCGAGGCGAACCGCCGCGCGGTGATGGCGTCGCGGCTGATGGTGCTGGAGGGGGTGATCCAGCGCAGCGAGGAAGGCGTGACGCACCTGATGACGTCGCGAGTGCAGGACCGCACCGAGATGCTGCGGCTGTTATCGGAGGATCACGCACTGGAACCGCCGCTCTCGCGGGTGGACGAGGTGATCCGGCCGGTTCTCACGCGGAGTCCCGATGCGCGCGCGCATCATCCCCGCGCGACGCATCCTCGCGATGTGCGTGTCCTCCCCAAGTCGCGTGACTTTCATTGACGGCGGATGGCCGTTCGCCCCTACGATCCTCCCCCTTGCGGGGGAGGATCATTATGGTCGTACGGTCGGGAGTTGCTCGGCGCGGGTGTTGCCGTTGTCGTCCGGCGAACACGGGAATCCAGGGTCACCAGAGGGATCGTTCGCGTCCTTGGATCACGGCTCGCGCGTACTTATGGCTAGTGCCGTGTGACGATAGCGCGCATTTGTTGTGCCGGGCGTTACACCCTAAAGGTGGCATTCGCTGCCCGCCCGCCCCAAATACCGCGCTAGAACCACACGGGAGTTGAACTTGGCCACGCTTGGAATGTCCCCCGCGGAGAAGGACGCCGTCGAGGCGTTCCGTCGCGATGTCGTCGAACCGTCGATGACGAGCCTCGTGATCATCGATTTCTGGGCGGAATGGTGCGGGCCGTGCAAGGCGCTGACGCCGACGCTGGAGAAGGTCGCCGCCGACTATGCCGACAAGGGCGTCGTGCTGGCGAAGGTCGATACCGACAAGAACCAGTTCATCGCCGCGCAATTCCAGATCAAGTCGATCCCGACCGTCTATGCGATGTTCCAGGGCCAGCTGGTCGCCGACATGACCAGCGCGCGCACCGAATCGCAGTTGCGCGTGATCCTCGACCAGTTGCTCAAGCAGCTGCCGATCGAAGCCGGCGCAACAGACGCGTTGCCCGACGTCGAGCCGTTGATCGCGATCGGTGAAGAGGCGCTCGCAGCCAATGATGGCGAGCGCGCGCTCGGCATCTTCCGCGAGATCGCCGAGATCGCGCCCGAGCATCCACAGGTCCATGCCGGCTTCGTCCGCGCGCTGGTCGCGACCGGGCAGCTCGACGAGGCGGCGGACTGGCTGGCGAACCTCGATCCGACGATCGCCAAGGACCCGGCGATCGCCCGCGCACAGGCGGCGCTCGCACTCGCGCAGTCCGCGCCGCCAGTCGAGGACCTGTCGCCGCTGCTCGCTGCGGTCGAGGCGAACCCCGACGACCTGCAGGCCCGGTTCGCGCTCGCCAATGGCCAGATGGCGGCGAACGACCGTGATGCGGCGGCGGACACGTTTCTCGGCATCATCGCCACCGAGCGCGACTGGAACGAGGGCGCGGCGCGGACGCAGTTGCTGAAATTGTTCGAGGTCGTCGGGCTTGAAGACCCGTGGGTGTCTGGACAGCGACGCCGCCTGTCTGCGATCCTGTTCGGATGACCACCGAGTCCGCCCCCCCGCGCGCCACCACGCGACTGTCGATCTTCCCGCTGCCGGGGGCGCTGCTGTTCCCCGGCATGCACCTGCCGCTGCACATGTTCGAGCCGCGCTATCGGGCGATGATCAGCGATGCGATGGCGCGCGATCGGCGGATCGGGATGATCCAGCCGCGGGGCGGACCGCATGACGACGCGGATGCGCTGTACGACATCGGCTGCGTCGGCAAGATCGCCGAGGTCGAGGCTCTGGATGATGGGCGCTATAACGTTGTGCTGGAGGGCATCGCGCTGTTCCGGATCGTCCGTGAGTTGGACGTGACGACTGCATTCCGCCAGGTCGAGGCCGAGTTGCTGCCGTTGATCGAGGACGACACGCTGTCGCTCGGCCGGCGGTCTTCGCTGGAACTGGAATCGCGCCGGTTCGCGGACATGCAGGGCTATGCGGTGGATTGGGATGCGGTCGGCCGGCTCGACGACGAGAGTTTGGTCAACGGCATCGCGCAGATCGCACCGTTCGATGCGGCCGCGAAACAGGCGTTGCTGGAGGCGCCGGATATCGAGCAGCGCGCCGAACTGATCATCCAGCTGATGCAGTTCTTCGGGCGGCACGACGGCGACGAATCGGTGACGTTGCAGTGACATCGCCCAGCAAGGGTCGCGCGCACGGCGCCGTGATGATGATCGGCATGTTCTTCGCCAACCTGTTCGATCCGAAGAAGATCAGCGCGATCGAACACGTCGCGACGCAGCGGCGGATCGGCAGCGAGTCCGGTCGCATTGCCCAGGCCGCCGCGGCGCCGCCTTCACGAGGCGAAGGAGTATGACGATGAAACCCCTGGATCCTTGGCTGCTCGAACGCCTTGTCTGCCCGATGACGCGCACGCAACTCCGCTATGACGAGCCCGCGCAGGAACTGATCTCGGACGCTGCCGGGCTCGCGTATCCGATCCGCGATGGCGTGCCCGTGATGCTGGTCGAAGAGGCACGCCGGCTCGACGAGACCGCCGGCTAAATCGTCTCGCGTTAGCGGCCCATCCGCGTCGCTCCGGCCTCCCGGACGGCGGCGAGCGTCGGGTAGCCGTTCACCGCCATCAGCAGGTCGGCTTCGGCAAGGATGCATTTCAGCACATGCGCCGCGCCGTTCGCGCCGTCGAGCGCCAAGCCGTACGTGTAGGGCCGACCGATCCCGACCGCGGTGGCGCCGAGTGCGAGTGCCTTGACCACGTCGCTCCCCGACCGGACGCCGGAGTCGAACAGCACCGGCACGGTCCCGCTCGCCGCGACCACCGCGGGCAGCATGTCGATCGCGGCGATCCCGCCGTTCGCCTGGCGACCGCCATGGTTCGAGCAGTAGATCGCGTCCGCCCCCAGATCGATCGCGCGCCGCGCGTCGTCGGGATGGCAGATCCCCTTCAGAACGATCGGCAGCTTGGTCATCGACCGCAGCCACGGCATGTCGTCCCACGTCAGCACCTTGCCGAACGTCCCGGCCCATTGGCGTACGGCAGCCGTCACATCCTCGCGCGGTGGCTTGGCGAGCATCGCGCGGAAGACGGGGTCGCTGAAGTAATTCTCCAGCACATGGCCGCGCAGTTGCGGAAAGTTCGCGACGTTCAGGTCGCGCGGGCGCCAGCCGGTCACCCAAGTGTCGAGCGTGACGACGATCGCCTTGTATCCCGCCGCCTCGGCACGGTGGACGAGGCTCTCGGCAAGCGGCTTGTCGTTGGGCGTGTAGAGCTGGAAAAAGCCGGGCGTGTCGCCCATCGCCGCGGCGACGTCTTCGAGCGGATCGTTCGACAGCGTCGACTGGACCAGAGGGACGCCGGTCAGCGCGGCCGCCCGCGAGGCGGCGAGATCGCCGTGGCCGTCCTGCGTGCAGAGCCCGTTGATCCCGACCGGGCTCATGAAGATCGGGCTGGGCAGAGTCATCCCGAACAGGTCGATCGACAGGTCGCGGCGCGTGGCGTCGACCATCATCCGCGGGGTCATGCCCCAATGCCTGAACGCGTCGGCATTCTGGCGCTGCGTGAATTCGTCGCCGCACCCGCCCTGCAGGTAGCCGAGCACCGACGGTGGCAAGGCCGCTGCCGCCCGAGCCTCGAGCGATGCGAAATCGACCGGCAACTTCGGGACGACACCGGCAAGGCCGGCGAAATATATCTCGTTCTGGTAATCGCCGTAATGCGGCATGCGCTGCCCTCCGAACGTCTTTGCGGTCAGTCGCGATAGCCCGGATTGACGCGGTCGAGCTTGCGCAACAGCGCGGGCCAAGCGAGCCCGTCGGCGAGCATCCGCATGCCCGTCGCGCTCGATTGCCCCTCGACCTTTTCCGCGACGCCCTGGTTGGGGTTGTTCAAATTCTCGCGACCGGCGCTGAGCATAAGCACCTGTGCCTCGCAGGCGCGTTCGAGAAAATACATCCGCAGGAACGCCTGTGGCACCGATTCACCGACCGTCAGCGTGCCGTGGTTGCGCAGGATCATCGCATTCTTGGTGCCGAGATCCTGCACCAGCCGCTCGCGCTCCTCCAGTTCGGTCGCGATGCCCTCGAAGTCGTGATAGGCGACGTCGTGCCCGGCGATCATCGCCGTCTGCGTATGCGGGAGCAGCCCCTCGGCCATCGCCGACACCGCCTGGCCGTGCGGCGTGTGGAGATGCAGCACCGCGACCGCATCGTGACGCGCGGCGTGGACTGCGGAGTGGATCACGAAGCCCGCGCGGTTGACCGGGGCGGGGGTGTCCATGACCTTGTTGCCGTCGACGTCGATCTTGACCAGCGACGATGCGGTGATCTCCTCGAACATGTGCGTGTACGGGTTGATCAGGAAATGATGCTCGGGGCCGGGGACGCGCGCGGACAGATGCGTGAAGATCAGATCGTCCCAGCCGTAGAGGGCGACCAGCCGGTACGCGGCGGCGAGATCGACGCGCAGCACCCATTCCTCGGCCGATACCTGGTCCTTGATCGTCGTCGCCGCCGCCGTCGGTTCCATCGCCTTCAATGCCGTTGCCATCATCCGCCTCCTTATGTTTGGCCCCTTGTACGACCGGCCTTCGACAAACTTTGTCTCGATGATGACAATCTCGAAATTTCGCCTAGCCTTGCGCAATGCACGATCCGGATCACGCGATACTGGCGAACGATAGCTGGTTCGGCGCGATACCGGCGGGCCGTCGCGAGCGCCTGTTGCAGGAGGCGCGAGTCGAGGTGTTGGAGAACGGCGCGCGGATCTACGGCTCCGGCGATCCGCCGAACGGGTTGTGGGCGGTTCTGGACGGACAGGTCCGGTTGAAGGGCTTGTCCGCCAATGGCGCCGAACTGCTCGCGCTGATCGTGCGGCCGGGGACGTGGTTCGGCGAATTGTCGACGCTTGATGGCCATCCGAGGCCGCATGACGCGACGGCGTTCGGCGTCGCGCGACTGCTGCATGTGCCGGTGGCGGCGTTCGCGCGAGCGGCGGCGGCGGACCCGGAGCTTTACCGCGATCTCGGCCTGCTCGTGTGCGCGCACCAACGCACCGCCTTGCGGTTCATCGCGCAGAGCGTGGGGCAGTCGATCCGGGTGCGACTGGCGCAGGCGCTGATGCGTGCGTCGCAGGCGGGGGATGGTCGGATCACGATCCGACAGGAGGAGCTTGCCGGCGTCGTCGGTATCGCCCGCCAGACGCTCAACCGGCATCTGAAGCGGTTCGAGCGCGATGGCCTGGTCGCGGTGGCCTATGCGCAGGTCCGTATCCTCGACCTGCCGGGGCTGCGCGGCGTCATCACCGAATAGGGCATCGCCAACCCCGTCCGCAGAGCGCTACACTCGCGGACATGACCATCAGAATCGGTATTGGCGGCTGGACCTACGAGCCGTGGCGCGGGACCTTCTATCCGGAGAAATGGGCGCAGAAGCGCGAGCTCGACTATGCCGCCGAACACGTCACCGCGATCGAGATCAACGGTACCTATTATGGCAGCCAGAAGCCCGCGACGTTCGCATCCTGGGCGAAGGCGGTGCCCGACGGGTTCGTCTTTTCGCTCAAGGCGTCGCGCTACTGCACCAACCGGAAGGTGCTGGCCGACGCGGGGGAGTCTATCGCCAAGTTCACCGGGCAGGGGATCGTCGAGCTCGGCGATCGGCTCGGACCGATCCTGTGGCAGTTCATGGCCACCAAGAAATTCGACGCCGACGATTTCGCCGCGTTCCTGAAGCTGTTGCCGGCCAAGCAGGACGGGCTCGCGCTGCGCCATGCGATACAAGTCCGGCATGAGAGTTTCGCGGTGCCGCAGTTCGTCTCGATGTGCCGCGATGCGGGCGTCGCTATCGTCTTCGCCCAGTCGGCCGAATATCCCGCGATCGCCGACGTGACCGGCGACTTCGTCTATGCGCGACTGGAGGATGCCGAGGAGCGGTTCGTCGCAGGCTACGCGCCGACCGCGCTGGACGAATGGGCGGACAAGGCGAAGACCTGGGCGGCGGGGGGACGGCCTGACGGGCTGCCCTATGTCGAGGACGCATCGCCCGCGAAGACGCCGAGAGAGACGTTCGTGTTCTTCATCAACGGCGCTAAGGTTCGCGCACCTCATGCGGCGATGGCGTTGATCGATCGGGTGCGGGGGTAAGTAACGCGCGGTCATTCAGACGCCGCTTCGTAGTGACCGATCAGCGTGGTTCGACTTCGCTTGCGCCAAAGCTGCCGCTTGTTCAGGTTGCGGCGATGAAGATGGCGCGCCCGTGGTGCTTCGCGATCTTGAGCTTGGCCGGGTGTGGGGCGGAGCCGCTCTGTTCCTCCGATGAAATACACGTCGCGCGTGATATCGGGAGCGACCGTTATGCTGTTACGGCGACGCGGAATTGTGGTGCCACGACCGACTATGCGACCATCGTGCGTATCGGTCGCGCGAGCGAACCACAATCGGCCGCACCGGAAGTTTTCGTCGCCGACAGCAACCACGGGGCGGCCGCGGAGGGTTTAGGAGGCGCGATTTGGGTGAAGGTCGTCTGGACGGCACCAGGCCAATTGTCCGTCGCCTACGATTCAAGAGCTCGTGTATTCAAGCGCCTGCTCGACGCGAAGGGGGCTTCGGTCCGCTACAAAGCGAGTGATCCGCACTTACGGCTCTAAGTGCCGTGGTTGGAAGGTCTTGTAGCTGCTCCTGAGTCAAACCGACCGTTTTCGCTCATTTGCCGACATCAGGCTATCTCATGCTTGGCTAACAACCTGCCGTTCGCTTTTGCTCACGATACGGAGAGTGTCCGTGAGGGGCCGTCTCGCTGCCATCCTCTCGACGTTCGAACATAGCGAGCGTCGAACTCACCGCCGCAAAGTCCCGTGCAACGGTAAGCGAAGTGAACGATAGCAGAGTGTCGGTCAGCGCTGATCTCCGGAATTCGGATCGTGTAGATGCTAGCCGGACGCGTGGTTGTTCCCAACAAGGGGACATGGACTGCCGCACGCTTTCGCGCGTGGCTGTCTGCCAGCAGATAACCCGTAGGCAATATATCCTTTAGCTCAGGGCACATCCCCAACAGATCATGGTGGTTTGTGTTGGGCCCTTCATAGTAGATGTCGGAACTTCCGCCCAAGTCGGCTGGGGGCAAATCGCGAAGTGCGGCACGCCCAACTTCGCAAATCTGCTGCGTCCTCGCCGCGTTTGGCACCTCCGCTACGATCACAGAAACTACCATCAAGGCCAGCATGGTCACCCTCTAGAATATAGAACCTATGCTCGTTCGGTCACGTTTCTCACGCAAGCTCAAATCGTGCGTAAACGCTATCGCCTAGCCTTCGTGCAACCCTTGACGGCTGCAAACACGCTGGGAACCACCAGTCCGCAAACCTTCCCAACCCAGCCGCTTAATCACGCCGCGTTGTCGATCCCGAGTTCGCCGAGCTTGCGGTACAGGGTCGAGCGGCCGATGCCGAGGCGGCGGGCGACTTCGGTCATCCGGCCGCGGTAGTGGCCGATCGCGAGGCGGATGACGTCGGCTTCGATCTCCTCGAGCGCGCGGAGGTTGCCGTCGGGGCGGAACAGCGTGACGCCGCCGCCGCCGACCGCCGCCGGCGCGGATGGCCGCTCTCGCGTGCCGAGCGCGGCGATCTCGGGGAAATCCTCTTCGGTCAGCGCGGTGTCCTCGCACAGCACGGCAGCGCGGAAGAGCGCGTTCTGCAACTGGCGGACGTTGCCGGGCCAGTCGTACTGGACCAGCAGCGCGAGCGCGGAATCGGTGATGCCGAGCGGTCGCAGCCCCGGCTGTTCGGCAATCCGCGCGAGCAGGTGGCGGGCGAGCGCGGGAATGTCGCCGGTGCGTTCGCGTAAAGGGGGGATCGTCACCTGGACGGCGTTGAGGCGGTAATACAGGTCTTCGCGGAAACGCCCCGCCTCGACCTCGTCCAGCAGTTTGGTATTGGTCGCGGCGATCACGCGGACGTCGACTTCGCGCGGGTGGCGGGCGCCGATCGCGAGGACTTCGCCGGTTTGCAGGACGTGCAACAGCTTCGCCTGCGCCTCGAGCGGCATCTCGCCGACCTCGTCAAGGAACAGCGTGCCGCCGTCGGCGTCGTGAAACCGGCCGATCTTGCGCTCGAACGCGCCGGTGAACGCGCCCTTCTCGTGCCCGAACACTTCCGATTCGATCAGGTTCGCGGGAATCGCGCCGCAATTGACGCTGATCATCGGCTTCTTCGCGCGCGGGGAGGCGGCATGGATCGCCTCGGCGATGACGTCCTTGCCGACGCCGATCTCGCCTTCGAGCAGGATCGCGACGCGGGCACGGGCGGCCTTCGCGGCGATCGCAAGGGCAGCGCGGAAATCGGGGGAAGAGCCGACGATCTCGTCGAAGGCGAGCAGGGCGGGGATCTTCTCGGTCAGCGGGCGGAGTTCGCCCGACGATTTGCCGACCACGGCCGAGTCCAGCGCGGCGAGCAGGCGATCGGGTGCGAGCGGCTTGACCAGGAAATCGGTGGCGCCGGCGCGCATCGCGCTGACCGCGTGCGCGACCGATCCGTTCGCCGTGATGACCAGGATCGGCAGCGCCGGACGCCGCTCGCGCAGGGTCGCGATCAGGGTGGTCGCATCCTCGTCGGGCGCCCAGTGATCGATCACGATCGCGTCGAGCTGCATGCCGTCCTGCGTGCCGAGCGTGGCGATCGCGGTCTCGTCGTCCGCCGCGAAGACCGCGCGCCAGCCGCCGCGCGCCGCGAGTGCGGCCACCAGCCGCCGCTGCGTGGGCTCGTCGTCAATCAGCAATAATAGGCGCTGGCCATTGCGCGTCATGGCGAATCCTGTCCCGTTCCGGCACGTGCAATAGCTAGCGCAAGTAAAGAGCGACTTAAATGTCCTGCTTGGCGTTCCAGGATACGCGCGATAAGGTCTCGGCCATAGAGGATGGCACTGACAGGATTGGGGCACGAAGCATGGCCGGCAACGGGGACATGAAGGCGCACGTTGCGACCTATTCGAGCGTGACGGGAATGATGAAATGGGGCGCG
>Ga0308169_10005093_pt1 | contig 12081 bp, 11 predicted proteins | sample PhyBR1_2_FD_202139 | JGI IMG/M metagenome (GOLD analysis project Ga0308169, IMG submission 202139) | Phyllosphere microbial communities from UC Gill Tract Community Farm, Albany, California, United States - DLSLSB.R1 | ecosystem: Host-associated > Plants > Phyllosphere > Unclassified | place... | reverse complement strand
AGGAGATTGTGCTGTATGACCATCCGCTGCACATCGACCTGCATGCCCGCCTGACGCAGAGCGCCAGCGAGGGTAAGCCGCCGCTGAATATTCATACCCTGCCGCGCGATCCCCACTGGCAGCGACTGCTGCATTCACTGATTGCCGAGCTGAAGCCAGAGATGAGCGGTCAGGCACTGGCGGTGCTGGAGAATCTGGAGAAGGCGTCCGCCACCGAGCTGGAGACGCTGGCCAGTGCGCTGTTTACCGGCGAGTATGCGCTGGTCAGCAGCGACAAAGCGCCCTTTATCTGGGCAGCACTCTCGCTCTACTGGGCGCAGATGGCGGCCCTGATCCCAGGCAAAGCCCGCGCTGAGATGGGCGATCAGCGCCAGTTCTGTCCGGTCTGCGCCAGTATGCCGGTCGCCAGCGTGGTGCATATGGGCAGTCATGAAGGCGCGCGCTATCTGCACTGTAATCTGTGCGAAAGTGAATGGCATGTGGTGCGCAGCAAATGTACCCAGTGCGAACAGTCCCGTGATCTGCATTACTGGTCGATCGACAGCGAACGGGCGGCGGTGAAAGCAGAGAGCTGTGGCGACTGCGGCACTTACCTGAAGATGCTCTATCAGGAGAAAGATCCGGCCATTGAACCGGTGGCAGATGACCTGGCATCGCTGATACTGGATGCCAGAATGGAGCAGGAAGGCTTCGCACGCAGCAGTCTCAATCCCTTTATGTTTCCTGGCGAATAGTCACTGACTCTGGAGAACCCGATGAAACTGATTGGCAGCTATACCAGCCCGTTTGTGCGTAAGATTTCGATTATCATGCTGGAAAAAGGCATTACTTTTGAATTCGTTAACGCATCGCCTTACAGCGATGACAGCCACGTGCCGCACTACAATCCGCTGGGCAAAGTTCCGGCGCTGGTCGCTGACGATAAGCAAATCTGGTTCGATTCCAGCATCATTGCGGAGTTTCTGGAACTGCGTGGCGTGGAGCCTGCTCTGCTGCCTGCCGATCCGCTTGAATCGCTTAACATCCGTCAGCTGGAGAAGCTGGCGGATGGCGTCAGCGATGCCGCGCTGGTGATCGTGCGCGAGCAGATGCGTCCGGGGGATTTGCAGTCGGAAGAGGTGCTGCTGCGCAATCGTGAAAAGATTCAGCGCAGCCTCGACATGCTGGAAGCGAAGGCGGCAGAGGGGAAATGGCTTAACAACGGCCAGCTCAATCTGGCGGATATCGCCACCGGTTGCATGATCGGCTACCTCAATTTCCGCCGCGTAGTGCCGAACTGGTGTGTTGAACGACCGGCGCTGGTGAAGCTGGCGGAAACGCTGTTTCAGCGCGAGAGCTTTGCGCGGACAACGCCGCCTGCGGCGTGATGGGTGCTGTGGCTGGCAGGTGACAAGGTTAACGAGATTCGGTTTTGGGGCTAATTGTCTAATCCAGCTCTGAGGCGTGCCGTTCTATCTGACGACGTTCTTATGCCTGACAATCTGATGCTGGATGAACAGGCTAACTATCTTTGATAGCGGCCTGATATTTTCCGGGATGTATGAAGTACCCGCAGGATGCGAACGCCATCTGTTTCGGCAACATAGATGATGATGAACGGAAAGCGTGGCACCACCAGTTTATATTGTTTTTCTGTGCCGACTTTTGTTCCGGCCCGCGGGTTTTCGCTAATCAGACTGGCCATACGGGTAAACTTATCGTCTGTTGCACTGGCTACCAGCAGGCCAGCCTCACGATACAGATAACGAAATATCGTCTCCCTGTCTGCCTGCGCCTGTTTTTCCCATTGAACGGCTGATATCACAACGTTCCCCGCGCGGCCTGCGCTTTCAGTTCTTCCATGCGGGCATTCATTTCATCGTTACTGATGAACTCGCTATCACCGGCTTCATAACGACTGAATGCCGCCGTGATTTGCTCTTCCAGCCATGCATCATGTTGGCCATCCTGATATTGCCGCTCTTCAGCAGCCAGCTCTTCCGCTCGCTGACGCATAACCTCTGTCAGCGTCATCTTCTGGCGCTCTGCTGCCCGCATCGCCAGCCGTTTAACGTCCTCATCAATCCTGAAGTGGATAGTACTCATAACCTGACTCTCGCGTGGTGTCATTTGTGGTGTCATCATGCCTGTCATCCTTTTCCCTGTCATCATCATTTCACTCTTATGCGATGCCGGAAATCGCCATACCCATATAAACAAATGGCCGGCTGCAGATGCTGAAGAGAGTATTGGGAAGAGGATGTAAACGAAATAGTAAATGGAAAAAACAATCCGTTTTTCAGAGACGACTCGCAGTTTATTACTTAGCTTTCAGCGAGTTTACAAAGCGGGCGGTGTATATTTGAACAGGAGAAAACAGAAAAGGAAGAACGTAACGAGAGATTTTTAGCGCGAGCTGAAGGTGGTGGAACACCAACAGCCCGCTGACCACAACTAACTACGCAGGAGTTAATTATGGCTAGAGCTGATTCTACGTCAGAACCCGCTGTACCCCAAGCACGCAAAAGCATCGTTGGTTACCGCCCCAACGGTGGCAGACCGAATCCGTTACCCCAACTGACCATCAAGCGACGATGGCTGGAACAGTGGGGATTTATCAAAGGACAGCCCGTAAATATCATCGCCGAACAGGGCCAGCTGATTATCCGCATCGCGACCGTCAGGGAGGATGATTTATGAATATCAGCCTTATCCAAGGGTCGGTGCCGGAGCTGAACATCGCGGGCACTCAGCTGGCCGCGCTCGGATTTACCGGTGACAAGCTGATTATCGGCGGCGGCTGGCTGACCGGCTTCGGTATCACTGAATCGAGACAGCTGAAGATTACCGCTGAGCCCGGTGTGATGCGATTGCATATGCGGTAAGCGGGGGGATTTATAACCAGATAGAAGATCGAAGTGATCACCGGGCCGGTGACAGTAGATCATCCGGCTTGCGACTGAAGTGTAAATGACTGATAAAATTAAAATCCCAGCTGCCTGGCTGGGATTAACAAAAAGTTATCCATAATAAAAATACCAAAAAACAAAACCTGCCGGAAGGCCCATCCAGGTTAATTTGAGGCAAATAAATAAATCAACCACTGAAAATGGAAATTTATTGTCCATATCCCAAGCCAACCATGCTCCCAGTAAACGACCAAACATTGTTAAAATAAAAATAATCACACTCATTGAAAAGCATAAATATAAAATATTAAGTAATGAACCTGTGCTATTTTTCATTACTTACCTCCACTATCTTTCAGTTTATCTTGAACCATTCCGGATAGAGCAGTATCCCCAACATAACCGATTATTGATGGTAATGGATTTTGTGGCACTGATTTGGTTATCGTCCAGACGCCCGTTGGCACCCATTCATACTGTTTTGATACAGGATTAAGTTTTTTATCAAATGGTACTTTTAGAATATTACCCATAGCATAACCAGTTGAAGCACCTGCTTTACTCAACAGCGCAGCCATAAACGGATCATCACCGCTGATTTCAGCCTGGTAATAACCGCCTGTCGCATTCCATGTCACTGTCGGATTGTAACCTTTACCTGCCGTAATGGCGCCGATCACCCCGGACCCGATCACATCTGATAATTTCACTTCGCCTGTCGTTCCATACTGTATACCTGCACCCAATCCAGCACCGACACCCACCGCAATAAGCTGCTCTTTGGTATTATTCATGGCATTAGTCATAATTGCTTTCGCACCCATTATCACTACCGGCCAGGAAGTTGGGTTCATGGCCACATCCATAATCCGATCACTTTTCGTGATATTATCCTTAAGGAATTTAAGATCTGACCCGTTAAGATATTTAACTATCGCAGCTGCGTCCGGATCTTTCAGTTTATCTCCCAGCCTTACCTGATGTTTATCAGCATCCAGAGCAATGTTAGTTTCCGCCTGAACCAGTTCTTCCCAGCTTACACAGGCAACACCGCCTCCGGTACAGGCTTCCGCCAGTTCCTTACTGTTTTTATTGCTGATATCAATATATTTCTTAATTACGGCCTGACAGTCACCGCCCGATGCTTTACAGTCCGAGAGTTCTTTATCAAGTGCCCTGGCTTCTGCGGTGTGCAAATGATTATTCTCAACCGCATTTTTACCCGCCTGCGCACCCGCCACCGCATCCGCTGTACTGTCACCAACCACGCCGCCAGCCAGACCCGCCGCCAGCGTCCCCAGCGCGCTTATCGTCTGCCGCTGCTCCTCAGACAGGTCACTGCGCTTAACCCCCGGATACAGCTGCTGCGCGATGTACTCGCCCATCACCGCGCCCGAGGCGCCCGCCAGCGCTGTATTGCCCGCCGCGTACGAGGTTACCGCACCCAGCACCGCGTGCGCCATCAGGTTCGCCTGGACATTAACCTTACCGTTCGCGTCCGTCGTCAGCTCATGTATCTTTTCCGCCAGGTACGGTGCCGACGCGCCGCTTATCGCCTGCGCCACGTTACCGCCCGACAGGACCTGCACTGCCGCCGTCACCGCGCTGATGGCCTGCTGCATCTTACCGCCGGTCCCAAACCCGCTCTCCGCGAACGCCTGGTTATAATAGTTGCTGTAAACCTGTTTATTGACGTCGCTTGCGCTGTACTGCTTCGTCGGATCCTGTGCTTTCAGCTCAGCCAGCGCTCTGTCGCGGTCGGTCTGCGTGGCGCCGGACATTTTCTCGTTTGCGGCCCGCGTCGCAATGATCTCGCCCTGCGTCCGCGCGATATCTCCCGCCTGAGCCCCGATTTCGCCTATCAGCTGCGCCGCCTTCAGCCGGTTCTGCTCCTTCTCCTTGTCAAAGATGACGTCCAGCCCCGGATTGGCGTTCGCCACGTCGCGGCTCAGTCCTGCCACGTCCTGCGTCTGCTTTTCCTTATCGCGGATAACTATCGTGCCTTCACTCACAGCGGATTTCGTGGTGCTGTCCGCGCTGCCGCTGTCGTTCAGACCCGCCAGCATCCCGTTCGCCATGTTCCCGGCGAACTGACCGCCCACGCTGCCGCCCGTGCTTATCCCGGCGCTCTGGTGCTCCACCTCATATTCCGCGTGGTTCTCAATATTGCCGAAGCCCAGCGTGCCGGTGTCGAGCCGGTTCTTATCGGCGGTAGCCGTTGAGCTGATGACCGCGCCGTTCAGCTGCGTGTGCTCACCCACCGTGACGTCAAAGCCGCCCTTCCCGGCAAAGATACCGGTCTGCTCGGCCACGCTCTGCCAGGTGCTGTGCATCTTATCCCGGCTCACGTTCACGTTCGCCGACCCGGTCATTGAGCCGAAGGTGAAGCTGCCGCCCGCGCTGGCGCTCTGCTGTTTGCTGTCGTAGCGGTCGCTGTCCTGCTCTGAGGTCAGCGTCAGGTTGCGGCCCGCGTCCACCTTCACGCTCTCACCGCTGGCCTGCGCGCCCGTGAGCGTGATGTCGCGCCCGCTGGTCAGGCTGAGCCGGTTGCCCGCGTCCAGCGTGGTCTCACTGTGCGTCAGCCCGTTGCCTTTTTCGCTGCCCTTCGCCGCGTTGACGCTCGCCGACACGCTGATGCCGTAGCCGCCCGACCCCACGCCGATGCCGACACCGACGCTGCCGCCCTTGCTGCTGTTCTTACTGTCGGTGCTCTGCGTGTTCTGCGCCGACTGCAGGTTAATGTCCCGCGACGCATCCAGGCTCAGGTCGCCGCCCGCCTTCAGCTGGCTGCCGGCGATGCTGATGTCGCCGCTCTGCGCCGTACCGTTTTTGCCGGTTGCCCGCCGTGATGTCCACGCTGCCCTGACTGCTGCCGACGGTGCTGACGCTCTGGCTCAGGATGATGCCTTTCTCATCAATTTCGTGCCGCGTGGACTGCCTGCCGATGGTGAAGCCGATGCCGCCGCTGCCCAGCAGGCCACTTTTTTTCTTTTCTTTCAGCTGGTAGTGGCTGTCGGTCTCGGTCGCCGCGCCAATCTCCACATTGCGCCCGGCCCGCAGACTGCGTCCCGATCGGCGGCCACCGTCAGCTCACGCCCGGCGATGGGCTTTACGACCGGGCAGAAGATCGAGGTGATCACCGGGCCGGGACAGCTGATCATCCGACTGGCTGACGTGTAACCGGACTGGTAAAAATATCCCGGCCAGGTGGCCGGGATATTTATTTAAATTATGCCAAGAGATTCAGGTAGTTCTTTAACATATTCACTTTTATCTCCGATATATTCTTTAGATATAGCTCGGAAGCTATTAGCCAGATCATTTCTATCCTGTACATCCATGAGTTGAAGTTCAGAAGCCATTTGCTCCAGGGCTTCCACTGCCAAGTCAGGATCAAGCAGTTCTTCATTTGTGAACTCTAAAAATATTGCAAGATCTGCAATGACTTTAACGAGTTTAATATTGTTATTCATTGACGACTTTCACCTCAATATTTTTAATAGCTAACTCATCGAACATTTTTTGTGCCCGATTGGCCTGGGCTTGGGTAGGAACTTCCCATCTGCCAGTCATCCCATTATTTTTAAGAGCTTCCGACTGGCGAACTGCTTGATCTTTAGCTTTCTGAGTAGTAACAACAGATACTTTCCGATCAATCATTACATTGCCATCATTCCCATCAAAGCGAACTGGTTTATTAACACCATTGGCGTCAACTCGATCAATACTTGGAACCTGTCCTTTCTGAGTTTCAATATTGGAACGAGCACCAGAAGCAGAGTCATTGTAGTCTCTGGCCCGCTGACTCATGCTTGCATTTTCATCGACCCATTTGACTTTAATTTCATCGCTAGCTTTATTGATTAGCTTGGATGCTTCAGCAATATCGCCTTTCTTCAGCGCCGTTTCTGCCGCCTTGATAGCCTTACCGGCAACATCACCTGCGCCTGGGATTATACCGATTACAGCTGCAAGGTAATCCAGTGCTGACCGCGCTTCCGCAAAACTTTTGATATCGCCAGCCACCGGCACAAAATCCACACCCACCGAGGCCATATCTTTCAGTGCTTCACGCCGTTCAGTGTACATCTTCACCGAGCAGGCTTCGGCGCTCATGCCGCCGCAGTTTGCCTTCTTATAGCGCTCGTTTTCAGCCTCAACGTACTCACCGGCCTTCTGTTCCGGCGTTTTACCTTCAGACTGCGCCTGCGCAATATCACTCAGTGCGTTATTTTCCAGCAGAAGATCGAGGTGATCACCGGGCCGGGACAGCTGATCATCCGGCTGGCGACTGAAGGATAACTGGCTGATAAAAGTAACATCCCAGCCGGATGGCTGGGATTAATTTTTCGGATTATCTTTTATTTAGATCTTATTCCCAAACGGAACATTTCTGTTGGAAATAAAGGTTGCAGTATGATTTCATTATTAAAAATAAATAATCTCGGTGATAAGGCTGTAACATCATAAATATTTTCAGCAATCAAACTCAAGTTTGACCTGAAAATAGGAATACTGGCATCATCTACAAGAACGAATACATTCGCATTTTTCATGCAATCTATATTCAATAAATCATCAATACTTTCATAATCAGAATATTCAATTTCCGGCCAAGAAATACACCCACTTACAAAAGGATATTTATTAAAAATATCAAATACTTCTTTCTTTTCTTGGCCTTCAACAATTCCGAAATCAGCACTAAGCGCTTCTTGACACTCTTCAAATAAAGTCATGTTCTCTACCTGTTTAGCTGCTTCAATATCGTTTCAAAAGCTTTTTCGTTACCCTCAAATGGTATGACCTGCTTAACCGCTTTTCCTGGCCCCTTACCTTGAGAATAATCCCATATATTGATATGAGTGCCTTTGTCTGGATCATAATCCACACGCCAACCAACTTTACCGTCGCTGGATTGCCGCCCAATAACTTTCCCATTTCCAGCACTTACTTCCAGCCGTCCAATCACAGGTTTAGAATCAGCACCTAAATTACCGACAATATCCAATGCTTTATTTCGGGCGCTTTCCCAATTTTTCTCAGGGGAAAGTATTTGTTCAATTCGATTTCCTGGTTGTGTACCAGGTTTAATTTTCCCGATTCCAGCAGCGATCCCTGCCGCACTGGTTCCTGCCACCTGAGCCAGAGAGTTTATCGCGAGCTGCTTCGCTTCAGGTGAGTCACCGGACATCAGCGCGTTATGAATCGCCGCATTTCTGTCCGCCTCAAGCTGGATCATCGTCACCTGAAGGATTGAAAGCTCGTTCTGTTGTGCAGCACTCAGACCGCCATCAGCTCGAGCTTTTTCCAGCAACTCACTGGTACGGTTAGCATAATCAGCCTGTAACCTGCCAACTTCATTTGCTTTATCAACACAGTCCTGAGCGCCTTTACACTCCACCACACGCTTCTGTTGTGCCGCTGAGACCTGCTTGTACTTCTCGGTGACTGCTCCTTCACAGGCTTTGTTGCCCTGACACTGCGACATTTCCTGAACGCGGGACTGGTTTTCCTGCACACTCAGCGCATTATTCTCAACCGCATTTTTCCCTGCCTGAGCCCCCGCCACCACATCCGCCGTGCTGTCACCCACAACGCCGCCCGCAAGACCCGCCGCCAGCGTCCCCAGCGCACTTATCGTCTGCCGCTGCTCCTCAGACAGGTCTTCACGTTTAACGCCCGGATACAGCTGCTGCGCGATGTACTCGCCCATCACCGCCCCCGAGGCGCCGGCCAGCGCAGCATTGCCCGCCGCGTACGAGGTTACCGCACCCAGCACCGCGTGCGCCATCAGGTTCGCTTCGGTATTAACCTTACCGTTCGCATCCGTCGTCAGCTCGTGTATCTTTTCCGCCAGGTACGGTGCCGACGCGCCGCTTATCGCCTGCGCCACGTTCCCGCCCGACAGGCCCTGCACCGCCGCCGTCACCGCGCTGATGCCCTGCTGCAGCGACGAACCCGTGCCGAACGGCTTCATCGCGTTGTCATACGCCCGCTGCGATATATCGGCTTCCGTATAAGGCTTACCGCTTGCCGCCAGCTGCTCACGCGCCGCCTGAAGAGCCGCCGGGTCGTCCTTCGCCTTCAGGCCCGCTATCTGGCCCTGCGTCCGTGCGATATCCCCCGCCTGAGCCCCGATTTCCCCGATAAGCTGCGCCGCCTTCAGCCGGTTCTGCTCCTTCTCCTTGTCGAAGATGACGTCCAGCCCCGGATTGGCGTTCGCCACGTCGCGGCTTAAACCGGCAACGTCCTGCTTCTGCTTTTCCTTATCGCGGATAACTATCGTGCCTTCACTCACAGCGGATTTCGTGGTGCTGTCCGCGCTGCCGCTGTCGTTCAGACCCGCCAGCATCCCGTTTGCCATGTTCCCGGCGAACTGACCGCCCACGCTGCCGCCGGTGCTCATGCCCGCGCTCTGGTGCTCCACCTCATATTCCGCGTGGTTCTCTATGTCGCCGAAGCCCAGCGTGCCGGTGTCGAGCCGGTTTTTATCCGCCGTCGCCGTCGAGCTGATGACTGCACCGTTCAGCTGCGTGTGCTCACCCACCGTGACGTCAAAGCCGCCCTTCCCGGCAAAGATACCGGTCTGCTCGGCCACGCTCTGCCAGGTGCTGTGCATCTTATCCCGGCTCACGTTCACGTTCGCCGACCCGGTCATTGAGCCGAAGGTGAAGCTGCCGCCCGCGCTGGCGCTCTGCTGTTTGCTGTCGTAGCGGTCGCTGTCCTGCTCTGAGGTCAGCGTCAGGTTGCGGCCCGCGTCCACCTTCACGCTCTCACCGCTCGCCTGCGCGCCCGTGAGCGTCGTGTCGCGCCCGCTGGTCAGGCTGAGCCGGTTGCCCGCGTCCAGCGTGGTCTCGCTGTGCGTCAGCCCGTTGCCTTTTTCGCTGCCCTTCGCCGCGTTGACGCTCGCCGACACGCTGATGCCGTAGCCGCCCGACCCCACGCCGATGCCGACACCGACGCTGCCGCCCTTGCTGCTGTTCTTACTGTCGGTGCTCTGCGTGTTCTGCGCCGACTGCAGCAGAATGTCCCGCGACGCATCCAGGCTCAGGTCGCCGCCCGCCTTCAGCTGGCTGCCGGTGATGCTGATGTCGCCGCTCTGCGCCGTGCCGTTTTTGCCGGTTGCCGTGACGGTCAGATTCCGGCCCGCCGTCAGCGTACTGTCCTGCGACTGACTGCTCTCAGTACGCGCTTCGCTTTTCGACGACTGGCTGCCGTACGAGGCGCTGACGCCGATGGTGTTGGTCGATCCCGCCTGATAGCCGTCCTGCCCGGGCTTCAGGTCGCCGGCTGCATTGTGCGCGTCCGCGGCGGCAGTGTTCAGCCCGTCCATCTGAGCCGCCTGCGCCGCCTGCACCCCGTTCAGCGCCGCCTGGGTGTTCTGCAGCGCGCTGACCCGCCCGTCACCCGACTTCCTGGCCTGCTGCGCGCTGCTGACCGCCGTGTTGAGCGCGCTGCCTGCCGTGCCTGACAGGGCGATGCTCAGACCGCTCTGTTTCTGCTCGAAGGTTTCCTTACGGCTGCGTGAATCAAAGCCCGGGTCGATAGTTACGCTGTCGCCCGTCAGGTTCATGTCTTTACCCGCCACCAGGTCTGCGCCGCCGACGTGCAGCCGGTTGCCCGCCGTGATGTCCACGCTGCCCTGGCTGCTGCCGATGGTGCTGACGCTCTGGCTCTGGGTGGTGCCTTTCTCATCAATTTCGTGCCGCGTGGACTGCTTGCCGACGGTGAAGCCGATGCCGCCGCTGCTCATCAGCCCGCTTTTTTTCTTTTCTTTCAGCTGGTAGTGGCTGTCGGTCTCGGTCGCCGCGCCGATCTCCACGTCGCGCCCGGCCCGGAGATTGACGTCCTGGTCGGCAGCCACCGCCGATCCGGTCACCGTCAGGTCGCGTCCGGCGATGACCGTGACGCTTTCGCCGCTCAGCAGGCTACCGTTCTCACGCGTGGTGACGTCCCGCGTCACGCTGTGACCGCTGCTTTTGTTCAGCAGACCTTTATTCTCTGAGCGTTCTTCACTGTAGAGCGACTCACGTTCGGTGGCGGTGTTCAGTACCACGTCCTGTTTTGCCTGCAACCCGACCGCGCCCTGTTCGCTGTGCAGCGTACTGCCGGTAACGGTGACGTCGCCCTCGCGCCCGATCACCGTCACGCCCAGCTGCCCGCTGAAGGTGCTGCCGGTGCTGCTCTCACGTGCAGTTTCCTCTTCACGGTGGGTGCGGGTATTACCCTCGCGCTTGTTTTCGCTGTCCTGAGCTACCAGGCTGGCGCGTGCGTCTTTAATGGTAACGTTCTGCGCGCTGACGCCAATGCGGCCCTCTGTACTGTCAACCTGCGCGCCTTCGGCCAGCAGGTTATTACCCGCCACCAGCGTCACACCCTGAGCGCCGCTCAGGGTGCTGAGCAACAGACGATCTTCCTGGCGACTATTGCTGACCGACGAGGTCCGGCTGTCGGCCTCAAGATGGGTGGTATTGGTGGTGGTTTCAGCACCGATGCGAATGTCTCCGCCAGCCTGAACCCGGGCGGAGCCGGAGGCGCTGGCCTGACTACCGGTCAGCGTCAGATCACGACCGGCCGAGAGCAGAAGATTGCCACCGGCGTTAAGCTCGCTGCCCTGCGCCTGCTGCCACTCACCGCTGACCTGCGCCATGCGCTTACCCGCCTCTTCCAGGCCGTCTCTGGTGCGGTTGCCCATTGCCCCGGAGATAACCTCCAGGCTGCCGCTGTGGCTGCTTTTTGCGGTACCGATCTCAAGGTTATTGCGTGCGCTCAGGCTGAGATTATCGGTGGCGTCCAGCTTCGCGCCCTGCAGCCGGATATCAGCCCCGCTGAGGCTGATATCGTCAGCACTCATCGTTGCCTGACGAAGGGCATTCTGCAGATCGGTGCTGATCGTGAGGCTTTCCGCCTGCACGTCGATGCTGCCCGCCTTAATATCGCCGCCCAGGTGCTGAAACTGCCCGCTGTCTGTAGAGAGCGCCTGGTCTGCAAACAGATTACCGGCATTGGTCACGCTGTCCGCCGAGAGCTGCAGGTTACCGCCGCCAATCACCGCGCCCGCGCCGGTCAGGCGCAGCGTGTTCTGGGCCAGATAAACTTTCGGCACCCACACCGTCTGAGGTCCATCTGCCGTATCAACCGTTTCGCTGACCAGCCAGACGATATCCTGCTGCAGCGCCGCGATTTGTTG
>Ga0308169_10005092_pt1 | contig 12085 bp, 21 predicted proteins | sample PhyBR1_2_FD_202139 | JGI IMG/M metagenome (GOLD analysis project Ga0308169, IMG submission 202139) | Phyllosphere microbial communities from UC Gill Tract Community Farm, Albany, California, United States - DLSLSB.R1 | ecosystem: Host-associated > Plants > Phyllosphere > Unclassified | place... | reverse complement strand
GACGAGGGAACGACATAGTGGTGTTTCCCCGTAAGACTCTCCAGTGTGCGTCGGCGCAAGTTGGCCGATTTTGGCGTCAAGTTGAGGGAGGCCTCGGTAAGATCCCTGAAGTCGGTGCCCGACTTGATCAGGTGCACGCCGTTGTCACCTTCTGTCCCCTTAGCTGAACGATCTCCGGGGAAGCCTTCCCACCCGGTCGCGCCTTTGCCGATCTGGAGTCAGCGCGAATGTGGAGAGATCGCTCACGTAGTATATGTGGTCGTGTCCGCCGATGAGCAGGTCCACTCCGTGTTGGTCGTTTGGCCCACCCTTGACCGCGCCGAGCTCTTTCGCCAGCTTTATGTCCTGATGTCAGGTCAATCCAAGGGCTACAGTCGTTACTCACGTTGGGCACACGACAATGCGTCAACGCAATGATCACCTCGACGCCGTGCTCCTCCCTGAGCTCCTTGGAAATCTCCCTTGCCGTCTCCACCATAGGCCTGTACCTGAACTCTTCAGGCCAGGATGGAATCGTCGCGATCCAATCTTTCTCCACAAGGCCGATGACGCCGATCTTGACGCCCCGTTTCTGTGTGATCCAATATCGCCTCAGCGGTTCGGGCACGGCGTTGGTGTTCGAATCGATAATGTTGGAGAGGAGCCAGGGGAAGTTGGTGGCATGTATGAGCTTGGTCAAGTGGGGAAAGCCTACCGTCAGTCAGAGCTCACATTGTATACTCACCAAAGTCAAAGTCGTGGTTGCCCACGCAAGCGCAGTCCACCTTGAGTGCATTCATGATCGGCACCTGTGGTCAGAGCGGGTTGCGCATGCGCCGTTGGGCTTACCATATGCGAACCCCTCGTCACGCTGCTCTCAACGCTTGGGTTGAACACATCTCCTGCGAAAAGTACGAGACCTTCACGACCGGACTCATCTCCACTGGACTCATTCGCCTTGTCCCAACCTTCGCGTATATCATAAACTAGCTGAGCGAATTGGCTGACGCTGATCTCACCGCTGGAACCAGACTTGTCGGCCTGACCGGGAGCGCGCGGTGCGCCTGGCTGGGGAACGTATTTCTGTTTGACCCGGTAGACATCGTTGAAGCAGAGCAAGGGGATGGACGTTGCCATGGTGAGGGGCAGAAGGAAGATGGGAGGTTGTCAACTGCAATGACGATGAAACGTGGGCGTGAGCGGGTCGAACACGCGATCGATGGGGCCCCGGGCCAGTGGCCACCCAGGTAGCGGGGACGGAGGTTGCCGAGCTGCCCGCCAAAAAGGTGACACTGCCCTTCAGATCCTCGTTTGCTGGCTTCGTCTAGCTAGCTCGCTTACATTCATTACCCCACAAATCCCTCGACAAGGCCTACGCAACTCAGCAGTCGCTAGCGCTGGAATCCACTGACTTGGCCATGCCGGGATAGTTGACGGAATCAGGGCCAAAACCCGGCCGAAGGTCGCTTGCGGACTTATTTTCTTTGACTCGTGCAGGCTACAGGCCATAGGCCGAAAATTGAGCGGGGTTTGTCATGCATGCAGATCGCGTCGCAGCCGACTCTCACTTCTTGACGATCTCGACTACTATCGCAGCTGACATGATGGGCTTGAAGCAGAAACTCAAGGCGGATCGACCGGGAAGCGACATCGATCGGACCGACAAAGATGTGGAAAACCGGCCTGATGCTGTTCAGGTGGACGCTGTTTTCGGAGAGCTCGATGGCGAAGGGCCGAACTACAGAAATGTGAGCCATGCTGTCTAACCATACAACCCAGCGCAGCACGCGACGTTTCGTTGCTGACAGCAGGTCGGATGGATTAGCACCTCCGTGAGTCGATGCGCCGTGGCGACACTCTACTCAGCCCGGGCTCGCTCCATGCCCGAGGCGCACACACCACCTCCACGTCTTGTCACCTCGATCTCATCAACGATGTCCGATCTCCGCAGAGGTCTGAGCTGATCTCATGCAGATCCTCATGCTCAAGAGTCAAATAGGATTGGGAATCCTTTCCTTGCCTGCGATATTGGGAACACTTGGCCTGGGGACAGGTCTGATCTGCATCGTCGGCATTGGAGTGATCATGACATGTGAGTCGATGAGGTCTGTCCAGTGGCTGATCCAAGGGGCCGACTACATGATTGGCGAGACCAAGAGACGGTATCCGCAAGTCTGTGAGTGCACCAAGCTCGGTCATGGGCCATCTAACAAGTCAGACTCGATCGACGACATGGGGTACTTGATGGGAGGCCGGATAGGACGGGAAATCTTCGCCATTGCCTTTTGGCTTTGTAAGTCGTTCGCCCCCCCCCCCCCCCCCCCCCTAACCAAGCCCCGATATTCTGATCACGAGCGTTACATTTGTATCGCCGATATGTCAGGACCAACCAGTGCGCACCTTCTGACTCCAGTCATGATCTTCGTCGGAGGCGCAGGAATGCTGAGTTTGTCAACGGCACTCAACGCCATCTCGGTCCACGGCACATGCACGGCGGTCTTTGTGGCCGTCTCTGCTGTGGCGGCGGGCCTTGTCGCGAGTCTTCAAACGCTTGGGCGAATCAAATGGATTGGCTGGGCAGGTGTCGCCTCCATCATATCCGCAGGTGCGCCCACAATGCCAATCCACCCTCCCGTGTCTTATCATGGCCGAGACCATGCTGATGAAAGTCTTGGTGCTCGTTGTTGCCGTCGGAGTGCAGGATCGACCGGCTGAGGCGCCTCAGGAGGGACCGTGGGACCGTGGATACGTGTACTGGGGCCAGCCGAACTTTGCGCAAGCTTCCGCCGCCGTGTCCGGAATTGTCCTGTCCTATGCCGGGACCAGCGTTCACTTCCCCTTGCTCGCCGAGATGCGCGAGCCACGGCATTACAACCGAGCCATGTTTACGTGTCAGATAATCGTCATATGCTTCTACCTGGTGGGTATCCTGCTGCCCGTAGCGCTCGCCCTAATCGCAGGTCATCGGCTCGATTGTGTACCACTTCGTCGGACAGTACGTCGCGACGCCGGCGCTTGGCAGTGCGGGACCGTTGCTCAAGCGCGTGTGCTACGGTCTTGCCATTCCGGGTCTGGGCGCCACGACGGTCATGTACACCCATGTGCGTACCTACGCTGTGCCTACGCTGTGCCTCATCTCGCTCGTCGCTGGGCTGACAACAGTTTGCGGCGAAGTACATCTTCGTCCGGAGCTTGCGAAACTCGCCGCATCTCAGCAAGAACACCGTCAAGCACTGGGTGGTCTGGCTCAGCACAGTGGTCGGCTGCACTGCGCTGTCGTACATCATTGCCAGCGCCATTCCCGTGTTTGGCGGTCTAGTCAACCTGATCGGCGCGACCTTTGGCACATTCATCTGCATCCAGCCCTTCGTGAGGAATTGCTGCTTTCGGTGCGCGGGAACGCTGCTCACCTCAGGGCGCAATGTGGCTGTGGGACAACTGGAAGAGACCAAACCGAGGGATGAGCTGGTACCTCATGGTCGCCTGGAGCGTATTCATCATCGCTATCGGCTTCTTCTTCATGGGCGCGGGAGTGAGTCTCTACGCGATCGGCGATGTCCTTTCATGAGCTGACGGAAGACATACGGCTCGGTCGTGGAGATCATCAATTCATACAATGCGTCGGGGGGAAGCGCTGCGTGGTCATGTGCGGACAATTCCAACTCGGTGTAGGTCTGAAAGGCATGCATGCATCCCATTCGAGATTCACACGAATACTGCCCCTTGAGACGGCCTGACAGTTACATTTGCAACGCGGCAGCCAAGCATGCACCTGCTCAAAAACGTCATATGCGGCGTCGACGATCCGCGCCGCGCCGTCCTTTATGTGAACAGCGGGCTATTCATGCTGACAATGCCGCTGTTACACCTGCCCCATCCTTTCACTCGCGAAAACTCCGCTGCGGTATATAGGCTAGCAATCGCGAGACCCCCATAGAAATTCGCCATTGACTTGAAAATGCCCAAGATATCAGCCAGACAACTCAGCAAAGATATCCCGAGCAGACTTGGCTCCGCAGACCTCAGGACTTTGCTGGAGGCCGCTCGCAGGCAGCCCGACTTCACGTCGACTCTCGCCGACCAAGGGCATTCTTTCCGCAGAGTCATGCAAGCTTGCATTGATCGCAACACAAGCGCGCTGAGCCTGGAGGACCTGAAGGCTACCCGTGCGCGAGCAGCTTATTACAAGGAGTCCAAGTCCATGGACACCGTCGTCAAGGATTCAGCTCGCACAGTGTACAAGGTGATCTCGGCCGAGTTGGCCTTGTCCACCGCCAAGAGAACAGACCTTGTGTGCAAGCATGCTCACCGTCAAGATGCCCTCGAAGTCTTGGAATCGTTCTGGGACGGTAGTACCGCCGACCCTGGCCTGGCCGTCGCCACGATGTCCAACGGCGTAACGGCAATCGCTGCCTTCGAGCTTGATTATGAACCTGATGATGACCCTGGTTTTGGAACCCGCTACGTCGATTTTCTGGAGAAGTGCAAGTCACTGTGTTCGAGCGATGGGCTGGAGAAGACCGTCTGATGATGACAATGCAGGAATACAGTGAGAGAAGCAGTGGCAGCTGTAGTCGTATGAAGTATCCAAGTGCATGCATACGAATGAGTACAGCGAGAAACTGCCCACCGGAAGCGCAAGGACATATTTTGGGCATCGCACCCTGTTGCCGCCTGCTATTCTTTAGACCTCTGTCTCGGGCAGCGCCTGTTTCGACTCGGGTACCAGAGTAACCCCAATACGGAAAGAGGGAGACGAAGTTGGCGACAATGTCACGGCCATGAACGGCAGGCGATTGAGAGGAATATTGATAGCAGGGGAGGAAAGTGCCATGCGGGCTGCTTACGGAACTCGGTAAGACAACCAACAACATAGTATATATTGCAGCTCGTTTCTGTTTTTCCGTATATATCATTCTTGATCGTATAACGGTTAGTATGCGACCTTGTCATGGATTCATCTCCACAGACCGGTCGAGATCGGAGTTCGATTCTCCGTCAGGAAGCTTTCCCTTTTGCTTTTTGACCGCTTTTATCTACTACTCTTTCGCCCCAAGCTCTGTTGATCTGTTAACCAAGTGATTCTCACGTTTGGCACGAACCCGCTGGCATTTGTCCTCCATGCATGTTACGCACGGCCTGCACTCCCTGCCGTCGCAATGTCCGTCAGGAACGATCACGGGTGAGGAACTTGGTCAGTCGCAAATTTGCTTCGTTACCGGGTCGTAGGTGCGGTCCCGGTATTGTCAGAGTTGCTGCAATACCTGCGGGCTTGACGTTATATCTGAGGCGTAGCAGGGGCTACATGATGACTGTCCCGACTAGCCAGGAAAGGGCTGAAAGTCGCAACCGCTCGGAGGCTGATTCTCTATCAGGAGCGTCGCTTCAGACGCAGCCGGTGCGAGGGGGATCCACGCATATTGCAACGACCAAGGCTTTACCGGCATGTTGACTGCCACGCAGTGCGCATTAGTGTCTCTTCTGCTAGCAAGTGGTTGAGCGGCGTGATCAGATGTGATCTTAAACCGCCGGCAGATGCGACCACCGGGCGAGACCGTCGGGGATGGTTGTTTCACGATAAGCTTAGCAAGGAACGATTGCGTTTCAGATTGTGGAGGCTGAGTAAGATGATATTTCCTCAAACGGGGCCATGACGTCGAGGGCCAACACGGAGAGGCATCCGATCACAGCGACCCGGTGGTCCATGTATGATGCACGTGAACCGCCGGCGGACCTTGACCGATATCGTTGACCGACGGCCAAAGTCACGGTTGCTAGCTATAAGCAAGGACCTCGTGGAGACCACTCCACGACGCTGACATTTTACTCGGCATCTCACGCTGCATTGTCTACACAAAGATGTCTCACAGCTCTCTGCCGACCACCATGAAGGCTTACGTCAAGGCCACGGACGTGAGCCTCACTGCTGCGCAAGCAGCTGATCCCAGACGCCCACGGCATCCGTGCAAGATGTGACCGTTCCCGAACCACAAGCCAACGAGGTGCTCGTCAAGGTTGACTACGCAGCCCTGGTACGCTTTCCTCAGTCCTGACGCTGCATCGAAGATCCAGCTGACAGTCCAGGACCCGGCCGACTGGAAGAGTCTCGGATGGTTTGCCAAGCCGGGGGCGATCATCGGGTCCGACTTCTCCGGCACGATCGCCGCCATTGGCCCCGACTTGAAGACCAAGTGGACGATCGGCGACAGGGTCGCCGGATGTATCCAGGGCAGCTTCATTCCCGGCAGAGGCGCCTTTGCCGAGTACACCAGAGCAAACAGTGACAGGCTGTGCGCTGTTCCGGACACACTGCCGCAGGAGCAGGCAGCCGCACTTGGGATCCCATACTACACAGCTGCACAGGTATGTCAGCGTTCGAGGTGCCACACGACATTGTTACACGCTCTGCACATCGAGACGCGAGTGCTAAGCCCGCAGGCCGTCTTGCACTGTCAACAAGCTGACTTCCCCCCCGCTAAAGTCCCTGGCTCTCCCTGGGTACGTTGACAAGCTTCCGTGGCTCCGCGCAAAGCTCATGAGACAGTACCTTGTTTACGGCGCATCGACCGCTGTCGGGCTGTTTGCCCTGCAGCTAGCCAAGCTCATCGGGTACAGGCCGATCGCCATCTGCTCGCCTCACAACTTCGACCTTGTGCAGTCATATGGCGCCGAAGTAGCCTACGATTACCAGAGTCCTACCGAGACTATCAAGGCGATCAAGGAGCTCACAGGGGGCGGTGTGTCCATGGGCTTCGATACCGTTACCTCGGACCCTTCCACCTTTTCTCTCCAAGCTTTCCGACCCGGCGCGAAAGGCTCTCTCATCCTTATCAACGCTCCACCGCTGGATGAGGTCAAGAATGGCGTCGAGATCAAATCCATCAATATGTTCACGCTCTTCGGCGAGGTAAGCTCAAGGGTCGAGATATACCCGACTGCGCGCCAGGCCGGGTGGCTAGCATCGCTAAGCTCAGGATCTTGATTACGGCGTACCGGGTTATGTCTTCCCCGCCAACGAAAAGGACGGGCAGTTTGGCTTGAACGCCACTGCACGAGCGCCCAGTCTCATCACCGAGTACGGGCTCAAGACAGCTCCGCTAGTCGTCCGAACCGGGTTCGAGGCCATCGCGGGCGGAATCGAGGACTTGAAGGTATGCTGTGGATCCATGATCCCAGCCGCGCATATTTCAAAGTTGACTCCCAGGACGGGAAGATTTCAGGCAAGAGGATCGTGTTTAAGCTTGCTTAGATGTCTGCAGCTCTGAAGCTGAGCTTGCGGGAAAGCATCGGTCCGGACACACAATGGTGGGCTTTGCCGAACCAGTACAGACCCCAGGGTCATTCATCGCATAGAGAGCTGCACAAGATGGAATATGGGTGACGTGGCTGGCAGTTTAAGCCAGCTGGTGGTTGAGCAAAGTCAGCTGACGCGCATGCGGACAAATCTGTCCGCAGTCCAATGACGAGAAATTGCAGCCGAATAGACAGGCAGGATTCAGTTACGTACCCAGAGGGATGTCTCCAGAGTGTGACTCTATGCTGTGGAGGGCGCTTGTCGAAGTGTGATACGTAGGCAAGCGATATCGGACGAAAAGTGTAGGTGAGGTGAAAACGGGGCAGTTCATCCGCTTGTGGAGTCGTTAGATTTCTACAGCTTTGGCGTTCACCGCTTGTGAGTCGAACTTGGAGTCGGGGAAGCGTCCGAATCAACTTTCTTTCACTGTCTATCGCGTGTTGTAACTCGCGAAATGCCCTCGCGTGGTGTGGAAGAACGCCAAGTGGCCTTCCCCTGCGGTGGACCACGAAGTCCCTTCGGGGTCAGCTGGAGGCATGATTGACTTACGGACCGCACCTTGTCGTTAGGGGCTCAAAGAAAGTCGGTAAGGCTCGAAGGATGGTGAGGGCACGTTCGTCTGAGATGCTCAGCCACGGACAATTTTGGGGAATCAAGTGGCTCGAAAGAGCTTCGTCGCGACGCCATCGCGAATGCTCCCCCGGCTCGTCCAAGGGAGTTCGCATCCAGCTCGGTCATGTCCGACGCCCAGGTGTTGCTTTGTCGTCGTTCTATCACACGCGAGACTGCATGATTCGTCGTTGACACTAGAAGACACCATGAACGCCCGAGTGCCTCGGACCAACAACGGGCGGCCGGGTCTTTCGCCACCGGGAATTTCAGCAAGCTCCGGCCGGCCGGACCTTGGCTCGAGTCGCAGAGGGCGAGTGACTTTTCGCATCGCAGTTTTGTCGAAGATAAGCACCGCGCACACATGTCTATGCATGGGTATATCCACCTCGCAACCCTCGAGCAGGCTACTACCAGATTGACCCGGTGCATATCGCTTCCAGCTTAGATCAACTTTTACCTTAGCGTCACATACCTTTCCGAGAATGCCGGACATTCGACTACTGACCGCGTCCCCACCCGTGGCCGAGGCACTTTCGCCCATCAAGCCAGTCCGAAAAGCCAAGGAATGGAACATCAAGGCCTCGCCATGTGTTGTGAGTCACCGTTGCTGGTACATCATGCTCCGCCCGCTGATCAGCAGAGCTCGAGCAAGAACACCATCCGGACGACCCTCGCCGAGATCATGGCCATCCAGCCCGCCACGTCGAAGCCTATCATCAACCTCGGCCTGGGTGACCCGACCACCCTGCACACACCGCCTCCTGCTTCGATCACAGCGGTCGTCGAGACGTTGCAAGCCGGACGAGACAACGGTTACATTCCGGGACCGGGAACGGTTGCTGCTCGACACGCCATTGGCCGATACCACAAGCGATGGGACGGGGTGGAGTACGGTGTGAACGACATCACCCTGGTAAGCGCATGCGGCAACGTGAAGAACGATGCTCACGATAGACTCACGGAGTCGGTCATGCCCTCGACACCATCTTCAACATCCTCGTCACACCTCACCCCGTGGACTCGTTTGACCGCCGACCTCGATGCAATGTCCTGATCCCCCGACCTGGCTTCGCACAATACGGCATGTTGCTCAACTCGCTTGGTGCCGAGATACGTTTCTACTCCCTCAAGGAGGAGCGAAACTGGGAGGTGGACGTAGAGGAACTGAATATGCTGTGCGACGAGAACACCAAGGCGATTCTGATTGTAAGTGACCTCTCAGGCGGCCCGATCTTGCGCTCACCATAGACCAACCCTAGCAACCCATGCGGAAGCAACTTCTCGAAGAACCATCTGCTAGATATCCTAGACGTTGCCGATAGGCACAAGATCCCCATCATCTCGGACGAGATCTACGGCCACATTGTGGGTGGTCCCTCTCGCAGTCGAAAGAAAGTGCTCACTCCAGACATGGAACGCGCCATTCTTGCCCCTCGCCAAATTGTCCGACTCCGTGCCTATCATCACCCTCTCCGGTCTCTCGAAGCGATTCCTCCTCCCTGGATGGCGTATCGGATGGGTTGCACTACATGACCCCCTGGGCGTCGCAGGCGAGATCCGCCAGGGTATGGTCACATGGGCCAATCGGTTCATGGGTCCCAGCTCGATTGTCCAGGCCAGCCTCGGTGCGATACTCGAGACGCCAGACGAATGGCACAACACCTGTCTTGAGCGTGTCAAGGTGCGTTCGGAGACGATGTGATCGGGGCCGAGCTGATGGCAGTTTAACGCCGACATCCTGTCCACCGCCATCGCGCAGATTCCGGGCCTGAGCTGTCAGAAGCCCCAAGGGGCACTCTACATCCTCGTCAAGCTTCACGGCAATGCCCTCGGCGGAACCAACGATGTCGACTTTTGCAAGGCCCTCTACCGGGAGCAAGGGCTGTTCTTGATGCCGGGATCATGCTTCGATGCGCCCGGTTACGTCCGGTTGGTGATCGCCTCGCCGGCGGATGTGACGCGTGAAGTCGCCGTTCGGCTGCGAGACTTTTGCATGCGGGGAACTGAGCGAGCGTAGTGCATGCCGTGCCACGTAGAGTGATAGATGCGTATACCAATGTAGCCAATAAACGACAGCATGCATAAAATTGGACGGATTGTCATATGGAGCTATGCGCCCTCGGCGGATGGGAGAGCTCGTCCCGAGAGCCCGCGGGCCGCGGCGGAGCTGAGATCGGAAAGACGTCATGATGATAACATGTCGAGAGATGGTCACTTGAGATATATATATATCAATAGTACTGTATGCAGAGAGCTTCTTGACCAAGACACCGCCTCATCAACCGCGTACAATGACCTTCTCACCGCAGACCATCAAAGTGCTCCAGCTCCTGGCGCCCATCTCGGCCCTCACCACGTCGTCCGCGATCGGCGCCTACTCGTTCCTCCTCACGCCGACAGTCATCTCCACGGCGGCCGATGCGTCGCCCTCCCTTGCCCTCCACCAGATCCGCTACTTCTTCGAGACGGGCAAATACATCTTCCCGCAGATGGGCATGGTGTCCGCTGCGCTCTTTGGCGCGCTCGCGTACGGCCAGCCGGACAAGCTCATTGGGTACAGCATCGCCGCCGCCGGCTGTCTGTCCATCCTGCCGTTCACGAGCTTGTACATGATCCCCAAAACAAACAATGTCATACTCGACTGGGACGACAAGGCCTTGCAGGGGGACAAAACGATCGAAAAGAAGAGGGAGGAGATCGTCAAGGTCTTTGGGGATTTCAAGAGGGAAAATTACGTGCGAGCGGGCATGTTCTGGGTAGGGGGGATAGTGGGGTTGTGGACGATATTGTCATGAGGATCATGAAGTGGAGTTGCACACATAGGCGAAGGCTTACATAGGGCTCTAGTGGAGCTGAGACCCCGAGGAAACGCATATCATTATCAGCTGCGCCGACAAAGGCCTAGAGTACCCGCTGCTCACCGCTCGCGGCTTCGACTGGAAGTCCAGTCCTGCTTTTCCGTCGAAAGCCCTCAGAACGCTGACGTCAACTCCTCTTGCGCCCGTTCTGTCTGAGCTCTCGGTCGTGGTGTCACCCATCGGACTCACCACCCTCATGCGTGGGTCCCGTCTTCCTAGAAGTCGCTGCGAAGGCGCCACTTAGTGAGAGAAGGCTGCAGGCGCAGACCCTTTGACAAAGTTGCTCACACTCCTCACTTGACTCCGCGTTGCAAATCTTCCACACCCCACCTATAATATGATGGGACTGGAGACAAGGAACATCCCCCGTCGTCGCACCGTCGTCCAACATGGCCAGCTACCCGACGCACGACCCCTCGGGCAGCGCAAGCAGTGCCCGCGGACTTGCACCAACACATTCGACTCGAGTGATCAATCAGACGAGCTACATCTACAGTCAGATCTGCCCGATCATGCACCGTCACGCCGTTATCATCTCGGAACTGGCCTTCCTCCGCTCGGAGAAAGTGGCAGACCTCTACTCAGGGTGCCGATCGTGGTCGGGCGCCCAAGGGTCACCACCAATCACGCCAACTCCCCTCCAGCCACTCCCGCGGACGCGCTGCTCGGCGGGGACGGCCATTGTGCCCACTATGAAACCGTCAGTTTTGTCAGCTCTTCGATCGGGCGGTGTCCTGATATTATTGAGTCAGGCTGTGCAAGACCTCAAGGACCTGCTCGGAAGCCCCGACTGGGGTACTGTCAGTACCCAGGATGCTCTTACGCAACTCTACCAGCGCCGCCTCCGGCTACAGCCCCTTGCACCTGGTTTGTATACTGTCTACAGCTCATCGACCTCGTCACAGCATAAACAACGTGCAACGAGGACATCAGAGGTCGAACAGCGCCGGCTTCAGCAGCAAAGGGCGGAAGCTTACCTCAAAGAGTTGGATGGGGCGGGAGATTTCTCCCGAGAGGGCCCTCAAACTCCTGACTGGATGAGGACGTGGACCCACGCCTTTCAGGATGAGGTGAAGGAGCTGGAAGAGCAACTCACGGCGACTCTACAGGCTTGCAGCGCCGAGTTAGGTACAGAAGCCAGCAGACTGAGTACTCGGCAGGGGTGGCGATGACGGGCTCGCCGAGAGTTTCATGGGTTTATCTCATGGCCATAACAGGCTTCAGGTAGGAGAAAGCGTTCTAACGTCGGAGGGTACCTGTAAATAGCAATGATGTGGACGTCTTGTACCAATTCTTCTTACAGTCGAGTGTGGCGCATCATCGGCGGTGCAGCGACACTCTG
>Ga0308169_10005091_pt1 | contig 12086 bp, 19 predicted proteins | sample PhyBR1_2_FD_202139 | JGI IMG/M metagenome (GOLD analysis project Ga0308169, IMG submission 202139) | Phyllosphere microbial communities from UC Gill Tract Community Farm, Albany, California, United States - DLSLSB.R1 | ecosystem: Host-associated > Plants > Phyllosphere > Unclassified | place... | reverse complement strand
TCCTGCAGCCGTCGTCCGATCGACGTGCAGTCGATCAATGGTCCGATCTTGATTCCGTCTACCTTGAGCTTGCCCATCAGAGCGACCAAGCCCTCGTCCGACCGGTAGTCCTTTCGCACTTGGGTGACCATGAGCGTGCGAGAGTAGATTTTGGTCTGATAAGCGGGAGAACGGAACCATCGGGTACGGAGCTGGACCATGGCCTGCCAGTTGCGCCAGACTGCGGTTAGTAAGGCTTTGGGTACGAGGACGGATCTGTTGACGCGCCAAAGAACATGATCACAATGTCTGGCGTTAGTACCGCTCGAATCCTTTGCGGTTGAACTCACTGATAAGATAGCTCGCTGCCAGAGCGGGCCAGACCCATTTTCCATCCAGGTTTTGAATTGTCAACAGACTGAGCGCATTCCTCGAACCGCTGTCGACGTATTTGAGATTGTAGACGATATTGAGCACAAGCAGCGCAGCGATGATCACGCTGATGCACGAAAACGAATTCCGCAGCAGGCGCAGAAACCGCAGGAAGGTCGAAGCGTCCACGCCGACATTCTCCACCAGCTCTGCCTCCTTCATCCGCAGCACGGGTGAGAACCAGGCGAAGAAGCCGTTGGAGATGGGCGGAGGAGGCGGCTCGTAGTCAGGGTCGTCGAGCGGATCGGCGGGTTTAGGCAGTTGGTATTGTACCTGTCGTCAGAGGTGTCCTCGGCCAAAGTCCTCACCTTGGGTGCATAAACCTTTTTCTCCCGTGGTCGGAAAAAGGAGAATGCCAACACAGTCGTCACCGAGATGACCGTCATGATCGTCAATTGCGATCCGACGGCCTGGATCGAGACCTTGGTGAGCGTCTTCTCATGGCTCGCCAGGAGCGAGGAGGAGATGTCCCCGATGTCGGCCATGTCGGCGGGGCCGGCGGAGCGACGATGTGTAGCGTAGAGTGATAAGCTCGCGGATGGGCAAGGTGTTGCCGTCGTGGACCGGGATCAGGATGAAGCGCAGAGGTCGCGAATGTATGGCGAGAACACGGAGTGGTGCGAGTAGGTCGCAGTTGGTTGAAGTGAAGGTGAAAAAGAGGGTAGGTGTCGAGGTATGATGTAACCGAGCGAGGTAGAGCGAGGGAGGAAAAGAGCCGTGTGTGTCTAGACTCGATCGACCCTTGATCTTTTGGTTCCCCCGCGTGTTTCACCTCGACCTATGCCGCGATGCCCAACAATAGAAGTGCTTCGCCGCGGCGTATGGATGGGATGAAGGGATGACTTTCTTGAATGCAGCGGAAGATCAGTTTGCTGCAAATCCTTCGAGAGAGGGTCTGGCCTTTTTATCAGGCCGTGGGAAGTGCGGAGGTGGATAATGGGGGTGGTGTGCGTGCTGTCGAAAGAGGGGGTGTGGCACGTGGAGTTGGGTGGATAAAATCAGTCTGTATGCTGTGTGTGTGCGGTGCTGTGTACGCGACTTGTGCCTGAGCGACCCAATGTTCCAGAATTCAGGGAAAAGCGGGGGAGGGAAGCTGCGGTCTGGTGATAGGCGCTTCAGATGGTTGCACGCACCTCACAGCGCACCTAATCTCCGGCGGGATCTTGCCCGCCCCTAGGTGGAGGTTGGCTCCCCGTGGTTGTCTCGGGATACAACGATTATGCAGCATATCATCTCGGCCAGTCTTCCTCTCCAACGGAGCGCATCCTTGCCCCACCTCTACAACCATGACCAGACCAAAGCGCGTCGTCAGAGTAGCTTTGCTGCTCTGCGACACACCAGTGAGAGCAAACACCCATCAATTCTGCACGATCGGAACTGACCCTCCCCAGCATCAATCCATCGTCGACGTCCACGGAGACTGTCAGTGGTGTCGTGCGCGGATTTGTGGAACGGCTTAGTTGATGGTCAGATTACAAGATTTATCGAGACTGGCTGCTCCAAGCTCTCTCTAGCTACCCTGACCAGAGCATCGCGACCGGCACCGAGCTCATCATTGACGGTTACGATGTAGTGGACAAGAAGGAGTATCCGCCAGCAGACAGACTGTCTGCTTCATCAGAGGAAGGCTATAATGTGGTTATGATGACGGGATCCAGTGAGCTCAAGGGCTTCGAGCCTTGTCTACTGCTGACGGAAAGAACACACCGCATACGACACTGCCAACCCTTTCATCCCTCCTTTGGTCGACTTTATCCGCCAGCTCGCTACGTCTCCGCAGACTCAGCATATACGGATCATCGGCGTCTGCTTCGGACACCAGATCGTTTCTGTTGCCCTTGGAGGCAAGTGTGAGGCTGGGCAGAATGGATGGGAAGTGGGTGTGTACGGTACGGACGTCACCGAGGAGGGAAAGTATTGGTGGACCGGGGACGTGGCCGGTCAAGGCGGCGACGAGCGGGTTGTGAGGGCCAAACCTTTGTCGTGATGCCTCGCTGACAGCAGTATATCCAGCAGATGGTGAGCAAAATCTCCTGACAGGGCTAATGGCAGCACAAAGACCATGTTTCCGAGCTGCCACCGAACTTCCAACTCTTGCTCAAGAGCGACAAGTACCCCGTGCACTCCATGCTGAAGCTACATCCCACATCCACCGCTGAGAACCCCATCGCGCATATCCTCACAGTACAAGGACATCCCGAGTTCACACCGGACATTGTATCGCGCATCGTCGACCTGCGCTCAGAGTCTGGCGTATTCGATCAGGTCGCGGCTGCCGAAGCACGACGGCGGGCGGGCGGAAAGGATGGATCGGGCGGAGAGGGCTTTGGCAGGATTGGATGGGCGATATGGAGGGTGATGCTGCAGGAGCGGCCGCCCGCGCGGGACGCGGACGGCGATGTGGAGATGACGAATGGGCACGGCTCCAAAGTTGCGGCGTATCTGAAGGACGAGACTAGGTACGCGGCCATCGACAAGGTGTTGGACAGGAGGGGTCCGTGGACGGCCGAGGAGTTCGTAGGCGGTGCAGAGGTGTGTCCGTGACGATGGTCTTTCGCTGATCCCGTCCAGGCGAAGAAGGTTCTGAGGGAGAGCGCCAAAATCCTGGTGATCGGTGCTGGAGGCTTGGGCTGCGAGTTGCTACAGAATCTGGCGCTAAGTTGGTTGCATTTTATTTGTGCGAGATTCAGCGCTGACATCAGCTGGCTTCACCGACATTCACGTCATTGACATGGACACAATCGACATTTCCAATCTGAACAGGCAGTTCCTGTTCCGGTGCGCAGGGTCATCTTCCTGGTGCTCATCGCGCTAATGCTAGAGAATCCGATGTCGGCGAGTCGAAAGCGAAGGTGGCCGCCAGATTCGTCATGTCTCGTGTACCCGGTGTGAAGGTCACTCCGTAAGTAATGTCCCACAGATAATGTTATTCTGACCCTCAGTCACCACGGTAAGATCCAGGATCACGGCCACGACTTTTACATGCAATTCGCCATCATCATCGCCGGGCTGGACTCGATTTCAGCCCGAAGGTGGATCAACGCGACGCTGGTGGACATGGTCGACCCCGAGAATCCAGACAGCCTGAAGCCACTCATTGATGGCGGAACAGAGGGTGGGTCGGGGAATCACGGTCTGCATCGATGCTGATAACAGGATTTAAAGGTCAAAGTCGTGTGATATTGCCCACTGTCACGGCGTGTTACGAATGTTCGGTAAGCTTGCATCGCCTGACAACGCTGATGCAAGATCGACATGATCACCCCTCCTACAGCGTTCCCGATCTGCACGATTGCCAACACGCCCCGATTGCCAGAGCACTGCATCGAGTGGGCAAGTGTGCTACAGTGGCCGAAAGTCAAGAAGGGTAGGTGCTACCGTCAAAGCCCGACTGACCGCAGACGTGAAGCTTGACACAGACGACCCAGACCACATCGAATGGCTGTACCGAGAAGCCTCTGCGCGCGCTGCCGAGTTCAAGATCGAGGGAGTGACATGGGCTCTGACACAAGGCGTCGTCAAGAACATCATCCCCGCCATAGCCAGCACGAACGCCATCATCGCAGGTGAGTCTTGTCATTCCCTCCTTTGCTTACCCCAGCATCATGCTGCAACGAGGCGCTCAAGCTTGCCACGACCACTGCCCCATTCCTAAACAACTACATGATGTACACCGGCGATGACTCGCTGTACACCTTCACGTTCGAGCTAGAGCAGAAGCCTGACTGTGCGGTCTGCGGCGGCGAATCCGCCAGCATCGAAGTCAAGGGCGACGTAACCCTCGGTGACTTCATCGAGCAGCTCAAGGGGGATCAATTGTGGGTCGGTGTCTTGCTGGCTCAGCTGACAATAGCAAACTGTCCAAGCCGTCCATATCAACCGAGAGCGGTCCGTTGTTCTGGCAGGAACCGCCAGCGATCTTCGAGGCGACCAAGTCGAACCTTGCTAAGCTGGTCAGGGACGTGATTGCCTCCGACTCAGTTTTATCGGTCACGGATCCAGGTCTACCAGCCGCGAACCTGAGCTTGCAAGTGACGATAGCATAGTCGATAGCGAACTTGGTGAGGAGCATTAAGTGATGAAGATGTATCATAGAGCCGGGGCGGAAGGTGTATCTGATTGGGAGGAGTACGGTGGTCACCGCACGTTGCACATAACGACTCTTCATGCATGATTGTACATATGATGACTCGACAAGGATTCGGTCTCCAAATGATGAAATCGATCGACATCTCGCGGTAATCTATGCATATCTACGCTAGGGGTATGCTACAAAAACTCGTCCTTGGGTGAGACTCGACACCGTTCATCCGCCTCGAGACGGTAGCGGACGATCATGGGAATCATCGTACTGGGGCCGCGACAAGCCAGTCCTTCCCGCCTCGGCCTCCTCCTCTTCCGACTCGTACCCGTCTTCCTCCATGCTAGGCAGTACTTCAAACTCTCTCGCCTCATCCACGTCCACTGGCTGTCGCTCCCTACGTCTTCGGCGCCTACGCGAATGTGCAGTATCGAGCCCTAAAGTCAGCGCGGCGGAAGAGCTAGCGCATGTGCTCACTCGCGAGTTCTCATTGCTCCCCTCCACCTAGCGAGTTGTATTCTCCTCGCATGCTGTTCTTTCTCCTTTGCCCGCCCAGGAAGCCTCCGACCGCGTTGGAGAATTTGCCATACAAAGACCGCTCTGGCCCGTCCAGCCGTGTCGGCATCGGCGAGGGCTTACGCGACGTTGGCAAGCTGGAGACGAGAGACCGACTTCGCGAACGGGATCCGCCAGGGAGAAACGAGTTCTCCGAGCCCGAACCGTCGAGCTCATCATCGTCATCGTAGTCGCCTTCATCTTCATCGTCGTCCTCGATGATTTCTAGCGTCAGCAGGATCAAAATCGACGACTAACCGTCTCCAAATAGCCTGGCGGTCAGCGCGACGTACACGGTGCACACGACCTAGACTCACTTGTCCATCTCTTCGAGCGGTACACCGCGGGTCTCAGGATACAGGAAGTATACTGCGGGTAAGCTGGGGGCGCGGACACCAAACCGGGCCTACCGAGAACAAAAGACACAGCGCAAAAGAATGCGTGCATCGGGTACAGCCGCCAGCCGATGAGTTCTTGGAAGAGCGGGGTAGTCACGCCGACCCAGTAGTTCTGACATTAGCTTGAGCAGGCGTCGGCCATGGTGAACGGACGAATAGCCAATTCTGCTGTCAGATTACGAGGACGCATTGGAGATGATCCTCACGGTTGCAGTAGAGAGGGAAACACCCTTCGCCCGGAAAGCAAGCGGCATGATCTCGGGCGGGTACAGCCACGGTACGGGTCCCCAGCTCATTCCGAAAGCTGCATTGTAGATGACTACACAGAAGACCACTGGGATGAGCAAGGCATTATCGGAGACAGTGCTCACCAGCTTTTGGCGTTATCGCTTGGTCAATATAAATCCACCACCCAGTCGCTGTGAGAGCAATAGCCATGGCAACAGCTCCGCTCAGAAGGATCGGTCGTCGACCTGCTCGGTCCATCAGGAACCACCTACCGGTCAGGACTAGCTCGAGACCAAAGAGGGCACGGCTTACGGCGGGATCGACGACGCGACATAGAACAATGCGTTGATACCTGTCATCAAGATGGCATCGCGTCCGATCCATCCTGCTTCTGCACTGTCAGACCGGTCGGCTTTAGCCAAAACGGTCGCTTACGTTCGAAGACCTGCACAAGTGAGAATCAGTACGTCGGAGGAGCATTCGTCACGTACAAGGGCTACGCGTCAGCGGAGGCATGCGGACGACGCGTTTACTCACGAGCATAATAGGAAATGACTACGGGGATTTAGTCTCGGCCATTGCTCGCCGGGCAGCTACGCACCATTGATACCATTCTATCATGAGCTCAAGCACAATTTCGCGGTTCGAAGCACTCACCAGTTGAGCAAACATCTGACTGCTCATGGCGATCATGACACGGGCTTTGTACCTCCGCCAAAGAGCTTTGTACGACCTGTCGCCGACCGCTCGCTGGTTGTCAGCGGCGATGCGCAAGATTACTCACGTCCGCAAGAACAGCGTCTCTGATCTCTTTGTACTCTTGTAATACCTTCTCATCATCGAGTGCGGCGCCTTGGAAATCGGCAATGACGGCTAGTCCCTCGACCTCCTGGTCGGTGTCGACGAGATATCTGCCATGAGCGCAGAAGCGGAAGTTATCACCCACCGCGGCGACTCGGGCGTGACGAAGCTGCCAAGAGCCAGGACAAGACCTCCGATACATTGAATGGAGAGCGGGCCACGCCATGACCAGTCGGACTGGATGTAACTGCAGGCATAATCTATCCACTGCGTTGTGAGTGTCACTGCTAGCCGCGGCTCAGTCCACGTACCACCGAAGACGCGTAGCCAATGATGTTGCCGGTGAACTCGACCGATCCGAGCAGACCACGCTGGGGTCAGTTACGCTGCCAAAGACGACCGGGCAAACACCTACGTGATCCGCCGGGGAGATCTCAGACTGCTCGTGAGCTCACGTCGCATCGACTTGGACCCACCTGATAGATCGGCACAATCATGCTCAACATGCCGACGCCAAATCCACTGATGACCCGTCCTAGCACCATCGTCCAAAACCCGGAGCAGAAAGTCTGGATACCGCCGCCGACCGTAAAGACAAAGGCGCCTGACCGAAGCGTTATGCGTCTCCCGAAGTTGTCCGCCAGCGGTGCGGCTAACAGCGAGGTGACTAGCATGAGCGAGGTACTCCAGCCGGTAGAAGACTTACTGAAAGCGCCGATCTCAAGGACAGCCACCATACTGCTGTCAGTTGCGCCAGGCTGGTCCACTCACTTGCCAACTTCTGTCGATGTGGGCTGTTGAACTGGCGGTGAGCGCGACCCGGCAGGATGTATGGAACTCACAGTATGATCTGCCGTCAAGGGCTGACCAGCTTCAGCATCAGTAATGAGCGAGGACGTACTTGAAGTAGGGTCCAGTAATGACACCTGAGAGTCAGTTTGGCGTGACGCGCGATTAGGAGCTGCTCACCGGACATGACTCTACACGCGCAGCGTCAGTGTTCAGTCGCATGCTGTCTGTTATGACACTACTCACCCCTGATCATACCTGCAATTAGCACAGATCTAGTCCGTATCACCTACCCGAAGAGCCAGACACCTATGCTGAGGAAACATGTCACGCTGTACAGCAACGGCTTTCCCTTAAGACGGTTATCCGTCTTGCCGTGGACGAGGGGTATGGACGGGTCCGACGGCATCGCGTGGGGAGTCGGTCGGGATCTGTCGCGTGTCCAAGGATGCCAGATGTAGCTTGCCTACGTATGGTGTCTACACGTGCTGCCGATACAGATGGTAAAGGGGACCGAGTGATGAAGCTAGGCAAGATCAAACGAGGACGAGAGTGGTGCATGCGGTGAGTCAATCGGGCGGTTATCAGACGGCCACGGCCACGGTGACGAATATGGCCTGTGGCACCCCCACTCTTGCTCCCTGGAGTCCCCCGCGTCCCTCGGCTTAGCGAGCCATCATAACCCCATGCATCACTTCATATACATGTACACAATGACAATGACAAAGACGTGACTGATCTATGCCCTACGTGTCGACGAGCTTGAATCCCCAACGTGCCCTTGCCAGACTCCAATCTCCATACCAGGCTTCCACCCCGTTGCCTCATCCGACATGAAGCTGTCATCGTCCGGTCGCGGGCGTTCGACGTGGCTCGCTTCCGACGGCATCCGGATGATGACTGCCATGCTTATATCCTCGCCGAACATCACGTCGCGGTCAATTTCCCTAGGCTTGGGAGGAGGGACAGGAGGAGGTGGTGACGGTTCAATCGGTGTGCGACGCAGTCGATCTGCCAGTGTTCTGCGCGGGGCAGTAGGTTGAGGTATTGGTTCCGGAGCGGGTAGTTCGGGCTCTTCTTCGCGTTGACTCGAAAGCATCACCGGCTGGAGGTGAGCAACGTACACGGGTCGAGTACCCACCAATCCGTCTTCCAAATCCTCCTCTTCTCCGGGGACCTTCTCGTACACCTCGTTCTCCCATAGAATCGGTATCTTCGCCCAGCGAGTTGTTTTACCCCGGCCCCGCCGCCCTCCCGCATCGATCCTGACCGTGTTCTCGGCATTCCATCCGGCCATCCCGCCCATCCCCCAGAATTCGTTCCCAGGCTCGGTGGGTAGTGGACCGCCGCGTGCGAGGGCGATTTGTGTGGCTGTGCGGTATCGCCGCCGAATGCGAAACGCTCTGAAGGCGAGACACGCCGCGAGCAGTAAAAGAATGACCAGTACGCCGAGAAACTGCGGTGAGCATTTCGAGCGGACATTGAGTCGATGCGTGGGGCTCACGACGAGGTAGTACACGTTGGTGCTCCTGTTGCCATCTGGGGCGGATGATCGGGTGGAACTGGGGAAGAGGTTTGTCTGGGATGCGCTGGCCGTGGTGGGCGTAGGTGACCCTGAGGAGCTCATCTTGGCAGCGAGGGCATCTGGTGTTCGCCAGTGAGGTTCACGTGCGATTCGCCGATGCTAACGCAGTGCTGGCACGAGTACGTGAGACGAAATGAGGATAATGTGATGGACAAGGTGGGAGACTGACCGTACGATGAGAGTAAGGTTGTGTGAGCTGTGGGATGTCATGTTGCCACCCATCAACAAGACGAGTGCTCTCACATCCTTTCTGTCATTCGACCTCGACCATGGAAGACCAAGACGGTCTGCGTCCCAGACCGGGCCCAGCACCTAGATTACTAGACGGTCCAAGAACAGGGCAGACGAGCTTGTATCAACAGCGTGTGCTCGATGTGAGTGCTCAGATGCATATCCAGCTGACAACCAGGAAGACACTTACACTGAAGCGCTGTCGACCATCATTTCCCGCGACTTCTTCCCAAACTTGCCCCACCTGCATGCCACCAACGCGTACTTGACCGCCCTTAAGGAGAACGACCCGGAACTATTGTCATCGTCCATACGTCGCCTCGCGGCCCTCGCGCAGGCAAAGGAAGGCGGACCTGACGATGCAAGAGCGAGGGAGTTGGCAAATGTCGGAACGCCTTATATGAACGTGCCGGGCGGATCGAGGCCGACGAGGACACCGGTCGGGGCGAGAGGTTGGGACACACCAGTCGATCCCGGGCGGCGGTCGACAGACATTGATGCGGGACCGTCACGAGAGGGGCCGCCTGCGAAAAGGGTGAAGCGAGTGCGCGACGACCTTCCCCTGGACGCGTTTCAAGCCAACTACACGTCCGAGGACAATGCGTCGTTCGTTCAGATTGTCGACGCGGAGAACCGGCAGCGAAAAGAGGAGAGGTGGGGATGGGCATGGGAAGCGGAAAGAAAAGCGGAAATCAGGCGATTGAAGGGGGAGGAGAAGCGCAAGATGATATTGGATGCAGCGACGAGCGGGGGCTGGGTGGTGGACGGAAATGGAAGGAGGCTCATTGGTGGGCTGGGAGAAGGTGGGAGAGATCGGCCGGAGGGTGAGGCGTGGGAGGAGGTGAGAATGATTGAGGCGAGCGCAGTGGAGGACAGCGCAAGGCCACAGGATACCGGCGAAACGAGTAGCATGGCATTGGTCAAGATCGCAGCTTCCGGGGCGCTTGTCAAGCGAGTCGACGATGCCCCGCCATCGGGCGTCACGGAGCAGGCAGTACCTGAAGGACATCCGCTGCAACGAGCACTGGCGGAAGCAGGCCTGCCGGCAACCGCACTGGTCTCGGCGGAGGACGGCGCAATTGTGCCACATCGCGAGTTCAGCAGCGGCGAGGGAGATGGTAGAGGACGGGGTGAAACAGACAGGGTTCATAGAGGCGACATAGAGAAGCAGATCATGGGCGAAGAGGAGAGTAGGGAGATCTCGCTTGGGGGAAGCGGTGTCGACCAGTGGCCGTACAAGGTGGGTCATATTTGGCCCTGCGAAGCTGACCGTAGGCAATGAATAACTTCATGTTCCCAGCGGACGCGAATACCAAGCCGTACCCGCCGGCAGGTGGAAGACCTGTGGCTGAGACGTCCCGTGCTGGGCCGAAGGCAATCAATCATGCTTCGACCCGGCTGCCTGAAGAGGAAGAGGTCGTCGGCAGCACGGCGGGGTCAAGTCGGCGTGGAACGAGCCCGTCCCGGAGTTTTGTCGATGCCGCGGTCAGAGGTACTCCGTGTGAGTTCGGGCGGTGGATCATTGGCGCAACTGACGCCTAGATCGGCCAGTCGGAAATGATGGGCCGAGAGTCGGTAACTATGCGTTACTTCCCACCGACGCATCGCCTTCGCCTTCCGACCTGCCTTCGTTGCTTACTTGGGGGACGCTTTTGGCTACTCCACGTGCGTTGGACGGTGGAGAGGATCCGCTCGACGGCCCGTCATTCACCCTGCCCGATACGAAACGCCGCGACGAGATTGGGCGGAAACTGGGCGACAAGGCTAGTCGTTCGATGAATGAGCGCGCTAAAGGTTTCACTCCGAGAGCGAACACGAGTTTGCGCAGTCTGGCCGGAAGGACACAACGGCCAGGCGCGGGCGGAGATCGTACACCGGGAGGCATGGGTCCACCGGCTACGCCGAGGAGACGGGATGATCTCACCCCAGCGGCACAGAGACTACTGGAGAGGAGTCTGGGTGTGGGGGGAAGAGCTCGCGGAGCTGTTATGGAGAAAGGCGCCGGGTGGGGGAAGAGTAGCAGCACGGCGAAGTTGTCTTGGACACCGAGTCCCGCGCATCGACGGTGATTCCGTCGACAAGGCAATGTAGCATATAATGATGACGAGATGGCATGATGTGCCTAGAAGACGGGAATGCAATGCTCAGATCGATTCATAAGCTTCATGCGATATTCCTTGACGGGATCTTCCGGTCGCGGTCGATGAGGTGATGTCGACCGCGATCTGCGGTCATTCCCGCAGCCCCAGCAGTCGTATGGATCCGCTCGCTTTGTGCTGGTGGGCCCCATGCTTCCTCACGCAGATCACGTACACGGCCGCATATCTGTTACGCATTAATCCTTCGTTCAGTGTCGGAACCTTGTAACGGAGGATGGTCGAAAGAGAAGGTGGGTTGAGTGGCGTACGAGTGGCGAACTCAATTACAGTATTATCGCATGTACGTTAACATGGCACCTCCAGCAGTACAAACAGTGGCCGCAGCGCACGACATCCCCAGAACCCAATCCGCTACCAGGGCACGTTCATGATTACGCCCTCCCTTCGCGCTGGCGTCGATGATGCATCCCCATCCTCCCATCGATCCCGTTCACGATTTCGTTGCTCGGCCCGTACCGTGTCCATGCCGATGTCATTCCCCCTGATCCGTCGCGCGGGTATGGCGTGTCCATGTCCGCTTGAACGTACTTCACTCCAGCCGCCGCTGCAGATCAGCGTGAGCCGTATACTGTCTTGGCCACCCACAGCCGTCATACCTCGCGCGAGGTAGATTCGAGGGGTCGCCCCAAGCGGACCTCTGCACCGAGACCGGCGACGTAGGCGGTGCATATCCTGACGTCGTCTGAGCATAGCCCGCCACGGACGGGGCACAAACAGTCTGTTGACTGTGTGGATGCCCCGCACCTGTCACAGCGTGGGCCGGGACAGACGTCCCCACTTGCGAAGGCGCCGACACCGGTTGTGTAACGCCAGCAGGTAGGTATCCCACCGGAGGGCCTGCAAGTTCT
>Ga0308169_10005090_pt1 | contig 12086 bp, 10 predicted proteins | sample PhyBR1_2_FD_202139 | JGI IMG/M metagenome (GOLD analysis project Ga0308169, IMG submission 202139) | Phyllosphere microbial communities from UC Gill Tract Community Farm, Albany, California, United States - DLSLSB.R1 | ecosystem: Host-associated > Plants > Phyllosphere > Unclassified | place... | reverse complement strand
CGAGTGGGAAGCCGCCGCGGCCGGCGCGGTGCACCACGGCGTACAGGTCGAGTGCATGCGCTTCGGCCTGGTGCTGGGCGAGCAAGGTGCGCTGCCGATGATGCTGCTGCCGATCCGGCTGGGCATCGGCGGCCGGCTGGGCAGCGGCCGCCAGTGGCTGTCATGGATTCACATCGACGATCTGGTCGCGGGCATCGCGCATCGCTGGAAGCAGGCTATGAAGGATCCGTCTGCGCCGACGTTTGGTGTGACCAACTTCACCGCGCCGATCGCCGTGTCGCAACTGGAATTCAGCCAGGCGGCCGCGCGCGTCTGGAAACGGCCATGCGTGATCCCGACGCCCGGTTGGCCGATGCGCCTGGCGCTGGGCGAGCAGGCCGATTTGCTGCTGGAAGGTCAGCGCGTGGTGCCGCTGCGGTTTGCCCGTGAAGGGTTCGAGTTCACCTATCCGGCACTGGACGCGGCGCTGCGCAGCCTGAAGTAACGGCGGCGCGGCCGTTTCAACGTGGTTGCTGGACCTCGGAACTGGCCAGTCGAGCGAGCACATCTTCCACGATGGATCGACCTTTCAGGGCGTGTCGCCAACGCGCTGGAATACCTTGTTCCCCATAGAGCACACCTGCCAGACCGCCAGCGATACAGGCCGTGGTATCCGTATCATTGCCGAGTGCGATTGCCTCGCGAACACAATCTTCATAGTTGTCGGTCGCAAGCACGCACCGTATTGCTGACCAAAGACTGTCGACCACATAGCCTGAACCCTGCGACCGGTCCAGGCGACCGTCCAGGATCAGGCCGAGCTCTGCTTGCTCGCCGGGATCGTCCCCTTGCTGGAGGGTGTCTTGTGCGTAGTCGAGTGCTTCAATCGGTGTCCTGCCCCCCACCATCTGCCAGGCCATGAGTGCGTAAAGCGCACAGGCCAGTTGCGACCGTGGATGGGCGTGCGTTGGCAAACTTTGTCGTCTTGCGCGAGCGATGATATCCGCCGGGTCCGACGTGCCGATGAATGCGCATGGAAGCGTGCGCATTAACGAACCATTGCCATTGCTCCACTCCTGGCTGGGACTACAAGTGAGAGGATTGCCGTACCGTGCGAAATGTTCAAGTGCCTGTCTAGTCTGGATCCCGATGTCGAACACCCTCCCGTCCGGCGTCATGGCGCCGTTTCGGTACCAATCCATCAGGCTCTCGGTAAATTGCTGAAGATCGAGTGATTGACACTCGACCAACGACGCCAGCAGCAACAGCGCCTGTGCGCCATCGTCGCTCCAGGTTCCCTCGGGAACCGCGCTGTGTGCCCGGGCGAAGCCGGGTGGCGGCGACATGTCGATCAAGCGTCGTTCTGGAATATCTTGCGGCGCTGAAAATTCGTAAGGAACGCCCAGGGCATCCCCTACCAGCAAGCCATACATGCCACCACGAATCCGATCCAGCCGTGTAGTCATGACAATCTCCATAATGACGATGATTCTGACAGAAATGCCTACATTCTTTTGGTGTTTTCCCGGTAGCACCGACGCGACATCTGCGACCGGTCGTGTCGCCGGTGACCTGTCGGTCCGGTCCCGAATCCGGTATCATTCGGCATGCTCAGTTTTCCTTTTCAACCGTTTATTATTGGCGTCGCGGGCGGTAGCGGCAGTGGCAAGTCCACGGTGTCCAGGCAAGTGTTGTCCACATTCGGCACCGAGATGGTCTCGGTCGTGATGCAGGACGATTATTACTGCGACCAGACGCACCTCAGCCCCGAAGTGCGCACCCAGCAGAATTACGACCATCCGCAGGCGTTCGAGTGGTCGCTGCTGGTGCAGCACGTCCAGGCGCTGCGCCGGGGCGAGTCGATCGACATGCCCGAGTACGACTTCACGCTGCACAACCGCTCCGACCGCACCATTCGGGTCAAGCCCGCGCCGGTGATCGTCATCGAAGGCCTGTTTGCCCTGTATGACCCGGCTTTGTGCGACATGATGTCGCTGAAGATCTTCGTCGATACGGCATCCGACATCCGCTTCATCCGCCGCATGCAGCGCGATATCACGGAGCGCGGCCGCTCGGTGGAAAGCGTCATCAGCCAGTACCTGGAGACCGTGCGCCCGATGCACAAGCAGTTCATCGAGCCGACCAAGCGCAACGCCGATGTCATCATCCCGCATGGTGCGAACAATCCGGCGGTCGACATGATCACCACCAAGGTCGCGAGCGTGATCAACCAGTTGAAGCGGTCGTAAGGATGGTTGGGCGCTGATCCATACCGGCACCAGCGTCAACGTCGTTAATTCGCCGGCGTGCGATGTTTCAGCATCCGGCACACCGCCGCCAGCGCCAGCAGGTTCGGGTCCCGCTCGCGCACCCGCAGGAAGCTCAGGCCAATGGTCTGACGCATCAGATAATCATTCTTCAGCGGGATCAGCTGGACCTTGTCGCCAAACGCATGGCGCACGCGGCCCGGCAGCAGCGTGTAGCCGATCCCCGCCCCCACCAGATTCATCAGCGAAAAAATATCGCCCACGCGCGTGACGATGGTCGGCGCATACCCGGCAATGCGAAACGCCTCCTGGAACCCGTTGAAGGTCACGAAGCCATCCTTCAGGCAGACGAATTTCTCGTCTGCACAGGCGCGCAGATCCACTTCGGCCATCCCCGCATACGGCGAGCCGGCCGGCGCCGCAAAGAAAATCTCGTCCTCGAACAGCGCGATCGATTCGATGTCCGGATCGGGTTCGGGCACCGCCATCAGCGCGGCGTCGATCGCGTTCTGCTTGAGCTTGTGCAGCAGGTCCGCGTTCGAACCCAGCACCAGTTCGGTTTCCAGTTCCTGCTTGCGCAGCTTGATGCCGATGATGACATCCGGGATCGTGCCGGTCGTCAGCGAATACAGCGAGCCGATTTTCAAATGGTCCGCTGAGTAACCGGCGGCCGAGCGCGTCGCTGCAATCCCGTCCGCCATCAGCCGCACCACGTCGCGGCTCACGTCCGCCAGCACCTGCGCGGCGTCGTTGGGAATCAGGTTGCGGCCCTGCAGACTGAACAGCTGACAACTCATTCCATCCTCCAGCGAATGCAGCGCCCGATGCACGCTGACGGCGCTGATATCGAGCATGCGGGCGGCGGCGTTCAGGTTGCCGCCTTCCATGTACGCCAGCAGGATCTCGAGTTTGCGGAAAGTGATGTCGTCGCTGATCTGGCTGCGCATGGGGGCCCTCGTGAAATGGATACATGACGAGGATACATCAACCGTCCACACGGGTCTCAATCGCCAGGCACCGGCACAGCTTGGTGATGCAACGCGCATGGGTTCGACCATCTGTTGCAACGCCGCTATTCGAACTGCGTATTCATGGGAGCGCTTGTTGATACGCAAGGCGACGCATGGTGCGCTCGGGCACATTCCCCCATTGAACGACACATCCACCGTGGCGACGAACAACAAGGAGACATCCATGCGTCCGATCAGAAAGATGAAGCTGCTGCATCCGTCCACGTGCGCTTTGCTGGCCGCGTGCAGTGGCGCCATCGGTGCCGTCCAGGCCCAGGAAGCGACGGGCATTCCGGCAGCGGCCAATGCCGACGAGAACATGTCGCGGGTGGTCGTCACCGCGCGCCGACGCGAAGAATCGCTGCAGGATGTGCCCGTGTCGGTCACCGCGTTCTCCGCCGACCAGCTCTCCAAGCAGGCGCTGCCCGACGTGACCGCCCTTGCGCTATCGCTGCCCAACACGACGCTCAAGGCGTCGCGCGCCACCAACAGCACGCTCACGGCGTTCATCCGCGGTGTCGGCCAGGCCGACCCGCTGGCCGGGTTCGAGTCGGGCGTGGGCATCTATGTCGACGACATCTATCTGGCCCGGCCGCAGGCCGCCGTGGCCGACATCTACGACGTCGAGCGCATCGAGGTGCTGCGCGGCCCGCAGGGCACGCTGTACGGCCGCAACACGATTGGCGGCGCGCTCAAGTATGTCACCCGCAAGCTTGGCCCCCAGCGCGACGTGTGCGTGCGCGCCACGCTCGGCGACTACGGCCAGCGGGACGGCGTGCTCACGGCCAGCACGCCGCTGACCGATACAGCGCGTATCGGCGGCACGTTCGCGCACTTCACGCGCGACGGCTTTGGCGACAACCTGACCACTGGCAAGGGCAACTACGACAAGGACGTCACTGCCGGCAGGGTCTCAATTGAACTCGTGCCGAACCAGGACCTGTTCGTGCGCCTTGCCGGCGACTTCACGCAGGACGATTCCAATCCGAAGAATGGCCATCGTCTGATCGTCGGGCGCACGAGTCGCGCGCCCATCCTGGATGACGTGTTCGACACCCGCGGCAATCTCACCAAAGTGCTGGGCCGCGACCAGGAAGTACGCTCGTATGGCGGCTCGGTCACGGTCGAGTACACCGTCGACAGCGCGTGGCGCCTGAAATCGATCACGGCCGCGCGCCGCGACAAATCGTGGGCGCCGATCGACTTCGACGCCCTGCCCGTCGTCGACATGGAAGTGCTGGCGCTGTACACCAACCGCCAGTTCAGCCAGGAGATGCAGGTAACTTATACAGGCGCGCGCCTGCAGGGTGTGGCAGGCGTGTACTACATGGACGCCAACGCCTTCAACCAGTTCGACACCATCCTGGCCGGCGCGGTGCCCACGTCGACCTTCACGCTGGGCGACATCGACACGAAGGCCTGGGCCGCTTACTTTGACGGCAGCTACACGCTCACCGAGGGCCTGAGCCTGTCGCTGGGCGGACGCTACACGGTCGACCAGCGCGAAGCCGACGTGCTGCGCCAGATTTATTTCGGCCTGGCCGGCTCGCCCCGGATGGGCAATCCGAACGCGATCCTGTTTCGCACCGACACCGACCTGCGCGGCGGCCTGCTCGAGCGCAAGGACAAGAAATTCACGCCGCGCGTGGCACTGAGCTGGAAAATGAACGATGCCCACAACCTGTACGCGTCGTACTCCGAAGGCTTCAAAGGTGGCGGATTCGATCCACGCGTGAACGTGGTCGGCACACGGCTCCCGATCGCTACCGCGCGCGCCGGCTATGCGCCGGAAACGATCGAGACGACCGAACTGGGTCTCAAGTCGGCCTTCCATGGCGGGCGCATCACGACCAACCTGGCCGTGTTCCACAGCGATTACCAGGATGTGCAGATCCCGGGTTCGATCGCCATCGACACCAACGGCGACGGGCGCGACGACAGCTTCGCCGGCGTGACCACCAATGCCGGCAAGGCCCGGATCAAGGGCGTTGAACTCGAAGCCGTCGCCAACCTCACGCCCAACTTCATGCTGGCCGGGATGTACAGCTACATCGACGCGAAGTACAAGGAGTACATCGTGGCCAACGTCAACGTGGCCGGCCAGCGCACGTTCCAGAACACGCCGAAGAATTCGGCCAACCTGCGCGCCAATTACGACATCCCGCTGCCGGTCATGGGCCACAACGGGCGCGTCTCGCTGATCGGCAGCTATGCGTTCAAGGGCGCCACGAGCCAGTTCGAGACCGCATCGATCCTCGACCAGGACTCCTACCGAATCTGGGACGCCAGCATCGTCTGGACCCGCGCCGACGGCAAGGTGCGCGCCGGCCTGCACGGCAAGAACCTGGGCGACGAGCACTATAAAACGGCCGGCTACCTGTTCCCGACGCTGGGCAACGAAGGCACCTTGACTGCCTTCTACGGCAACCCGCGCACGGTGTCGGCGACGCTCGAATTGCGCTTCTGAACGCACCAGCCACGCCTGACAAAACATCACGAGGAGACTGCATGCACCAATCGATTCGCACCATCGCCCTGCTCCTGCTGGCTGCGTTCACCCTGTGCGCCGCGCCGCACGCGGGCGCACAAGGCAAGGAGTTCAAGGTCGCCCTCATCACCGGCAAGACGGGCGCGCTCGAGACGTATGCGCGCGAGACCGAGAACGGCTTCATGCTCGGCCTCGAGTACTTGACCAAGGGTACGATGGCCATCAACGGCCGCGCCATCAAGGTGTTTGTGAAGGACGACCAGGGCAAGCCCGATCTGGGCCGCACGCTGCTGGCCGAGGCGTATGGCGACGACCGCGTCGACATCGCGGTCGGCACCACGTCGTCCGCGTCGGCGCTGGCCATGCTGCCGGTGGCAAAAGAGTATAAAAAAATCCTGATCATCGAGCCGGCCGTGGCCGATGCGATCACCGGCGACAAATGGAACAAGTACATTTTTCGCACGGCGCGCAGCTCGATGCAGGATGCGCTGGCGGCCGCCGGCACGCTGAAAAGCGGCAGCGTGGGCTTTCTGGCGCAGGATTACGCGTTCGGGCGCGATGCGATCAAGGCCGGCAAGGAAGCGCTGATCGCCACCGGCAGCAAGGCCAGCGTCGTCCACGAAGAATACGCGCCACTGGCAACGACCGACTTCACCGCGTCGGCGCAGCGCCTGTTCGATGCCCTGAAAGACAAGCCGCAACCACGCGTGCTGGCAATCGTCTGGGCCGGCCCGAGTCCGATGAACAAGGTTGCGGCCATGAAGCCGGAGCGCTACGGCGTCGCACTGGCACCGGGCGGCAATATCCTTCCCGTGATGCAGACCTGGAAGGCCCATGCCGGCACTGAAGGCACCATCTATTACTACTACGATTTCCCGAAAAATCCGATGAACGACTGGCTGGTGGCAGAGCACACGAAGCGCTACAAGACCCCGCCCGACATGTTCACCGCGGGTGGCATGGCCGCCGCCAGCGCCGTCGTTGCCGCACTGGGCAAGGCGCCGGATGGCGACGGCGACCGGATGGCCGCGGCGATGGAAGGCATGCGCTTCGAGACACCCAAGGGTCCCATGATGTTTCGCAACCAGGACCATCAGGCGCTCCAGCCGATGTACCACTTTCGCATCAAAAAGGACCAGAAGAACGAATGGGACCTGCTCGAACTGGTGCGCGAGATCCCGGCCAGCGCGATGCCGCTGCCGGTGCGGAACAAGCGCTGACATGGCCGACGACCGCGACCTTGATCGGACCGCGCCGTCCCTGTCCACGCGCGACCTGACCATCCGCTTCGGCGGGCACGTGGCCGTCAACGCCGTCACGGCCGACTTTTATCCGGGCACGCTCACCGTGATCGTCGGGCCCAACGGCGCCGGCAAGACCACGTGGTTCAACCTGATTTCCGGCCAGTTGCGCGCGAGCGCCGGCAGCGTGCATCTGCATGGCCGCGACATCACGCGCCTTGGCGCGGCGCGCCGCACGCGCCTTGGCATCGGGCGCGCCTTCCAGCTCACCAACCTGTTCCCGCTGCTGTCCGTGATCGAGAACGTGCGGCTGGCGGTGCAGAGCCGCGCCGGCATCGGCCTGGATTTCTTCTCGGTCTGCGCCGACCACAAGGGACTCATCGAACGCGCTGATTATTACCTCGAGCGCGTGGGGCTGGCCGCGCGGCGCGACATGCTGGTGGGCGCGCTGTCGCACGGCGACCAGCGCAAGCTCGAAGTGGCGATCCTGCTCGCGCTGCAGCCGTCCGTGATGATGTTCGACGAGCCCACCGCCGGCATGAGCGTGGACGACGTGCCGGTCGTGCTCGACCTGATCCGCGACGTGAAGGGCGACGCCGCCCGCACCGTGCTGCTGGTCGAGCACAAGATGGACGTCGTGCGCCAGCTGGCCGACCGCATCGTCGTGCTGCACAACGGCGCGCTGGTGGCCGATGGCAAGCCGGGCGAGGTCATGGCATCCACCATCGTACAAGAGGCTTATCTTGGAACGTCCGACACCCAACATGCTCGCGCCTGATCCGGCGGCGAGGCAACCGCTGCTGCGCCTGGCCGGTGTGCACACGCATATCGGCGCGTACCACATCCTGCACGGCGTCGACCTGCAGGTGGCGCGCGGCGAACTGGCCGTTCTGCTGGGCCGCAACGGCGTCGGCAAGACCACGACATTGCGCACGATCATGGGCCTGTGGCGGGCAAGCAGTGGCAGCATCCACTTCGATGGCCACGACATCACGCGCCTGGCTACGCCCGCCATCGCACGCGCCGGCATCGCGTACGTGCCCGAGAACATGGCAGTCTTTTCCGACCTGACGGTACGCGAGAACCTGGTGCTGGCCGCGCGCAACGGCCCGCCCGACGCCGCGCGTGTCGACTGGATCTGCGGTTTCTTCCCGGCGCTGCGCACGTTCTGGCACCGTCCGGCCGGGAATCTGTCCGGTGGCCAGAAGCAGATGGTGGCCATCGCGCGCGCCATGGTCGAACCGCGCACACTGCTGCTGGTCGACGAACCGACCAAGGGCCTGGCGCCCGCCATCGTGCACAGCCTGATGGCGGCGTTTCGTGAACTGAAGGCGCAAGGCACAACGATCCTGCTGGTCGAGCAGAACGTGCAGGTCGTGCGCGCGCTCGGCGATACGGCCAGCGTGATGGACGACGGGCACGTGGTGCACGCCGGCCCGATGGCCGTGCTGGCGGGCGACGCCGCGCTGCAACAGCGTCTGCTCGGCCTGTCCCTCGATCCCCACCATTAGGAAACCCATGTCCATCGCCCCCGCCGCACCGCCGGCCGACAGCCAGCTACCGGCCACCCGCCGCGACATCGCGCCGCTGCTGCTCGTGCCGCTGCTGATGCTGGCCATGCTGCCACTGGTGGGCAACCTGGCCACCTGGCTCACCCTGAGCGTCGCGGGCCTCGCGATGGGCATGATGATCTTCATCATGGCCAGCGGCCTGACACTCGTGTTCGGGCTGATGAACGTGATCAATTTTGGCCATGGTGCATTCATCGCGGTGGGCGCGTTTTCTGCCACGCTCGTGCTGCTGCCGCTGCGCGGCTGGCTCGAGATGGATTCGCTCACTCTCAACCTGGGCGTGCTGGCGCTGGCGATCGTGGTCGCCATGCTGGTCACGGGACTGCTCGGCTGGGCTTTCGAGCGCCTGCTCATCCAGCCGGTCTACGGCCAGCACCTCAAGCAGATCCTGGTCACGATGGGCGGCATGATCGTGGCCGAGCAGCTGATCCACGTCGTCTGGGGCGCCGAAACGATCGCCGTGCCGCTGCCCACGGCGCTGCGCGGCGCGCTCCTGCTGGGCGACGCGGCCATCGACAAATACCGCCTGGTGGCGGTGGCGATTGGCGTGGTGGTATTCGTTGCGATGTACCTGATCCTGAACCGCACGAAGGTCGGCCTGCTGGTGCGCGCCGGTGTCGAACATGGCGAGATGGTCGAAGCGCTCGGCTACCGTATCCGGCGCCTGTTCGTGATGGTCTTTGCGGCCGGCGCGAGCCTGGCCGGCCTGGGTGGCGTGATGTGGGGGCTGTACAAGGAAACACTGACGGCCGCGATGGGCGGCGAGATCATGGTGATGCTGTTCATCGTCATCATCATCGGCGGCCTGGGCTCGGTCGGCGGCTGCTTCATCGGCGCGCTGCTCACCGCGCTGGTGGCCAATTACGCGGGCTTTCTGGCGCCCGGTGTCGCACTGGTCTCGAGCATCATCCTGATGGTCTCGGTGCTGCTGTGGCGGCCCGCCGGGCTGTACGCGACGGGACGGGGCTGAGCATGCTGCGGCAACTGTTATCGGGCGACCTGCCGCGCAGCCGCATCCTGACCGCGCTGCTGGTCGCGATTCTGCTCGGGCTCGCGCTGGCGCCGTTCCTGACCTCGGGCGCGCGGCCACTCAACACGGCCGCCACGATCTGCGTCTACATCGTGCTGGTGGCATCCTACGACCTGCTGCTGGGTTATACCGGCATCGTCTCGTTCGCCCACACGATGTTCTATGGGATCGGTGCGTATGGCGTCGGGCTGGCGCTGGCGCGCGTCGACGAGCCCACCTGGGGCATCGTCATGGCGGGCCTTGGCCTGGCGCTGCTGCTCGCGCTCGCACTGGCGCTGGTGGTGGGCCTGTTCGCGCTGCGCGTGCAAGCCATCTTCTACGCGATGATCACGCTGGCCGTGGCCTCGTCGTTTGCGGTGCTGGCCTCTCAACTGTCCGATTTCACGGGCGGCGAGGATGGCGTCACGTTCAGCGTGCCGCACGTGCTGTCGCCCAGCTTCGTGCTGCGCGAAGGCGACGTGTTCGGGCGCCAGCTCGATGGCCGGCTGCTGACCTATTACGTCGTGTTCTGCGGCTGCCTGCTGCTGTTCCTGTTCCTGCTGCGACTGGTCAATTCGCCGTTCGGGCGCGTGCTGCAGGCGATCCGTGAAAACCCGTTTCGCGCCGAGGCACTGGGCTATCGCACGATGGTGTACCGGATCTGGGCCAATGTCCTGGCGGCGCTGACGGCGAGCCTGGCCGGCGCGCTGATGGCGCTGTGGCTGCGCTACGTCGGTCCGAAGACATCGCTCGGGTTCGAGGTCATGACGGACATCCTGCTGATCGTCGTGATCGGCGGCATGGGCACGATGTACGGCGCGGTGGTGGGCGCGACGCTGTTCATCCTGGCCCAGAACTACCTGCGGGACTGGATGGCGCACGGCGCTGCGGCGCTGGATGGAATGCCGGTACTGGCCGCCACCCTGCACCCGGATCGCTGGATGCTGTGGCTGGGGGTGCTGTTCATCCTGTCCATTTACTGGTTTCCGGTCGGGATCGTTGGCAAGCTGCGGCTGCGGGCGTGGCTTGCGGCGCGCTCTCTGCGCTAAGAACATTCAATTTGCAAACATCCGTCGTATGCGACGTCGGGTTGAACGCGTGGACGAGAAACCCGTCCACGCTACGACCTCGGCGACGTTTTTTGGTTCCCCCTCTCCCTTTGCGGCGCGCCGGACACGTGACCCGACAGCCCCAACGCACCGCAATACCGCGGCGCCCGCCGTTTCTATGATGAAGCTTCGACCCACGACCCGATGCCTCACCATGCAACGACTCAACTACATGCTCGCCGCCCCAGCGGTTCAGCCCGCCTGCGCCACGCACACCGCCCAGGCAGGCGGGATCGAGGTACTCAGCGAAGATTTCAGTAATCTGGCCGATGCCCCCGGCTGGGTCCGCATCAACCGCAGCATCCCGCCCGGTGCGCCGTGGTGCCAAGGCAATCCCGACGTCTTCCCGGCGCAGGCCGGTGCACCCGGCGCCTACGCCGCCGCGAGCCGCCTCAGTGCCGCCCACGGCATTGGCCTCGTCGACAACTGGCTGATCACGCCCACGCTGACGCTCGGCGGCCTCACCACGCTGTCATTCTTCACCAGCCGCGAACGCGTCGACGGCTTCGACGACCTGCTCGAAGTCCGCTTCAGCAGTGACAGCGGGACCGCCGCAGCGTCCTTCGACACGCTGCTGGCCAGCATCGGCGGCGCCGCCGACTTCCCCGCACAATGGCAGCCATCGCACGTCGACCTGACGGTGGACGGCACAGGCCGCTTCGCATTTCGTTACCTGGGCGATGCGGACAGGCTGAGCCATATCGGGCTCGACACGGTGCGCGTGGTCACGCGCCTGCCGGAACCCACCAGCCGACTGCTGCTGGCCGATGGCCTGGGCGTACTCGGCCTGCTGCGCCGCCACGAGCACCACGAGCGCCATTGACGTAAAAAAGCCGGCGGTCCTTACGGGCCGCCGGCTTTCGGATACTGCCTGCGCGCTGGCTTATGCCTCGGCGCCCTTGTTGAACGCTGCCACGCCGGCAACGATCTCGGCCTTGGCTTCATCGATGCCCGCCCAGCCTTCGATCTTGACCCATTTGCCGGCTTCGAGATCCTTGTAGTGCTCGAAGAAGTGCTGGATCTGCTTCAGGCGCAGCTCTTCCACGTCGTCGAGCGACTGGATTTTCTTGTACATCGGCAGCACTTTTTCGATCGGAACTGCGATGACCTTGGCGTCGCCGCCGCCGTCATCGGTCATCTTCAGCACGCCCAGCGCGCGGCAACGGACCACGACGCCTGGTGGCAGCGGGAACGGGGTGATGACCAGCACGTCGCATGGATCACCGTCGTCGGCGATGGTTTGCGGCACATAGCCGTAGTTGCACGGGTAATGCATGGCGGTACCCATGAAACGGTCGACGAAGATCGCGCCGGTGTCCTTGTCGACTTCGTACTTGACCGGATCGGAGTTCATCGGGATTTCGATGATGACGTTGAAGTCGTTCGGCACGTCTTTGCCGGCTGGGACGTTG
>Ga0308169_10005089_pt1 | contig 12087 bp, 9 predicted proteins | sample PhyBR1_2_FD_202139 | JGI IMG/M metagenome (GOLD analysis project Ga0308169, IMG submission 202139) | Phyllosphere microbial communities from UC Gill Tract Community Farm, Albany, California, United States - DLSLSB.R1 | ecosystem: Host-associated > Plants > Phyllosphere > Unclassified | place... | reverse complement strand
CAGCGCATGTCGGCAGCAGCGGATGTGCTGGGCCAATATTCTGCGGCTGCAGGTGCTGTTGAGTTCTTGTTCACATTGGAAGTGTGCAGCGTAACAATGCCAACTTGCAAGTAACAATGGACCGAAGAGTCCGCATAGTGAGACAACAAGCGGAATTGTGGTGGATGTCACTAGTTCGGCAGCTCGCTTATTTTTTGGTTCTTCTCCAGCTGGAAGAACAATTTTGCATCGAAACTAAAATAATCTTCGGCAAAAGTTCCGTTTATCGAACGGCCTAGTGGTTCAACCGTTTGACGTGGAATCGGCCGGACAGGGAAGCCCCGTGTCCAGCCGACGTCCTGTCTCGCGGGGAATTTGAGGCCGGTATCCTCCCTTCCGAGACAGGACAGCGGAGGTAGAGCGGTCGCTTGTCCCCCGCTTCAGTTGCTGCTGGTTCCCGAGTTGGGGGTGGCGGCGTTGCTTGCCGTCGAGAGCTGGATTGCCTGGGCCGTGTAGGTGTCCGAATTCTTGACGGCAGTGACGCGGACGGTTGCTCCCGCCGTCACGTTTGACAGGCTGAGCGTGTTGCCGGTGGAGCTGCCACGCTGCCGCATACCCTCCGTCACCTGGACATCGCTGCCCACAGCGTAGGTGCGGGAGAACCCGTCCGCGCTCTTGACGGTCAGGGAGGTTCCCGAAACCTCCGTCACGGTGCCCGTTTGGCCAGCCATTGTCACGTAGCTGGAGTCCTGGAGGACGACGTATTCAGAGTGGACGGCCGCGTTGAGGCCTGCTCCACCCATGCCCAGTCCGCCGGGTCCCCCGTCCATGCCCATGCCGCCATCCCCGTCGCGCCCGGTCATGCCCCCGTCCGTGCCGGTTTGGCTGCCCGGGCCGGTCATGCCTCCCTGCCCGGTCACGCCTCCCTGCCCGGACATGCCGCCTTGCCCTCCGGGACCGAGCTGGCCGTTGGCACCTGCACCCAGGCCGTTGTTAGCCGAAGCAGCGGTGCTGCCGTTCCCGGCGGCATAAGCACCGGCACCCGCTGCTGCGGCAACAACTACCGCCACTCCGCCCACCAGCAGGCCCTTCTTTGCGGTCCAGTTCCCTTTCCCTGTCCGCGGCGAGGCACCCGGCCCATACTGCTGCGGTGCGCCCCAACCTGTGCCGGAGCCAGGCACCTGACCGGCCTCCGGCGTCGGACGCCATCCTGCGGAAGGTGCGCCCGGAACAGGCGCACCCCAGCCCTGCTCCGTCCGCCCCTGCGAACCGGACTGGTCAGCGGCGTGCTGCTCGGTGTCGCTCGCACGGCCTGCCGGGGTGCCGCCCCAGACGGGCGAGGGCTGGCCATTCTGCCCGGATGCCCCGGGGACGGCTCGATCGTCTTGCTGGTCCATGGCTTTCTCCAAGTATTGATTTGATGGTGGTACTGATTCGACGGTGGTGCTGCTGTTGTCTCAACAGGCTCTGCCGCTTTGCTGTGCGGGGGCTGTGCCGCAGGCCAAACCTGCCTGTGACCTGCGGGGAGCCTTCCGGGCGGGCTTTCGGTGCGGGCCGCATGTGCTGGGAGTCCCGGCTGGCTAGGCTGGAGCTCACAGCCGGCACACAGCAATGGCAAAGCATTGGCAAACCGCCAGAACGGAGAGTTGTCCCATGGCATCCCCACACCCCATGACCAACAACCTTCCCCAGCTCACCCACCCGGACGGCTCCCCGATCCGGGCCCTGGTGGTGGATGACGAACCCAGCCTGTCGGAACTGATGAGCATGGGCCTGCGCATGGCCGGCTGGTCCGTAGCCGTGGCCGGGGACGGACCCACGGCGGTGAAGCTGGCCAAGGACTTCCATCCGGACGTCCTGGTGCTGGATGTCATGCTGCCAGGGTTCGACGGCGTTGAGCTGCTGGGCAGGATCAGGGCCTTTGCACCGGAGGTGCCTGCGCTCTTCCTGACTGCCAAGGACGACGTCCGGGACCGCATCGTCGGGCTGGCAGCCGGCGGGGACGACTACGTCACCAAGCCCTTCAGCATGGAGGAAGTCCTGCTGCGCCTGCACCGTTTGGTGCAGCGCTCCGGGGTCGCGGCCATGGACACTGCCGAACTGGTGGTGGGCGACCTGGTGCTTAACGTCGATACCCGCGAAGTCACCCGCGCCGGGGAGGACATCCAGCTGACGGCCACCCAGTTCGAACTCCTCCGCTACCTGATGGAAAACCCCAAGCGCGTGGTCAGCAAGGCCCAGATCCTGGACCACGTGTGGGACTACGACTTCGGCGGCCAGGCGAACATCGTGGAACTGTACATTTCCTACCTGCGCAAGAAGATCGAGGCCAACCACCCGCCGATGATCCACACCGTGCGCGGTGCCGGCTACGTCATCAAGCCCGCAGACTAGCCAAGGAAAAGCATGTCATCGCTTTCCGGTGTCCCCCGGCCCGCGGGCCGGTCCTGGTTCAATCCCTCCACCTGGCACCTGCGCACCCGCCTGATCCTGCTCTCCATGGCTCTCCTGGTGGCCATTTCCAGCGCCATCGGCGTGGTTAGCTACGCTTCCATGGACGTGGTCCTTACCAACCAACTGGACGCCCAACTGAAGCTGGCATCCCGCGGCCGGCCACCGGAAGGCAATCCATCCGGGCGGCCCGATCCCCTGGACGCGCGGGGACAAAGCGTGGGAACACTCAACGCCCGGGTGGTAAACGGGCAGATCAGCAGAGAGGCAGGGTTCCTTTCCTCCGATGCCACCCGCATCTCGCTGACTTCCCGGGACGTCGCCACCCTGCAGGCACTCCCCCACGATGGCGTTCCGGTGGACCGCGATCTCTCCAACGGCGACTATCGGCTCATGGCCACCGAGACCCCGTATGGCGATGTGGTGATCACCGGCCTGCCCCTGGCCATGAAGCAGAGCACCGAGGCCTCGTTGGTACTCACCATGGTGCTGGTCTCGCTGGGTGGGCTGGTCCTGATCGGTTTGGCCGGCACCGCCTTGATCCGCAGGACCATGCGGCCGCTGGAACAGCTCTCCGACGTGGCCACCAAGGTTTCCAAGTTGCCATTGGACGCCGGCGAGGTGGCGCTTGCGGTTCGCGTGCCACCTTCCGCCGCCCACCCCACCACCGAGGTGGGCAGCGTGGGCCATGCCCTGAACCTGATGCTGGACAACGTCTCCAGCGCCCTGGAAGCACGTCAACGCAGCGAAATGAAGGTGCGCCAGTTCGTCGCCGATGCCTCGCACGAACTTCGGACTCCGCTGACCGCCATCCGCGGGTACACCGAGCTGATGCGCATGACCGAAAACCTCACCGAGGACGGACAAAAATCGCTGGGCCGCGTGCAAAGCCAGTCTGAACGCATGACCGCGCTGGTGGAGGACCTGCTGCTGCTTGCCCGCTTGGACGAGGGCAAAGCGACCGAAACCACGGACGTGGACCTGACCCAGCTGGTGATCGAAACGGTCAGTGACGAAAAGGTCATGGCGCCGGACCACACCTGGCAGCTGAAGTTGCCCGACGAACCCGTCACCGTCCGCGGGGACACCACGCAGCTGCACCAAGTGCTGGCGAACCTGCTGTCCAACGCGCGCAAGCACACACCCGCCGGCACCACGGTGACCACCGGCGTGATGCGCTCCGCCGACGGCAGCGTGGTGGTCACGGTCACCGACGACGGCCCGGGGATCCCTGCCGAGTTCCAGGGCAGCATCTTTTCCCGCTTCACCCGGGCCGATGCCGCCCGCTCGGGCTCCGATGGGTCCGGGGCCGAGGGGTCTTCGGGCCTGGGTCTGTCCATCGTCGAATCCATCGTCAAGGCCCATGGCGGCACGGTGGAACTGGTCTCGCGGCCGGGCAGGACGGAATTCGCGGTGCGGCTGCCTGCGGCCGGGGCCGGGGCCGGGCCCGCCGCGTCGTAGCTGACACGCCGGGGCCACCACCCATCGAGACACTGTGCACCGGCCCGCCTGAAGGTTACGGCCGGCAACACTTACACAGGCACGTCACAGGTTGTGCCTAAAGCCCTCAAATCCGCCGGCGCCACTCTTGATTCATGACGCTCACCGACTCCACCTCAGGAACCCTCCCGGACGCCGCGGTGGCGCCGCCGGGCCCTCCTTTCCGGGAACGTGCCGTACGCCGCGCCCCGGTCGATACCCGCACCGCAGTTCCGGTCCTTGATGTCACCATTCCCGTCTTCAACGAGGAACGCGACCTTGAGGAATGCCTCCGCAGGCTCCATGGGCACCTCTGCGACTCGTTCCCGCACAGCTTCCGGATCACCGTGGCGGACAACGCCAGCACGGATGGAACCTTGAAGATCGCCGAACGGCTGGCACGGGAGTTCCCGGAACTCGTGGTGGTCCATCTCGATGAAAAGGGCCGCGGCAACGCCCTGCGCAAAGTCTGGCTTGCCTCCCCTTCACCGGTGCTGGCCTACATGGACGTGGACCTCTCCACCGATCTCGCGGCCCTGCCGCCCCTTCTGGCGCCCCTGATTTCCGGCCACTCCGACCTCGCAATCGGCACCCGGCTCACCCGCAACTCGCGCGTCGTCCGCGGCCCCAAGCGGGAATTCATCTCACGCAGCTACAACCTGATGCTCCATTCCTTCATGGGTGCCCGGTTCAGCGACGCCCAGTGCGGCTTCAAGGCCATCCGCGCCGACGTCGCCCAGCGGATCCTTCCCTACACCGTGGACAACTCCTGGTTCTTCGACACGGAGCTCCTGGTCCTGGCCGAGCGCTGCGGCCTGCGGGTCCACGAGGTTCCCGTGGACTGGGTCGACGACCCGGATTCGAGCGTGGACGTGCTCCGGACGGCGCTGGCGGACGTCCGGGGCATGGCCCGGCTCACCCGCGACCTGGTCTACGGCCGCATCCCGGTACCGGAACTGCGTGCCGCCCTTGCCCGGGGTCCGCTTCCGGCGTCCTCGCGGAGGGACGAGCAGACCCCCGGAAGCAGCCTGTTCGGCCAATTGGTCCGGTTCGCCGCCATCGGGGCCGCTTCGACGCTGGCCTACCTGCTGATCTTCCTGTTCTGCCGCGGCTTCATGGATCCGCAGCTGGCCAACTTCCTGGCGCTGCTGATCACCGCCGTGGCCAACACCGGAGCCAACAGGCGCTTCACGTTCGGCGTCCAGGGCGGGAATGCGGTGCGGCACCATTTTGAGGGGCTGATCGTGTTCGGCATCGGCCTGCTGCTCACCTCCGCAGCGCTCGCCTTGGTCCACAGCACGACGACGCCCGAGCGGTGGGTGGAAGTCCTCACCGTGGTGGGGGCGAACCTTGCCGCAACGGCGGCCCGTTTCCTGCTGTTCCGGCTGTGGGTCTTCCGGAACGTCCCAGCCATCCCACTCACAGACACCCCAGCCACCACTTCCACAGAAACGGCAGCATCATGACCTCCACCATCTCTCCGGCAGGCGCAGGTTCCCCCGTGAACCCAGTACCTTCACCGGCCGAACCAACCGCCGCCGGTCCCGGAACGGCCAAACCCAGGGCAGGCTTGGCCCGCTATGCCTTCGGCAGTCAGCCCCGTTGGGTACGGCCCTCGGCGGCCGGGCTGTTAGTGGCTACCGCCGTCCTGTACCTGTGGAACCTCGCAGCAACGGGCTACGGGAACTCCTTCTACGCCGCGGCCATCCAGGCAGGCACCAAGGACTGGACAGCCTTCCTCTTCGGCTCCCTCGACGCCGGCAACGCCATCACCGTGGACAAGCCGCCCGCGGCGCTGTGGATTCCCGCGCTGGCCGGCCGGATATTCGGATTCTCACCGCTGAGCATGCTGGTGCCGGAGGCACTCATGGGAGTCGCCGCCGTCGGCTTCCTCTACCTGGCGGTCAAGCGGGTCTCCGGGCCGGCGGCCGGCCTGCTGGCGGGCGGCGCCCTTGCACTGACGCCCGTTGCGGCGCTCATGTTCAAGTTCAACAATCCGGACGCCATGCTCACGCTGTGCCTGGTACTGGCCGCCTACTTCACCACCCGGGCCGTGGAGCGCGCGGGCTGGAAGTGGCTGGTGGCTGCCGGCGCCGTGATCGGACTGGCGTTCCTTACCAAGATGCTGCAAGGCTTCCTGGTGGTTCCGGCGCTCGGGCTCGCCTATCTGTGGGCTGCACCCACCTCGGTCGGGCGGCGGGTGGTCCACCTGCTGGGCGCCCTGGGCGGGATCATAGTGGTGGCGGGCAGCTACATCGCACTCTTCCAGCTGACCCCGGCCTCTGAACGCCCATACATGGCCGGATCCACCACCAACAGTTTCCTTGAGCTGACCTTTGGCTATAACGGGCTGGCCCGCATCACCGGTTCAGGTGAGGGGATGCCCGGCGGCGGAGCCGGTGGTGCTGCCAGTGGCGCTGCCGGCGGCCCCGGCGGCTTCGGCGGGGGCAACTCCGGGTTCGGCGGGGCGGCCGGCCTGCTCCGGATGTTCGGGACCAGCTTTGGCGGCGAGGTCTCCTGGCTGCTGCCCGCCGCCCTGGTCCTGCTGCTGGCCGGCCTGTGGTTCACCCGGCGGGAAATCCGCACATCTGCGAGCCGGGCGGCACTGATCCTATGGGGCGGCTGGCTGCTGGTCACGGCGGGCGTGTTCAGCTTCATGAGCGGCATCGTCCACCCCTACTATTCAGTAGCACTGGCGCCGGCGATCGCCGCCCTGGTGGGAATCGGCGCCGTGGAGCTGTGGCGTGGCCGCACATACTGGCCGGCCCGGATTGTCCTGGCCGTGACCGTCCTGGGCACTGCAGCCTGGTCGTCGGTCCTGCTGGGCCGGGACGCAGCGTGGCTCCCCTGGCTGCGGGTGGCGGTCACCATCCTCGGTGTCCTTGCGGCCGCCGCAATCCTGCTCCGCCTCGACGCTGTAGGCGCTTCCGGACGGTTCCGGCGCGCGGGTGCTGCAGCCGTCGTCGTCCTATCCCTCCTGGCGGGCGGGCTTGGGACGGGTGCGTGGACCCTGGCTACCGCTGCATCCGCACACTCGGGCTCCATTCCGACGTCGGGGCCCGCGGGTTCGGCGGCGGGCGGCTTCGGTAACCGGGCCGCTGGCTTCCGCAGTGACAGGACCGACGGCAGGAACTCCGCCACGGACTCCGCCACCGGAACCGGCGGCCTTGACCCCGCGGGCGGCCTTAACGGTGCGCCCGACGGCGACCTGCCCGGAGGCGGCGCAGGCGGCCCCGGGGGTGCCGGCGGCGCCGGTGCTCCGGGTGAAGGAACTGCGGATTCAGCCGTGACTGCGCTGCTGAAGGGCAGCACCACAAAGTGGTCGGCGATCGTTTCCGGTGCGAGCCAGGCGGCGAGCTTGGAACTGGCCACGAACACCAACGTCATTGCCCTCGGCGGCTGGAACGGCGGCGACCCCTACCCCACCCTCGCCGAGTTCCAGGACATGGTGGCCAAAGGCGAGATCAGCTACTTCATCGAGGGTGGCGCCGGCGGCATGGGCGGAGGGCGCATGGGCGGGCGCGGCAACTCCGAGGTGGCAGCCTGGGTCCAAGCCAACTTCGAGGCTCAGACCGTGGGAAATTCCACCGTCTACCAGCTCACCAAGTAGGACCACATGGCAAGCCAACCTTTGATGCCCGTCTCCCCCAGGGCCGGTCTGCGCCGGCAATCGGTGGCCCTCCAGCTGGATTCGCCGGCCCTCCGCCGGCGGCTTGAACTGGCAGCAGTGCTCGTGGGGACGGCCGTGCTGTACCTCTGGAACCTCGGGGCATCCGGCTGGGCCAACGCGTTCTACTCCGCGGCGGCCCAGGCCGGATCGCAGGACTGGGCCGCCTGGTTTTTCGGCTCCTCGGACGCCGCCAACTCCATCACCGTGGACAAGCCGCCGGCCTCCCTGTGGATCATGGGGTTGTCGGTCCGGATCTTCGGCCTGAGCTCCTGGAGCATCCTGGTTCCCCAGGCGCTGATGGGGGTCGGCACTGCTTGGTTGCTGTACCTGGCCGTCCGGCGGGCTGCGCTACCTGCCACGGGGGACGCGCGGCTGGCGCACCGGGCAGGCCTGCTGGCAGCCGCGGTCCTGGCACTCACCCCGGTTGCCACGCTGATGTTCCGCTTCAACAACCCGGACGCCCTGCTGGTTCTGCTCATGACGGCCGCGGCCTATGCGGTCCTCCGCGCCGTCCAGGAGGATAAGCTGCGCTGGCTCCTGCTGGCCGGCGTGTTCCTGGGCTTCGGGTTCCTGGCCAAACAGCTGCAGGTCCTGCTGGTAATCCCCGGGTTTGCCTTGGCCTACGCAGTGGCCGGCCCGCGAGGGATGCGGCCGCGCCTCCTCCGGCTGGTGGGCGCCGGCGCGGCGATGGTGGCTTCCGCAGGATGGTGGCTGCTGGCGGTGGAACTGACGCCTGCCGGCATGCGGCCCTACATCGGCGGCTCGCAGAACAACTCCATCCTCGAGCTGACGCTGGGTTACAACGGCCTGGGCCGACTGACCGGCGACGAAACCGGCAGCGTGGGCGGCGGCAACGGTTGGGGCATTCCCGGCCTGTTCCGGATGTTCAACAGCGAGTTCGGCGGCCAAATCGCGTGGCTGCTGCCGTCGGCCCTGATCCTCGCCGCCGGCCTGCTTTGGGTGGGACGACGCGCCCCGCGCACAGACGGGGTCCGCGCCTCCGTCATCATCTGGGGTTCGTGGCTGCTGGTGACGGCCCTGGTCTTCAGCCTCATGGCAGGCATCATCCACCCCTACTACGCGGTGGCACTGGCACCCGGAATTGCCGGGCTGACAGGCCTGGGCGCTGTGCTCCTGTGGCAGCACCGGCAGCGGGCCGTCGCCGCGACCTTCCTGGCTTCAGCGGTGGCCGCAGCAGCCATTACGGCCTTCTACCTCCTGGGCACCACCTCCGCGTACGGCCCGTGGCTGCGCTGGCTGGTGCTCGCGGGAGGCCTCGCCGCCGCAACAGGCGTAGGGCTGGCAGGCATGGGGTTGGCAGGCGCAGGCTTCGGCAGGTTCCTGCGTCCACGTCCCCTACAGCGGACGACGGCGGCGCTCGCCATCGCCGCATCCCTCGCCGGACCGCTGGCGTACTCCGTCACCACGGCGTCGATGGCGCACACTGGGGCGATCGTCAGTGCCGGGCCGGCGTCCGGTTTCGGGGCCGGCGGCCACAGCCCCGGCGGTTTCGGAGCCGGCAGCCGCAACCCCTCCGCCCGGGGCACCGGGCAGGGTGCCACCGGGCAGGGCTTTACGGGGCAAAGTTCCTCAGGGCAAAGCTTCTCAGGGCAGGGTTTCCAGCAGCAGGCCAATCCGGGCAGAACATCACCCGGTGGAGCCGGTTTCGCCGGCGGCCCCGGCGGCGGTGGCATGGGCGGCGGTGGCATGGGCGGTCTCTTGGGCGCACCAACGCCGTCAGCGGAGCTCGTGGCGGCGCTCAAGGACGGAGCCGCAAGCTACACCTGGGCCGCAGCGGTGGTGGGCTCCAACAACGCTGCCGGTTATCAATTGGCAACGGAACTGCCAGTCATGGCAGTCGGCGGGTTCAACGGCACCGACCCCTCCCCCACCTTGGCGGAGTTCCGGGAGCTCGTGGCCCAGGGGAAGATCCATTACTTCATCGCGGGTGGAACCATGCGGTCCAACAGCGGTTCGGATGCCGCCACTGAGATAGCCCAGTGGGTGGCCGAGACCTTTCCGTCGCAAAGCATCGGCGGTGCCACCGTCTACCTCTTGGCTGGGTAGCGGCCTGGGCTGGGTGACGAGTTGGGTGGGTAATGGGCTTGGCTGGGTAACCAGTTGGCCGGGTGACGGGCGCTAGCCGTTGCCCGGCCAGAAGGTAACGGTCAACGCGGGATTGCTGGACTCCGCGCCGCAAATCGGCACGCTGTAATCGTGACTTCCGTTACCCAAATGTGACTTTCGCTTATCATTCCTGTACCGTCGATTGGGTGCGGCTCCCGTTCGGGCCGCATATCCCGGGTTGACGCCAAGCTCTGCCGCTTCCCCGGATTCCGATTGAGCAACGGCAGAGGCGGGGGACCCACCGTCCCGGGCAATGAATGCCCTTGGGGTTAAGCCAGTACGTGATCTTTTCCGTGCTGCCGGATGCCCTCATCCGAACCCGACAGCTAACTCCGCAGGTGTGAGAGGCGATCAATCATGTCCAAAAACAAGGCAGAATCACGCCTGCATGCCGAGGCTAAACACAAGGCCGGGCGGCAGGCAAAGAAGACCACCTTCGGCCAGCGCGCCGGAATCCTCGCAGCATCCTGTGCGGTGCTGGTAGGGGTAGGCGCGGCAGGCCAGGCCACCAGCAGCATGACTCCGGTGTCCTCCACCGAGTCGAACTCTTCCACGGCAGCGGCAGACGCACAAATGAGCGTTGAGAAGAGCGAGATTCGCTCCAACCCCGCCGCGTCTGTTCCGGCAGCGATCAGCGTAGCGCCTCAGGCGGCAGAACCCGCGCCTGCACCCGCACCGGCCGCTCCCGCAGCCGAGGCACCTGCTCCGGCCCCGGCACCGGCACCCGCCCCGGCTCCTGCACCTGAGCCGGCCCCCGCCGTCGCGGTTAACGATCCCGCCGGCGCCCAGGCCTACGCGTCCAGCCAGCTGGCCTCCTTCGGGTGGGGACCTGACCAGATGCAGTGCCTGCAGACGCTGTGGACCAAGGAATCCGATTGGACCACCACGGCCACCAATGCCAGCAGCGGTGCGTACGGCATCGTCCAGTCCCTGCCTGCCGAGAAGATGGCAAGCTTCGGCGCGGACTACCTCACCAACTACCGCACCCAGATCAACTGGGGCCTGGACTACATCAAGAAGAGCTACCAGTCGCCCTGTGGTGCGCTGAACTTCCACCTGGCGCACAACTGGTACTAAGCACTTTTCCCGAACCGGGGATTGCTTAGCGACAACGCGGGCCGCATCATTCGATGCGGCCCGCGTTTGCTTTAACCATTCTTTGGCGTGCTCCCGCCCTGCGCAGCGACCTGCCCCGCCGCCTGTCCGGCGTTCCTGTACGGGATGTACTGAACAGCCCACTTGTTGCCGTCCGGATCAGCGAAGTACACGAAGTGGCCCCAGGGAAGCACCTCGACTTCACTGACGTCCACCCCGTTGTTCTTCAGTTGATCGTGGGCCTCTTGGATGTCGTCGACCACCATCTGCAGGGTGGTTCCCGTGCCGGGAGGGGCGTCCGTGAGTCCCACGCCCATACAGATCGAGCAGGCCGAGCCGGGCGGGGTCAGCTGCACGAAGCGGATGGTGTCCGATGGCCGCTCGTCGTAGTCGGCGTTAAAGCCCACCTTGTTGACGTAAAAGTCCTTGGCCCGGTCAACGTCGGAGACGGGGACATAGACAAGTTCGAGTTTCCAGTCCATCCGCACAGGCTAGCGGCGCGGACGGCTTTCAAAAAGGGTGAAAACTACCCTGCAATACCGTAGAGGCGGTCCCCGGCGTCACCGAGGCCGGGGACAATGTAGGACTTCTCGTTGAGCTTCTCGTCAATGGAGGCCAGGACGATGTGCACGTTGGCGCCCGACAGTTCCTCTTCCAAGCGGGCAAGGCCCTCCGGAGCAGCCAGCAGGCAGATGCAGGTGACGTCCGAAGCGCCGCGTTTGAACAGGAACTTGATGGCTTCGCGGAGGGTTCCCCCGGTGGCCAGCATGGGGTCCAGGACGAAGACCTGGCGGCCGGTCAGGTCCTCCGGAAGGCGCTCGGCGTAGGTGATGATGTCCAGGGTTTCCTCGTCCCGCGCCATGCCCAGGAAGCCAACCTCGGCGGTGGGCACCAGCTTGGTCATGCCTTCCAGCATGCCCAGGCCCGCGCGGAGGATGGGAACCACCAGCGGGGTCGGCTTGGTAAAGGCGGTGCCAATCGTGGTGCTGACGGGTGTCTGGATGGTGACGGGCTCGGTGCGGACCTCCCGCGTGGCTTCGTAGGCCAACAGTGTCACCAGCTCTTCCGTCAGCTGGCGGAAGACCGGCGACGGCGTGTTCTTGTCCCGCAGGACGGTGAGCTTGTGGGCGACCAGGGGGTGGTCAACAACGAGAGTGCGCATCCCCCAAAACTATCATCCGGCGGTGTCCTTGCCCCTGCCGCCGTGGGCACCTTCCTTGCCGCCGTCACCGCCGTCGTGAACGGCCTCGAGCACGACGTCGCGCACAACGGGACGGTCAAATGTG
>Ga0308169_10005088_pt1 | contig 12090 bp, 8 predicted proteins | sample PhyBR1_2_FD_202139 | JGI IMG/M metagenome (GOLD analysis project Ga0308169, IMG submission 202139) | Phyllosphere microbial communities from UC Gill Tract Community Farm, Albany, California, United States - DLSLSB.R1 | ecosystem: Host-associated > Plants > Phyllosphere > Unclassified | place... | reverse complement strand
GCGCGGACGACGACGGCGGCGCTCGCTGCTCGGGCACGAAAGGGACATTGCACCACGAGAGAGACAGCCAACGAGAGAGAGAGGGACATGCCAGGTAGAGGTAGCGGAGGAGGAGGGAGGAAGAAGGAAGAGGCGAGCAGGCGGGCGAGCGCGAAAGGTAATCCGAGATTAGCGAAAGTCAACGCCCGAATTGGTATTCCGGCCGGTGCCATGCACTGCCATCCGGTGCCATCCGGTGCCATGCACTGCCGTTTTGAGCCACCCGCCTCCCCTCGAGCTTGGCGGCTCGTTCGCCTCGCTCTCTCGCTGGCAGACCTCGTTCTTCCTGGGCCAAGTGGCTCTCGATCGCTCCAATGAGACGTCTGGCTCGATGCTGGGGCCGTACGAGCCCTCGAAGCGAGATGGTGCTCGCACGACGCGGCGCCGAAAGCGAAACGAGGAGGAGGTGGGCGCTGCATAGGCGGCAGCACTGCGCTTCCGGCGCCGAGCAAGCCCTTGACCGACGTTCTGAGACGTGCAGTCGACCGCGAGGCCGTTTCGACGACCGCCGGCGGCGGTGGCTCGCGCGAAGCGGTGCAGAGAACGAAGAGGACGCCGACGCTCGAGCCTCGGTCGGCGACGACAGCTGATCGCCGCGCTTTCCTGCAGCTTGAGAGCGAGAAGACTGGGCCCAGCTTGAGGCTTTCACGATCGTGCGGCGGGAGCGTGAGGGAGCAGAGCTGCAAGAAGCGGTCGAGCCCCTCCCTCGCGCGACACTCTCCGAGAGTCGACGACGAAGACAGAGCGAGGGTACGGCGTTACAGTCACAGACAGGGGGTATCGTACACACAGGAGGCACACCGCAGCTGCTCAAACCCCTCAGACATCCGTGAAAGTGAGCGTCGTCCTCGCCTCGTCGACGATCCAGACGGCGAGCTCCTCGTAAGCCGAGATGGCATCCTGCGAGCGAGCGAGAGCAGCGTCAGCATCAGGCTGCACCCTGTGAGAGAGTGAGAGCAAGTGAAGATAGAGAGAGAGGGACGCACGTCGAGCTCCTCCTGCGTGAAGCCCTGCGCAAAGGCGCGCTCGCGCACCTCGGCCATGCTCTGGACCGGGTTGAACCGCTCTGCGTCATCCGCCTCGTCGACAAACTCGTCCTCGTCGTCGTCGACGTCCATGCGGCCCGCACCGCTCCGCGCCATGCCCTTGATGAGCTCGTACACGCGCGAGCGCGACGTGCGGTCGTCGGCCTGGTCGCGATGCTCATGGTCGTGCAGGCTCGACTTGGACGCCTCCATGAGCCGCAGCGCCTCCTTGACGTCGTCCTCGTCGACCTCGGGCGAGAAGCGCAGGCGGGCGCAGGCCTGGGCGACGCGCAGGACGCCGAGGAGGGTACGGGCCGACGTGTAGGTGAAGAACTGCTGGCGGTCGTCGTCCTGCTTCTGCCGGCGGCGGAGCCCGACGTACTCGTTGACGACCTTGTCGGCGACGTGCTTGGGGACCACGGGCCGGACCTGCCGAGCGAGCGCGATGTAGTGCCGCAGGACGGTCGGCGAGACGGGCTCGAGCGCGAGAGGAGGCGCCTCGCGGTGCATGTGGACGTAGGCGACGTGCTGTGCGAGGCGCTCGTCGTCGTCGCGAGAGGGCGTGTCGAGGATGAGGAAGAGGAGGTCGAAACGGGACAGGAGGGCGGCGGGGAGGTTGATGTTGTCGACGGGCGAGATCTTGGGGTTGTATCGGCCGTAGAGCGGGTTGGCGGCGGCGAGGATCGACGTGCGGGCGTTGAGAGTCGTCGTGATGCCCGCCTTGGAGATCGAGATCGTCTGCTGCTCCATAACCTCGTGGATGGCCGTCCTGCGAGCGCGGCAAGTCGGAGTCAGTCACGGCCGGGCGAGGGGCAAGAACGGTCAGCGAGGCAGCACGCACCTGTCCGACTCGTCCATCTTGTCGAACTCGTCGATGCAGCAGATGCCGTTGTCGGCGAGGACGAGAGCACCTCCCTCTGCGAGCGGGCGGCGGCGGCATGAGTTAGCCTGCGAGCTCGCACCGGCGCGACGAGAGGAGCTCGAAGGACGCACCGAGCACAAACTCGTCGGTAACAGGGTCACGCAGAACGGCGGCCGTCAAGCCGACGCCGGACGAACCGCGGCCGGTCGTGTAGACGCCGCGCGGGGCGACCTTGGCGATGTACTTGAGCAGCTGCGACTTGGCGACACCGGGGTCGCCCATGAGGCAGATGTTGATGTCGCCGCGGATCTTCATGCCGTCGCCGACCGACTTGGTGACGCCGCCGACGAGGAGGAGGAGGAGGGCGCGCTTGACGTCCTCGTGGCCGAAGATCTCGGGCGCGATGCTCGACGCGAGGCGCGAGAACAGGCCCGGGACCGACTTGAGCTCCTCGATCTCGCGCGTGATCTCGGGCGTGAGCTGCATCGACTCGTACTGCTTCTTGAGCTGCTGGACGTGGTGCGCCTCGAGGTACGAGTCGGTCAGGAGGCCCATGCGCAGCGCCTTGAGGCCCTCGTACGGGATCGGAAGGAAGATGCCGCCGACGTTGATGACGTCGCCGGGCGAGACGGAGCGCGTCTGGTTGCCGTAGAGGTGGATGACCATCGTCCGAGGGATGTGGCCGACGGGCACCTGGTCCGCCTGCGAGACAGTCGATGGCGCCGTCAGCGAGCAGCTCGTGCGAGTGAGCGAGAGAGTGAGAGGACGAGGGACGCACCATTTCCTGGATGCGGCACTCCTGAAACGGCGTGAACTTGGACGCGCGCGTCTGCATGTACAGCTGACCGCGGCTCTGGTTCTGCTCGCACACCTCGCTGATGCACGCGTCGAGCGGCGTAACCTTGCGCCCCTGGACGTCCTGGAAGATCTCGGCGCCGCACGAGTCGCACGTGTAGGCGTTGACCTGGAGGAGTGGCTTGACCTCGGAGACCCGGGTGACGATGCCGCGCACGGTGATGAGCTTGCCGAGGTGGGCGCCGCGGACTTGGCGAACGGCGAGGACGGGCTCGTTGGCGAGAGGGCGGAAGTAGAGGTTGCTGCGGGCGGGCGAGCGAGTCAGCGGGGGCGACGAGCGGGACGAGGTTGGAGAGGGAGAGGGACGCACTAGCGGCGCAACAGCTGCGGCGGGAAGACGGCCTGGCCGGCTTCCTCGTTCTGCGCGTTCTTGTTGTTGCGGTGGTACTGCATGACGTCGAGGATGTCCGACTTGGGGCCGATGTCGACCGTCTTGGGCGGCATGACCTCGTCGATGGCGCGGCTGAAGAGCTTGACGTAACGCTGCGTGTTGCGCTCGATCTGCCCGACGAGCGCACGACCTGCCTCGCCCTCCTGCGCGCGAAAGAGAGAGAGAGAGAGAGTCAGCATGGCATCTCTCGCTCAACGCAGCTCGAACGAGCGAGAGAGGGTGCGCACCTGCTTGAGGTCCTCGAGGTCGATGACTATCCGCTCGTCATCGCGGTTCGAAACACGTTGCTGTTGCGGTGGTTTAGAGTGCGTCAGCAGGGCGAGGCGAGAAGCAGTGCGCAAGGGGAAGAGGGACGCACAAGCTGGTCCAGGTACTTGGTCCTCGGCTCGGCGTCTGCCTCGTCGGCCATCTCGTCCTGATCGATGTTGTCGTCCTCGGCGACTGCTCGCCGCTTGCCCGGGCGCGTGCGGAACTTGGTCAAGAACGTCTTGATCTGCTCGAGGTCCTCATCGCTGCGCGCGAGGGGGAGGGGGGGACGAGGTCAGCGAGCGCGACGAGGCTGGGGGCTGTGACGAGTGGACGCACTAGTCGAGTCCGAGGTTGATAGTCGGGAGGGCGGCCATTGCGCAGCTGTAGAGCGCTGTGCGCACGCGGTGGGCGGTGTCGAGGAGGGCGAGGTGCTGGTCACGCCGAGGCGAGTGGGCTGGCGGTCGGGTGCGGTGCGAGGGTCGAGGTCGCGCAGATGAAGGTGCTTGGTCGGTGCAGGCACGTCTCGAGCGCAGCTGGTGCGGTGTTGGCGAGCTGTGGAGGGTTTGAGAGGAGGAGGGTGGGCGGACGCGATGAGGCGCGTCGCTCGAGAACGCACAGCCGCGAGCAACCTCGCACGGGCGCAGAGCAGCTGTGTGGACTCGAGCATAGCTATCTTACTTACTCGCCGGTCGGAAAGCCTCACAACCCTGCACCACTGCCCCTGTCTCGGTGATTCGGCACAGTGCGCTCGAGCGCTCGCGCGGTGACCTCAGCTGCACACGTTCGGGCGAGTGCAGCTCACCAATGCTCTCTAGTAGGCGAGCTGTAGACGACGGCGAGCGGAGTGCGGCGGTAGGAGCGACGCACGGGCCGTTTGCGCTGCTTCTGAGAAGGTCGACTCGCGCGCTCTCTCTCGCTGCTCGTCCTCGCCGCGCACGATCCGAGGAACCAGGCTGAGCGTTGCACGAGACGAGGAGTACAGGAAGGCGGTACGGTGGTGAGACAGGAAGGAACAGGGCGAGAGGGAATCGTCTGGAGAAGAGTGCGCGGGAGCGAGGAGAGCACGACGGGCTCGCCTCGCCCGCCGGCCGAGCTGTACAACCTGGTGAGGAGTCCATCGAGAGGAGCGCGAGCTGCGGCTCGCACTAGGCCGGCGCGCCGTCCGTGCGCACAGTGCCGGGCAGCGGGGCCGGCTGCTTGGCCGCCGTCGTCGGTGCCGTTCCCTCGAGCGAGGTCGCGCCGCTCCCGACGGCCTCGCCGGGCGACGCGTCGTTCTCGGCCCAGCCGATGGCCATGCCGCTCGGCGCGCCCACGACCTCGGCGCCCGACAACTCGACGCTCGGGCCGCCAACAGGTCCGCCGCTCTCGCCGCTCGAGGTGATCGGGTAGGCCTGCGGGACGAAGCCGTGCGACGGCGGCGGGCCGCTCGACGGGTCGAAGTACATCGGCTGCGGCTGCGGGCCGGGCATGCCGGGGAGGAAGGCCGGGTAAGGCGGGTACGGGCCGGCGCCGGAGAAGAAGTGCGGCGGCGGGTACTGCGGCGACGTCGGCGAGTTCGAGATCGGGTAGCCGTTGGGGAAGAAGGGCGAGGTTGGGCTCGGGTAGGCGAGGAGGGGCGAGAGGGGGGAACCTTGAGGGGCGGTCGACGAGATCGGGTAGGCGTCCATGATGGGCGACGGCTGCGGCGGCGGCCCGAGCGGGTACACCGAGTTGTACGGCGACCCGAAGCCGGGCGACATGGGCGAGTGCATGAGGGCGCCGGCGCCGGACGAGCCGTAGTAGGGCGCTGCGTGTGGCGACTGCGAGCCGTCGTGCGAGAAGGGCGGGAGGTGGAAGGGGAGCGGCGGCGGGTGGTGCTGCATCTGCGAGCCGTACGGGTCCATGAGGCCGGGGAGGAACGTGTGCGGCGACGGCGGAGGCCCGTTCGAGTATGTCGGTCCTTGGCCGGCCATCTGAAGGCGCAGCGGACGAGACGAGGGCGAGCCGAGCGAAGCTGTCGAAGGTGCTCGTCGTCAGTCGGCTGCGTCTGCGGGACATGGAAGCGAACGAGAGGACGCACTGCGAGAGGAGCTATCGGCGAGGGTCGAGCCGTACAGGCTGTTGGCGCGGGCGCTGCGCATCGGCGAGGTGAACATGCTTGAGGCGACCGACGCTCGACGCACGCCGTCCTTCGAGGGCGAGGTCCCATCGCTCGTCATCGACATGAGCGCAGGCTTGGGGATGCCACCAGGTGGCGTGCCGATGCAGGGGGCGCCTGCGAGCGACGGCGACGAGTCAGCTCGTGTGGACAAGGGGAGCGTGCGGGGAGGAGAGAGAGCAAGCGCACCGTTCGGGCCCGTGACGTCCTGCGCCTGCCATCCTTTCGGGCCCTGCATGAGCGAGTACTCGACCTGCAAGGTGCAGAGCGTCAGCTAGGCACGGCGCGCTGGACGGCAGAGAGGACGACGACGAACAGCTTCTCCCTGCGAGCGACGCGAGGGGGGACGTCAGCGGCTGCGCAGCGCTCGTTGAGGTTGTACACGCACCTCGAGAAGAGACTTGAAGCCTCTCGGGCCGCCCGAGACCGCCGCGATGGCCGTGTAGTGGACGAAGACTGCGGGCGAGCGAGGCGAGGTCTGTGTCAGCTCGTCCTCTGCAAGAGACACCGCCGACTGCGGGACGACGCACCTTCGTCGTTGCCGAGCTCTTGCGCACTGTCGTCGAGGACGAAGCCGAAGCCCTGCGAGGTGGGGAGGCGAGCGTCAGCGACCCGCACGAGGTTCCTCGAGGACGAGAACAGTCGAGAGCGTGCGCACCTTTTGCGCGTTGAAGAACTTGCAGACGCCGGTCCGCCTCGAGCTCGGGTTGAAGGTGCCGCTGCTGAGCGGCAGGGCGAGCGGGATCCCGCCCATGGTCATGCCGAGCGCAGAGGCCGTTGCCGGCGGCGACCAAGCGTGCGACGACAGGGCGCCGCCGTGCGCGCTGTCGTGCGCGGTGCAGCCCCCGCCGAGCGCTACAGGTAGAGGTGCAGCTGGAGCGCTCGCCGCCTCTGCGCTGCGCGGCGGCGTCGAGGTTGCCCGAGGACCCGCCGCGCAGCTCTCGGCCGGCACCGCCTGCGGCAGCGCCTCGTCGACGTCGCCGAGGGTCGGGAAGCCATCCGAGCTCGTCTCGGGCGTGCTCGAGCTGGTCGTGCTGCTGCTGCGGGTCGCGGTGGAGCGCTCGCCGTTGCCGAGGCGGTCGCCGAGCGAGGACGACGACGGCGAGCCGCTCGTGGTTGCGAGGGCGGGGGAGGACGCCGCGCCGCTCGTCGAGAGGCTCGGTCGAGGCTCGCTGGTTGGCTTGACGGCGGCTGGAGGTGCAGGCGAGCGAGGCGGCGCGTCGGAGGCGGACGGCCGGATGACCGAGGCGGCCGACGAGGTGCGGTCCACGAGTTGTCGCAAAGGCTCGGACGGCGAGGGTGCCAGCGGCGGGCGGGGCATGGCTGGGTCGGGAGCAGCGAGCCTGGCGAGAGAGAGGCGGCTGAGTGAACAGGAGGAGGAGGAGAGCCGGCGTGCTGGCCGCCTCGACCTGGTTATCGAAGAGTGCGGGGAGGAGGAAAGGGGTCGCGACCGGGCGAACAGCCGAGGCGATGGCGCCTGACGTGCGTGCGACGAGCTGCTGCGGACCGGGCTTTTACGAGTGCGACGGCGAGGACAAAAGGGCGTCCGGCGCGACAGCTCTGTAAGTACTCGGCGAAGAGCCGGCGAGATGTGCGCGAGATGCACATGCATGGCTCAAGGCGAGCGTGAACCGCTCTCGCACGCGTGCTCTGCCCCTGATCGCTCCCAGTCTCGGAAGGGCTGCAGTCCGGACCGTCTCAGCTTGCCTCGACGGAATGTGGGACCGTGGATGCACGCCGTCACCCGTGGAAGCGAGCGAGCGAGAAGAGGCACGTTTGCGGAAAGGTGCGCCGCCGGCGCAACTCGCGGCCCGTGCACAGCGTCGGCTCTCCTCCTCGACGAGCTCGCTCTCGCAGCGTCGCACCCTGCAAGCTGCTGCAGTCGAGCCTCACCCTTCGGACGGAGCCCCTCAGCTGCGCAGCTCGAACGCTCCCGGTCTGCAACTGCGTCGGGCCCAGGCTTGTGGAGCTCGGCGCGAGTCCACCCTCGACCTCGCTGCGCTGCTGCGTGCCGCAGAGGGCACCTTCTGCGGAAGTCCAAGAAGCCGTAGAAGGACACTCGCGCAACCGAGTCAGAGCGAGAGCAAGAGGAGCAGCGGGACGCCCAAGCTGCCCGACCCGACCAGAAGCTTTAGCGTCGGCGACGGTCTCGAGGCAGCGCAGCTCGGCCGAAGCGGGGCAGTGTCGACCTTTAGCTGACGAGCCGCTGCTTGAGTGCACACAACGCCATCGCACGAATGTCGAGGGCGTCGCAGCGAGCAGGGTCGGCAAGCGGCAGCCGCGAGGAAGGCTCGAAGGCGGCAGCGCACGCAGCAGAGGCAGCGTAGCCGACGCTGTAGAGCGTCTGAGCGCACGTATGCTCTTGCGCGGGTAGCACAGCCGAGCAGTCGCGTAGGGAAGGGCAGCGAGGATGCTCTCGAGCAGGCGCGAGGAGAGCTCCTCGCGCTCTCGCTCGAGTCGTGCTGCGACTCCTCGACGACGCTCTGAGCAGCAGCTTTTGAGCTGCTCTGGTCGGCTCGGCGGCACCGCTGGAGGACGTGCGCGGCGAGGGAAGGCTGATCACCTCGGGCGGGGCGGACCGAGGAGGCGGGCCTCGAGGACGGACTGCGGCGGCGCAGGGCGGGCGCAGGTCGTACCACTGGGGCTAGCCGGACATGCAGCAGTGCATAGCCTGGTACCTGGTGGGCGAGCGGTGGAGACTGAGAGCCAGACCTGATGAGGACGGCCGGCTCGCTCTCTGCTGCTCACCTTCATCCCGACCCGCTCGCCAGCGCGCACCGCTCGCCTAGCGCCGACACACAGCCCTACAGCAACCCCGACTCGCACCGACCGCGCGCACCTGCGCCCCCCTCCTCCCGCCCTCCGCGTCCTCGCCATGGACGGCCTCACCATCGCCGCCAGCCGCCCACGCCGCGCGCGCAAGAGCCGGGTCACGACGGGCGACTCGGACGACGAGTTTGCGGGACGAGGCGGCGGCGGCGACGGCAGCAGGCGCCTGCGCATCCGCGTCGGCCAGGGAGGCGGTGGTCCCGGGCCCAACCCGATCGACTCGGTCGGCTGGGACCGCGAGCTCGACTCGGACCCGGACGAGCCCCTCGCCGTCGAGGAGCACTTCATCCTGCGCGTGCCGCCCGAGATCGCGCCCAAGCTCAAGGAGCAGGTCGACCGCCGAGACCTCGCGCCCGACACTTGGTTCAAGTTCAAGGACTCGCGCCGCGCCGTCTTCCACCTCGGCAAGAAGCTGTACGGCGCCAAGCTCGTCGACCTCCCGGCCCTGCTCGAGAGCCAGCGCTTGACGGGCGTCGGCGGGCAGACGGTCAAGGTCGCCGACGTGTCGCAGATGCTCCTCGTCGAGGAGGAGATCCAGGACGAGACGCAGGCGACGCGCGACAAGGTGTTCAACATCGAGGACTTCGTCTACCCGCACGGCATCACGCCGCCGCTCAAGCACGTCCGCAAGCGCCGCTTCCGCCGCCGCATCAACCGCAGGGTGCGTCCCGCTCTCCCTCCCTCTCTCGCGTGCGCCCTCGCCGTCGTTGAGCTGTGCTGACCCTCGAACTCTCCTACAGACGATCGAGCAAGTCGAGGCGGCCGTCGAGAAGCTCCTCGAAGGAGATGCGCGCGCCGAGCAGGTCCAAGTCGGTGCGTCTCGACCGCTCCCTTCTTCATGCCTCAGCCTGCACCCGCTCACGTCGCCTCGCACGCTCGCAGAAATGCTCGATTACGACGTCCCGTCCGACGACGAGGACTACGACCCGACGCAGGGCCAGAAGGGCAGCGAGTCGGCGGCGCCGACACCTCGACCCGACGGCGCCGCGAGCTCGCCCGCGCCGTTCCTCGGCGACGACGGCGAGAGCCAGCGCGGCGGCGACGACTACGACGACGAGAGCGAGGACGCTGGGAGCGGCAGCGGGTACGACAGCGACCTCGCCAAGGAGATCGAGAAGGACCTCGGGCTCGGGACCAAGGACGCGGCCGGGTCCGACTCGGACGACGACGGCGACGGCCTGTTCGGCGGCAGCTCGGACGACGATGACGACGACGACGACGAGCCGCAGGCGCAGGCGGGCGACGCCGAGACGCTCGAGCTGCGCAACCAGATCAAGGAGGCGGCCGAGGCCATGGCGAGCCTCGACAAGGCCATCGAGAAGAAGGAGACCGAGATCGCCAAGGCGACCAACGTCCTGTTCAAGGTGCGTCCCTTCTCTTTCGTCCCCTCTCCTCTGCCTCGTGACCGCAGCCTGACTCGCCTCTCCCTCGTCGCGCAGAAACGGTTCGAGGCGCAGCTGCGCGGCATGGTCGCCGACCGCAAGACCAAGTCGCTCCAGCACGACGAGGCGGCGCGCGAGCTCGACAAGAAGCGGCAGGACGCGGCGGCGGCGGCGACCGAGGAGGCGACCAACCCGCCGTCGATGAGTGCGGCGGTGCAGCCGGTCGTCGCAGTGGGAGGGACGCCGGCGGCGGACGCGATGGACGAGTCGTGAGGCGCGCTCTGTTCTGTACATCCTCTCGCAGCTTTACCCTGTTGCTACACGTTGGTTCCTCCCCTCTCTCGATCGAGCGCAAACTGTGCGACACCTCGGCGAGCGCGGGCGGCGCGAGCGGCGTTTGCCTGTCTTCCTCCTCCTCTCCACCTCGCTCACCTCGCGCAAGGACAGCAAGATCAGCTCGATTACGCGTTTCGAGTACTCTGCACCCCGACCTTCACCTGCCCCAGCCTCACAGGCCGCACAGGTGCGCCGGGCTCTCCTCCTCGCTCCCCTCCCCACCTCCTCCATCTCGGCCCTCCTCAAGTCATCGAGCTGACCCGCCAACGCCACCCACGCAGCTCGTACTGGAAGAACTCGTTCTGCAAGCCTCGGTCATGAGCGCGCTCGGCCCGTGTGGGCTCGCCAAGTTGCCCGAGGAGCTCGTCGACATGGTCTGCTCGTTCATCGTCTCGTTCGCCGACGTCAAGGGTGCGTCCTCTCTCTCACCTTCATCTCTTGCAGCCGGGACTGCACAGAGCGCCGAAAGCTGACTCTGAGCGCGCCCCTGCAGACCTCGTCACGACCCTCGGCTCGCTCGCCCTCACCTCGCGCCAGTTCCTCGAGCCCGCCCAGCACGCCCTCCTGTACGACCCGACCCGCATCCTCGCCACGAGGTCGAACTCAGACGCCCACACGCTCCTCAACCGCATCATCCAGCAGCCGACGCTCGGCGCGCAGGTCAAGCGCCTCGAAGGGCTCGTCGACATGTTCGACCACGTCGAGGGGCTCTCGCTCTACTGGGAGCACCCGCCCGCCTTCATGAACTGGGCTGTCACCCTCCTGCGCCTGTGCCCCAACACGGTCGCCGTCTCGATCTGGCCCGACCCGTCGGCCGGTTGGCTCGCCGCGCTCGCCCTCCTCCCTCGCCTTCGACACCTCACGGTCGCCTGTCGCGGCGACTCCTACAATCACCTCGACATCATACAATTCACGACGTTCGTCGAGACGTTGCCTTTCGCCCAACTCGAGTCGCTCACCCTGCACGACTACTACGGCCCGACGCACCTCGACCCGTTTCTCCTGCACGTGCCGGTCGCACGCTTCGAGCTCGTCGCGTTTCACGAGGGGTGGCACGCTCTTCGACTCTGCCTCGGCGATGTGCGGCACCTCACGTTGAGGCCCGACGTCCTCGAGCTAGACGAGTACACGGTCCTCCCGGCTTCCCTCGAGACGTTCGTCCTTCGGCCAGACATCACGCAAGCTCAACTCGAGCGCTTCGGCGACCGAGCGTGCTCGTGGGAGGGCTTGTTCATGGTCCCTCGGCACTCCGTCAACTTGCGCACCATCGTGCTCGACACCGTCATCATCCACCCCGTCTCCCTCGGCATGATCTCGACTTCGGCGCCGCACCTCGAGCACCTCGAGCTCCGGAACGCGCTCTGGCACCACCACGAGGGTCACTTCGACGGTCAGCTCCTCGACGCTATCGCCGGCCTGCCCCGACTCCGATTCCTCCACCTCGGCAAGCTCCCCGACCCGCCGTGCAGCATCCTCGACACGCGCGTCTACTGCCGCCTGTTCGACATCGAGCTCGAGTGGCGCGGCGTCGAGCTCGAGCAGCTCGAGGCGCCGAGCACGGCGCCGCCGTCGAGGGAGGTCAGCGAGCGCGGGTCCGAGCGCTCGGCGGACGAGGACGAGGCGATGATGGACGGCTTGTACGGCGCGTTCGGCGACTGGCGCGGCGACGTGTCGAGCGTCGAGGGCGACTACGAGGTGCAGCGCCCTGTGCGTTCTGCCCAACTCGGCCACGACCTCGACCCCTCCTCGGCAACCACCTCCTCTCCCTTCCCCTCCCTCCCTCGCCCTCTCTCTCCCTACTCCAGCAGCACCTTCTCGCCCCTCGACCCAATCTCGCACGCCTGCCGCCCTCCCCGCCTCTCGCCCTCGCCGACGCCGACGCTCGACGATGGCACGCTCTCGGGCGTCGTCTTCGCGCGCACGGCCGCCGCCGAGCAGCGCTACGTCGCCGAGCCGGCGTGGCAGCCGCGCCTCGAGGACGGCTA
>Ga0308169_10005085_pt1 | contig 12093 bp, 19 predicted proteins | sample PhyBR1_2_FD_202139 | JGI IMG/M metagenome (GOLD analysis project Ga0308169, IMG submission 202139) | Phyllosphere microbial communities from UC Gill Tract Community Farm, Albany, California, United States - DLSLSB.R1 | ecosystem: Host-associated > Plants > Phyllosphere > Unclassified | place... | reverse complement strand
GTGAGAGGTTGCTGATGATGATGAGGGGGAGTGATTGTAGGGGGTCAGCAATTGAAAACGGTCGATCCATCAGTTTATTTACTTTCACCCGATCAAATGTTTGAACAAAATTATCCGACTCCTTCAAGTTTACCGCAACCACTACCTACTGAAGAGAAGAATATTGTGCATACTTTCGAGGAGTGGAAGAAGGAGGATGGGTGGGTAGAGGCACCGTATAAAGATTTGGAGGAAGGGAAATTGAGAAAAGTTTTCGGGTTGGATTGCGAAATGGTGCGTTCTCTCTCTCAATCTTCCAGTCGTCTAGGAATGGTCAGACTGATCGAAGGGAGCCGACCCACAGTGTTTGACGGAAGATGGATCTGAATTGGCGAGGTTATCATTAGTCGATCAAAAAGGAGTGAGAGTTTATGATAAACTCGTCAAACCTGCTAAACCCATCACGGATTACCTCACACGGTACGTTAACCTGGTCATTTGTCCAGTCTGCTCAGTTTTCCACAAGACTGATTTCTGGATGTGTGTTTCGTACAGATTCTCTGGTTTAACCGAAGAAATGTTACGAGATGTCACGACGACCCTCGAGGACGTACAGAAGGATCTCTCAGAATTGATCGATTATCAAACGATTCTCCTCGGTCACTCACTCGAATCAGATTTACGAGTTCTCAAAGTCCGTTTCCCATTTCCTCTCTCTCTCTCCCTCTCTCCCTCACTCTACTAACTGCTTCTCCATCCATAGTTGATCCACACCTATATCATCGACACTTCAGTGATTTACCAACATCCTCGAGGACCTCCTTTCAAAGCGAGCTTGAAATGGTTGGCTCAAAAATGGCTCAAGAAAGAAATTCAGACTAATGTGGGAGCTTCAGCTGTTGTCGAAGGACAGGCAGTGGAAGGTGGGGATGGGAAAGTAGTGGGAGGTCACGATAGTGAGGAAGATGCGAGGACTTGTGTCGAGTTACTCAATTTGAAGATGCAGAAAGGTCAGTTCCTCATCTTTCATTCGATCAGCTCAGACAACGGGACTGATTGAAGAGGAAGTTCTTGCTTGACAGGTCCAGGATTTGGTGAATTCGTTACGGATCAAGAAACCATCTTTGAGCGATTGTCGAGGGGACAAGATCCGAAAACTTCTGTAGTCATCGATCATGGTACACCTGGACAATGGCATGGCGCGAAAGCGACGACGGCAGTGGCATGTCAGAATGATGAGGAAGTGTTGGAAGGAGTCATAAAGAATGTAGAGAGTCACGATTTGACGATTGCGAGATTTATGGATTTGAGTCATATTCTCGGTTGTGAGTCTCTCATTCTCCCACTATCTTCATCTCAATGAGCGATGTTACTGATAATGGAGAATCTCGACATCACAGGGTCGCAAGCATCTTCCGCACCTAAACCTACTTCAGACGCTCTACCGACTCCCACAACTTCAGGGCCATCAGAAGAAGAGATCCAATCTGTGCATTCAACGCTCAACACACAACTTGCAAAACTTCATGCGTCCCTTCCTCCACTGACAGCATTGATCATCTTCACGGGTCATTCCGATCCTCGTTTGATGTCGACTTTGTCAGCGAAGAAAGCGAAATTCGACAAGTTGTGGAAAACGGTCAAACAGAGTGAGATCAAACAGGAAGATCGATGGATGGAGAGTGATGATAGGAGGTTGGTGGATGAGGTTGAGAGGTGTAGATTTGGATTATCTTTCTATTGCGTCAAAGCCTAATGACAACACTGCATTCTCTCTTCCCACTCTCTCTCGGGTGTCGCGAATCCATGTAGAGTGCGATAGAAATTACAAGATACAATGCAGTACGATATGCGAGATTTAAGTTGACATCTACAGATCGAGAAAGCTCTAGTAATTCTTGATAGTCTTTTGCTTCTCTGCGAACAAGACCGCTTTTCGCTCGACGGCCATACCCTGTGAAACGGTGTGGAGACTGCTAAGTACAGGAAAACGGCTTGATCGTTCGAGCGACTCACCTTTCTCCTTCGAACTGCCTCCATGTACTTCTTCGCAATGTTCTCCTTATCAGCCTTCTCTCCCAAATCTTCGAGCTCTTCCTCTGTTGTCGGAACCCAGAAAGGATCTTGATCGAGGGTTTCGTAACCTTTGAAGACGAGTTGAGGGGAAGCAGCACCAGATGTTCGAGTACGGATCTCTGTTAAAAAGAGGATAAATTCGCAATGTCAGCAAACTGGGTCGACTCAAGGTCCGTTGAGCGTGACCTCACCGTCTGCGAAACCGAAAGACTCGACAACCGGTAGAAGAGCAGAAACCGTGAAGAAAGCAGTTCCTTCTTTCATCTCCTCTGAAACGATACGACCCTTTCGTTTCGCGACGACACCATACACCTTTCCGAGGACTTCTCCTGTCGCTTGGATATCGCAAGTGTACATCGCGAGTTGAAGTCGAGGAGACCAATCGAGAAGACCGTTTCGGAAAGCTTCTTGAGCGGCAGAGATTAGTTGACCTCGAGCGTTGGACCATTTCGATCTCACTATGCACAGCGAGAGAGTGAGCTCGAAGTCAGAAACAGAGCTTGAGAGTCGAGACTCACCTTGAGCGATTTCGAGATCCTCGGCATTGAGCACAACTTTCTCGAAAAAGTAAGCCATTCCAATGACGGGCTCCGCACAGAGTGGTCCACGATTTGTTGATAGCTGGAAAGCAGTGTCGAAGTTCTCGTCTAGCTCCTTGACGTCCGGTAAAGTTTGCATCGCTTCACTCGAGGTATCGACTTCGGTAAGGGAGGCTTTGAGGGTTGACATGTCGAGTTCTGCTGCTGGTTGTTCAGAGGCTGAGAATTCTTGACCGAGTGAAGGATCGGTGGGAGTCTTAGGTGGTTCGAGAGCGGAACCGGGAGTTGCGAGAGCTGAGGGAAGAGCAGCTTGTCGTTCGAGTCGTCGTCGGAGTCTGCAGTCGTTGAGACGTACAAGGTGAGCTTATATTGAACTTCCATTAAGGAAAAGACGACTCACGATCGAGGAGCACCTTCTGTTCGATCAATGAGCATGTTTGGTCCGACTCGACGAGGTCCGAACGCCCAAATCTGATCTGCCAATCCTGCCCATTCTCGACCTGCCTTCTGCAGCAAGTCCTCGAGAGTCGACCAGAACTCTTCAGGTTTGACTACCTCTACTCCCTCAACGTTATCTCCTGTGACATCCTCTGAATCGTCCTCAGCTTGTCCTTGTCTTCGATCTCGCTGAAGTCGCTTTAGAGTACGCATGTTGGTAGCGAGGAAGTTTGTGACATCGGTTGGCAGGGGCACTGCTCGAATGGAGAAGTCGACGAGTCCAGATTGAACTGAACCGAGAATCGTTCCTCGTTTTTGACCTTGAGATTTAGGTGGTGCCATATCTGCAAGAAGATGAGGACAACCCATTAGCCTCGTCTCGAGAAGCGAATGAGAGAGCTCAGGACTTGCCGATACCGTGCACAGCAGTCTCTCGGAAAGGAACGATAGGAGGTGAAACGGTAATCTCAATACGAGCGAATCGATCTCGAAGATCTTTCAGGCAACGCTGTGAGGTGATGAGGAGAATTCAGTCAAAGACATCATAGACTGAACGAAGCAATCGCGACTCACCTCAAGATGCAGTTCTCCCGCAGTGAGAATGACATGTTCTCCAGTCGCTTGTACCAGAGTCTCGACACAGGGATCTGCTTGATTCAGTAAGCGAAGACCTTCGACGAGCTTTGACATCTCGGCTGTCGGGAAGAAGGTAACGATCAGTAATTGACAGCAAAGTATCGTTGAGGAAAATAGAGCGTACAGGGATCTTGAGGTTCGAGAGCGACTCGAACGATAGGTGCAGACTGTACAGTCCACAGACCCATCAGTACAATGACAAGCGGCTGATAAAGGGAGAGTAAGCGTACATTCTGTGAAACTCCCGCCAAATTGACCAAACATTCTTTATCCTCGTCCCTCTCTTTGCCTTCCTTCGTACCGTGACCCTTTCCAGTTCCACAAAGCGTAGCATTCCTCAGAACGATTCCTTCCAATCCTCCAATCGCAAACAGGTTACCCGCCTGAACTTCCTTGACCGCCAAAAGTTCACGTCCCATCATCATGTAAAGCTGCTCCACCTTGATCGTCGAGAGATGCTTGACGTTCGAAGGATGTGTCGGGGAGAGGTCTGAATTGTATTTGGGCAAGACGGCGTAAAGTTCTTGACCTTGCGAGATCGTTCCCGAATAAAGTCGAGCGAATCCGATCAATGCATCTTGTTTCGTTGGTTTGTCCTGATCCTCTTCCTCCTCTGCTTCTGCCGTCTTTCCCTCTCCATTGTTCTCATCGTTCACTAAACTCTCCCTCGCAACTCCATCACTATCAGTAGTCTGGCCCTCCCTCTCTCTCTTCTCCCTAGCTTCTTTGACCGCTTTCGCCCTCGCTCTCAAATCATCTGCCGTCAACACTTTCCTTTGATTCTCCGGCAAGTCCTCAACTTTCACCGCAAACATCTTGCTGACATACGCAACTTGTAGGGCGTCGTCCGCAGTGTTTCCAGAGTAAAGATCAGATTCGAGTTTGTTTTTCGGTGCGACATCATCGTCGAGGTGACCGATCTCGGGATGGAGCATGCGAGGAATACGGAAGGATTGGGCGGAAGCGGGGGCGGGGATCTTGTCCACTATAGCGCGGAATGCGGAAGGGGCGAGAGGGAGCCATTGAGAGAAGATCGTGAGGAGTAGGTTGCGAGTGTCTTTCGCTCGTAAATCTTGTGGTCGTACTTTCGTGCCGAGTGTTGCGACAATCTTGTCTACTTTGACCGGGTTGCTGAGGAAAGAAGCGAAGGGATCGGAGGTCAGCTTTTCTGCGTTTCCCAAGAGATTGAGGAAACGAGAAAACGTACTTGTTCAAGACGACAGCATCGTAAGCGGCCCAAATGTTATCCAGAATGAACTGAACAAACAAGGGTTTGAGTTTCTTTCCACTCTGTTCCATCTTCTTCCTATTCATGACCCTTTTCGTCTTCATATCCAAGAACCAATCACCCCAAAGAACCTTCCCCAGTACTTTCTCACTCATTCCCAATTTCGTCGAGTACAACTGAGCGAACCTCGAGATCCTGAACGCCCACCCATCAATCGCAGAAGCGAACAAAACGTTGCCCATGGCCGGATCAAAGTATAAACTCGCGTCATCTCGTTCTTCGTAATCTTCTTCCGGAGCGGCGTCGGGTAAATCTTGTCGATCTCGTCGTTTGTAATCTTCCTCCATGCGTTCAGACGAGTAGAAAGAACCGACGACGGCGTTGACATCCTCGATGATTCGTTGCATGTGGTGGTAGGCTTCGGTAGGGGAGAGCTTGAGTTCTGTGATGAGTCGATCGAGCTTGTTGATGACGAGGATAGGTCGGAGATGTGAGAGATAAACGGTTCGTAAAACTGTCACTGTCTGCGAGTTTCAAGCCGATCTATATCAGCTCGATTCAGCACTATTGATCATGGACGAGGACTCACCTGTGTACAGACACCCTCTACAGCGTCAACTAGGACGAAAGCACCATCGCACAACCTCGAAGCGGTGGAAACTTCGCTCGAGAAATCGACATGTCCCGGAGTATCAATCAAATTAATCTTGAAATCCTCCATCACTGGTTCTTCTCCTGTTCTCCCTCCCTCTCTCATCAGCTTAATCCCTTAAACTCAGGAGAGGGGAGAGGGAGGAAATACATTACCTTCTTTGACATCTTTTGGAATTCTCCATCGTAATGAAACTGCTGATGATTCCATCGTGATCCCACGTTCTTGTTCATCCTCTCGTGAGTCCAGGTAGCGAATAGTTCCAGCTAATCGAGATGAAATGATACCGTTTGCTGCTAGGAGAGAATCGGCGAATGAAGACTGTTGACAAACCCCTCACCCTATTAGCTAGCCTACAAGAAGATACGGTAGAGAGTTGCAAACCTTTCCATGACTGTTCACAGTGAATAGAGAGGGTCAGAGAGGAGTGCAAAGGATGAGAGATGAAAAAGGATGAGGTCAGACTAACTCAACATGAGCTACGATACACAGATTCCGCGTCCTGTTGGGAGGTATACTTGCTGAACTGGACATTCGAGGTGAAAGGCGCTGAAGGTGAAGTGAAGTGAAGTGGAAGAAGTCAAAAAGATTCCAAAGATTCTGAATTTCGCAACTCTCGCTCAAATTTTGGTAACGCTTGATTACGCTTGATACTTGTGAGATCGAATCGATCGAGCGCGGGAATCCACTAGAATCGACTAGGGGACAGGGAAGCGTTCGAGTCGACTCAGGCTCGTGAGGTGCGGATTCTGACTCGACTTGTCACACATCTCTCTGCTCTCGTTCTACATCTCTCAACGCGGCGATGACCTCTCCCGAATCGATAAAGCGATTTTGCGTCGATGCGGTTCGACTCGTGTAAGCTAAGATTCGGGATCTATTCAATTGCGAGCGAAATCTACCGTCGAGATTTTACTTTTTTACTCGTCCATCAACCTGTTCCGACGGTGAAGCATGCATCAGTGAGTGATAAGGTAGGTAGAAAAGCGGTGCAGGGCCAACGTACACTTTCTTAGCGTCCTCGAAGATCTTGTCTACTTCAGCAGTCTTTTTCTTTGTCGCATCGTCGAGCTGTACGCCGATGACTCTACTCGTGAGCTCAATCTCCAGGATCGCTCAACATAGATGATTGACTCACATTCTTAACCTCACCTCTCGCCTCATCTTTGCCGATAATTTTTCCATCCAAATCCTTCTTGATCTCTTTCTGACCATCGTACCTAACCTGTCTAATCGCGATCCTCGCCTTCTCACACAAATCCTGAGCGTCCCTAACTAATCCTTGTCGTTTATCCCAATCTGCTTTTGGGACGGGAACTCTGATTGAAGTCGAACCGGAGGGTTGAGGAGTTAGGTTCAAAGGTGAGGCATAGATCGCTGCTGTGACGGGTTTCACTCCCTGTACGTCACCGTCAATACTCAGTCAGGGAGAGCGTGAGACTGAGGGAGCAGAGAGGGGCGTACGGATTCTTCATAGCAAGTTACGAGGAGGTCTTTTCCATCTTTGACTGAAACCGTCGCAAACTCGTTCAAGGGTCTCTTTCCTTCTGGTGTTTCAACCTTGACATTATCCAACAGAGCTGTACGACATCCCTTCATTTAGTCACTGCTTCCCACGCGACTGACTGAAGTGAAGAGGGACAAAGGAGCGTACCTGGTGAAACTCTCCCTACCCTCCCGACAACCTGTTTGAGACTAACTCTCAACCTCTCAATTCCCTCTCCCATCTTATCCTCCAACACTTTCAACTCGAACTTCTCTCCAGGTAGTTGCATATCGGTCAATTCCTCCTCTGTCAACATTTTCCCTTTCCCCTTTTTCCCACCTTTACCTTTACCTGGTCCTGATTGGTAATCTTCATCTCCTTCTTGAAACTTTTGGGCAGAGGATTTTGAAGAGGCTTTGGTCTTCTTTGATCGGAGGAGAAGGAGCGAGGGAGAAGAAGAAGAGGGGAGAGGAGTGAGGAAAAAGGGACGAGGGAGGGTCGAAGTCGAGCGTAAGATGGGTCGTAGGAGGGAATGGAAAGCTCGTTGTGACATCTTTCGAGTCTGTGTTGGAGCGACGAGTTAAAGTTGAGTACGAGAATTGCGAATCGCACTTCTTGATCTCTAACGCTTCACTTTCGATAGATATGGTACGCGTATAGCCCTCTCTTGACCTCTGATGGTTCTACTGATCCTACTCTCGCCTCAGCCGAAACATCCTTTGACTTGCCTTCGTTTCAAACTCTCAAAAAGTAACGTCATTCTCCCTCCCTCTCTCCCTCCTCCCTAGATGCTCTCGTACTGATCCCAGCCTTACTCTCGCATAGCGACTATCTTCCTCCCGGTCGACAACAAAGCGACTCTCTCCTCTTTACGAGAAACTCTCTTATTCGCTCTCAAAGCGACAGCCGACTCTGAACCTTCGATTGAATTACCAAAGAGTGCGAAGGACATTGCGCTGTGGAGATTGGAACCGAGTGAGCAGGTAGAAGAGGGAGGGGAGGAGAAATGGATTAAGTTGAGCGACGAGAAGAGTACGGCGGATAAATTGGGATTGTACGTCTTCAGCTGTTTCGCTCAATCAGACCCACGAGTAAGCGTGCTGATTTCCGAGATCGTTGTCGTACAGGTCGGAAGCGGAAGAAGTTGGAGTTAGTTTTAGAGGTCCAGATGGTTCGTCGACCTGTTCTCTGAAAGTCTCCGTCATCTCTTGCTGACTTCACGAACGATACCACAACAGGCAAATATCCCAAGCCTAAAGTAGAACGACCGAGAGAAGATGAAGATGAAGAGATGCCTCAATAGACTCTCCCCGAAGTGTAGCATGATTCGATACCCCTTCTCTGTTGAAACGACGATGATACCCTCATTCTCTCCCCTCTTCGATCGTTCAGAGCCATGCGACAAGAGAGACATGCTCATCGTGAAAGAGTGGTACTGATGTTTCGCAAGTTAAGTAAACCAAAATATGAAAAGCTACAAGAGGAAAGCCAAAAAAATATCGTATTGTTAAGCATCAAGAGGGTAAGTCCAGCAGTTATATCATATCCGTTGAATCATCAAGAGTAAGTAAGTAAGTCGAAAGAGAGTCATCAAAGTCTCCTGTACAAGTTTTTTCATCACCCGTCTCTTTAAGCTCTAAGCGTCCTCATTATTCGATTCACTAACTTCTATCCCACTCTCCTCGTTTCCCGAATTTGCTAGTGACGGTGGAGCTGTACGAGGTGGAGAAGCTGTACCCGGAGCGAGAGTCCCTCGAGGCGCTTGACAAACCCATTCCATAATCTCTTCAAACCTACGATCTCTTTCCGACTTCCATCAGTTTCCTTCGAATGGAGATGATACAAAGGAGAAAAGCTCACGCTGCACCTTCACCAATCATACTTTGACCATGTTTCAATCCTTCAAACACCTTCAACCCACCCCCATCCACTTCTCTTCCCAAACTCGAAACCCTTCCTTTAGTTTCAATGAACCCGTTACGAGAGAGATAAGTTTTGACTCGTTCAGCGTTCAAGATGGAATCTTCCGAAGCTAGGAACACTGCTGATTTTGAAGGATCCGAGAGGTTTGGGATTTGAGAGGGAAAGAGGAGGTTCGAGGTCCATTCGAACGTGCGAGAGAGCATCACGGCGATTCCTAGTTCGCGGGAAACGAAGTAGCTATAGAGCGAGGGAGGGGTCAGTGAAGGAAGGCAGGAGGGAGAGAGGGAAGGGAAGAAGACGAACCGCATGAGGTATTCGATGGGAGTTTTCGGTTGCGAGTAGAGGAAATTGTAGCAGACGAAAGGCTGTCAATCGGTACAAGGTCAGACATCAGTAAGAGGGAAAGGTAACGATACAGGATAACGTCGACTGACCTCCCATAAACAGAAACAAACTGCATCGACGAAACAATTCCTCGCGCAAAGTTCAGGTGCATGTTTGACCAACCAAGCATGAACGATCTGTACAGTTCGCGACACCCATCCTATCAGTTCACGCCTCGTCTGGCGAGATAGTGAGGGAGTGGGAGAAACTTACAGTTCCGTTTGAATGCGAGAGTACAGTCGCTCCACCAGCTTCATCAAACTTCAATCTCTTCATCATCCTCTCTATACTCTTTGTCAACGTGACTTGATCCGGTGGTGAGTGATAAGCTTTCTCAAAGAATGACATTGAGATGTGAGGTTGAAGGAGGATGAGAATGGGTCGATTTCGGAAGGAACGATGGGAACACAAATAGGACATGAATGTAGCGTCTGTTCTCAGCTCGGAGAGTGTCAGTGAAAAAGTAGGGAGAGGGAGAGGGAAGAAGACGTACATTGAGCAGAACCCATTCCGAGTCCGTGAATGAAAACTAATGGTCGAGTGGATTCGGTTCCGTTGGGATCTGGAATCCAATCTTTCGGTACACGACACAAGTACCTAAAAAGCGATCATCGTATATCAGTATCGACTCGAACCGATGAAAGAGAGAGTTTCGTTTTTTACTCACTTGACATTCCCATCCTTGAACTCTTTGAACCCTTTCAATTTTGTCGCCGCGAGTACTCCATTCTGCAGCAGACCGACGACTAAATACAAGATCAAAGGTCTCTGCGTGACCCTAACCGGATCCAACGTCAACCTGAGTGTCTTAATCCCTTCATTCCTTCCCGGTTCAAACCGATGCGCCGCTCTCGCCTCGACCAATTCAACACAATGCATCACCAATCCATACTTGTCACCTTCCAACACAGTATCCTCCTCTAATAGATCCTCATCATCCTCATCCAAAGTCCCATCCTCCAATTTCAAAGGAGGTCTTCCTTCCCTATCCCATTTTTTGCGTTCGTCTTCCAAACTCTCCAACCTCATTCCATACAAAGACCAAGCCAACCAATCCGCCATGTTCAATCGCTTGATCTCTTCGAATTTACACCCCGCGAACCAGTACCTCAAGTAATTTCGGAAATCTTGGGCTCGTGGATCAGAGGGGGAGAGAGGAGGATCTATGAATCCTGAGATTGGAGCTCCGTGATGGAATGAATGATTACGTTTCTTTTGGTTGGAAGGTGGAGGAGGGTAGAGTGGAGAATGGTTTGAACGCGGTGAGGAAGAGGAACCGAAAGCTGAATCCAAAGTATTGACGGAAATTCGAGAACCGGTTTGTTGAGTAAAATCGTCGGAAGAGTGAGGGAGGGGATCGTTGGAATGTAGAGTAGGGAGTGTGGATCGAGCAGAGAGGTAATCGGTTGTAGAATCTGAGGAGAGGTCGGTAGTTGATAATTCGGGAGTTTGAGATCCATCTCCTTTCAATCGGTTCACTCGTTTCCTTCCTGATTTTTCTACTACTGATTGTACCCTTGATAAACTACCTCCTCCATTCTTCTGATTAGTGTTGCCTTCTACCCAAACTTGATCTCCTGAAGTTTGTTTCCCTACTTCCGGTGACTTTTTTCCCCTTGTCTCGTCGTCTTCTTCCCTCTCATGTTCCTCTTGTTCAGCTTCTTCTTCCAAAGTTAAACCATTCTCCAAACTCCTCAAGATCAAACCTCTCAAATGTTTCCTCGGATGACGTAGAGGAGGTCTGATCTTTTGTTCCTTCCATGCCAAACTCCTATAGTAAACTGTGAAGGGTATCTCCAATGCACAATACCCTAAGAAGATGTAATGAATGATTTTTAGAGCGAGGTGGTGAGGTGCAGGACGATATGATTCGAGTTGAGGGATCAAAGTTAAGAGGGTGTAGAGGACGTAGAGCCATGAGAAGGGAGTGATGATCCATATGAAGGTGATTACGAGGAATACAGCGGATAGGCTGAAGTGGAATGAAGCGGATTGCCAGGTGAGTTTAGGAGGTCGACGCTTGAGGAACCTTCGTCGCCGTCTAGTTGAAGTTGGTTGTGAAAGTTCGGGATTCGCCGTCGTGACTGGCATGGGGAGAATCGTGTAATCGTAAGTCGAAACCCGATAAAGGGATCGAAGTTGGAGGTGAAAGGAAAGAGAAACAGAGAAAGAGCGAAAGTTGAATATTGCGAGCGCAGGATAGGCGCGAGATAAGCGGCATTGCCAATTTCGTATTGCGTGAAATCGCTGAATATAAGAGAATAGCACATGAAATTTCCTCGATTCCACTCCTCCACTTTCAACCTTCCAACTCGCTAAATCATGTCTCCTCATGCTGCCAAGGTACGTATACTTACAAGATGACTAAGGAGTCGTCGAACTGATCCCTCGCTCTGTATTTCATTAGGTTGCAGTTTCAGGTCATCCAGGACACCTCACTCCCGAACAAGTACAAACTCTCGCTCAAGTAAGTCTACAAACACTCTCTCTACCATACACTCTGCATGAGTGCACGCGATTCCAGTTCGAAAGAGCGAGGATCGAGTCCCTCATCTTCATCTTCGAGTGACGCGCTAATTCCCTCCCTCCTTTCCCGTTGAACAGTTCAAAGAAGAGTTAAGAGTAGAAGGTTTCTACGATCCTCAGAAGCATGATGACGCTATGCTACTGTAAGTCTCCTCTTTCACTTCCTCCGACAAATTATTCCCAACTGATGAGTTTCGCATTTGTATTTCAGTCGTTTCCTGAGGGC
>Ga0308169_10005084_pt1 | contig 12095 bp, 10 predicted proteins | sample PhyBR1_2_FD_202139 | JGI IMG/M metagenome (GOLD analysis project Ga0308169, IMG submission 202139) | Phyllosphere microbial communities from UC Gill Tract Community Farm, Albany, California, United States - DLSLSB.R1 | ecosystem: Host-associated > Plants > Phyllosphere > Unclassified | place... | reverse complement strand
CACATGAACAACCTGGAGTCGGTCCTGACCTACGAGGGCACCGTGGAGATGCACACCCTGGTCCTCGGCCAGGTCCTCACCGGCCAGTCCGCGTTCCGCTGAGTGCGGCCGCGACGGGCGGCCTCAGACCTGCGCGGTGAGGAACGTCGCCGGGTCGTCGATGACCCGGCGGATCACCGAGCCGGCCGCGCCCCGGACGGCGGCATCGGCGCCGAGACTGGAGACCAGGAGCTCGGGCCCGACCGCATGGGCCGCCAGAGCGTCCGCGACGGACGGGGCGAGCCACGGGGCGAGGGCGGCGAAGACCCCGCCGAGCACGACGGCGTCGGGGTCGAGCAGGTTGGTGGCCGAGGAGAGGGCCACACCGACGAGGCGGCCGGCGTCGGCGACCGCGGTGAGGGCCGCGGCGTCGCCGGCGGCGCAGCGCTGCTCGAGCTCGCCGCGTGAGGTGACGCCCGCGCCGGCCAGGATCGCATCCAGGCCGGCGAGGCGCTCGAGGCAGCCGCGGCCGCCACAGGAGCAGGCCGGGCCGGCGGCGTCAACGACGACGTGGCCCAACTCGCCGGCGCGGGCGTGCGCGCCGCGGAAGAGCTCGCCGCCGACGACGATGCCGGCGCCGATGCCGATCTCGCCGGAGACGTGCACGAAGTCGCGCGGCATCTGAGCGCCGAACCAGAGCTCGCCGAGGGCGGCCAGGTTCGCCTCGTTCTCGACCGTGAGGCCGTAAGCGGTCCTCGGCAGCAGCAGCGTCACCGGCACGTCGGCCCAACCCAGGTTGGGCGCACGAGTGATCATGCTGCCGTCGACGGCGCCCGGCACCGCGACGCAGGCGCCGGCCAGGGTCAGGCCCTGCTCGGTGGTGGCGGTGACCGCCTCCTGCGCGAGCCGGCCCAGCTCCTCGAGCACCTCGGCAGGCGGACGACCCCGGTTGTCGCGGGTGACGACGTGGCGGTAGCGGACCGTCCCGCCCAGGTCGACCACGAGCGCGGCGAGGTAGTCGACGTTCAGCTCCAGGCCGAGGCCGGCGGCGGCGCCACGGTGCAGGGCGATCGTCGCGCTGGGACGCCCGCGGTCTCCGGCGCGACCCGGCATCGCCTCGGTCTCCTCGACGAGCCCCGCGGTGACCAGATCGGTGACGAGCCCGGAGATCGACGACTTCGTGAGACCGGTCGCCGTCGCCGTCTGGACGCGCGTGATCGACCCGGCATCCGCGATGGCGCGCAGGACCAGGGCGAGATTGCTCGCTCGCATCTGCGCATGCTGCACGGGACCGGCCATGGCGCTGATTAGACCAAGACCTGAACGTCTTAGCAACTAGCGATTCAGCGCTTGACATCCGGGGTCGATGCGGGTTGGATCACACTAATAGTTCACAACGTGAACGAAATACTTCCCTGGAAAGGATGCGCGTGATGGGCGACTACAAGGCCACTCCCGCTGACAAGTTCACCTTCGGCCTGTGGACCGTCGGCTGGCAGGGCGTCGACGTCTTCGGCGGCGCGGTGCGCCCGCCGATGGAGACGGCCCACGCGGTCGCCAAGCTCGCCGAGCTCGGCGCCTACGGTGTGACGTTCCACGACAACGACGTCTTCGAGTTCGACGCGACCGAGGCCGAGCGCCTCGCCAAGATCGACACCTTCCGCAAGGCCGTCGAGGCCAACGGCCTCAAGGTGCCGATGGTCACGACCAACACCTTCGGCCACCCGGTCTTCAAGGACGGCGGCTTCACCTCGAACGACCGCCGCGTGCGCCGCTTCGCGCTCGCCAAGATCGCCAAGAACATCGACCTGGCCGCCGAGCTCGGCGCCGAGACGTACGTCTTCTGGGGCGGTCGCGAGGGCGCGGAGAGCAACTTCGCCAAGAACGTCGGCGACGCGCTCGACCGCTTCCGCGAGGGGTTCAACACCCTGACCGCGTACGTCAAGGAGCAGGGCTACAACATTCGGTTCGCGATCGAGCCCAAGCCGAACGAGCCCCGCGGCGACATCCTTCTGCCGACGATCGGCCACGCCCTGGCGTTCATCGAGACCCTCGACGACTCCGAGATGGTCGGCCTCAACCCGGAGACGGGCCACGAGGAGATGGCGGGCCTGAACTTCGCCGCCGGCATCGGCCAGGCGCTGTGGCACAAGAAGCTCTTCCACATCGACCTCAACGGCCAGCACGGCCCGCGCTTCGACCAGGACCTGCGCTTCGGTGCCGGCAACCTGCGCGGTGCGTTCAACCTGGTCGACCTGCTCGAGTCCAGCGGCTACGACGGCCCCCGTCACTTCGACTTCAAGCCGCCGCGGACCGAGGACGAGGAGGGCGTGTGGGCCTCTGCGGAGGGTGGCATCCGCAACTACCTCATCCTCAAGGAGCGTGCCGCCGCGTTCCGTGCCGACCCCGAGGTCCAGGCGGCGCTGCAGCGCTCCGGCCTCGACCAGCTGGCCGCCCCGACCCTGGCCGAGGGCGAGTCGCTGGCGACGGTGCGTGACGAGGAGTTCGACATCGACGCCATGGCCAGCCACGGCTTCGCCTTCGAGCAGCTCGACCAGCTCGCCATGGAGCACCTGCTCGGCGCCCGCTGAGCTCGGCATCCCCGGTAGCTGCTGACACACGGACGGAAAGAGATCGCAGATGACGCTCGTCGCAGGAGTCGACTCCTCGACCCAGTCGTGCAAGGTCGTGGTGCGTGACGCCGAGACCGGAGCGCTCATCCGCTCCGGCAAGGCGTCCCACCCCGACGGCACGGAGGTCCACCCCGACCACTGGTGGTCGGCCCTGCAGGAGGCCGTCACCGCGGCCGGTGGGCTCGACGGCGTCGCTGCGATCTCGGTCGGCGGTCAGCAGCACGGCATGGTCTGCCTCGACGAGGCGGGCGATGTCGTACGGCCGGCCCTGCTGTGGAACGACACCCGTTCCGCACAGGCCGCCGCCGATCTCAACAACGAGCTCGGCAACGAGGTCTGGGCCGAGGCCGTCGGCTCGGTCCTCGTCGCCAGCTTCACCATCACCAAGCTGCGCTGGCTGCGCGACCACGAGCCGGAGAACGCCGCCCGGGTCGCCGCCGTCTGCCTGCCGCACGACTGGCTGACCTGGAAGCTGTCGGGCTCGACCGACATCAACGACCTGGTGACCGACCGCTCCGACGCGAGCGGCACCGGCTACTGGTCGGCCCGCGACGGCTATCGCCTCGACCTCCTCAAGCTGGCCCTGGGCCGTGACGACATCGTCCTGCCGCGCGTCCTCGGCCCGGCCGAGTCGGGTCTCAGCACGCCGAACGGCGCGCTCCTCGGCGCCGGCGCCGGCGACAACGCGGGCTCCGCGCTGGGTCTCGGCGCCCTCCCGGGCGACGTCGTCCTCTCCATCGGCACCTCCGGGGTGGCCTGCGCCGTCTCCGAGGTCCCGGCGGCCGATGTGACCGGCACGGTGGCCGGTTTCGCCGACGCCACGGGCCGCTTCCTCCCGCTGGTCGCGACCCTCAATGCCGCCCGCGTCCTGGCCTCGACCGCCACCCTGCTCGACGTCGACCTCGCCCGGCTCGCCGAGCTGGCGCTCACCGCCCCCTCCGGCGCCGACGGCCTGGTGCTGGTCCCGTTCCTCGAGGGCGAGCGCACCCCGAACCGCCCCCACGCCAAGGGCGCCTTCCACGGCCTGACCCTGACCACCATGACGCCGGCCCACGTCGCCCGCGCCGCGGTCGAGGGTCTGCTCTGCGGTCTCGCGGACGGCATCGACGCGCTCGTCGAGCAGGGTGTCGACGTGAAGCGGATCCTGCTGATCGGCGGCGGCGCCAGGTCCGCGGCGGTGCGTGCGATCGCGCCGGTCGTGCTCGGCCGCCCTGTCGTGGTCCCCGAGCCCGGCGAGTACGTCGCCGACGGTGCCGCCCGCCAGGCCGCGTGGGTCCTCTCCGGCGCCGACGAGCCCCCGACCTGGAGCGCGAGCGGTGTCGAGACGTTCGAGGCGCCCGCAGATCCTGCCGTCCGGGCCCGCTACGCGGAGGTCCGTGACCTCACCGAGGGCGTCAACTGACCGTCGGCGGAGCCTCGTACGCGCTTCCCTTGGTGATCTTCAGCGACGCCACGTCGTGGGTGCTCCACGACATCTCGTACGTGCGCCGGTAGCCGGTGTGCCGGATCCGCCAGCCGTCCTGCGTCCGCACGCAGCGGTCCTCGTAGAACGCTGCGCCCGCCAGGGCGAAGCCGAGCTCGGGTGCGAGCACGGTGTCCTCGAGGTACCAGACGGCCGTCGCCTCATCGCCGCTCACCTCGATCTCGGGGTGGTGTGCGCTGTGCGTGGTGATCAGTCCCGGACCGAGATGGGTGCGCATGTAGCCGACCAGCTCGTCGCGTGAGCCGAAGAGGAGTCCGGCGTAGTCGCCGGTGGCCTCCGGCACGAAGCACTCGGCGAACGCGTCCCACTGCTTGAGGTCCAGCGTGCGCAGGTAGCGGTACTTCAGGCGCTCCAGCGCGTAGCGGTCGTCCATGCCCGGATCGTAGGCCAGAACGAGAACACGTTCTACCTTCGCGCGGAGGCGAGCGACCGGTCCAGACCGATGGGCAGCGGCTTTGCGATTCCGCTGCGAAGGGTTCGTTGAATGGTTCATGATTGCCTTGCTGGGGCGGAGGACCCGAGACCTCCGCCCCAGCACTCACGCCCGGATCGCGACCATCACCGTCCCCATCGGTACCCCACATTGGCCGCGCTCCGGGCGTGGTTCCATTTCCGGGCACGCGCCGCCAGGCCGCCCGTCGATCCGGCTCCCCGGGGCCTCTCCCGTCGCCCTGCGACGGGGTGCCGTGGACCCTCGCGAAAGGCCCCGAAAAGGGGCCGGCGGAGAGCGGCCCTCGGCATGTCGGAAACAGCCCTTTTGCCCCTCCAGAGTCGAAGTACGATTTGGATCGATCCATTCGTCCAGAGGGTGACGCACGACTCATTCTGGGTACGAGAACGGCGGTCTGGAGGCCCGATTTCCTCCGGTAGCGTGCCTGCATCCTCGGCAAGAAGGGTTGCGGAAATGGTTGACGTTGAGAAGGTCCTCGACGATGCAGGACTCACGAACAAGCACGTGCGGGAGTACGTCGCGTACTGGGCCGGTATCACGGGAGCTGACGCCGTAGAGGTGGTCAGCGCGGAGGACGACGCCCGTCTGCTCGAGGAGTCCCTCGCCGCCGGTGAGATCCTTCCTGTGCAGGGCGGCCGCTACTACAGCCGCTCCTACTTCAAGGACACCGCGCGTACCGAGGAGAAGACGGTCGTCGCGACCTCGAACGAGATCGACAAGGGCGCCTACAACAACTGGCGCCCGGCCGAGGAGACCGTCAAGACGCTCACCGAGCGGATGACCGGCGCCTCGCAGGGCAAGACGATGTACGTGATCCCGTACCTGATGGCGCCGCAGGGCAGCGCGCTGGAGAAGTACGCAGCCGGCGTGCAGCTCACCGACAGCCGCCCGGTGGTCAACCAGATGATCCGGATGGCGCGCGTCGGCATCGACTACATCAACCAGCTGGCCGACCAGGACTCGTTCGTCCGCGCGGTCCACGTCGAGGGCGACCTGCCGAACCTGGGCCAGGGCACCCCGAACGACCAGCGGCTGTTCGCCACGGTCGCCGACCAGCGCACGATCCTGCACTTCGGCTCCTCGTACGGCGGCAACGCGCTGCTGGGCAAGATCGCCCACGGCCTGCGCCAGGCCTGCTACGACGGCTGGGCCTCCAAGCAGTTCCTGGCCGAGCAGTTCCTGCTGCTGGGCATCAAGGACAAGCAGACCGGCAAGACGTTCCACGTCGTCGGCGGCTTCCCGAGTGCCTCGGGCAAGACCAACCTCTCGATGACGCTGGCCCCCGATGTGCTCGGTGACCGCTACGAGGTCACCTTCTACGGCGACGACATCGCCTGGATGTGGGTCGACGAGGAGGGCAAGGTCCGCGCGTTCAACCCGGAGTACGGCGTCTTCGGCGTCGCCCGCGACACCAACGAGCAGACCAACCCGGGTGCCGTCGAGGCGATCCTGCCGGGCACCGGCACGATCTTCACGAACGTCGCCTACAACGAGAAGACGCAGGAGGTGTGGTGGGAGGGCAAGACCAAGCACCACCCCGACGACCTCGACGGCTGGCTGGACTGGAAGGGCGAGCGGATCGCCGACCGCGGTCCGGGCGAGCAGGCCGAGCCGTGGGCGCACCCCAACAGCCGCTTCACCACGCCGATCGCGCACGTCCCCAACGCTGCTCCCGACTTCGACGACCCGGCCGGTGTCGTCGTCGACGCGATCATCTTCGGTGGCCGCACGCGTGACCGCGAACCGCTGATCCGCGCGATCACCGACATCGCCGAGGGCGTCTACGACGGCATGACCCTCGGTGCCGAGGCGACCTTCGCCGCCGACGGTCTCGACGGCCAGCTCCGCTACGACCCCATGTCGATGCGCCCGTTCATGGCGTACGAGGAGGGCGACTACGCCCAGCACTGGCTGAACATCATCGGCAAGGCCACCCAGCCGCCGATCTTCGCCCACGTCAACTGGTTCCAGCGGGACCCGCAGGACGGCCACTTCCTCTGGAACGGCTTCCGCGACAACGTCCGCGCGCTGCTGTGGCTGCAGCAGTTCCAGGCCGGCGAGGTCGAGGGTGTCGAGTCGCCCGTCGGCATCCTGCCGAAGGCCGAGGAGCTCAACCTCGAGGGCATGTCCTTCCGCGACGGTGACCTCGAGAAGCTGCTCTCCATCGACGTCGAGCGCTGGCGCCAGGAGATGGGCTTCCGTGAGGAGCACCTCAAGCAGTTCCGCCTGCCCGAGGAGATCTGGGAGGCGCACCGCCGCGTCGCCAAGGCCCTCGACGAGGCCTGACGCGCTGGCTGATCGCCACCCCTGGTGAGATACCGAAGCCCTGGCTGCCCCCCAGCAGCCAGGGCTTCGGCGTACGCGGGCCCGCTCCGCGGCGGGCGGTCAACAGGTCGTCGCGCGGCTCAGATCACGCAGCCCAGCGAGGTCACCCGGTCCGAGACGGGGGCGCGACCAGCTGCCCAGCCCCTCGTACATGACGTTGGCCCTGGACTCGCTGTGGCCCAGACCCATCACGTGGCCGAGCTCGTGCAGCAGCAGGGCCTCCAAGGTGGCGCCCCGCTTGCCGATCGCGGTTTCGAGGTGGGCGGACTTGTCGATCACGACGCCGCCGCTCTCGACGCGCCACTGCGTGCCGATCCGGCTGTACGAGGTGCCCGGTCCGCCCAGGCCGATGACGTTGCCGGCCAGCCGCGGCACCACCGACGCCGTCGTCCAGGCGACGTAGAGGGCATCGTCCGGCACCTGGTCCAGCGCGCTGCGGCCGCTGCGGAACGGCACCTCACTGGTGGTGCCGGCGTAGCGGAACCGGAAGCCGGTCGCCGCCGCGATCTGGTCGAGGGCCGCCCGCAGGACGCGGAGGTTGCGGCGCGGCGTGCCCGCGAGGTTCACGCGATAGGGGATCGCCTCGCACCCGTCCCAGCGGAAGGGGAACGACGGGTCCTCGAGCGTCCAGGACGAGGCGCGGCTCGCGACCGCCGCCGACTTCGCGGCATGCGCCGGCGCCAGCGCGGCGCTGGTCAGGACCAGGGCGCTGGCGAGGACGGCGAGGAGGCGTACGGCGTTCTTCATGGCGATCGCCGTACTCATCGGCGGATCGGGCCCTGGGGTGAGGACTAGTCACCTCCCTGGCTGTCCTCGGTGATCAGGTGCCAGTCAGCACGATCTTTCTACCGTCGCGACCATGACAGCCACCTCCCCTGCCCGTTCCCGGACCCGAGGGATCAGGCGCTTCGCTGCGCCCAAGGTCCCTGACGTCTTCGTGATCTTCTGGGTGATCAAGCTGCTCACCACCGGTATCGGCGAGACCGCCTCCGACTTCATGGGCACCCACAGCCTGGTCGCGGCCGGCATCGTCGGCGTCGGCGGATTCTTCGCGGCGCTGATCTGGCAGCTGCGCGCCGACAGCTACCACCCGGTGCGCTACTGGGTGACGGTCCTGTTCGTCGCCGTCTTCGGCACGATGATCGCCGACGGCCCGCACGTCGCCCTCGGCACGCCCTACTACGTCGACTCGGCGATCTACCTGGTCCTGCTCGCCGGCCTGCTCCTCTGGTGGCAGCGCTCCGAGGGGACGCTCGACATCCACTCGATCACCATGGCCCGACGCGAGCGGTTCTACTGGGGCACCGTGTTGATGACGTTCGGCCTCGGCACCGCCCTGGGCGACACGACCGCCTCCAACCTCCACATGGGCTACTGGTGGTCCGTGGTGCTCTTCGGCGGCCTCATCCTGGTGCCGCTCGTGGCCTGGCGGCTCGGCGTGAGCGCCGTGGTCTGCTTCTGGGCTTCGTACTCCCTGACCCGCCCGCTGGGCGCATCGATCGCCGACGGGCTCGCCGTCAGCCGTGCGCACGGCGGTCTGGCCTGGACCACCGGCACCGTCACCGCCCTCGGCCTGGTCCTCTTCGTCCTGCTCGTGGCGTACGTCGTGGTGACCGAGCGGATGGCGGGTCGTCGGCCCGTCGGCGAGCTCGCCCACGCCGCCTCAGCGGCGCGGCAGGCTCACCACGAAGGCGGCTCCGGTCGTCAGGGCGCCTTCGGCGGAGTCGTCGATCTGGACCTCGCCTCCGAGTGAGCTCGCCACCCGGCGAGCGATCCCCAGCCCGAGCCCGGTGCTTCCCGACGAGGAGGCGCCGGGCTCGAACACGCTGTCGCGGATCTCGGGGTCGAGCCCGGGGCCGTCATCGGCGACGACGAGCTCGACCCGGTCGGGGTGGAGACGCGCCGAGAGCGTGACGGCGCTGGCGGCGTACCGGACGGCGTTCTCGATCAGCGGGGAGACGGCACGCACCACGAGATCGATCGGGGCGGCGACGGTGGCGGTGCCGGCGGAGACCTCGTCGACGAAGGTCAGATGCCCAGGCACCAGCGGGCGTACGGCCTCGGCGACCGCCGCCAACGGCGTGCTGGCCGCCCGGCCCTCGCTGCGCTCGCGCGCCAGCTCGAGCAGGGTGGTGATCGCCGTGCCCATCCGGCGCGCGCCGGCGGCGATCTCCTCGAGGTCCTCGCGGGCCCCGGGATCCTCCACCCCGCGCATGAGGGCCAGGTCCGCTGAGCCCTGGATCGCCGTCAGCGGGGTGCGCAGCTCGTGGGCCAGCTCCGCGGTCAGGCGTTGCTCGGCCCGGATCGCTGCCGCGACCCGGTCGAGGAGGTGATCGAGGGTCTGTCCGAGCCGGCTCAGCTCGTTGTCCGGCGGTCCCAGGTCGAAGCGGTGCGACAGATCGTGCTCGGACCAGTCGTCGGCACGCTCCGCCATCTGCTGCACCGGCTGGAGGGCCTGGCGGGTCACCCGGAAGGCGATCCCGGCGGCGGTGGCGACGACCAGGGTGCCCAGCACGATCATCGCGATCAGGGTCTCGAGCTCGGCACGCTCGTACGGGGCGGAGTCCTCGATCACGACCGCCACGCCGCGTTCGCCGAGCTCGGTGCGGAACGGGACCGCGCGCAGGTTGAGCGTGTCCCCGACGCGGCGGTCCTGCTGGCTGCCGGTGCGCAGGGCCTCGGCCGCGAGTCGATCGGCGGCACCGGCCGCCGAGCGCTGGATGCTCCCGCCGACTCGCCGGCCCTGCGCGTTGTAGATCTTGCTCAGCGGGTCGAGCTCGTCCCACGACTGGTCGGTGAGCGGCTCGTCGGTGGCATGGACCACCGCCAGCACCGCGTGCGCGCGCTCGTTGAGGGCGCGCCGGACGTCGTTGCCCGCGTTCCACTGCAGCACCGCCTGCGTCCCCGCCGTCAACACGACCATCACGAACGCCATCAGCAGGATCGTCGAGGCGACGATCTGGGCGCGGAAGCCGCGGGGCCGCAGACGGAGCATGCCGCTCATTCAAGCGCCCCCGTGGTCGGCGCGGGCTCGGGACGGGTCACTTGAGCGTGAAGCCCACCCCTCGGACGGTCTTCAGCTCGACCGGCGAGCCCACCTCGGTGAGCTTGCGGCGCAGTCGGGCGGCGTAGGAGTCGATGGTGTTCTCGCTGACGATCGCGCCGTCGGGCCAGGCGGCGGCGACGACCGTACGGCGGCGGACGACCTCACCGGGGCGGCTGGTGATGGAGGCGAGCATCCGGAACTCCGTGGGGGTCAGCATGACCTCCTTGTCCTGGCAGACGATGGCGTGCCGGGCGGGATCGAGGACCAGGTCGGTGGGGGTGCGCGGCTGGACGAAGCGACCGCGGCGGGCGAGCGCGTCGACGCGGGCCGCGAGCTCCTTCACGTCGAAGGGCTTGGCCAGGTAGTCGTCCGCCCCAGCCGCGAAGCCGGCGACCTTGTCGTGCAGCTGGCCGAGCGCGGTCAGGAAGAGGACCGGCGAGACCTGCCCGCCGCTGCGCAACGCCTGGCAGACGTCGCGCCCGTCGGCGTCGGGCAGGCCGATGTCGAGGATGACGACGTCCAGCTCGTCGTCGTCGCGGAAGAGCCGGATCGCCTCCGCTCCGGTGTGTGCTGCGACCGTCACGTGCCCGGAGAGTCGCAGCGATTCGGTCACGATCCGTCGGATCGTCGGGTCGTCCTCACAGATACCTACGCGTGCCATGCTGCCCATTGTGTGACCGCACCCTGGGGAAAACCTGACTGGCCTGTTGGGCGTTTGTTGTCGCCCTGTTCTGGCGCGGATGCGCGCACGAGCGCGCGCCCGGCGCTAGCGTGCAGGCTGTCCGCATCCAGCCTCGGTCCGCAGGAGGACCCCATGTCGTACGAGCCCTATCCGCCGCCGCCCCCGGAGTCTTCCGCGTACGGTGCGCCCATGCAGACGGGCGACCCGGCCGTCGCCCCGCTGCGCGGAGCCACCCCGCAGCAGGCCGCGGAGCGCTTCTTCAAGCGCTACGCACTCTTCCGCGGTCGCGCGAGCCGTTCGGAGTTCTGGTGGTGGGAGCTGGTCTCGATCGGCGTCGCGATCGTCCTCGCCATCATCGCGGCCGTCATCGGCAGCGGCATCCTCACCGACCTCTGGGGCCTGGCGACCATCTGCCCCTCGCTCGCCCTCGGTGCCCGCCGGCTGCACGACACCAACCGCTCCGGCTGGTGGCAGCTCCTGGTCCTCATCCCGTTGGTGGGCTGGATCATCCTGATCGTCTGGTTCGCCTCGGAGGAGAAGCCGGAGGGCGCGCGCTACGACGCGTGAGTCCCGCCCCGTACGCCGAGCCTGTCGAGCGCCTCGACAGGCTCGGCGTACGTCAGGCCGGCTCGGCGTACGTCGCGTCAGTTGCGCAGGTCGTTGACGTCGCCACGCCCGCGCTTGTGGATGTCCACGCCGGAGGCCTCGCAGAGCCGGTCGATGGTGGCCAGCTCGTCGGCCGTGAAGTCGCGGCGCGCGAGCGCACCGACCGAGTCGTTGATCTGCCGGGCCGACGACGCGCCGATGACCAGCGAGGTCATCCGCTCGTCGCGCAGCGCCCAGGCCAGCGACATCTGGGCCAGCGTCTGGCCGCGGCCCTCGGCGAGCTCGTTGAGCCCCCGCACGGACGCCATCAGCTCGGGCGTGAGCCGGTCCTCGCTGAGGAAGACGCCCTTGGTCGCGCGACTGCCCTCGGGGACGCCGCCGAGGTAGCGGTTGGTCAAGATGCCCTGGTAGAGCGGGCTGAACGCGATGCACCCGGCCCCCTCGTCCTCGAGCGCGTCGAGCAGGCCGTCGGTCTCGGTCCAACGGTTGAGCATCGAGTAGGACGGCTGGTGGATCGCCAGCGGGGTGCCGAGCTCGCGCAGGATCGCAGCGGCCTCGCGGGTGCGCTCGGGGGTGTACGAGGAGATGCCGACGTAGAGCGCCTTCCCGCTGCGGACGATCGCGTCCAGCGCGGTCATCGTCTCCTCGAGCGGGGTCTCCGCGTCGGGACGGTGGTGGTAGTAGATGTCGACGTAGTCCAGGCCCATCCGCTGCAGCGACTGGTCGAGGCTCGAGACGAGGTACTTGCGTGAGCCGCTGGGCTTGCCGTACGGGCCCGGCCACATGTCCCAGCCGGCCTTGGTCGCGATCACCAGCTCGTCGCGCAGCCCCCGGAAGGTGGTCTGCAGGTGGCGGCCGAAGTTGATCTCGGCGGAGCCGCGCTCGGGCCC
>Ga0308169_10005083_pt1 | contig 12096 bp, 16 predicted proteins | sample PhyBR1_2_FD_202139 | JGI IMG/M metagenome (GOLD analysis project Ga0308169, IMG submission 202139) | Phyllosphere microbial communities from UC Gill Tract Community Farm, Albany, California, United States - DLSLSB.R1 | ecosystem: Host-associated > Plants > Phyllosphere > Unclassified | place... | reverse complement strand
CGGAGGGAGCAGCAGGGGAGGTCAGAGCCGACTGGTTAAACAGGTTGCTGAGTTGGCTGAAACCCGTCGAAGGCCCCGCCTGTGGCTGCGCATCGTCCAGACGGATCGAAGTGGTAGACAGGTGCCGGTAGGCGATGCGCGAGGTGCGTATTGTCGTTGTTCGGAGGGACATGACGATGCTGGATATATGTTGAGATGCGTGAAAAGGCTGAGATTTCGACGAAGCGATGCGAAGGGCGACCGGTCTGTTTTCCCACGGTGGCACCGGAAAAGTCTGCAGCTGAGACGCCCGCCTGGGTGGATCGTCTTCATGACGCCGGCCAGACATTTTCAACCTGCATATCCTAGACCTGATCAACACCTCTTTGACATCTCTGCGCCATGCCGAAACGCACGTCGGAAGCAGCGGATCTGCCGCACAGCAAAGCGGCAGCGACGGGACAGGATACCGCTCGACCAGCTACCATCGAGGATGAGGGGATGGGCGAGTTTGAGGACCAGTATGAGGACGAGATCGAGTCTGAGGAGGAGGTCGCCGAGGGTGATGACGGCGAGGAGGGAGAGGATGGTGAGTATGGGAGAAGAGTTCTTGGGCGGTCTCTGACCGGCAGAAGACTATACACCAGCTATGGAGGACTCTGCGCCGGCGCCGCCTCAACGGCAAACCTACCTGCCCGGCGTCAAGCTAGGCGAGGGGGAACAGCTCGTTGCCGACAACAGCGTCTACCTCGCCCTCCACTCCCTGTCCTACTCTTGGCCCTGTCTGTCATTCGACGTCCTGCGCGATAACCTCGGCTCCGACCGGTCATCATTCCCCCACACTGCCTACATCGTCGCTGGAACACAAGCCGGCGATATCCCAGGCCAGGGCAAAGCCAAGGACGAGGTGGTCGTGATGCGCCTTGGCGGGCTCGCCAAGACGCAGCATGACGGCGCGGACAGTGACGACGAAGACGATGACGACGAGGACGAGGACGCCGATGCGACGCTCAACTTCCTGACGATCCCGCACGTCGGCGCCGTGAACCGTATACGCGCCAGGACGTTACCGGGCAGCGGCAACCCGGACCCGTACCACGTCGCGACCTTCTCCGAGACGGGCAAGGTGCACATCTTCGACGTGCGGCCGCATCTGGATACGTTGGCGGGCCCGTCCAAGCCCCGCCAGAGCACGCCGCTGCACACGATCTCGAACCATGGGCGCAACGAGGGATACGCCGTCGAGTGGGGAGCCACGGGCTTGTTGACGGGTGATGTCGCCAACAAGATCTACCTGACGACGGTCACGCCGACGGGATTCCACACCTCGCCCAACCCGTACCTATCACATACGTCGTCGGTCGAGGACCTGCAGTGGTCGCCGTCCGAGAGCACGGTGTTTGCCAGTGCGTCGGCGGATAGGACAGTGCGGGTGTGGGATATCCGTGCAAAGGGGCGCAAGAGCGTCGTGTCGGTCGAGGCGCACACGGACGACGTCAACGTCATCAGCTGGAACAAGGGCGTCGAGTATCTCCTGGTGTCGGGAGGAGACGAGGGCGGGCTCAAGGTCTGGGACTTGCGGATGTTCAAGGAGTGAGTCGGGCAACCGTCATCTCACTCGGTGGGATCGGGCTGACAGTAGCAAACCCTCTCCCGTCGCCGACTTCTCATGGCACACCGCGCCCATCACCTCGGTCGAGTGGCACCCGACCGACTCGTCCGTCTTCGCCGCCTCGGGGTCGGACGACCAACTCACCCTTTGGGACCTGTCGGTCGAGCACGACGAGGACGAAGCGCCCTCCACCGCCATCGACGCCAATGGGAAGCCGTTGCAGGTCCCGCCGCAGTTGCTCTTCGTCCACCAGGGCCAGAAGGACGTCAAGGAGCTGCACTGGCACCCCCAGATTCCGGGCATGGTCATTTCAACGGCGAGCGATTCGTTCAACGCGTTCAAGACGATCTCGTGTTAAATGGGCGACCGAGTGTAGGAATTTGAATGCTTAGAGTGTACGATCTTCGTTATGATATATCATGCTTTGACTGCAATGGGACTCGGTGATCACAGAAACAGTGGGCGACTATTGTGCAGGCATAAGTCAAGCCCGATCTTGGAACCAAGTTGCACAAAGCTCGCTCGTCCAGGACCTGCTTGAACCTGTTCCAGCAGAGCCAGATGAGGAACGAAGGAACGATTGCATGACTGGCTGTAGACTGATATTTCCGTCATTGTACGATTTCTACAGAACCGGGAATGGGTTTAGGAGACAGAGGCCCGCAGATCGCCTGCACACGAAGCACCCCGCTCACTTCTTCTGCTTCTTCTTCTTGGGCTGCTCCTCCTCCTCCTCGAGATCCACACTTCCCTCGTCGTCGTCGTCATCCTCCTCATCGCTCAGCTCGTCAAAGTCGAGCTCCGCCTCGTTGGGTGAGAAGAGATGCTCCAACAGGTCCGGGAGGAGCTCATCCTGGAGGGTATGGCCGATCTGTGCGTCAGCCGCGTCGCGCCATACTCGTCAATGAGTCCGATCAAGACGCACCTGCAGTTGGTCGCCGGCCTCCTCGAAGTAGACAAAGAACGAGCCGATGTCGCCCTCGAAATCGTCCTCGTCCTCTGCGCTTTGCGTGACGTTGCGTGGGTACTTCTTCGTCAGGTTCTTGTCATCCGACTTCCACTCCGGCTTGGTCGCCTGCAGATCAGCGATGGCCCCGCCCACAAAGTCACCAGGACGGGACGCACGGTGATCACAAGGTCGTCCTGGTCGTACTCGAACGTCTCCGGAGTGACCTTGCCGTCCTTGATGGGCGGGATAGTCTTCGACAGGGTTGTGTTCGAGAAGAAAGGGTTCTCCTTGAAGTGCTGCGGGTCAGCTCACCTGCGTCCTGGCTCAGAGGCGCGAAGGGCACGCACGAAGACGAGCTCGTACGGTCGCGGGTCGGCCGGGTCCTGCTTGAGCTCCACGTCGGTGAGGTACGACAGAGCCTCCAGATCAGACGCCGATGAGATGCCCAACTCGGGTACGGAAGCCTTGCATCAGTCACCTCCCGCCAATCGGCGAACGCGACTCACCAAGGCGTGGAGCCAGAACTTGTCGACACCCTTGACCTTCTCCCCGATAGCCTTCAGAGTCGACAGCGTCTCCTCGACCTGGAACTTGAGCCATCGGTACTTCTTCTCCGCGTTGACTGGCCGTCAGCTATGCGCCCAGAGAGGGACGGAGATCCTCACGTTGTTGCAGGTCAGCAATGAGCTCGTCGGAGAGGTCTGCGCGTCAGCTGCCGCCCCGAAACGGGCTACATCTACGCGGCGCGAACAGCGCATGACGCACCGACTCGTTCGATTTCATCGGCCATTTTGTTCGAGTTGTGAAGGTGTAAGTATCACAGCGGTGGGTCTCCGAAGCAAGTGTTGTCGAATTCTGCTACAGACCGTCACCGCAAACGAGCAGTCCAAGTGGAGCCCGCAGACATTTTGCTTCCGCCACCACGTGCAATGAGGTGGCCATGCCCCCAGCCCATGCGCCACTCTATTCTGCCGCTATGCCCGTGCATCGCAAGACTGACATGCGCAGATAGTCCATGGCACATCTGGGACTCCTTAGACAGGGCTCTCAAACACCAGGTCGCGACAAAACACACTATGGACACCCACTCCTCATCCAACCGAATCGGTCCCCGCCGCCACCCCCGCCACTCGTCGCTTGATTTTGACGGGCAGCCCGCCCCGCATTTCCCCCCCGATTCCCTCGTCCAACCGCCTGGGACTGTCCCACGCAGGAATCAATTCGTATCGCTTGAATAACTCGGCGAGCACGAAGGCAATTGTCAACCTCGCCATCTGTTGGCCGGGACAAGCGCGAGGGCCGGAGTAAAACGTCGCGTACTCGTACGCCGTCGGCTTCTTGTCCATGAGCTCCCACCGTTCCGGCTTGAACTGCTCCGCATCCGGCCCAAATGTTCGAGTGCTTCGATTGATTGCCCAGATGCACCAGTAGATGACCTCGCCGGGGAGGATCACGGTTCCGTCTGGCAGACCGACGGGGCCTGGGGCGTGGGACTGGACCACTTCGAAAGGCACAGATGGATTCAGTCGTAGAGATTCGGAGACGATGTTGGACAGCATCGGGAGGTCGCGAATGAGCTGTCCCGTCGGGATCGCCGCGCGGTCATCGAGCTCGGCCACGAGAGCTTTGAGGTAGTCGGGGTGTCGGAGCAGCTCGTAGATGGTCCAAGAGATCGAGTGAGAGGTGGTACTCCGTCCTTGTGTGAGCGTCACAGGGGTATGCAGTGCACGTCGGTGCAATGTTGCTCACCAGCATTGGCAAAGTTCACGGAGGCGTCGACGATCACTTCGTCGCTCAGGTGTTCCTGCAGCAGACTCCGGATCAGTAAGCCGGTATCAGGACTCGGGTCCTTTTCGCCCAACTCCTCGGCCTGGATCTTCTCCCGCATGTTCCGCACAATCCTGGCCGCACTTTCTCGGATGATTCCGATGTTTCTGCGCAGTCTTGCACCATACGGCAAAATGCGTTCCCAGAATCGGAAGCCGGGCAGGGCGAAACGATAGCTCAACCCGTCGACGGTGTGGTCAAACACATCCGAGAGGTCTTGTATATCTTCCCATCTCGTCTGCGGGTCAGTCATGCCAGCCAAGCGAAAGCACACCCTCCTCTCGGATGGGCAGAAGCGTACTCACGTCCCAGGCGATATCGCCAAATACGGCAAAGACGTACTTGACGAGGAGCTGACTGACGTCGATGCTCGTTCCTCGCTTGGCAGCCTCGTCCACCCGGTCAAAGATGATTCCCAGGTGTCGCGGCAGCACCTTGGAGGTCAAGAGCTCGAGCATGTCCGCGGTGAGAAAGGTATGCGCGGCATTGCGCTGCTTGAGCCATTCTCCTTCAACCGCGATGACGATACTGCGCCGTAAGCCCGAGTCCGCGCTTTCGCATAGGATGGCGCATCAGTCTGGCGGCGATCAAAGTACGTACCCCTGACCGAAGAGCTCGCGGGTGCAGTCGGCAAAATAGCCCTGTTTGGTGAAGACTTTATGCTTGTTGAGGGTGATGTACTTGAGGACCCTGTTGTGTGAGCGAACGCCCATATACAACTCTGGCTGCCCCTGGAACGACGGCGGGACTCACGCCGGGTCAGAGATGATATGTCCTCGGGAGACGATGCCCGGGATAGTCAACTGCCAGGTCTTGTGATCAAAGTGTTTGAGTGCTTCGAGCACCCATTCAGCTTGCGAGTGCCTGTCGCGAAGGCCGTAATGCCAGAAATGACCGATGACAGGCATGGGCTCAAACGGCTTCCTGTCCGTCATGATGTGTCCTCTCCGGAGACGAATCAGACATGCCTGTTGAGTACACGCAGGAAGATCCAGAAGACCCATGCTGCGAGGGCGGCTACTGCGATTTGTTGGAAGGAAATACGGTCGACAAGGGACATGTGGACCAGGTCCGGATGGGAAAGTTGATGCCCGTATGGAAAGTGACGGTTGCCCTTTTATAGCTTTGTGCTGCGGCTGTTGCATCTCCTCCCCGCCGGGCTCAACGGCAGCCGCGGCGTTGATGATCAGGTGAATGCGGCTCACACTGAAACGGAGGGGGTACTTTGACTTGGCCGGCAAGCCGATAGCCCGACGACGCTCCCTCGCACGCTCGGAACCAAATAGACTCAAGTCACGTGCTGTGCTTAGCATCCACGGTTCCCAAGCTACGGTACGCACCTGTGCGCGTACTCTCATCTCATCCTTCAGCGTTCACTGTCACCACCACGGCTAGATGCTCAGGGTGCGATAGCTCTTTCCGATAAATCTTGCCGCCATGTTCAAGCCGCTTGGGCTGTTTACGGCGCGCTGTCCGGATCCGACCTGCCGCCGCCCGACCTGCTTCTTCCAGCATGGCCAGTCATCCACTCCCTCGAGCGTACGACGGGCATCGACCGACGAGGTGGTAAGAGGAACTCCAGCCAAGCGGAAGGGCGAAAGTGGCACGGCGAGACCTGAGCCCAAGAAGGAGTCCGGTAGTCGCGATGGGCGGCTGATGGAGGATGACAGCAAGGTCAAGCGGAATGGTGGTCTGCCAATGCCCGTCGCCGAGAGAGATGCCAAGAAGCCGAGAGTAGAGATGAAGGGCACGGGTAGTCCAATGGATGCGCTGAGCAGCTCAAAAGGGCTATCGAAGGCTGTGACGGGAGTCAAGACGGCTGTGAGGTTGATGATCAGGGTGTCGAGCATGAGCTAATTGCAGTCGAGTGCGGCGCTTGCGAAGCCGGCCGTTTCAAAGACCTCAGCAACCAATGTCACGCCCACGACGTCGACGGCGATAAATACAACGAGACCTCCTCACATACCCGTCACAACCAAATTGGGCCCGCAGCCCGTAGGCGACCGGCAGAAAGCTCGCAAGTTGCCGTTGATATGGGCAGTAGACATGGGCTGACGGCCAGTCAACACGCTATATCAACAGTTTGTCAAGCTTGTGAGCAGGCACGACAGCTCACTTGGAACATGCAGCTGATGCCAGTACTCTGCTGTCCTCCCGCTCGCTCCCGACCTCGCACACAAGTCCGCGCTCGCACAAGAAGCCGAAATATCGGCGTCCTCGCCAAACGTGCGAGCGTACAAGTCCGCCATGCATCACGCAGCAGTCGCAGTCTCACGACGTCCGCCTCCGGACTCGCTCGACCATCCATCCATCGGCACGAACAAGGAATCCCGTACAGCGCATGAACGCGTAGAGAAGGCCAAGGCATCCCGCCCTACTAGAAGCAGGGTGGAACCGTATTGTCTCGCTCCGACCGAGTTCCGCGAATGGGGGTACCCTGATCCCCTCGACCCGGAGCTGTGTATCGGTGGCGGCGAAGAGCCCGACGCAGAAGGGACAGAGCAAGAATGCTCGCGGTGCAAAGTCCACTTCGTCGTTTCGTCCAAGGACCTCGAGCAGCGCGTGGGAGAGTGCAAGTTTCACTACGGCCGTACCGCGCCGGAACGGGTCGAGGGCCGGAGGAAATGGATCTACAGCTGTTGCAAGCGTGAACGGGGGGAGGCGGGTTGTCAAGAGGGTGTACATGTCTTCAGTGAGAAGGAGGATGATGCGAAGCTCAAGCGGCGAGCGGGGTTTAGGACAGTCAAGCAGGTGGTGGAAGGCAATGAAGCGCCGAAGGGCTGGGTGGACGTGGTGGCTATGGACTGCGAGATGATCTGTGAGTTGCGCGGGGTGGGGCCAGCCGCGAGGTGATACGGGCTAAAGACAGATACAACGGCGGGATCTAGTCTGGCGAGGGCGACGATCGTCGACGAAGAGGGGGCGACATTATTGGACGAGCTGGTGAGACAAAAGGTCCCGGTCCTGTGAGCTGCATACGCTGCATACCTTGTGTGGTTGTCCAGCTGACGGAAGTGATTTGAATTCGAGGTTCTCCGGCGTCAACCCCGGAGACCTGGACTCCGCGCTCATGGATCTCGAAGCTGTTCGTCAAGCCGCGTGCATGTTCATTGGCCCAGATACGATCGTTGTTGGACACGGGTAGGCGCATGAATACCTTCTGGCAGCTTCACAGCTGACGCCCAGCCTTGAGAACGACCTGAGGGCACTGCGCTTGGTGCATGACATGGTCATCGATACGGCAATCGTGAGTGGTTCACCATAAGGCAGGCGACGGAGATTGACCAGCAGCTCTTCCCGCACGACAAAGGCCGTCCATACCGTCGAGCTCTACGCGACATGTGAGTTGTCGACAGATACAGCGAGCCTCGCTAATACAGCAGCGTCAAAGAAAAGCTGGGCTATTTCATCCAGGACAGGACGTCCGACCTCGGGCACAGCTCGGCTGAAGATGCCAAAGCGACGCTGGAGTGCTTAAAGTGGAAAGTCCGCACGGATGCGGAGTAGTTTCGCCCTGCATCTCCTCCAAATTACTTGTGCGCGGCATGCATTGCAGCGGGTGGTTCGGCTTGTCTTGACTGCTTGCCCGATGTTCGATATGCATCGGGTGAACTGTTGATCTCGTACGATAAGGTTTGCTGGAACGTCAAGATGCCGAAGGCGCGGGTGCCTCCCTCCCCCGATCGTCGGCGTGCAAGCGATCTGTGACCTAGCATGGCAGTCGTGTAATCATGTCAACCCTCGGATGCTAATGTGACATCATTCATGCGTGCACGATGACCGAATATATGTGCACCTCTCGACCCTCCACATCTACAGTCCGCATCGCACGCCATTGCCCAACCCGACGGCTGACGCATAGACTACATATGCCATGACCTTTATATAGCGTCATCAATCCTCCACCCGACATGTCAGCAAGATATATAACGCTCTTGCCAACCGTCGCTCGATCCATCACACCCGCTCTCTCGCGACACATATTCCACCCACCCCTCCCTCGACTGCATAGAAGCTTCAGCACGAGCCTACCCAACATGAGCAACCAGACCGGAGAACACGCCCACCTATCCGCTGCCGAGCTGTTCAGCTGCAAGGGCCTCACGGCCGTCGTCACCGGTGCGTGCCGCGCCGCATGGCTACGATCAGATCCGGCTTGACTCCCCAGCGCTGACACACAGGCGGAGGAACCGGAATCGGTTTGATGCAGACGCTTGCGCTTATCGAGAACGGCGCGAGGGTGTTCATCACCTCGCGAAATGCAGAGAAGCTCCAGGACGTCGCGAAGAAGTATGGAGGCGACGGCCAGAAGCGAGGAGAAATCATCCCGTAAGTACCGGTTTCGCAGCTCGACATCGCCTTCCAGAGGTTGTTCTGGGCTCCGCCTGGTCTATAGCTGACACCAGTGTCGCTGGAGATGTGTCCAACAAAGCCGGAATCGCCAAAATCGTCGAAGAGGTCTCGAAGCAAGCTCCCAACGGGATCAACATCTTGTAGGTCGCGCGTCCCCTCTGACAAGATGGCATCACAGCTGACAGCAGGATCAACAACGCCGGTATCGCCGGTGAAGGTTCGCGAGAGGGGTACGAGGCGTCAGAGGACGCCGAGAAGTTCAAGTCCCAGCTGTGGAAGTCGGAGTTCAGCGAATGGTCCGACATCTACCAGACCAACGTCATCGCCTACTATGTGAGTGTCGCCCTGGACCGTCGACTTGATGAGCGTCGAACAGCGGCTCACCCCAGTTCACCTCAGCTGCGTTCTTGCCGCTCCTGAACGCCGGAGCGAAGAGCACCAAGGGGTACTCCTCGCAGGTCATCAACGTCTCGTCCATCTCGGGTCTGCTCAAGTCGGCGTCGGGCGGGCAGTACGCGTACGCCAGCAGCAAGGCTGCGGTGGTCCAGGTAAGCTCGTGGTCAAGTGCCCCGGAATGACGCTGATCGTGCAGATCAGCAAGATCCTCGCGCAGGAGTTCTTGCCGCTCAAGATCCGAGTCAACCAGATCGCTGTGAGTTTCAAGCGTGCCGTTTCGCAACCCCGCTGACTCAAGCCCGGTATCTTCCCGTCGCAGATGACGGCGGGTGACTCTGATGACCACACGCACAAGTCGGACCTGTCGGGTTCGGGCAAGGGCGAGAGCCTCCCGGCGGGCAGGCCCGGAAACGAGAAGGACATGGGAGCTGTGACATTGTACTTGGCGTCTTACGCCGGAGTCTTGTGAGTGTCATTCCTCCGCTTGACACAAATCGGGCTATCGCCACACGACCCAGGTCGATTACCTGATCAAGCGCAAGCACCCTCTGCATGCCGAGCTCGATCCTCCGGAAACGAGCTGATTGCAGCGTCAACGGACAAGCCATCCACCCTGATGGAGGTGCGACAGTTGCCAGCCCCGCGTCGACTTAAAAACGAGCCTAAGCTTTTCCGGCTATAGCATGCCGGTGGTGACATGTAATGATAGCGGAGAGCAGATATGAATCGGAGAGCAAGCATGTAGCGATAGGACAGCAATGCATCAGAATTCTTGGCATCCGTATGACCCCGTGACCTGAATATAGGCTTCGCAGCAAGCCAAGCTAATTGAGATCTGGCACGAAGGTGTTGCAAACACAGCCTACAGTCCATAGTTTGTACTCTTGGTCTGCTCTGTCTCATCTGCCCTGTCTCACCCTTGCCATTGTCACCGCTCGAGCTGCACTAGATCGCTTTCTGCCCGACGCCCTACCTTGTTTGAGCTTGCCGTGGGATGCAGGCCGGTATACTGTGACGCAATGGGTCATGAGCTGAGACTCTGCATGGAGGTGGCTGTAGAAGTTTATGCATCGAGCCGGAGATCTGCCACCCGAAGGCACGGCATCTTGTGCAAAAGAGGTAGTTCTCATGTGTTTCACCAGTGACTGACCGGGAGGCTTGTCTCTCTTGGCGCGCGGGGATAAGGGCGAGGCACATCTCTTTACGCAAGAGTTTGTCTCTGTCAGCGTCACGGATGGTGCGACCTGATTTCCAGATCACGGGACGGACAGGCTCAAGCTTGCAGACATGTATGAGCATGAGTCAGGGTGATAGAGCGACTACTGGAGGAGGCACTGAGTTCGACGGACGCGAGGGTCGACCGATATGTGCGACATGGCAGACTCGAGCGGGACGATTGCGTGCTCTGTAGGCCCCTCCATCGTGACAGATGCGTCCCTACGTCCCGTGACTTCGCGAGGCTGTAGGGCAAGCTGAACGATGCATACTGTAACGAGCCCTCGGCCGGTGTACCCTGACCGAGATGAGTTTATTTGAGGCACCTTGAGCCCCGGTTAGTCACCCACAATTCGATTCACCTTCTCCGTCCGAGACACATGGTGCTCCCTCCCTTACGAGAGACGGTCTGATCGTCGGTGTGGTCATCTCAGGACTATACACCTGCGCACGTCTGCGCCACTGCATTAGACATGTCTCCGAGCTCATGCATCCCCACAATAGGTTCGGGTCGATCTAAAGTGTTTCGGTCCCGCGCAAGCCGAGTACGGGCACGGGGCACGGGGCCACTCGTACCCCTTACCAGAGTCTTGTAACAACCTAGATCCTTACCCTTCGAGGCCTCGACATGATCGCGCCCGGGTATCTTCGAACAACCTACCCATTGCATCGTGCCTGCTCGAACCTTTTATATCCCCTCGCTCAATGGTCAAACACCCCTGGCCCATCGTCCACTCCAGACCGCTTCATATAGACACGACCAGATTGGCCCGGCCCCGTTTGTGACCGGCCCCGTCGCCACGTCAATCGTCATCACTTCCCTCCGGCTAACAACCAAGTTGTCAACGCGGCCAACCGGTAAAGCTGGCTCCCGACTGGTTCAGCCATCATTATAATAGCATTCACTCATTCCCACATCCCCAGCCCCAGAATCAGATCCAGCACCACCAGCATCGACTCCAACAGTGTCTCGTCTTGACGTTGATTCATCCAGCCCCAACTCGTCTCCTTTCCTGTGCTTGTACACCACCCGCCCGTCCTCTGTTTGCATCGTTCGAGCCATCCCCATCCCTCCTGGACCGGCTTCGTCGCTGCGCCCAGTCAGTCTGAGACGCGTCTCTGGACGCTCCCCCAGCTTGTCTTGACGACACGCGACGGTGCTTGAGAAAAAACCAGTCACCTGGTCTGAGTCGCGCCCTAGGTGACGTCGAAGCTACAGTGAGTGCTTAACCCCGCCCCTCTTAACCTCATAAAGTTCCCCCTCCCGTACATCGAGGTCTAACCTCGACGGTCCCTCGCCCTCTGGTTGTTCGATGCAATGCTGACCACCGTGACTCGCACCACCACTCACCTTCTTCTTCTTCTCCTCCTATCCTCACTCAGTCATCAGAGTGCCTGCAACCACACTGGCTCTTCCTCCCACCGTGCCCTGCCGCGTCTCACCGCCCTCAACGTGACCTTTACCCCTCTGCAGACCATGTCGCAATCACCCACCTTGGACGATGGGTACTTTTCCATGCACGACAGCTTCGCCCTGGACAGCGCCACCTACTCCACCACTGACACCGATGTCCACTACGACCCCTCCCAGATGTCCAACTCGTACCCATACCACCAGATCTCCCTACCCGTCCCACAACAACCCGCTCCAGTGTATGAGCGCCCAGCCCACATCGCGCCACCCCACCCGCAACCCATTCCCGGTCATATGCCTCGGCCGACGCTCTCGTCTGATGACCCCCGTTGCTCCGCCTCGCCCGGGTCG
>Ga0308169_10005082_pt1 | contig 12096 bp, 10 predicted proteins | sample PhyBR1_2_FD_202139 | JGI IMG/M metagenome (GOLD analysis project Ga0308169, IMG submission 202139) | Phyllosphere microbial communities from UC Gill Tract Community Farm, Albany, California, United States - DLSLSB.R1 | ecosystem: Host-associated > Plants > Phyllosphere > Unclassified | place... | reverse complement strand
AAGATGGCTGCGTTCCCGGCGCCGACCTTCGCCGCGGCCCAGGGCGCCTGCCTGGGCGTGGGGCTGGGGCTGCTGCTGGCCACGGACGTGGTGTACGTGGCGGAGAACGCCAAGTTCGGCTCGCCGTTCGCCAAGCTGGGGGCCACGCTGGATTCGGGCGGCCACTGGTACTTCACGGAGCGGCTGGGAATGCACCGGACGCTGGACCTGATTTACACGGCGGACCTGATTTCCGGTGCCGAGGCCGTGGCTCAGGGGATGTTCAGCCGGGCGATGCCGGCTGATTCGTTGCTCGAGTCCACGCGGGCCATCGTTTCACGGGTGGCTGCCGGCGCGACTGGCGCCTTCGTGGCGTCCAAGGAGTTGGTGGCGCACATCCGCGACCAGCGCCTGGGCTTGTGGCAGGCCATGCAGGAGGAGAACGACGAGCAGGCACGGCTCTGCAAGACCGACGACTACGCGGAGGGTTTCCGGGCGTTCCAGGAGAAGCGGGAGCCGAAGTTCACGGGAAACGTTGGTTGAGCTCATCGAAACTTAGACCGCTCCGGTCCATCCCAATTGCCGTTTAGCCCACCAAATTTGTTAAGGTTCACCTATGACTACGGGGAAAGCTATCACCAAAGCCGTCATTCCTGCTGCCGGATTGGGAACGCGCTTCCTGCCCGCCACCAAGGCAATGCCGAAAGAAATGTTGCCGGTGGTCGACCGTCCGGCCATCCAGTATGTGGTGGAAGAAGCGATTGATGCCGGCCTCTCGGACCTGCTGATGATCACCGGCCGCAACAAGCGCGCCTTGGAAGACCACTTCGACCGCGAGCCTGGCCTCGAGGCTGCTCTTGAGGCCAAGGGCGACAAGGACAAATTGGGCCTGGTGGAGTACGCCTCCAACTTGGGTCCCATCCACTACGTCCGCCAGGGCGAGGCCAAGGGCCTTGGCCACGCGGTCCTGTGCGCCAAGCAGCACGTAGGCGACGAGCCGTTCGCCGTGCTCCTGGGCGACGACCTCATCGACGAGGCAGAGGACCTGCTGAGCACCATGATGGAGGTGCAGCAGAAGACGGGCGGTTCCGTGATCGCACTGATCGAGGTTGATCCGTCGCAGATCAGCGCCTACGGCTGCGCGGACATCTCGGTTGTTGAAGGCGAGGACTACGTCCGTGTCAACAGCCTGGTGGAGAAGCCGGCCGTCGCTGACGCACCGTCCAACCTGGCTGTTATCGGCCGGTACGTGCTGCACCATTCGGTATTCGGTGTCCTGGAAAACACGGAGCCCGGCCGCGGCAACGAAATCCAGCTGACTGACGCCCTTCAGACCCTCGCCGCAGGTGAGGGCGAAGGCACCGGCGTATACGGCGTGGTCTTCAAGGGCCGCCGCTATGACACCGGTGACAAGCTGAGCTACCTCAAGGCCGTGATCACGCTGGCTTCCGAGCGTGTGGAGTTCGGCGAGGATCTGAAGACCTGGATGAAGGGCTTCGTCGGCTAGTCCTGGCGCTCTACTGACTCTGGGAGGCTCGTTGCCGGAAGGCGGCGGGCCTCCCTTTTTGCGTCGTGACAAGGAGTGCCACGAGGGCGCCGATGACAGCGCCTGACGTGTTGGTCATGACATCTGACGGGCTTGCAAAGCGGCTGTGAAGAAACAGGAATTGGCCCAGTTCGATGCACCCGGACACCAGCATTCCAAAGGCGCCGATTTGCCACCATTTTTTGGTGGGAAATGCCAGGAAGGCTACAAAACCTACGGGGAGGAAGAGTCCTACGTTGGCGGATTTTTCCACAAAGTCGTAGCTGAACCAGCCGGGAATTCCGTGGTGCTGGAGGAAATTCAACACGCTGGCGAGTTGCCCGGCCACGGGCTGGTCCACGGGTGTTGGCCAGAAGGCGACCAAGGCTAGGGGCACTGCCATGACCGCGAGAACGAGTTGCCACAGCCGGGGGTTGTGAAGATGTTTCAACGAGGCCTCAGGACGTCCGCAGAAGGGCAAAAGCGGCTGTGGCCACGGCGGAGGCCGCAAGAAGAACCAAGAGGGCGTAGCCCAACGTCGGTGGCCGGGGGAGCGGAACTGAAAAGTCGTATTGCTGCGGTTTTCTGCGCCAATGTCTCCCCATAGCCCTAATAGTTACCACACAATGCAAAAGGTGGGTGCATCTCCGTTACCGGAGACGCACCCACCTTCGTTGGTTCTAGGGTGCTGTGGTTATGCGGCAACCTCGGCCTTGGCCCGGCGGCGAACGACGACGACAGAGGTGGCGCCTGCCGCCAGCGCCCCTGCGCCAACCAGGGTCCAAAGAACCAAGCCGGAGTCAACGCCTGTGCTGGCCAGGTTGCCAGTGCTGGCGAGAGCCGAGTTCCCGTTTGCAACCAGTGCTGCAGGCGTCACCTTGACGATGACTGGGCCGACCGTCACGCCCGAGGTCTCGCCGGTCGCCGTGATGGAGTAGGTTCCCGGTTCGTTGATAGCGATCGGGAGCGCAACCGCACCCTGAGCGTCAGCAACTGCGGAAAGGGTCTGAGCTTCTGCTACGACGTCGATGCGCGCCGCAACGGCACGGCTCCCGGCGATGTTTGCACCGTTGGAGGCGGGAGCCTGGCCGGGCGTAACCCGGATGATGAGCCGTTCACCGGCGAGGAAGCCTTGGCCCCGAAATACAAAGGTTTCGCCCGGGCCGACCGTACCATCGGAAACGGCTGCCTGCGGCGGAAGTGCTGGATAGGTTGCGGCCATGGCAGGCGCGGAACCGATAAATGCGATGGAGCCGGCAAGTGCGATTGCGGCAAGTGTTTTCTTCATGTGTGTCCCCCCGGAGACGTTTAAGTTTTGATTACCCGATTTTGGGGAGATGTCCCCCTCCGCACGAGACCTTGTGCAGAACTACGGATAGATATCCCAGACAGAAGATATCATTCCATACCTCCTACCACCAACCTCAATCCAGTTGGTTTACTTAGTGTTAACGTGACCGTCACTGGTCCGGATCGCACGGCGCATTTTCCGTTGGCAGCACAACGTCCTTTACTTGCTGGACGGTGGGTGTGACAACCACGTTAGGTTCCGCACGTTGGACAATCTTTCCGAAAGTGAATTCGACAGTTTTGCTTTCGCCGGGTGCGAGCTGCTGGGCGACGATGCCGACGGGTCTGTTTGCGTGCAGGAACGGGGCAAACGGGGTCTTCTGGCCATCGATCGAGGCTGATTCCACGTTAGCCTGAACGGGTCCGTACGCAACGATGTTGGTTCGTACCGAACCCCGCGGGACACCGTAAGCGGCGTCGCCGGTGACATAGGCAGGCAACGAAGTTGCAGCATCCGTCGGCGCGGTGTTCGTACTGGTTACGCGAACCCTGGTCTGTTCGTAGCCATCCGCGGGGCATTCTTTGACGAGTTGAACCGTGCGTTTGACGTAGTAGTCCATCTTGGCGCCCGTGCCGTCGTTAAAGTAGACCCCAAACTGGGCCGGTAAAACGCTAGGCCCGGAAATAGAGCCGCTCATCGCATATTTTGATATTAAGGACTCTTCGGACGTGTTGGCGGACCAAACCAGTACACGTCCTTCTTGGGTCCCTCGGGTTATGCCTGTGATGAGTCCCTTCCCCTCTCCCTTACCGCTGGAAAAGGCGCTAAAGACTTCCTTGGCCACACCAGCGAAATATGCGTCCTGAAGTTTTGGGTCCTTGATCTTTGCGTAAACGTCTGAGAGCAGAGTTGGCACAACGTTGTCACCGGTAAGTCGGGTGGGAAGGCCGGAGGCCCTAATAGCTGCAAGTTCAGGGCCATTAATTGTTACCGGGCCTGTCGACTGAAGGATGTAGCTCAGGACCAGGGGGTCGATGGAAATGACCCCGTCGACTTTTTGCCCGTTCTTCTTTTCCCACATGGCCTTGGCAGTGCTGGCAGCGGTGGGGAAGTCGGGTGTGAGGTTCACATCCTGCATGTACTTACCCAGTCTGGCGGAGTAAATCTGCTGCTGCTCCGGGTCAAGAGGCAGGTTAGGAACAAAGGCACCCAGGTCGGCTGCACTTGATTGGGGGCCGAGAGAGAGCCGGCCGCTGTCGAATGTTAAAACTGCAAGGGCACCCGGTATGCCGCCTGACGCACGTGCCTCCGCATTGTTTTGTATGACGAGCAGATAGTTCCTGGTGCCGTCGGCGCCGAGCATTGCCGGGGCAATTTGGGCTGCATCGGCGGCCGAGCCGAGGGCGCTAGCGGCTTGTCTTAGTTCTGTTCCTGCTGCGGTTAGTGGGCTCGCCACCTGGGGAAGGAGCTGTGAAGTATCAATTGAATCGAGCCTCTCGGACGAGGTTCGGACTGCGTAAGCCGATGAGACGACGCTCGGAGTCGCCGCCTTCAGCGGGTCAAGGTTGCTGCCCGAGCTGCTGGGCAACAGACCGTCCCAGTTCAGGGACTCATAAACACTCACCAATGGAGCTAGACCCAGGTTCGAGACATCATCGGCGGTTCGTGCCACCTCAGCGATAGCACTGGCATTAGGGCCAAGCAAGGGTAGCCCGGACGCCATTGTCCAGATCGGATCATCGGCAGCCTGCCGAGCGCTAGAGGTGTGCTGACGCAGCATAGCTACGGTCTTGGCCGCGGATGCTTCGTCTGAAACCTGGATTTCCTGTTTGAGTTGAGGGATGAGTGACGCCGCAGCTTCAAGTTCGGATTTGACCGTGTTGGCTCTGATTGCAAGCCATGCTGCTCCGGCACCAAGCAAAGCAATCAGTACGATAATCGGCACGGCGAACGTCAAGAGTCGCCTCGGACGCCTCCTTGATCTTCGACCAGCAAGGGTTGAGTCTTCAGACATTGTTGTAATTTCACCATTCTCAGCCATGGTCAGGGACGTCCGAGGCCTCGGTAGGTCCACCCGGCTGCTCGCCATTTAGTGGAGTTCAAGACGTTTCTGCCATCAAAGATCCTAGGTTTTGATACCAGTGCGGCAGCACTGTAGGGGTCCAAGTCCCGATATTCTGGCCACTCTGTGAGAAGCAGAAGCGCATCGGCTCGCTGGATGGCGGTGTCAGTAGACCTTTCGTACTGCAGCTCTGGAAAGCGGCGGGCGGCATTGCTGAGTGCTTCCGGATCCGTAACTGTCACGACGGCACCTTGTAACTGCAACTGGGCAGCTACGCTCAATGCGGGTGAATCACGGACATCATCGCTTTGCGGTTTGAAGGCCGCCCCCAGAACTGTGATGCGCTGCCCCAGGAGAGTGCCTCCGCAAAGTTCACGCGTCAGTTCCACCACCCGAATCCTGCGACGCATGTTGATCAAGTCAACCTCGCGGAGAAAAGTTAAAGCCTGATCGGCACCGAGCTCGCCTGCGCGTGACATGAAGCCCCGAATGTCCTTTGGAAGGCAGCCACCTCCGAATCCAATTCCCGCGTTGAGGAACTTGCGGCCGATCCTGTCGTCCATCCCCATGGCGTCTGCCAATTGGCCTACATCTGCCCCCGCAGCATCGCATAGGTCAGCCATGGCATTGATGAACGAAATCTTCGTCGCCAGAAACGAGTTTGCTGCCGTTTTCACTAATTCAGCGGTTGGAAGATCCATGACTAAGCGAGGTGTGCCTGCTGACAGGGGTTGAGCGTAAATCTGGTCCAGTACGCCAACAGCAGGATGATCCTCCGAGCCGCCCAGGACGCCGTAGACGAGCCTGTCAGGGCGTAGGGTGTCAGACACCGCGTGTCCTTCACGAAGGAACTCCGGATTCCACAGCACCTCGGCCGTGGGTTCAGCACGCCGAACAACTTCGCGCAACCTCGCCGCCGTGCCGACTGGGACTGTCGATTTACCGACCACAAGATTCTCAGTCGACAAATATGGCATTAGCGCGCTGGCGGCTGAATCCACGTAAGACATGTCAGCGGCGTTCTCGCCCTTTTTTTGGGGAGTTCCCACGCAGATGAAGTGCACAGAACTTCCCTGCGCGGCAGCCACGTCCGTCGTAAACGAAAGACGCCCTGTTGTCTGGACCTCTTTCAGCAAGACTTCTAATCCTGGTTCAAAAAAAGGAGGCCGGCCGGCCGAGAGTTCCAACACCTTGGTCTCATCGGTGTCTATGCCCACAACCTCATGTCCCAGTGTTGCCATGCAGGCAGCGTGGACGGCTCCCAGATAGCCACAGCCAATAACCGAGATTCGCATAAGTTGTCCTTCCCCCAGCGGTAACTAGTCGCCAGAGACTTAGTAGGCTCCGGCACCTTGAACTACAGCGCGGAAGGTCTTCATGAGGATAAGCAGGTCACCAGCCAACGACCAGTTCTCCACGTAGTAAAGGTCAAGCCGAACGGAATCCTGCCAAGAGAGATTTGAACGACCGCTGACTTGCCATAGGCCTGTAAGCCCTGGCTTGACAAGGAGTCTGCGACGAACGTCCTGCTCGTATTCTTCGACTTCTGAGGGAAGGGGGGGACGGGGGCCAACCAGGCTCATTGATCCCGAACAGATATTGAAGAGCTGAGGCAGCTCATCAAGACTTAATTTTCTTAACACCCGTCCGACCGAGGTCACTCGCGGGTCGTTCTTCATCTTGAAAAGAACACCGTTGCCTTCGTTTCGTTCCCTAAGCAGGATCAGCCTTTCCTCTGCATCAGTAACCATTGACCGGAACTTGAGCATTTGAAAATGCTTACCTTCCATGCCGACGCGATCCTGCCTGAACAGGACGGGACCCCCGTCCTGAAGCTTTATCAGGACAGCCGCGATGGCCATGACAGGAAGCAGGGCAACTATGAGGATCGAGGAAATGCTCATATCGAAAAGTCGCTTAGCTACGCGCTGACCGCCCTCCAATGTGGGCGTGGTCACGTGTATGAGCGGGAGTCCGGCCACCTGTTGGGTATGAATCCGCGGTCCCGCGATATCTGTCAGAGCTGGGGCCATTATCAGTCCGACGTTGCGTGCAGCGAGTTCCCAGCCCAAATGCCGCAAAACCTGGGGATGCAACTGCACGCCTGCTGAAACTGCCACAGCGTCAGCGCTGCAAGCTTCGATCGCTGCCACGATTGACGGTGCATCGGGAAGATTTCCAACGACAGGCAGCCCCGATTCTGGCTCGAGCGAGGGAACCTCAGAAACGTTGGGCGTGTAGACGGCGACAGGCAGGTAGCCGGCATGCTTTGCAGACCGGAGGGACCGGGCCAGGTGGGCAACAGCGCTCGGACCGCCAAGCAACATAAGGCGCGACATACTCCGGCCCATTTGTCTGTTTACGTTTAGGTGTTGCCTAATGAGCCAACGTGCCAGGAGAAGGCCGGAAAGCCCCGCCGGCAGCGCCACCCCCACGTAGCCGCGGGCGGTGTCGACCTTGAAAACGTAAGACACGATTGCAACTAGACCGAAAAGCCAAAGCGATGCGGCCGCAACACGTTTATATTCGTCCGGACCTGCGCCCAGAATCCGACTCTGTCTGCTGTTCCAGGCCCCCAACATGATCCACCACGCGAGGCCTAGAATCAGCGAAAGCCATGCATAGATAGCTTCCTGCCCGGCGGCAGCGAGATCCGAAGCCCATCCAAAGCGGATGACGTAGGCACCGGCGACGGCCCACCCAATCACGAACGCATCGATAATACGCAATTGCCTGCCACAGTGGGCCCGCCAGTCGCGCACATCCTTCACCAAAGTCCCCCACCTTTTGAGCTCTTGAAATAGACAGTCTGTCTTGGCTAGCTGCGGACGCTGTCGATATTGGCCCGATACCAGGCGACCGTTGAGCGTATGCCCTCTTCGAGGCTTATGGATGCTTCCCATCCAGCCTCAGACAGTCTGGAGACGTCAAGAAGTTTCCTGGGCGTACCGTCGGGCTTGGATTCGTCCCACTCGATCCTTCCCTCGTAGCCGACGGCGCCCGCAACAATTCCGGCCAGTTCTTTGATGGACACGTCCGATCCCGTTCCTACGTTTACCTGGGAAGAGCCGTCGTAGTTCTCCAGGAGATGAAGGCATGCGTCTGCCATGTCGTCTACGTGAAGGAACTCTCGCAAGGGGGAGCCAGTTCCCCAATTGGTTACCAAAGTAGTGCCGGACTTAGCCGCCTCTTCATAACGTCGAATGAGCGCGGGCAGAACGTGCGAGCCTGTCGGTGAAAAGTTGTCACCCGGGCCGTAAAGGTTAGTCGGCATTGCCGATATCCATGGCAGCCCGTACTGGCGCCGCACCGCTTGAACTTGCATTATGCCTGCGATTTTGGCAATGGCATAAGCATCATTGGTCGGTTCCAGATGACCTGTAAGAAGCGATTCTTCGCGTATTGGCTGGTCTGCAAACTTGGGGTAGATGCACGAGGACCCAAGGAACAGGAGTCGCTCAACTCCATGCTTGAGGGCAGCATCCATAACGTTTGTCTGGATTCGCAGATTATCGCTCAAGAAGTCCACTGGAAAGGTATTGTTCGCTAAAATGCCGCCAACTTTAGCCGCGGCAAGCGCTACATAGCGCGGCTTGGTCTCGGCAAAAAATGCAAAAACTGCTTCCCGGTTCTTCAGATCAAGCTCGGTCGACGACCGGCCAACCAGATTGACGAACCCCTCGCTCTCAAGTTTGCGCCACATTGCCGATCCCACCAGGCCGCGGTGTCCGGCGACGTAGAAAGGGGACTCCCTGTCCAGCCTGTCAGGCACGAACTCGACATTGTCCGACACTAGTTCTTCCAGCTTTCAAGATTCACCGTGTCGATCCAGTGCTTGCCGGCGTGCTTGAGGGCCTCGATGTCAGCATCCACCATGATTCGGGCCAGCTCGGGCGTGTGCACCGATGCTTTCCAGCCAAGTTTTTCCTGTGCCTTCGACGCATCACCGACAAGTGCATCCACTTCTGTAGGCCGAAGGTATCGATCATCGAACCGGACGTGATCTTCCCAGTTCAGTCCTGCATGATCGAACGAAATCTGCAGGAAATCACGTACGGTGTAATTTCCGCCAGTTGCGAGAACGAAGTCGTCAGGCTCGTCAGCCTGAAGCATTCGCCACATCCCCTCGACGTATTCAGCCGCATAGCCCCAGTCCCGTACGGCGTCCAAGTTACCCATGTACAGAAGATCCTGCTTACCCGCTCTGATTGCAGCAACTGCCCTGGTAATTTTCCTGGTCACAAAAGTTTCACCTCGTCGGGGAGACTCGTGATTGAACAGGATTCCGTTTACGGCGAACATTCCGTAGGCTTCGCGGTAGTTCTTGGTGATCCAGTAGCTATATACCTTCGCGGCCCCATAGGGGGAACGTGGATAAAAGGGCGTCTCCTCATTCTGTGGTGGAGGTGTCGCGCCGAACATTTCGCTTGAAGATGCCTGATAAAAGCGAGTCTTGATACCAGCCATTCGAACCGCTTCCAGGAGCCGAATGGAACCCACACCAGTCGTGTCAGCGGTATGCTCGGGTTCATCGAATGAAACACGCACGTGAGATTGAGCCGCGAGATTATAAACCTCATCAGGCTTTATCTCCGCCAATAACGTTACTAGTCGGGCGCCGTCACTCAAGTCGCCGTAATGAAGGAAGAGTTTTGCTTTCGCGTCATGTGGGTCAACGTAAAGATGGTCCACTCGCGCAGTGTTAAAGGTTGAAGCACGCCGGATGAGCCCATGCACCTCATATCCCTTGGAGAGCAACAATTCTGCAAGATAGGAGCCGTCTTGTCCTGTTATGCCTGTGATTAGTGCGCGCTTCGTCATGCTTACCCCCAGTACCTATTTGAGCAAAAAAGAGCCGCTTGGCCTAGTGGCCGCGCGACGATGCAAGAGTTGTCAAGAACTCATCATACTTGTCGACGGCGGTGGCTTTTGACAACGTCTCGCGCCGGAAGCGCAGCGCATTCTTGGAGAGCTGGGCTGCAACGAGTGGTTGGGTCGCCAAAGCTTCGGCGGCGTCAAGGAGAGCAGCAGGGGACGCGGCGTCAACCCGGATACCGCCTCCTGAACTTTCCAACTCGAAGGCTGAGACGCTGTCCTCGTCGGTGGCGGCAATCACTGGAACACCGGCGTTGAAGTATGAAGTGAGCTTGCTGGGTACGGCCATGTCTTTTACACCCGGCAATTCATTGACCAGCAGGACATCTGCGACGGCCAACGCGCGTTGGAACTCCACGTCCGGGAGCGGGTCAAGGAAGTGTATTTTGGAAACACCTGCTGCCAAAGACTCAAGCCGCCTACGCTGGTTCCCGTTGCCCATGAGAACAAACCGAACAGCGCTGTGTCGTTCGTCCGCAAGTCGGGCGGCCTCGACAACATTTTCGAGCCCCTGCTTCTTCCCCATGTTTCCGGCGTGCAGGACTATAACGTCATTAGGACTCCAACCAAGTTTCGCGCGCATATCATGATCCTCACACGCAGGAGCGGGCGGCAAGTGAGTCCAATTTCGAATCACGTGCACACGCTGAGGTGAAACGCCTAGTGAGTCCACGATGTATCGCTTAAATCGGTCGTGAATCACAGCCACTCCATCCGCTGAGCGCAGTATTTTCGACTCACCAATAGCAGCTAGTCGTTCCAGTCTTCCCTTGCCAAGTCCAGTTTCGGCAACCCCTCGGCTGTAGAGATCCTGTATCCAGATGCCCATAGCAGGTGGATTCCGAAGCAGGCGCGCCCGGAAGAGGGCCAAGCCACAGGCAAGTAGAGCAGGACTCACAACTAGGACGACGTCGGGTCGATGCCAACGTGCCAGCACCAAACGAACTCCGAAGCTCAGCTCCATGTACAGCCGCGACAGAGTACCTGGTTGGCGCGGGACATAGTGGCGTAGTCGCGTAACACGAACTCCGTTTATTACTTCTCTCCTGCTCCAGCCGGCATATCCTTCCCTGATTACCCACTCAGGGTAGTGGGGGTAGCCCGTGACCACGTGTACCGAATGGCCCGCAGATACGAGACCCTCCGCCAAGCTCGACGTGTAGGGGGCAATGCCTGTTTGCTCCGGGGAGTAGTTCAATCCAAGGATAGTTACGCGCAGATTCGATCGAGTCACACCTGCAAGAATAGTGCCGGCTCACCACAACATGGTCGGCCCTGAGCACTCGAGCCTTTCCAGGAGGCAACGTGGAAGATCAAACACCGGTAATAGACCTATCAAAAGCTCCCGGGGAGCGGGCCGCCTGGGGGCGCCCTAAGGCACTTGTTTACCTCTGGGCGCTTACCGAACTGGTATTCGTGAGCAGCGCATGGCAAGTCAGTTCCCGCCTGAGAATTGGATGCCTGAGGATTTTTGGTGCGAGAATCGGGAAGGATGTCATTTTTCGTCCACGCACGAGGGTAAAGTTCCCATGGAATCTTGAAGTGGGTGACCGAACATGGATCGGTGAGGGAGTCTGGATCCATAATCAAGATCAGGTAACGGTGGGACACGATGTAGTTCTATCGCAGGAGGCTTTTATCACTACCGGTAGCCATGCACATAGACGGGACATGGCCTTGATCACGAAGCCAGTAGTTGTGGAGCCGGGAGCGTGGGTAACGACTCGTTCAATAGTGCTGGGAGGGACAAGAATCGGACGTGCAGCGATTCTTAGCCCCAATTCTGTTGCGGGCCCGAACCAGTTTCTATTATCGGGAGGAATCTATGCCGGCAATCCCTCATCGAAGATAGCTGATCGTTTTTAAGCAAACGTTCCTGAAGTTTCTCCTAAAAAATGGTTCAACGCATTGGATGCTTTTATGTCAATTGATGCCACCTTGGTAATCCTGACCAAGAACGAAGAACGCCACGTTCAGCGGGCGATAGCAAGCGCAGCAGGCTTTGGGCAAATACTTGTGATCGACTCGAATAGCACAGATCGTACCAAGGAAATTGCTGCTGGCGCCGGCGCAACTGTGCTTGACTTTGAATGGAATGGCAAATATCCCAAAAAGAAAGAGTGGGCGATTAGCAAGGTACAAACTGACTGGGTGTTCTACTTAGACGCCGATGAATATTTTGACAGTGATCTCCTGGATGAGATCGCTGCGGTTGTTTCTAATCCGGTTGCCTCGGCGCTTGAAGTGCCCGTTCGGTACTACTGGCAGGGGAAAGAACTGAAACATGGACATCGGGTCTGCAAAAGGATTGGAATGCGCCGTTCGGCCGCCTTCTGGCCTCAACCCAATGATCTGAGTGTTAAG
>Ga0308169_10005081_pt1 | contig 12098 bp, 22 predicted proteins | sample PhyBR1_2_FD_202139 | JGI IMG/M metagenome (GOLD analysis project Ga0308169, IMG submission 202139) | Phyllosphere microbial communities from UC Gill Tract Community Farm, Albany, California, United States - DLSLSB.R1 | ecosystem: Host-associated > Plants > Phyllosphere > Unclassified | place... | reverse complement strand
GTCCGGCCGGTCATTGTCCTGATAACATGGCATGCGCTGAACCAGACTGTAAGCCGCTTTGTGTCTGAAATCGTTGAATCTGAATCCATGCCTGACCACAGCTGCCGATATCAGAGCATGAGCATCACCCCGAGCCCAAGCGGTTCTGGAAGGGCTCGGAGCTGGAAGATCTTACGCACTTCGATGATTCTCAGAACGTACCGCCGCAAGTTGGTACGACGGTGCGGTTCAAGAACAACTCTGACGAGCTGCGTGAGTGCACTGGTCGCACTTCTTCAGAATCCGTCAGGTGACGGAATGTGGCCTGACGGTAGGGTACGGCGTCCAGTCGTCGAGACATTGCGGCGGTTTAAAAGAGATCAGGACGCTTCGGGTCGTTGAGACCAAGCTCAAGATCAAGGTGCGGTGGCAGGACGGCTCGGAGACGGAGGAGGACCCGCTTAACCTGGTCCCTTACCAAAACATCGATGAGTGAGCCGAAACATGTCTCTGAAGCGGGCGAGGTCTGATCACAGCTACGAGACGTGGCCCGGCGAACACTTGATATGGCGAGGTGATAACGGCGAGCGCCGGCCTGCCGTCGTCCAGACGTTCAACGCACACCAACGTGTCGCCGACCTCCTCTTCACGGATACTAACGAGACTGGCACGGTGTCTGTATTGGAGCTTGATCCCGGAGGAGCCGGCAAAGCGCATTATGGCGTCGGTGTAGGCCAGACTGTCCTCCTCTGCGACGACAACCACACGCCCTCGCCCGAGGTTCCGACGCTGGGGCGCTTCGAGACGCAGATGGATCAGATGGTATGGCGGGACGAGATGGCGAAGAAGGCGGAAGAGTACGCCATGTCCTCCCCGCCGCTGGAGAGCAAACCGCCGCAGGGCGACCGTAACAAGATTGACTGGTTCGGCGAGGTTGTGAACCTTTCGCTTGACGGGACGGTCGATGTCCGGCTTGCGAATGGCCAGATGCGGAGAGTTGGCATCAAGCAGCTCCAGGTGTTGGGGGATGCCAGCTACATGGAGGAAATGATGGGTGGACCCGCACATGCCGATGAGTGGTTCGAGGATGGGATGGACATGGATGGCGAAGATGGCACGAGCCAGGCCAGCTGGGAGACGATGTCCGATGCAAGTGGGAGTGGGAGCAATTTGGGCGACGAGGCGTTTGGGGATGAGGAAGAGATGGACGGAAGTGAGGAGGAGAAGGGCGGTGAGGACGCTGAGATGGGCGGGGAAATCGATGAGGAAGAGCAGGACCGGAGAGATGTGGAAGAGGTCGATCCGCTACTCAACCCCGTATCACCTGTGGCGGTGCGCAAGTCACTGGAAGATATGACGGCCGCGACGACGACCACGACGCCAAATTATATCGCCCCGTCCGCAGACGCGGGACCGTCAAAGGTCAACGGGTCGGGAAGCGGTCGTAACGGAACGATACACAAGCAAGCACTCGACGCCGACGACGAGCACTGGCAGCGCTTCGCGATGCTGGAGGAAGCGCCGGCGGACCACCATTTCATCGGCGAGCTTAGCAACCAAGCGGGTGCGAAGACGTATCATACGCGGCTGGCGAAAGAGCACCGGGCGTTGGCGTCGTCCCTGCCTGGTGAGCTGGCGTCAAAGCATAGCTGATGAAATCACGCTGATGGCAGAAAACATCTTGGTCCGGACATATGAGAATCGAACAGATCTATTACGGGTGTTGATCCTGGGTCCCGAGGGCACGCCGTGAGTGACCTCTCCTCAAGCCGGTATCTGCTGCAGCTGACGAGCAGATATGCCGATGCTCCTTTCGTCTTTGACGTGTATCTCAACCCGACAAAGTTCCCCCACGAGCCGCCAGTAGTGCACTTCCACTCGCATACGTTTGGCAAAGGCAGATGTAATCGTAAGTCGAATGTTAAGTCCCATGCGGTCTGAACTCTGACGCCAAGCCAACCTGTACGAGGAGGGCAAAGTGTGTCTATCAGTGCTCGGCACCTGGTCGGGCGACAAGTCGGAGTCGTGGAAGTGAGTCTGCTTTGGAGGCATCCCGCCGTCGTCATGTCCAGAGTTGACGCCAGCCCCGCCAAGTCGTCCTTGCTCCAAGTTTTCGTGTCCATATCAGGCCTCGTCCTCGTTCGATCGCCGTACCACTGCGAGCCAGCATTCGCCAAGTTGGAGGGGACGAAAGAGGGCAAAGTCAACTCGTGAGCTGCCGCGGGGACTGCGATCGCATCCAGCTGACGTATAGCCGGCTGTACTCTGAGAAGGCTTACGTCCTCTCGCGGTCGTTTGTCCGTACGGCTCTCGAACGTCCGCCAGCGGGACTGGAAGACGAGTTGCGGTACTTCTACCTTACGAAAGGACGGCTCGGGGCGGTCATTGAACACGCGCGGCGGTTAATCCAGAAGGGCGAGGAGGAAGGCGGGAAGATGGACAGTGAGGAGGAGAATGAGGAGATGTGGGATGGTGATGCTATGGGCAGTCTGACCATGGGCGCGATCTTGACGCTCAAGGTGAGCTACGGCGATCACGAGAGTTGCTGTGCGAAGCTTATGACAGCGGACGATAACGGCATTGGAGAAGATTCTGGCGGAGCGGACAGCGGCATGAAGTATCTTGAGTTTGCTCCTCGTTGACGGGGCCACGGTATATCCCGCATGATGACCCGAATACCTGTCTAGCAATTGTCGATGCTTGCTTTGCAGTCTAGTGCTCTATGCATGATCTTGGTGATCATACTCGAAATCATGCTCCGCTGTGCATCCCCGCCCAAAGCAGTGCCAACATCTGCAACAGTTTTCACACGATCATGCCGCTGCCAACGCATGCCGCCATACCCACTCGCCCACCCGCTCGACCATGTCCGCCGTGACGACATGCCCGACCCCGTCCTTGATCCACACCTCCATCTCGCCCCCACTGCCTTCCACCTCCCGCTTGATCGCTTCGATGTCGTCCTCGCCCTGTGAGAACGGTACGAGGGTATCCTCCCCGCCATGAATCGTCAGGATCTTCTTCCCCGCGAATGCGCCTTCGGGCCTGGGCGTTTCGAGGACGGGCTTGAGCGAAGGGGGGTAAAGGGGCGGTTCCCACTTGAGACCCATGTTCAGAGCCCGCGCGCGCAGGTACTTGGGGAAGGAGGGCCAGGGGAGGCCGATGATGGGGATGGCAGTCGATATGCGGGGCTCTGCCGTCAGCGGAGTGACCCGGATTGGCCGTTCGGCACGTCGCAGACCCAGGACGAGAAAACAAAAAGGATTGGGTGGGTTTTCTCGATGGCGTAGGTGATATACGCCCACGGACGTACCCAACTGTAAGAGCCGCCATGTCAGATTACCTCCGAGCGAGATGCCCGTCGCGATCCATTCGTCTATCACCCGCTCGCCGTGAGGGAAGAGGTACGAGCCGAGGAAGTCCATGATGAGCGAGACGTCGTGGCATCCTCCCACTGTCGTCAGTTCTTTTCCACCAAACGGGGCGTGACCTAGGGGTAGGAGGTGAAACACGTACCAACGCAGGCGCTCATGTCGAAGAGATGGTTTGGGTTTTGATCATAAGCGAGATTGGCAGTCTTGTTGACGACGCGCTTGCCGTGATTGCGCTGGTCCTGCCTGTGAGTGACACGGTCGCTGACTAGCAAAGGACGGCCGGGATGGCCACGGACGCACAACAGTGACCACTACGACGTCCCGCTTCTTTGGCTTGCCGGCTGAATGGGCCGCTATGTGCCCGAGCACGCCGTGCGCCAAGTGCGCCATCTGCTTAGCGTTGTTGCATCGCCCATGTGTCGCAATCTGGCGTCAGCGTCATGCGGCTGAAGTCAAGGTATGCGAAATGGAACGCACCACCGCTGCAATGGGCAAACTCGAGCCCTTGATCTCCTGCAGCCCGTAGACGTGCACCTCCAGTCCGACGATGTTGACGATGGAGCAAGACGTCGCTGGATGGCCCAGCGTTAGGGTCGGGTAGTCTGTGTGCTCTGGTATAGCTACGTTCGACATTGCACTGAAAGGATCCTGATATACCGGTCGAGGGAAAGTCGAGGTAGGTGTATGCATGACGCGAGACATGGTCATAGGTCGACCTGAAACAGAGCCGAACGGGTTCGGCGATGTCCGATTCGATTCGGCTTCTACGCCTCGAACCGAGCTGGCCCTGAGACGACTTCGACTGCTGACGCTGGGCCGTTGTCGTTCGCAACGGATATACAAAAAGCCATTGGTTGGCATCTCGACAAGGCGACAACGACGGCCATCGGCGGAGAGAGGTCTCACCCGAAGAGACTGTATTTTCCCAAGTCTTCAGCCCAGCGCATTGCAGGCGAAAAAAGCCCAGGCAGTGAAAGGTGCGCATAGACCCTTCCAGAGCATTTCGGTCACGGAACCAGTGGCTGAACAGCAGGTCCTCACTCCCCTTTCTGATCTCTTCGTCCTATAAATTCTTTCCCCGCAGATTACCATGGCGTCCTCGGAAGGCGGGCAGTTCTCCAAGGCTCTCATCAAGAATGTTGACAGTGAGTCTTACCCATGACTCAACCCTCCTTCACACACTTGGAGCCATCCATTGAGAAGCGTACTAAGCGCAGTGTCGGACGAGATGCAGGCGCAAGTAGTCGAGATGGCCGCGAAAGCGCTCGAACAATATGGCGTAGAGAAGGATGTGGCTATGTGGTTGAAGAAGGAGGCGGACCGGGTCTGGGGGACGACTTGGCACTGCGTGGTGGGCAAAAAGTGAGTCAGAACACATCCAACTTCTGCTTGACTATCTCCGTCGATACATGATGTCGTTGAATCTCATCCGGACGCTGACCCCCAGCTTTGGAAGTTTCGTCACGCACGGTTAGCTGCGGTGCTCTCGGGCCGAGAACCAGCTGACAATGTAGAGACCAAGAACTTCATCTACTTCTACCTCGGCCCGACTGCGATCCTGCTTTGGAAGACATCATAGGCCCCGACAGCCCTTCGGAAGGGAGGCGCCTCGTCGAATGGTCACTCTTGCGCGGAAGTTAACGGAAGGGAATGGACTGAAGGGAACGCGAGACGGGTGGGCATAAGGATTGCGCGAGTTGCGACACTGTGCGTAGTTTAACACGACAGCAGCGGCAAATGAAGAAGGGAATAATGAGCACGTGTCGGGCAACGAAGAGCAGACGAGAATGCATGATCATGACCTGCCAAACGAGTTGCCCAGGGGGTGGCCGGCATTCAACAAGTGATGTGGAACCGGACCGCTGAGGTGCCCCTTCCGTTAGCCCCTTCCGCTATGCATGGACTCTACGCAACACCGGCTCTGTGGCTGCCTTGAGAATCGTTTGCTTGCATGCATGCATGGCTCACCTCCTTGTTGATACTGCGCCCCCTACTCGTTGTCAACAACACGATTCCCCGCTTCTGACGCGACTTTGTTCAAGTACCCCGGTAAAGACCCCGGGCGTGGGTGTGACAAATAAACCTGGTCGTCTGTCCCCTTGCTCCTTCCCTTACTTATCCTACTCAGCTCGCCTGCTTCTCCGCTGCACGGGCACGTTACATCGACAGTGCGTCGTGATACTGATGTGTCGTGGTGAAGGGGCCGTGCTGACGCGTATGCAGGTCTTGTTTGGTCGCAGTCGAGCGGATTGGCGGAACACGTTCGCGCAGTCGCGTCATCGGCCCTCCTCGCCCTACCCGGACTTCTGGACGATTCCCCGTGGCGTCGTTCGTTGGTGTTACCTGCTGCCCACGCACACACCCTCCTGGCTATCTCTGTTGCGGCGTGCGTCGAATAGCAAACGCGCAAAACGCGCGTGTTCGTCCCTCGTTTCAGGTACGTCCACGCGTTTTCACACTGGTCCGACACACCCTATCCCCGCCTCCTGCCACAGCGTCCGCACCTCAAGGCCGACGCGGCGTACTGTACGCTGACTGCGTAGACCTCAACCTCGTTTGACACCACCTCACGCGCCCCTAGCTGCCGTGGAACGGCCGCTATAGCGATATGGCCGCGAACATGAACCAGTTCATGACGGACGAGTATGTGCTCGCATACCACGGTCCGCTGCTCTACGAGGCCCGAGTGAGTGGTCTCAAATCCATCCTCGATACTCTAGGCTGCTTCTGTGGGTGATTTGGAGGGTGTGCGAGGTGGATGTGGGATGTTAGGGCGGGTCATGCTGGACGGCCGCCACCGGCTCAGGGCGGAGGTGTGGTTCTGGCCAGAACGAGGAGATCAAGATGGAGTGCGATGGACTACACGTGAGAACGAGCTGATACTCTATCAGATCCTTTTGGCGGAGAACTGGACCGAGAGCAACACCTTGTTGGGCACCGTCGGACCGCATTACTTTATCCACTACAAGGGGTGGAAGCAGACGTGAGTTGACCTGTGTTCCTGGCCCCTGCCTCCCCATCCGCGGTGTTGCGTGTGTATTCGCATACTTCGCCGTACATTCGATGACTCTGTCCACACGATCGGGTCTTGAAGTTGTGCTCGTCGCTGACGCCCAGATGGGACGAATGGGTGCCAGAAGCTCGTTTGCTCAAGCTGAACGAGGCTGGATTCGCCAAGCGACGTCAATTACTGGAACAGCAGACGAAGAAGACGCGTCCAATCGCCGCGACCACGGCTGCCGTAGGCAGTCCAGCAGGCAGCTCGGTGAAAGATGTCAAGGGGAAGGGGAAGAAGGGGGAGACGAGCAAGAAGCGGGCGAGGGACTCGATGATCGACACGGTGAGTGCAAGGCGGAGGTCTGCACCAAGTGCGGTGCTGATGAGCAGGAAACGGAGTACCTGAAACGTCCAGAAGTGAAGATTGTCATTCCGGACGTATTGAAGCTGCAATTGGTGGACGACTGGGAGAACGTTACAAAGAACAATCAGGTCAGCTGTTGGGATCGACAGACGGAACCAAAGCTGACGATGCGCAGCTGGTGACGCTTCCGCGCAAACCGAACGTCCGGGAACTGCTGGAAGAGTACCGGCAGTACGTGCTCGCCACGAAGAAGTCGCAAGATCGTCCTGCGTGAGTGCACCGGACGAGGTCTTGGACCTTACCCGACGGGTGGATCGCGCTCATCGCAGTCGCGCGACCGCCCTGCTCTCGGAAATCATATCCGGCATCACATTATACTTTGACAAAGCGCTCGGCAACAACCTGCTGTATCGCTTCGAGCGGGCGCAGTACGTCGAGCAGAAGCGGGCGAATGCCGACAAGGCCATGTCGGAGATATACGGTGCGGAACACTTGCTGCGTCTCTTCGGTGAGCTCGTCGGATAGTCCCGAGGCGCGAAAGCTCACGCCAGTCAATTTTGGCCCGTTCATTGCGTACACAAATATCGACACAGAGTCGCTGAACATCCTGCGCGAGTACATCAATGACATCATGAAGTGAGCTCTTGCGCCGTCGGTAGATCCAGCTCACGCCAGGTGGATGATCAAGGAGCAGAAGCGGCTGTTTGTCAAGGAGTACGAGACGACGACGACGCAGTACCAGAGCTTGAGTCGGACATAGGAGCGATGATCGGGGCTCTGCGCGTCAGGGCGGCGGCGAACAGGCGGGTTGTTGTGCGAGGCGATGCGACAGGAGGGCAAACTGGGTCGTTCTGGGCGTTATGCGGCAGACGGGCGGCGGAACACCATAAGATGGTCCGAAGTGCGGGCGGAGGCAACGTCATGCTGGGTCGGTGCGGCGTCAAATCGACACGTGCACGGCCAAAGAGAGCACTTGACTTGAGAAGGCGCGAAGGCGAGGTGAAGCCCGGCGGAAGGTCCCGCAAGGAGGCGGCGTCGTTTCTGGGAGCTACGCGAGTGGGTCAGAGGTTCCTGGAGTCATATGCATGTACTTCCATACCCATCGCCCGCTCGTATAAGTGACATGTCCGTGAAACGACAGCACACCTGACTTCGCTCGACTGTCAAGGCGCTGAACCGTTGTTCTCGGGTCGAGCAAGACCTACGTCGGTTCCTGGTCTCCCGCATGTTCCAATGGCCATGGCATAACCGTATTCGATACAAAATCACAAACCAATGCTTCCTACTTTGACTAGTATATACACGATATAAACAAGAGGCAGATCGAAAGCGATCCAACAAGGAAAGGAAGGAAAGCGATGTGTGACAAGGGGTGATCCCCAGGTAAAGGGTTTCGCTCCCAATGAGCGAGTCATGTTGTGCCGAGTCGAGTCAAAGAGTCCGTATCCTATCCACATCTGTCCTCCGCATCATACGCTATCCGAATCCCCTCACAAGACCGACCGCCCGCCCGTCCGCCCTCGTGCCCAACACCGTTCACCGAGATCCTCCACGTCCCGCCAGCTCGCATCGCCTACAAAGGCCCGCCTGCTCCATTCCCGGTCACTCCCAAACCCATCCCCATCCCCGCACCCATGCCTCCCGCGACCCCCATCCCCGACCCATGGTTCCACCCAAAATACTGCCCCTGCCCGCCCGGGCCGCTTCCTACGGGCGTCATGCCGGTACTACCCGGCATACCAATCAACCCACCAAGCATCTGAAACTCCACCCCATCAGCCTCGCCGTCCGCCCCTCCCTCGGGACCATGCCACGCCTCACCCACGTCCCCTATGATCCTCTTGGTCTGATCAGTCGGCACCAGCGTCTGACTCGCCAATCGCTTGTTGCCAGGTCGGGCGAGAGCGCTGCTGAACTTCGCGGCGTTGGCGCGGAACGTCGTCTTGCTCAATGGGGTAGGGAGGTTGTCCATCCCGAAAGAAGGCAGCCGCTCAGGTGCGAGCGTCTGCTGCAGAGCCGACGAGTGCTGCAGGACCGACGCCCGGGGCCGATTGGCGTTGAAGTTCATGTTCGGCACCCCAGTCGCGGCAGACTGACTTGCCGTAGCCGTTGCATTGGACCAGGTGTGGGAAGACCCTGAAGGCGGCAAGAGAGGGTTGGGAATGGTGGGCGGCGACGTCGCTTTGATCTTGGCTTGCGCGTTCGGATCAAACTCGAAAGACGCCTGGCGGTTCTTGATACTGTCTTTCCAGCGACGCATGACCACCGCATTGCCATCGCCATCGGTCTCCACCTGGACAGCGTTATTGTCTGCCGGAGGCTGGTTGTGCGTGTACGAAGGTTGCGGGACAGTCGGGCGGGGTGTCACACCGTTGTGATACGTCTGGAAGAAGGGCTGGGCGTTGGCCAGAGGCGACGTCAGGTCTGGCATCGAGTTGCTTTTGCTCAGACCTCGTGGCCCCATCGAGGGGCGCGTGGCCGTTTGAGCATTCCCGTAGCCCACGTTCGCAGACATCGTCGCTGACATCGGGTCGATCTGCTCGCCGTTCGCTGTGGAGCCCATTCCGCCAGACATCGGTTCTGACATGAATAGCTTCCAAAGGTCCTTGACATCGCCCAGGCTGGGCACTTTGCCGCTGTTCGAAGAGGAGCTGCCGTTGCCAGATGACACCTCGTGGATGGTCGGCTGGATGACAGGGCAGCTGGGGCGGCGGGCTTGCGCGACCTGACTGGCGGTGTACGGGTCAATCGTCCCGCCCGCACCGCCATCCTGCAGGGACATCTGGTCGAATGCGTTCGCCCAGATACCCGTCGTGACGCTGGATCGCCTTCGCTGGTTAAGCGCGGCCTGCGAAGCCTCGTCGAGCGTGCCGTCGTAAAAAGTCGATGCGGCAGAAGAAGGAGGGCGGGATGAGCCTTCGACTTCGTCTTCCCCAGTGAGCGTGTTTCGGAACTGCGTCCTCGGGTCAATCGTGGCTGTGGCGGGCGGCACCCAGGCAAACATGTTCATGTCCGTCTGGTATGTCGGCCCCGTCGTGGCCGTAACCATAGTCGGGCTGATCCCCGTGGCATACATATCTGGCGCGACCATTGGCTCGACGCTGTTTCCCTTGATATGGTCCCCGCTCCAACCGGTGGTAATGAACGACGATATGCTCGCTCTTCGCTCGGCGGGCTCCTCCGAGCCAGGACTGGTGGAATGGCTTGTGAGCGATGGCGTAGCCGCAAGGTGTGCGTTGGCTGAGCCAATCGATGACGAGCCGGAGTGGGCGCGCGGTAATGGGACCGGAAGTTGGCTGTATTGAGATGAAGTGCTCGAGGGGTAGGCCTGAGGACTTTGCGACAAGGAGGCGTTCTGCTGAGTCAGACCCAGAGACTGGTCCATCGGAGGGCCGCTCGTGGGTTGCCACTGGCTCTGTGACCAGTTCTGCGTGTGCATATACGAATTCTGGTCCGGAGTACCGCTCGGCAAAGCAGTTTGCGACGGCGGTTGTGCATGCGGATGCGAATGTGGGGCGTGGTGATTCGGGACGTTCGGGGGCGGCATCGTTGAGTTGAGGGGACTTGAGTTCGAGTGCGGGCTGGAAGAGTGGGATTGAGGCGAGTATGACGAGGTCGAGTAAGTTGAGTTTAGGCTGGCATTGGTGCCCGACATGGGCAGAGACATGCGTTGGGTTGGAATACTTGCGATCGTTCTTGATTTTTGAGGCTTGTTGTACGAGCATCTTAGGTTGCGATGCGCGCATCGATCTTGAGTTAGTTTGCGGCATCGTCGAAAGCGAGTTCACCTACGACAAGGCTCGGCAAAATCGCAGCGGACTTTGCTGTGGTTGCACTGGTCGCAAGCGCGCTTCTTGAAGCCGAATTCGTATCCGAGCGAGTTGAGGCTGCCGGCACTCGAATTCCTTCCCATTGGCGAGCCCGCCATGTAGCCTTGTTCGGAGCCGGAGAGGCGCATTGGGACAGCCGTGAAAGGCGGCTGGAACGGGACGAGGCCGTTGGGTGCAATTGTCTGATTCATCCCGCTGGCCATGACGGGCGAGTAACCAGGGTGGTAGGGGTTGGCGTAGTTGGGCGAGACAACGTGGTTCATGTCCATCGGCGGGGAGCTCGTCCAGTTCTGGGTCGGCTGCGGGGTTCCAGCGAGAAGGGGGTGATGAGGGTACATGCTCTGCGCTTGCAGAGGCGGGGGCTGCGGCGCGGGCGTGGCTGTCGCGATGGTCGGAAAGTGCTGGGGGGACGACGAAGAAGGTTCGGAGAAAGAATGCTCCATCGTCGTGGTGGTATTGAACGAGGCTCGGCGGGGCTTGTGAGCCGAGCCGCTGAAACCCCCACCGTTCAGCTCATGTGGAGTCGACGGCGCGGGGTGCGCGGAAGAAGGCATCGACTTTCGACGGCCTTTCTTCCCCACCGGCGGTTTGCCGTTCTCGTCAGGGGGCTTGTGCGCCTTGTTCACATGTCGCGAGAGCAAGTCGCTGCCATGAGAACTTTGTCCACCATTTGGGATCGCAACTCACCTTCGCGCAAAACGGAGCGGGCATTCCTTGCACTCATACGGGCGGTCACCGGTGTGAGCCCTCAGATGCCTTCCGACATGCTGAGGACGGGTGAAGGTAGCCGAGCACAACTGCGGGTCAGTCTCGTCAGAGTGGATTGAGAGCGGCAAGAGGACGAAGGGGAGCAGCACTCACCGGACACTTGTGATCCCCTCCCATCGTACGGATGCTGATCCTCTGTAATCTGCTCCAAACCGAGAGAGATGTTTGTGGTTGTCGACGATTGGGTCGAACGGCGAATGCTGATGACCAGATACGATCGATTTCTGACTAGCCTCTGCCTGTCGTCTCTTATGCGATAGCAATCGAAGATAAGAAAGGATGGTCGCTCTCGGTAGAAGCCCTTCTTCGTGTCCGCGTTATGCCGTCGATGTGAATGGTCGCACGAGGAGCAGCCTGCTAATCGATGACGACGAGGGTCCAGACCGAGTAGAAGGCAAGAAGAAGGTGATATCGAAGATGAGCACGTCAAAGGTGGGGTGGAGGAATGAGTTTGGGACAAGCGAGGACCTTGATTGCGTCGATCCAGCAAAGGCAGGTGAGAGTCGTGTATGCTCCCTACCGGCCGTATGCGTCGGTCTATTGCCAGACTCGTCGTGCTCGCGCTGAAGCGAGTCCGGGGTCGCTGGCAGTTGGTATAGGTGATAGACGTGATCTGCGCGTGCTGTAATCGGAAGCAATAATAAACTCAATCGTCGCGCGCTAGGCAATAGACGAGTCGCGAGAGCTGACGGTGTCGAACGTCGTGGTGGACGAGACGCGTGAACGACAGACAAGGTCGGATCTGCTCGTTCGTTGGATGCTCAAGGGAGCAGTGTAGGGTCGTCG
>Ga0308169_10005080_pt1 | contig 12100 bp, 12 predicted proteins | sample PhyBR1_2_FD_202139 | JGI IMG/M metagenome (GOLD analysis project Ga0308169, IMG submission 202139) | Phyllosphere microbial communities from UC Gill Tract Community Farm, Albany, California, United States - DLSLSB.R1 | ecosystem: Host-associated > Plants > Phyllosphere > Unclassified | place... | reverse complement strand
TGGCGAGGGTACCCTCCTCCATGGTCGGGGACAGCGCAGGCATCTTGATCTCGATCGACATGGATTTCCCCAGGGCGTGACGTAACGGCATGCCTACTCGCGCCCTCGTCCGCTCGGGTCAACCCCGGCGGACTTGCGTATCGACCCGCCGCGGCCCAATTACCGGCTATAACGGGGGCGAAAATGCGCATTTATCTGGTGGTGATCGACGATAGTCCCGAAGCCGGCATCGCGCTGCGGTTCGCGGCTCGGCGTGCGGTGAAGACCGGCGGCGGCGTCGAGATCCTGACCGTGATCTTGCCGCAGGAGTTCATCGCGTTCGGCGGCGTCCAGGCGACAATCGAGGAGGAAGCGCGGCTGCATGCCGAGGGGCTGGTCGCCGGGGCGGCGGGGACGTTGCTGGAGGAGTCCGGGCTGCGGCCATCGATCACCGTACGCGAGGGCGAGGGGCCGAAGATCATCCGCGAGATGATCGCGGCCAATCCCGACATCGCGGCGCTGGTGCTGGGGGCCGCGGCAATCGGTGCGCCGGGCGAATTGATCGCGCATTTCACCGGGGCCGATGCGGGCGCGCTCCCGGTGCCGGTGATGATCATTCCGGGATCGCTGACGCGCGAGGCGATCGACCGGTTAAGCTAGGCGTCCTCGGTCTGCGGGGTGTCAGGCGACCGTGTCGGATGTCCGCTCCTGCAGCAGGTGTTCGACGCGGAGGATGCCGGTGGGTGAAAGCTGCACTGCGTCCAGGACGGGATCCACCGGCTCGATCAGGTCCTTGGCGCGGAGTACCCGAAGCCAGCGGTCGATGACGATCCGTGACAGCCCGAGATGGTCGCACGTTCCCGCTGCTGTTGCGATCCAGCCCTCGGCTTCGGACAGATAGACGAGCAGAAGAATACACCAGGCATGATCGGCGAACATGTCGGCACCCAGTACCGCGTCGCGCGCGCGCATGATCCCGAGCAGATCCTTCGCTCGCAGCCATAGTTTTTGCGGCGCAGGGTCGCGGCTGGCGACGATGTCCGCAACATCTACCGATGAAAAGGTACCGACCAGATAGCCAGCATCGCCCGTGCCGAGCCGTGAGACCTGAACATCCATCGTGATGATCCCGCCTTCGCCGCCGATATAGCGTTTGCGGATCTGCGAGGCGCCGCCGTTCGGACGCAGTGCAGCGATCTGGGACAGGCTCTTCGCAATGTCGGCGGTGTGTGTGATCGACAGATACGACATGCCGACAAGATGCTTTTGTTTGCGCTGCATCATCGTCGCGACGGGTTCGTCGATCGCCTGGATAATTCCGCCAGCATTGGAGATCGAATGCCCAATGATCATCTTAAAGTCCCGATGTTGATGATAGAGCATAGAGTATGAACGCAAATTTTTCTCAAACATTGATTATGGGAATCATCGATTCATGCGGATTGAGATCGATTGCGGATCAAAGCGATCGGTATTTAGCGGTGTGCGGCAAGGTGCGCTCGAGGCGGGAACTGTGCGCAAATAAGGGTCTTGAGCGACACTCCAGATCGCGGCACGATAGGCGATGATCGTTTTCGCCTTGCCGCTACTGGCCGCCGCTGCTGCAGGCGCGCCTGCAATCCCCACTGCCGCCGCGTCCAGGCCGACCCTGGCCGCCCCGTCCGCGGAGCGACTGAAGACCGACGTGACGACCATGGTCGGGTTCGGCACACGTCATACCGCGTCGACGACCACCGACCCCAAGCGCGGGATCGGCGCGGCGCGCGACTGGGCGGCGGGGCGCTTCACCGCGATCGGTGCACGCTGCGGAGGATGCATCACGGTCGATCGGATCGCGCGCCCGTTTACCGGGCCGCGTGCACCGACCGGCGTCGTGATCGAGGATGTGCTCGGCATCCAGAAGGGCCGCGATCCGAACCGCGTCGTGATCGTCGGCGCGCATATCGACAGCCGCGTCACCGACGTCATGAACGCGACCTCCGACGCGCCGGGCGCCAATGACAACGCGTCCGGTGTCGCACTCGTCCTCGAAGCCGCGCGATTGTTGTCGCAGCGGACATTCGACGCGACGATCGTCTATGCTGTGTTCTCGGGCGAGGAACAGGGGTTGTGGGGCGCCGAACTGCTTGCCGACACCGCCAAGGCGCGTGGCTGGCAAGTGTCGGCGATGCTCAACAACGATATCGTGGGCAACACGATCGGGCAGGGTGGCGTCCGCGTCGCCGACAAGGTCCGGGTGTTTTCGGAAGGCATCCGCGCGTCGGAGGATCTGGTCGCACAGCAGGGCCGCCGGGCCGAGGGCGGCGAGGACGATGGCCCAAGCCGCGCGCTCGCCAAGGCGATCGACGGGATCGCAGGAAGAATTCCGGGCGGACTCGACGTGATGATCGATCGGCGGCCGGACCGGTTCGGCCGCGGCGGCGATCACGAGCCGTTCCTTAAGCTTGGCTATCCTGCCGTGCGCTTTTCGGTCGCGGCCGAAAACTGGGATCGTCAGCATCAGGACCTTCGCACCGAAAAGGGCGTCGACTATGGCGACACGATCGCGGGAATGGACTTTCCGTATCTCGCCAAGGTGACGGCGATCAACGTCGCCACCCTGGCGCGGATCGCAGCGGCACCCGCCGCGCCCGAGGATGTCTCGATCGCCGGGGCGTTGTCGCGCGACACCACCGTCAAATGGTCGCCGGTGGCGGGCGCGGCGGGGTACCGCGTTCGCTGGCGTCGGAACGATGCGCAGGACTGGACCGATACGCGCGACGTGACGGGGGCGGGGACGGTGCTGGTGCAAGTGCCGGTCGACGATAATTTCGTCGGCGTGTCGGCGGTGTCCGCGGACGGGGCGGAGAGCGTGGTGAGCTTCGCGGGGCGCGAACGGCGGCGGCCATAACGGGAACACCCGTTATTTAGCGCCAGATGTTGTCAGGCGGCGGCCGAAGCCTTCCAGTCCCGATTAGCGAGCGCACGTGCGTCTTCAGCGGACATCGGGCGGTCGAAATAGAACCCCTGCGCCCTGGTGCAGCCCAGATCGCGTAGGGTCAGGTATTCCGCCTCGGTTTCGACGCCCTCCGCGGTGGTCGCCATGCCGAGGCTGGTTGCCAATGCGATCCCGGCGTGGACGATCGCGACCGCTTCGCGGACGCCGCTGGCGGCGTCGCGGACGAAGGTGCGATCGATCTTGAGCGACGAAAATCGCGTGCGGCTGAGATAGCCGAGCGAGCAATGGCCAGCGCCGAAGTCATCGAGCGTGAGGTGAACGCCAAGCTCCGCGACGCGGTCGAGGATCTGCGTGGCGCCGAGACCCTCGTGCATGAAGACGCCTTCGGTCACCTCGAGCTCGAGGCGCTCGGGTGCGACGCCGGTGTTCGCCAGTGCGGATGCGATGGTCGTGACGAAGCTCGGGTTGCGAAGCTGGTCCGCCGACACGTTGACCGCGATCCGCATATCTGACGGCCAGCGCGCCGCCTCCTCGCATGCGGTCCGCACGACCCATGCGCCGATCGGCCCGATCAACCGCGTATCCTCGGCGAGCGGAATGAATTTGGTCGGCGATACGCTGCCGAATTCGGTGCTCGTCCACCGCAACAGCGCCTCGAACCCGCACGGCAGTGCGCTGTCCGCGGCGACGATCGGCTGATAGACCAGCGACATCTCGCCATTCTCGATCGCGCTGCGCAACGCCGTTTCCAGAACGCGGCGCTCCTCGGCCTGGACATGGAGTTCGGGCTCGTACCGACGAAACACGCCGCGGCCCGCATCCTTTGCGCGGTACAAGGCGAGATCGGCGGAGCGGATCAGCATATCGGCGGTACGCCCGTCGCGCGGGCCGATAGCGAGGCCGATGCTGGCGCCGATGTGCAGCGTGTGCGCATCGATCTCATAGGCACGCGAGAGCGACTCGATGATCCGCTCGGCCAGACGCTCGACTGCGGCCGAATCGCTGGCGTCGCGGACGACGACCGCAAACTCGTCGCCGCCGAGCCGGCCACAACTTTCGTCAACACCCATCAGGGCGTTCAACCGCTCCGACACCTGACCGAGCAGGCGGTCGCCGATCGGGTGGCCGAGCGTGTCGTTGACCGCCTTGAAGCGATCCAGGTCGAGCATCATGAACGCATAGCGTCCACCCCGGCGATCGACGTCGGCCATCGCCTTGACCAGCGTTTCGTTGACCATCAGCCGGTTGGGCAACCCGGTCAGCGTATCGAACCGCGCCATCCGGTTGATCTTGTCCGCCGACGCGCGTTGCTCGGTGACATCGGAGGCGACGCCGCGAAACCCATAGAACTCGCCACGATCGTCGAACCGTGGCGAGGCAGCCATGTCCCACCAGCGATCCTCGCCGCCGATCCGGACGGGCAGGCGCAGGTCGCGAAAACTCTCGCGGCGTTTCAGGCGCTCGGCAAGCGTCCGTAGACCGATGTCGAATTCGCCCGTCTCCCATGACGGCCCGGCAAGGACCTGCAGCATCGGCATGCCGTCGATGCTGGCCGGATCCAGCCCACACGCAAATGCGAACCGCGCACTGGGCCTCACAACGCGACGCGCTGCATCGGTTTCCCAGAGCCAATCGGCGCCGACGCCCTCGAATTCGCCAAGCAACAGGCTGACGGTTTCGTCGCGGTCGTCGAGCCCGATCTCGCCGGCCCGGATCAAGACGAGCGCACGGGCGCGGTGAAGACACGCGGCCATCAGCAGCAGCGTGAACAGCGCGACACCGATGGCGGCGGCGAACGTCCCTGCAAAAGCGAGCTGGACGACCATCGCCGTGCCGAGATAACCGAGGAACACCAACGTCGCGAGCGCGAGCGGCGCCATCGCCAAAGCCGCAGCGGTCATCAGCACCGCGAGCGTCAGCCCCAGCCCGGCGGTCGTCCCCGATGGCGCGTCGGTACAGAACAATGCCGGGACGACCGCCCAGACGAGCGCAAGCGCGAAGCCGTCCCATATCGTCGAACGGAGAGTGCGTAGGGTCGCATAGCCTTGGCCATCGACATGCGTCGCAAGCCGGCGAAATCCGACCCACACCGCCGCCGCGATGACGAGCACCGCCCAACTTGCGATCTGCCAACGCGGTACGGCATCTCGAACCAATACGGCGATCGAGAGCGCGGCGATGACGTTGCTGGCAAGCAGGAACAGCGCGACTTGGCGTCCGGCGAACAGCTGGGCTGCGCGTATACGGCCCCAGATCATCGGATTGCTACCCTCGCGCAGTCCCAACATGGTCGGGATCGTCACCACGATACGGTTTGATGAGGGCGGTGCGCGACGTGTCACGAGAGTGCCATAAACGCGTGTTGGTTAGCAGAACGTGTGCACCGCACCAAAACGGACGCAATTATCCCCGATTCCGGGTGAATGTTTCGTTTGCGACCGCAATCGCCCCCGGTTCGTCGCGTCAGGCGGCGATATCGTACGGCTTTATGTCGCCGCTGAGATACAGGTTGCGCGCCTTCGCACGGCTGAGCTTGCCCGACGAGGTGCGTGGCAGCGTCCGTGGCGGAATCAACTCGATGACGCAGTTCATGCCGGTTACAGAGCGCACCCGTTCGCGGATCTCGTTACGCAGTCGGAGGCGTTCGGCGTCATCAAGGCTTCGGCACTGGACCAGCACCGCGGGGGTTTCTTCACCGCCAGGCGTCGTGATCGCGAACGCGGCGATGTCGCCGGCCTTGAAGCCCGGGAGCTGCTCCACGGCCCATTCGATGTCCTGCGGCCAGTGGTTCTTGCCGTTGACGATAATCATGTCCTTGGCCCGGCCGACGATGTAGATATAGCCATCGGACATATAGCCCATGTCGCCGGTATCGAGCCAACCATCCGCCATGCAGGCCTCGGTCGCGGCGTCGTCGCGGAAATAGCCGACCATCACCGACTTGCCACTGCACCACACCTTGCCAATCGCGCGATCGGGGAGCGGCGTGCCGTCCTCTTCGCGGATCTCGATCTTCATGTCGCGGACCGGCTTGCCGCAGTTGACGATCGCCCGGTAGCGCTGAGGACGGTCTCCGCCACGCGAGCCACCCGAAAGCTGCGTTTCCTCGACCAGTTCAACACGGATGCCTTCGCCCGGCGGCATCAGCGACACGGCGAGAGTCGCCTCGGCAAGGCCGTAGCTCGGCAGGAACGCGGTGGCCTTGAAGCCGGCATCGGCGAACGCGTCGACGAACGACTGCATCACGTCGGGACGGATCATGTCGGCGCCGTTGCCCGCAACGCGCCAGCGCGACAGGTCGAAGCGATCGCTCGCCTTCGTCTGGCTCGACATGCGGCGCGCGCAGATATCGTAGCCGAAGGTCGGCGAATAGCTGAGCGTCGTGCCTTCGTTGCGGCTGATGAGATCGAGCCAGGCGAGCGGACGGCGCGCGAAATCCTCGGTCTTGAGGTAGTCGGTCGAGACCTGGTTGGCGATCGGCGACAGGAAGCAGCCGACCAGCCCCATGTCGTGATACCAGGGCAGCCACGAGACGCAGCGATCGGTGTCGCAGACTTCCATGCCGTGGCTGTGCGCAGCGAGATTGTTGAGCAGCGCGGCGTGCGTGATGACGACGCCGTGCGGGAAGCGCGTCGAGCCGCTCGAATATTGCAGGTACGCGATGTCGTCGGGCTTGGCCTCGGGCAGCGTCGCGGCCGGTGCCTCGCGCACGGCGAACTCGGACCAGTCGATCCCGACGGTACCCGACAGGCGTGCGGCCTCGCCGGCCATCTGTGCCAGTTCGGGCGGGAAGATCAGCATCTTCGGATCGCAGCTCGCGAGCTGGACGCGGAGCTGTTCGATGTACGAGTCGCGACCGCCGAACGAGGTCGGCAGCGGCAGCGGCACGGGCCATGCGCCGGCATAGACGACGCCGAAAAACAGCGCGGCGAACTCGGGGCCTGTCTCGGCAACGAGCGCGATGCGGTCGGCAGGCGCGACGCCGGCGGCGATCAGGCGGTCGGCCATCGCGCGGGCATCGGTACGGAGTTGCGCATAGGGGTAAGGCTGCGACAATGTGCCACGCGCGTCGTGGAAGTTAAGTCCGCGGTTACCGCTGGCGGCGTAATCGAGTGCTTCACCCAGGGTGCCGAAATCGGCGAAACGGCGCGGCAGGGCGTCTTGGGTCGGCGTCGCAACGATCGCCGCTACGGTCATGCCGTCCTTGTTGGCCGTGTCGGTCGTCATCGCAGTTCCTGCCTTGCTTCGTCGTGGCGCACACACCACGCCTATCTTCAGTCTAGCCGTTCAACTTCGGGTGCCAGTGTGGCACAATGATGGCGTGACCAACGATAGCCACAGCGAAAGCAACGCGTTTCCTCCGTCGTTGGATGCCGGCGACCAGGAAAACGGCGAGTTTGGCGAAGGTCGGGGTGGTGCTCCGAGTGGAAGCGCGAAGCGGCGTGGCGGCAAGTCTTGGGGCAAGGGCGGCGGCAAGGAGGGGAAGGAGCGTTCGCGCGAGCGTCCTGCGCCCAAACCGCTCGATGCCGCGGCGCTCGAACAGATGGCGCTGCGCTATGTCGAGCGGTTCGCGACGACTCGGGGTCGGCTGACCGACTACCTGATGCGCAAGATTCGCGAACGGGGCTGTGACGGGGGCGCCGAAACGACGCTGGCCGAGCCGGGCGAACTGGCGCAGCGGATGGCCGATCTCGGCTATGTCGACGATCGTGCGTTCGCCGAACAGCGCGCTGCTGCGATGCAGCGGCGGGGGCTGGGTGCGCGAAGGGTCGCAGGCGCGTTCCGCGAGGCCGGCATCGACGAGGGCGACGCGGAGTCGGTCGCGCCCGCCATCGCCGACCGCGCGGTCGAGTCCGCGCTGGCATATGCGCGGCGCAAGCGAATCGGACCTTACGGCAATGGCGAGGGCGACCGTAAGCTGCATGAAAAGCAGCTCGCGGGCATGCTGCGGGCGGGGCACCGGTTCGATCTTGCGCGCAAAATTGTTGCTGCGCCGCCGTCCGATACCCCCGAATCGATGGATTTCGACTGACGGGCGCATCGGATCATTGCGGCTGCGACCAACCGTGCTAGCAAGGCGCTCAGGGGTGTAACGATGCGTAACGACACGCAGCAGGTGCTGACATGCCGGTAGAAATTGAGCCAGTGGAGGCGGGGACGACCACGCTCGCGAACGATGGCGCTGCGGAAACGCGCGCGATCGGCGGCGTGATCAAGTGGTTCGACGTGACGCGCGGCTTCGGCTTCGCTGTCGCGGACGACGACACCATCGGCGATATCCTCGTGCATTTCTCCGTCCTGCAACCGCATGGCCGCCGCAGTCTCCCCGAAGGCGCCCGGGTCGAGACGTTGTCCGTGCAACGCGGCCGCGGGTATCAGGCACGCGAGATCGTCTCGATCGACATGACCAACGCCGTCGAGGAGGTGGTTCGCGTTCCCTCGTCCTCGCCCGATAGAGTCGATCCGATCGCGATGATCGACGCCGCAGGACCGTTCGAGGCAGCCTCGGTAAAGTGGTTCAACCGGTTGAAGGGCTATGGTTTCCTGGTACGGGGTGCCGATGGCAGCGACATCTTCGTCCACATGGAAACGCTGCGTCGCGCCGGGATCGAGACGGTCGAACCCGATCAGCCGCTCCGCGCGCGCGTGGTCGAAGGTCGCAAGGGGCCGCTCGCCGTCGCGGTCGAAGAGGATCTTGGATGACAGTCGTTGCGAAGGCCGTGTTGGCCGGGGTGTTGGCGCTGGGTATCGGTGCCGGCGGCGTTGCGTACATGCATAGCGGCAATGATACCGAAGCCGCGAAGGACGGGACGCTGGCCCTGACCATCAAGAGCGCGAACGGGCCGCATGCGTTCAAGGTCGAGAGCGCGAAGACCGAGGCAGAGCAGGCGCGCGGACTCATGTTTCGTACCGATCTCAAGCCGGATAGCGGGATGCTGTTCTGGCCGTATCCAGCCAAGGGTGGCGAGCCAGTGGCGGCGAACTTCTGGATGAAGAACACGCCCAGCCCGCTCGACATCCTTTATATCCGCGCCGACGGCACGATCGCGCGGATTGCCGAAAATACCGTACCGTTTTCGGAAGCGCCGATCCCGTCGGGGGAGTCGGTGGGGGCCGTGCTGGAACTGATGGGTGGCCGTGCCGCAGAACTGGGGATTGCCGAGGGTGATCTGGTGACGTGGGACAAGGCTAAGTAGGCTGGCGCTGCCTGCCGTACGTGTTCTGACATCTCCCTCGACCCCGAAATATTGCTCCAGCGATCATACCGCCCGGCGAAAGCCAGGGTCCAATTGGGAAGGTCGCTGTAATGGGACAGCGCTTCGTTAGCGACGTCCCCCAATTGGGCCCCGGCCTTCGCCGGGGTGGGATCTGTGTCGAGCCGACGCTTCCAGCCACCTGTTTCCCCGCGAAGGCGGGGACCCAGTCTGGGCTCCCGCCTTCGCGGGAGAACAAGGGGGCGGGGTCAAGTCTCAACTGCGGACCTCCATGATTCTCTCCCTGCCGAGGGAGGATAAGAATGTCGCCCAACGATCATGGTTGAAGCCCGCCCCCACTCGGGTTAAGCGCCAACCATGGGCTTTCTCGCATCGACATTCACGTGGTGGAACGGCGCCACCCTCGGCACCAAATTCGGCCTGCGCAGCATGGCGAAGATGGGTGAGGACGCGCTTGGCAACGTCTATTACCAGGGTGGCAAGGACACCGCCGGCAATCCGCGCCGTTGGGTGATCTATCAAGGCGCGACCGACGCGAGCCGCGTTCCGCCGGCGTGGTTCAGCTGGCTGCATCACCAGGTCGACGACGTGCCCGATCGCGCCTTGCCGCCGATCCGTGCGTGGCAGAAGCCGGCTGTGCCGAACATGACCGGTACTGCGCTCGCCTATCGTCCGGCGGGGGCGCTCGAAAAGGGTGGCCACCGGGCAGCCGCAACGGGTGATTACGAAGCCTGGACGCCCGAAGGGTGATCATGCGCTGGCTCGCCGCGGCCGTGTTGGTCGTGGCGTTGGCGGTGGGCGGCTGGTTCGGATACCGCGCGCTCACGACACCGGCGACGCGGGTGGCAGCGGTCCAGCAGGACCTGCCCGGCCCCGACGAAGCCGGCAATTCGTCGATCGAGACGATCGATACCGGCGCCGCGGCGATCGCCAATGGTGGTACCCCGATGGCGCAGCGCGTCGCGGTGCTCGGTCTGCTTAACAAGCGTAACGGCGAAACGCGCGAAGTGACGCTCAAGCCAGGGCAGGCGACGCGGATGGGCGACGTCGTGTTGCGCCTCCGCGCATGCGAGCAGACCGCGCCGTGGGAGCAGGAGCAGCTGACCGGCGCGTTCGTACAAGTGCTGGTGCGCGGCGTCGATACGCATTGGCGGCGAACGTTCTCGGGTTGGCTCTACAAGGAACGCCCTGCGCTCAACGCGGTGCAGCATCCTATCTACGACGTCTGGACCAAGAGTTGCGCGATGACCTTCCCGGGGACCGGCCCGGATACCGCCCCGGACGCGGACGCCTTGCCGGCCAAGCGATCGAGCGCGCGGAAGTCGCCGGCCGCCGAAGAGGCTCCGGCGGCGGACGAGGGCTTGAGCGCGCCTTCGAGCGCCGCGCCCAGCAACGCGACGTAATCCGCTCGGTCGATCTCGATCGCGCCGAGTGAGGCGAGATGCGAGGTCTGGAACTGGCAGTCGAGCAGCGTGAAGCCTCCGGTCCGCAGCCGCGCGACGAGGTGAGCGAGCGCGACCTTCGACGCATCGGTGGCGCGGCTGACCATGCTTTCACCGAAGAACGCGCGGCCAAGCGACAGGCCGTAGAGCCCGCCGACCAGCTTGCCGCCGTCCCAGCATTCGACCGAATGCGCGAACCCCATTGCATGAAGTGTCTGAAAAACGCGCTCGATGCCGTCGTTGATCCACGTTTCGGGGCGGCCCTCGACGCTTTCCGCGCAGAGCTGCACGACGCGCTCGAACGCGGTGTCGACGGTGACCTGGAAGCGATCGGCTGCGATCGTCTTGCGCAGCGAGCGGGATAGCTGGAACCCGTCGAGCGGGAGGACGGCGCGGCGGCGCGGCTCTACCCAATAGACGCTGGCGGCGTCGCGGCTGTCGGCCATCGGGAACACGCCGACCGAATAGGCGCCCAGCACGAGCTGCGGGTCCAATACGTCGCTCACGCGGCCAGCCGGTGTTCGATCCGACGCCAGAGGTCGGCGAACGCCTGCGCCGCGGCGGACTTCGGCGCGAACACGCCGACCGGTGCGCGTTTGACCGCCATCGATTCGATCCCGCTCGCCATCGGGATGACCGGCCAGTCGGGATGGCGGGCGAGCGCCTCGGCATGCAAAGCACGGCGCTTGTCGACCATGACGTGGACGGGAAGCAGGGGCGTGCGCCCGCCAAGGTGCTGGACGACCGCGTCGTATGCGCGGGTCGACAGCGGCGAGGGGATGACGGGGATGACGATCAGGTCGGCGGCGCGCATCACCTGGTCTGCGGTCTCAGTCAGGCCGGGTGGGCAATCGAGAATGACGCGGTCGTAGCCGGCGAGTTCGGACAGAAGCTTGGCGAGGCGCTTTTTCTTGTCCATCTCGTGGAAGAGCTGGTCGAGTCCGCGCAACGATGCGTCGGCGCCGATCAGGTCGAGATGGGGGTACGCGGTCGGCCGTGCCTGCTTGGCGACCGCGACGTCCTTGGAGAACATCGCCTGCGCTTGGTCGGATCGACCGGGGCCGCCCAACACCCAGGTCGAGGCGGCCTGCGGATCGAGGTCCCACAGCAGCGTGCGACGCGCGGACAAGGATGCGGCGCACCAGGCCAAGTTCACCGAAAGCGTCGTCTTTCCGACGCCGCCCTTGAGGCTGTAGATCGCAACTGTTGCCATGCCGCTAGCGTGCCGGTCCGCGGCGGCGAGGGCAAGGGTGCGATATGCAAAGAAAAACGGCCGGCGGATGATCCGCCGGCCGTTTCAGGCGCCATCGACGTCGATGATTTACGCGTGGCAGATTTGGGCCGACTTGCTGGGCGCGGTCAGGGTGACGCTCGATTCGTTGCCGGTCATCGACCAGCCGCCCTCGGCGGTCTTCGGCGCACCGGCGACGTCCGACTTCAGCGTCGTTGCGGGGCCGTCCTTCTTGGTGCGGACCACGGCCTGCTTGTCGCCCTGGAAGAACGTCACGTAGAGCAGGCTGTTGTCC
>Ga0308169_10005076_pt1 | contig 12103 bp, 8 predicted proteins | sample PhyBR1_2_FD_202139 | JGI IMG/M metagenome (GOLD analysis project Ga0308169, IMG submission 202139) | Phyllosphere microbial communities from UC Gill Tract Community Farm, Albany, California, United States - DLSLSB.R1 | ecosystem: Host-associated > Plants > Phyllosphere > Unclassified | place... | reverse complement strand
CCGGCGACCATCACCACGCTGGTGCCGCCGCCGGTACCGCCGGTGCCGCCCGTGCCGCCGGCACTGTCGACCGAGATCGAAATCAGCGGCTCGCCGGTGCAGACGTTGAGTTCGTAGACATTACTGGTGCCGCCCACCTTGCAGCTCGACGAGGAGCTCGGCATGTTGGTCACCATGCTCAGGGTGCCGTAGATCACCTGCGGGTCCAGGTTGACGCGCTCGCCGCTGTTCTGGTCGAAGTCGACATACCAGCCCTGCTGCGTGGCCAGGTCGATCTTGACGCCGTTGATCGTATAGGCCGTGCTGGTGCCTGCCACTTTTGCCAGGCTCTGGCGCGCCATCGTCGAGGAGCGCCATTGGCCGGCGCTGATCGCCGTGCCCGAATCCTTGAGGACGTAGGCGCTCTGGACGTCCGGGCTGGCGACGTCGGACAGGTCGAGCAGGCGGCCGGTGCCGAAGGCGACGACGCGCTGCACGGCACTGGTTTCGGTACCGTCGGCGGCGACGCCGTTCAAACGGCACATGGTGACCTCCGGACGGGTCGTGACCGGCTGCTTGACGCCGGCGTCGCCCATCTTCAGCACTTTCGCCCCGCTCTGGTCGGTGAAATCGAAGCGCCACATCTGGCCAAGGTTGTCGCCGCCGTACAGATAGGTCACCAGCGGATCGGTTTGCGGGTTCTCGGAAATGGCCGAGATGCGCGCCAGGCCCGAGGGCGTGGTGGCGTCGCCGGAGCCGGTGCCCACCTTCGCGAGCACGCGGCCGGTGGCGATGTCGACCACGTAGACATAGCCCTTGCCGCTGCCGCCGGCGACGCCGTCCGTGCCGGGCACGTTGTTGTAGCCCGAGGTCAGGAAGGCGGCCCAGTATTCGGTGCCGGCGCCGTCCTTCCAGACGCCGATCTGCGCGCTGCCGAACGAGAGGCCGATGTCGGCATCGTAGTTGGCGCCGCTGCACACGGCTGGGTCGGCGCACAGCTCCCACAGCGCCTCCGGGTTGGCCGGGTCGGTCACGTCGAGCGCGAAGTAGCCGCGTCCGCCCGCATTCAGCCCGGACACCAGCACTGCACGCCACTTGCCGCCGATCTTCACGTCCGCCACCTCGGGCGAGCCGTCGACCGTGAACTGGTGGTTGGTGGAATAGGTGGTGCTGGCCTGGGCATACAGCTTCTTCATCGTGATGCGCGGCGCATAGGCCCAGAGTTCTTCGCCGGTGGCGGCGTCGAAGGCATGCAGCATGCCGTCGTTGGCACCCACGAACACCGTCGGCTGGCGGTCCTGGTTTTCTTCCTGGTAGTCGAAATAGGCCGGTTCGGTATACGACTTGCGCGGTTCGCGCAGGTAGGCCGGCTTGGACGAGGCGATATCGCCCAGCACGATCGGCAGCGGCGCCGCCAGGCCGGCCGGGATCGCCGCGGTCCGCGTGTAGGCGCGCAGCAGCGTGTCGTTGGCGTACTGCTGCTGGCCGCGCAGCCAGTTGACGATGTTGTCGCCGTTGTCGACGATCTTGCGATCGGCCGCATTCAGGGTCGGGCACTGCGCCAGCAGGCTGCACTTGTTCTGGAACCAGGCCTGCTCGGTGGCGGTCATGAGCGCGTAGTCGAAGTTCTTCAGGCCGCCGTTCTCGACGTCCTGCATCAGGATGCGGCGCGAATCGGTGGCCGCGCCCACCTTGCGCCCGACGATGTCCGACGAGTTCCAGGTCACGCCAGGCAGGACGGCCCCGGTGAGGATGTCGATCTTCCGGTCCACCAGTTCGCCGTACCAGCGCACCGTGGTAAAGGTGGCGGCGAAGATGTCGTTGTCGGCCTGCGAGACGTTCGGGGTCGATGTGGCGGCCGCCGCGGCGGCGCCGATCTTAACCTCGATGTTCGACAACGCCGAGCGCAGGCCGTCGATCACCTGCAGCGGATCGGAGGCGCTGAAGTACTTGCCGTGGCCATTGATGGCCGCATGCCACAGGTCGTCGACGCGCGACTGGTAGGCGGCGCTGCCGGAGCTGTCCGCGGTGCTCGGGTTCGGCCAGACATAAGCGCCCCCGCCGTTCCACGGGCAGCCGCTGGCGACGCCGGAGACCAGCTTGTTGAAGTCGCCGCCGGCCACGGGAGCGGTATCGTATTTCGGCTCGTAGGTCATGATGCCGTCCACGCCCAGGCCCAGCGCATAGGTGTTCATGTGCAGGCGCGTGTTTTCGCCGGCCGCGGCGGCGACCAGGCCGTCGCGGTCCTTCCAGTTTTCCAGCGGATCGCGCAGCGAGGCCAGCTTGTCGTTGGAGCCGCCGTTGTACCAGTACAGCGCGACGTCGGCCAGCGAGTTGAAGCTTTGCACGGTCGGGTCGACGCAGCCCTTGGCGCGCGAGCAGAAGCGCGAGGTGCTCTCGACCTGGTCGTTGCTGACCACGTCGGCCGCGGCGGCGCCGTTCCAGTAGCCGTCGGTGGTGACGAAGGTGAAGTTCTGCTGGCAGGGGAACTGGATCACCTCGTTGCCGGCAGTGTAGTTATACGGTGCGCGGTTGGCGTACATCTTGCCGATCGCGTGCAGGGCCTGGCGGATCGGGGTCGAGCCGCTGGTCGCCATGCCGTACAGCGCGCTGTACCAGCTGCTGCGGGCCGAGCCCTCGAAGGGCTTGGGCGCCTTCATCGTGCCCTCGTCGGCCGCGACCGAGAGCGACACGATGCCGACGTTGTAATTGTTGCTGACCGGCTGGAAGGCCTGGCCAACGGCCGTCTTCATCATCTGGTTGCGCGTCTTGTAATAGGCGTACCAGTTGGCGAAATTGGTCATTTCCTCGTCGTAGGTGCAGGTGGCGGCGGCGCAGTCGGTGCGCGCCGGCGCCCTCGGGTAGCTGGTCCTGGTCGAGACGATGTCGGTACGCACGAATACCGAAGCGCCCAGCGGCGTGACCGCGGTCGGCACGCCGTCGGTGGCGGCTGCGCTGGCGCCGAAGCTCAGGTAGGTGGTCTTGCTGGCCGTGTTGTTCGACAGCGTGCCGAGGGCGATATTGTCGCCTTCGGCGTCGAGCGAGGTGTTGACCAGGCAGACGACGTTGTTCGAGGCCGCCTCGCACAGCGGCGAGGTGTTGCTGGTGCCGCCGACATAGGCCTTGATGGTGCCGCTGGCGCTGATCTTGTTCTTGATCGCCAGCGCCACGGCGGCGGCGTTCACGCCTTTGGAGAAACTCAGGCCACTGGAAAACAGCTGGGTGCCGCCGAAGGTCAGGCCCGAGAGCACCTGGTTCTTGCTGCCGTTGGTGGTGCCGCTGACCGTCAGCAGCGCCGTGACCGAGCTGCCCGAGGAAACGACCAGGTCGCGCCCGGCGCGGCTGCCGTCGGAGACCAGGGTGCAGGGGCCGACCGCCTTGCTGCTGGTGCCCACCGGGCAGCTGATCGGCACGACCGCCACCACGCTGGTACTCTCGAGCGTGATGCCGAAGCTCGAGCAGGCCGGCACGCCGGTCACGGTCGGGGTGCGCACGCAGGCCGTGTACTGGGCCGCGAGGCCCGTCTTCGCGATGATCGAGGCGGCCAGCGCGTTCGCCACGGCCGCCTGCTTGGTCGCGGTATTGGTGCCGCTGCTGGCGGTGACGGCCGCGTTGGTCAGCGTGAAGGTGCCGTTCGGCTCGACGATCGAGACGCTGTCGATCTTCGCCGAGTTGGTCGTCGTCGAGGCGCCGATGGTGATGGTGCCGTACCAGTCCGGGTTGCGGTTCGGGTCGGAGAAGCGCGGATACTTGAAGTTGCCGACGTACTTGGCCTGGCAGTTGGTCAGTGCGCGGCTGTCGCACCAGCGCACGCGCGCGGGCATCGGATAACCGGCGGGCGCCGCGGCGTTGACGGCGGTGACGCGGCAGTTGGTGAGCGTGCTGTCGGTGCAGTATTCGGCGACGTTGATGCTGTAGTAGTAGGGATTGGCGGTAAAACTCTGCGCGTTGTAGCGCACGTCGTTCGGATAGGCGTAGCCATTGGTGTTGGCGCTGCAGTTGCCGCTGCCGTCGCACCAGCGCAGGTCCGGGAAGCCGCTGGCCAGGTTGGTCTTGTCGACGTTGGCGCCCAGCAGGTCGGTGTTGTTGACGTTGAAGGCGTCGGTCGTGACCGAGGTCCAGTTGCTGGTGTTCGTGCGCGTCATCGAGTTGAACGATTCGCCGGTGCTGGTCACTGCCGGCAGGTAGCGCACCTTCGGATTGTAGTACTGCTTGTTGAAGTCGGGACTGGCGAAGGGCGGGTCGCCGATGCGGCAGGCGCGCGTGCCGTCGGCCATCGCGGCGCGCGAGCGGCAGGTGCTGGTGTCGTCGACGTAGTCCGGCGTGAAGGTGCTGACCATCGAGCCCGAGTTATCGTAGAGGAGCATCAGGTTCGGCTTGACCGTGCCGGTGCCGGTGATGTTCAGCAGCGGCAGCTGGGCGATCGCGGTGGGGCCGGCCTGCGCCGCCGGCGCCAGCAATGCCAGCAACGCCGGTATCGCCAGCGCGAACAGGGGGAGAAAACGGTTCATCAGTCGGTTCATGCGGTGGTCCATTTCATCGGCCTCCAGGCCCTCGGTTCGGTAAGCGGCCATCAGCCGCCGATCAGCACGATCATCTGGTTGACCACGTTGCCGCCGCGCGCGCCGTTCATGCGCGCGGTGACCTGGTAGTGAACGCGGGGGATGCCATTGTAATTGGGCGTCGTGACCACCGCGCTGGAGCCCGGCGCCAGCGAGGAACCCGTGGCGAACGGATTGCTGCTGGTCTGGACGCAGACATTGTTGTCGTTGTAGGCCTGCGACTTCAGGCACATGCGGTGGATCACGTACTCGATGCGCTGCCCGCCCACGGTCACCACGGTCGAGCCGGCCCAGAACGCGGGCGTGCGCACACCCTCGCCCGGCACGTAGGTGGCGACGTAGCCGGCGCCGGCCACGTCGCCGTCGAGCGCCGCGCGCCCGGCCGTCGACGAGGACACGCCGCTCAGCCACTTGAAGCCCTCGTGCAGGCCGTAGTCGACGGCGCGGCTCTGGGCCGAGTCGTAGGCCAGGTTCGCGGCCGTCAGCGTGGTGGTGTTGCTCGACTTGAGCAGGTAGATGCTGGAGATGAGCATCACCAGCAGGATGACCAGCATCACCGGCAAGGCGATGCCGGCCTGGTTGGCGGGGAGTCGTGGCGTCAAGGGTCGCTTCATCATGGATTCCAGCCCGCGTTGCGCAGCGGGACGATGGTTTCGAAAACGCGGTAGCTGTAGCAGCGCCAGTCCGACGTGTCCCCCGCCACAGCCACGTCGATCGTCAGCGGCACCGGCGTCACGCCTTCCGGTTCCTGGCCGGCGAAGACGACGGGCTTGCTGGTGGTGGTGGTGCAGGCGGCGCCGGCGGCCGGGCGTTCGCGCGTCTTGCTGCGCGCGACCACCGCAATCCGCAGGGCCGCCACATGCTCGTAGTCGCCCGCACTGCCGACGACGCCGTCGCCGTCGGCGTTGACCATGGTCGACGACCAGGTCCCGATGCGCAGGCCCTTGCGCTCCTCGAAGGCGGTGCCGGTGCGGGTATCGAAGCCGTACTGGGCCTTGATCGAGACGATGTTGTCGGCCACCGTGGCCGGCGCCGCGGCCGAACCGGCCATGTCGGTGGAGCGCAGGCGCAGGAAGCCGTTACTGACCGACCAGGTATGCAGCGACAGCGTCGCGGCCGGCCCCAGGTTGAAGATGCGCGTCTTGCCCCCCTGGAAATTGACGCCGAGTTCGCCGGTGTTGAAGCGCAAATTGGTGGCGCCGCCGACCGACACCCAGGACGCCGGGCCCGGGGCTGCCGACAACTGGGCCAGTGCGCAGTCGCCGCCGCGGTTTTCCGGCGCCACCACGACCACTTCGCCCAGGTTGAAGCCGAAGGACGGCAGGCGGTCGACGTTCAGGCGGTTGCCGCCGAAGTAATCGGTGACCACGCGCAGCGTGCCGGTACCGGTGGGCGAACTGCCCGAGTACAGGCTGATGACGTCGGGCGCGCTGCCGTTCGATTCGATGATGGCGGGCGCCAGCGGGCGCACGGTGCCGCCGCCGCGCGGGGCGCCGGCCAGCACGTAGCCGTCGTTGTCGTTGAAGCGCGTGTTGCAGCCGACCAGCAGCGGATCGTTCAGGCCGAAGCCGGCCTGCTCGGCGTCGCCGCTGATCGAGAACATGGCCAGCATCCCGTTCTGCATCGAGTCCGAGCTGCCCAGCGCCGACTGCTTGCTCTGTTCGGAACCCGTGATCAGGCGGATGGCGAACACCAGCGCCAGCATGCCGATGGCGACGCTGACCAGCAGTTCGACGATCGAGAAGCCGCGCGCGCGGAAGGTGGAGGATCGCATCGCCGCTCCTAGATCCAGGCGCGCACGTTGTGCGTGTTGGTCATCCCGCCGGCCTTGCGCTGCCAGCCGATCGCGATGCTCACGCTGGCGGCCCCGCCGCCGCTGCCGGGCACGATCGTGACCGTCACCTTCGCGCCCGGGATGCTTTTCCTGGTCGCCGCATACCAGGGCGCCAGGCGCGTGCCCGGGGTGCCGCCGCTGGCCAGTGCGTAGTCCGACAGGCGCTCGGAATCGGTCGTCATCACGCCGATCAGCCGTTCGGCCGCGATCGTCGCCTCGGCGCGCATGCTGGCGTCCGACAGCGCCGAATAGGCGCGTGCCTGCAGGCCGATGGTGCCGAGCAGGCCGATGGCCAGCAACACGGCGGCGAGGAGCGCTTCGAGCAGGGCGACGCCGCCCTGGCGGCGTTGCATGCGTGGGATCATGGCGGGCACCTTTGGGGATCGCTGGCGGCGGCCAGCGGTTTGCAGCGGATCGTATTGCCGGCCATGGTCAGCACGACCGCGGTGGGCGCGACTTGCGCATGCTTGCTGCCGGGCGTCAGGTCGATGCGTTCGATGCGCGGGCTGACGGCCGGATCGACCCAGCCCAGTGGCGTGAAATACACGGCGGCCGCGTCGTCCGGACCGATCGCCTGGGCGAGGTCGGCCGCCGGCGGCAGCGCCTCGGCACTGCGCTTGAGCGACTTGAAACCCTTGGCGCCAAGCGGGTCGCGGGTGGCGGCGCTGGCCTCGCTCGACCAGTTGGTGCTGATCTCGTTGCAGGGCTCGTCCGAGCGCGGGAAGCAGACATCGATCCGCCAGTCGAACTGGCCATTCGCACTATTCTTGCTCAGCACCAGGCGGCTGGCGCCGTTCTGGGTGAGCGCCTGGTTGCGCGCCATGGAAAAGCCTTCGGCGTAGAACTGGCCGGCGGCGGCGACCTTGCTGGCGTAGATCCACTCGCTCATGCGCGGCATGCCGATGCCGAGCACGATGCCCAGGATGGAGAGCGCGACCATCACTTCGAGCAGGGTGAAGCCGCCTGCGCGCAAGGTGCACGCGCCGCGGTGCCTCATTGGCTGCCTGAGTGGCTGCCTGAGTGGCTGCCTGAGTGGCTGCCTCATTGGCTACACTTCCCGGTCTTGTCGCGCACCCAGCATGTGGCGTTGGTCAGCCAGCCGCTCGGCACGCCGGTGGTGGCGCGCTGGCCGTTCTGGTCGATCGTGAAGACAAAGCCAAGCGTCGCATTCTTGCCGGTGGCGCTGATGGTATAGGCGGTGTCGGTGGCGCTGTCGAGCTTGAAACTGAAGTTATCGGTATTGGCCGGCAGGGCCTTGAAATCGGCGTACGAATTCGTGTTCGACCAGTGCTGTTCGAGCGCCGGCTGCACGCCCGCCAGGCCCGAATATGCATCGGTCAGGCGCGTGCGCAGCACATAGCCGCCATAGGTCGGCACGGCGATCGCGGACAGGATGCCGACGATGGCGACCGTGACCATGAGTTCGATGAGCGTGAAGCCAGCCTGAGGTTTCATGTCGGTTCCCGAGGGTTGGGCGCGCCGCCTGCGAGAAGCGTCGAGCCGGAAAGAAAAGTTGCCTTGGGAGAATAATACCGCAGGAAGCTTGCATTTCCCTGAGGAAATGCTGACAGCAAGCTGACATGGATGAGGCGTAAAGAGGCGCGCGGTGCCGCTGGGCGGCCGGGCCGCGCTTCAGATGTCCGGCACGATGCGTATCACCGGCGCCCGGCGCGGCGCCTTGTCGCGCAGCAGGTCCGGCGAGTCCGCCGCGACCAGCGACAGCGCGCGCAACTGGCTGACCAGGGCCGCCATCTTGCGTTCCCGTTCCGCCGTGGCCGCATCGGGCTCGCGCACCCCGGCGGGCGTGTCATGAACGAGGTGCGGCCAGGGCACGGCGCCCGGCACCGCCGCCGCCAGCGCGCGGTGGAAACCCTGCACGTCCTTCTCCAGCACCCCGGTCAGGGTTTGCAGGCGCACCGAGCGGTGGTTGTCGAAATTCATCCAGTGGGTGCTGCCGGGGGCGAACTGGGTGGCCAGCATGGTCCCGCCCTGGGCGCCAGCCCGCGTCAGGTCGGCCAGTACGGCGGGCCGCATGTTGAGGTTCAGGCCGCCTTCGTCCTTTTTCAGGTAGACCCGGAGCACGCGGTCGCGCACGCCCGGGGCGCGCACCAGCATATTGTTTTGCCAGTGGCGCGCGGCATCCAGGATCCCCAGTGCGAAGCCGACCAGCCGCGCCGCGCCCGGCTGCTCGTCGAAGCGCAGGAAAGAATCTCCCCTGCCCTCGTCGTTGCGGTCGGGCAGGAACCAGCGGTTCCCCGTGTCCTCGGGCTTGTCGTCGATCGGGTGGTGCTTGCGCTCCGGTTCCAGCTTGACGCCGAAGGTCGGCCACAAGGGCAGCGGCGCGTCGAACAGGTGGATGGGGAAATTCGAGCAGATGCCGCCGTCGGAAAACCAGCAACGTTCGAAGGTACGCTTCGCGAATACCTGCTGCTCGAAGTCGACCGCGTACAGCGGGATGGCGCTGAGGAGGAAAGGAAAGCTCAGGCTCAGCCGTGCGGCGAACACGACCGGCAAATCCTTCGAGGGCGGCAGCATCAGCATGCCCTCGGGCAGCGCGTGCGGCTGCGCCTCATGGCGCTCGGCGTCGTAATCGGCCGCCCTGTCCACCATATGCCGGATGACGTTCGGCGGAAACCATGCGGCGAGTTCCTCCGGCCGGAAGAACAGGGCCTGGTCCTTGTCTTCGTTCGGGAAGCGATAAGGCCGCCCATGCGTGACGTTGGTCGACATGACCTGGAGCTCGACGTAGCGCCAGGACTGCGTGCCGGCCGCCTGCAGCCAGGGCGGCGGCTGCGAGCGTTCGTCGCCGGTCGGGTTCCAGAGTTCGCCGAAGGTGAGCGGTTCGCCATCGGCCGCCTTGCCGGCGCACACGTTGACCAGCCTGGCCAGCCACAGCGTCAGCGGTTCGCGCCGGTCGCCCGGTGCGAGCTCCCTCTCGCTTCCGGGGACGTAGCCGGTGCACAAGCCGAAGCCGTACTTCAGGAGCGGCCCCGTCAGCACGCGCCAGATGGACCAGGCAAGCGCGCCGATGCCGCACAGGACGCTGAACAGGACTGCGACGGTCCAGCCCGCGATGCCCTCCACCCCCAGGAAAAACAGCAGGACCAGCAGCCCGGCGACGGTCGCGAAGTAGGCCAGGGGGAAATTGGAAATGGTGGCGAGCAGCAGCTTCCCGAACAATTCCTTGCCCTTCAGGTTCAGGCCGGCGGCAAGGACATTGAACAGCGGCCGGGTCGCCGGTTGGGGCTGGAACAGGTCGAACAGCCGGGTGGTAGCCGGGGTCGGCCACCGGGTCGCGCGCCCGCCCCACTTCGGCGGCCGCCGCGACCGCCGCGGCCAGGGCGCCGACCGAGCTGCCGCCGATATTTTTCAGCCGGAAGGTCTGCGCCAGCTCGACGACCGCCTTCGGATAAATCACCCCGCTGGTGACGCCGCCCTCCATCACCATGTCGCACAGGGGCATGGTGTGCGGTGCCTGCGGCTGCCGCGTCGACTCGTCGCTCATGGTGCCGCTCCTGGCATGTTGTCGTTCAGGCTGGCTGGCCGGCAAGGGGGGTGCCCGGCCCGGCGCTGTGCTGTCATTGATGACTATCGCGCAGGCGTATGGACGCGTCAATCGAATCCTGAACAGCTCTTCTCAGGGGAAATTGACCGTGAACACTGCCCCGCCGCCCGGCGCGTCGGACAACCTCAGTTCGGCGCCGTGCAGGCTGGCGATGTCGCGCACGATGGCCAGGCCCAGGCCGCTGCCATGGGTGCCTTCGTCGAGGCGCACGAAGCGTTCGAACACCTGCTCGCGCAGGTGGACCGGGATGCCGGGGCCGTTGTCCTCGACGCGGAGAAGACTCCCCGCATTCGCGCCGGCGCCGTCGACCGTATTGCAGCCGACCGTGACGCGCCCGCCGCGCGGCGTATAGCGCAGGGCGTTGTCGACCAGGTTGTCGACCAGGTCGCGCAGCAGGAAGCGGTCGCCCTGCACGGGTGCGGGCGCCAGCTCGAAGCCGAGGTCGATGTCGCGCCGCGCGGCCTGTTCGACAAAGCCCTGGATGCTTTCCGCAACCAGCTCCGACAGGTCCAGCGGCGCCAGGCGCGCGCGTGCAAACCGGTTCGGCTCGGCGCGCTCGAGCGAGAGCAGCTGGTTGGTTTGCCGGATCATGCGTTCGTTCGCCTGCAGCATCAGCGCCACCGAGCGGCCGGTATCGGGGTCGCCCGCATGGCGCGCCGCCAGCCATTCGAGCTGCAGGCGCAGCCCGGCCAGGGGCGTGCGCAGCTGGTGCGCGACGTTTGCGCGAAAGTCGTCCTGGGCGCGGGCGCCGGCGTCGATCCGGCCCAGCAAGGCATTGAAGGCGCCGACCACGGGCACCAGTTCGCGCGGCATCTGGGCGTCGTCCAGCGGCGCGAGGTCGGCGCTGCCGCGCGCATCGAGGCGGGCGCGCAAACGTGCCAGCGGCGCCAGGCCATTCCCGACCGAGAACCAGACCAGGCCGACCAGCGCCATGCTGAACAGCACCTCGAGCAGCACCAGCGAGCGCACGATGGCCGCCCTCACCTGCTGGCGTGCGCGCGTCGTGCGCGCCAGGCTGACGCGCAATCCGCCGCCCGCCTCGGCGACGGCGACCCGCACCGGCTCGCCATTCAGGCGGGCGTCCATCAGGCCTGTTCTCTGCGGAGGGCGCAAGCGCGGGGCGCCGGCCAACAGGCGGCCGCTGCCGTCATGCAATGCCGCCCAGCTCGATTCGCCGGCGCCGTCGTCGGCCTGGGCGAGTGCCAGCGCGGGCGCGCCGCCGGCCCTTACGCGCGCAGCCAGCGTGGCGGCGTCATGGCGCAGGCCTTCGTCGAACGCGAGCTGGGCCGGCGTCCAGGCCAGCAGATAGGTGAGCGCGGCCGCGCCCAGGTTGACCACCAGGATCGGGCCGACCAGCCATTTCAGCAGCCGCCCGCGGATGCTGCTCATGCCGCGGGAGCGGGGGGAGCAGCCTCGAGCAGGTAGCCGAAACCGCGGATGGTGCGCAGGGCCAGGCCCGCACCCTCGAGTTTCAGGCGCAGGCGCGAGACATAGACTTCGACCGCGTTCAGGGTCAGGTCTTCGCCCCAGGGAGCGATGGTGTCGATGATCTGCTGTTTCGAGACAACCCGTCCCACTTGCTGCAGCAGGTATTCGAGCACGGCCCATTCGCGCGCCGACAGTTCCAGCGGCTTGTCGCCGATGCGTGCGCGCCGTGCGCCGGAGTCGAACACCAGGTTGCCGAGGGAGATGATGCCGGTCTTCGGCGCGTTGCGCCGGGCCAGGGCGCGGATGCGCGCAATCAGTTCCGGCGTGGCGAAGGGTTTGACAAGATAGTCGTCGGCGCCGAGTTCGAGGCCGCGCACCCGGTCTTCGATGGCGTCGCGCGCGGTGAGCAGCAGCACCGGCGTGGTGTCGCCGCGGGCGCGCAGGCGGCGCACGACTTCGAAGCCGTCGATGCCGGGCAGGCCGATGTCGAGCACGGCCACTTGCGGGGGATTGCGCTGCAACTGGGCATCGGCCTGCAGACCATCGACGGCCAGTTCGACCAGCATGCCATGGCCCTGCAGGGTGCGGGTCAGGCCGTCTGCGAGGACGGCGTCGTCTTCGACGAGTAGGACATGCATGCGCGGGAGAGAGGAAAAATGGTTGCGGACGCGGCCATTATGGAGCAAATCGTGATGTCGCCAGGAAAAAAGCCGGTGAAAGCCCCGAATTCGGCCG
>Ga0308169_10005074_pt1 | contig 12105 bp, 18 predicted proteins | sample PhyBR1_2_FD_202139 | JGI IMG/M metagenome (GOLD analysis project Ga0308169, IMG submission 202139) | Phyllosphere microbial communities from UC Gill Tract Community Farm, Albany, California, United States - DLSLSB.R1 | ecosystem: Host-associated > Plants > Phyllosphere > Unclassified | place... | reverse complement strand
TGCATCCCGACTGCGACTCCGCTCCTTGCCCCCCAGCTCGCTTTCGGGAGACGGTGCTTCGTGCTCCGATTCATGAGCCCCCAGCTGTTTAGCACTGTAATCTCTCGCCGTGTAGCGGTCATCTCAGCGTCGGTCTGTGGGCACCCAGCCGTCCTTAATATCTACCCATGGCTGTGGCCCTCTTCCGTCGTACGCATCGATGCTCAACTCACTCCAGCGGCGCACCTCGATTTCTCAATCGACGAGAAGACTCTGACCACCGCCCAGGCGTTCACGCGCACCCTCCACACAAACATCACAGCCACTCACACCCTCATCACCACCCTCCTTCCACTCCTGTTCGTGCCCGGCCTCGGGCCATCTACGACCAGCCGGCGCATCATCTTCGTCTCGTCCGGGATCTCCTCGCTCGCCGACCACGCCGACACCCGCATATCGATCAACCGGTCCCCGCCCGCGGGGTTCCCGAAACAGCCGAGCTTCAATGTCCTCACGTACAGGACGAGCAAGACCGGGCTGAACATGCTCGCGCTCGAATGGGCGCGCATCTTACGCGAAGATGCCTTTAAAGTCCATATCCTCGATCCCGGCTTGCTGGCTACGAGCCTGGGAGGGGCCGATCCCGTCAAGATCAAGAGCATGGGCGCCGAGGAGCCGATCGTGGGTGGAAGGTTTGTGAGCGAAGTGGTTCAGGGGAAATGGGACGAAAAGGTCGAGGTCCTGTTGAATCGGCATGGGGTGGTGCCGTGGTGAGGTGACTCGCTGTCGCCTACAACGGAAGGACCGTATCCAGGAAGGCGCTGCCTTGAGGTCATGTTGAACCGAGTTGTACACAAGGAATCGACATAGGGGTCGACGTGCAGGTACATCGCATGAGCGTCCTGATGATATTAGTCGTTATTGTTTGCAAGCTACAAGGGGACCGCCCCACACCAAAGGCGCCCGTCTCGTCTTGGCCTCCCTCCCAGCGGCTCAGTTCAGAGGAATATGATTGCTGTCTTCGGCCTTTTCGGCGCCATATATCCGACTCCAGCTGCCCGTTGTTGCCCCACCAGCTATCCCCTCACAGTCACCGCTTCCTCGTCATACTGCCCCAGAAGCTGACCTTCTCCACTCCCTCCACTAGCGCATCAACATTGCCGATCCAGCTCGACAACTGCGCATCAGCACAAGTATTTCCTTTACTTTGCTTCACTCACAAGCTCCTTTTTCTCTTCTACCGATTTCGTCATCCTGCTCTTATCCTTCTTCGCTCTGGCCAGATCGGCTGGATCAGCTTTATCGCCCCTTGTCGCCTTGACACCCTCGTCCAGACTCGTCCTCTTCCCCGACGGGATCCTTCGTGTCGCGCCGAGCGGGACGACGAGGTTCGGACTACTAGCGCTTGGGGTCATCCGGCCTCCTCGCGTCAACTCCGCCGGGAAAGCCCGCTTGGCCGGCGTCGGCTGGGGCGTGGCCGATACCGACGTCGACGTAGAAGCAGATATCGGCTTGGACCCGGACATTGCGCTTGGCGGCGTGGACCGTCGCCTGCCCATGGCGGCGAGGTTAGAAGCCGATGACGATGTCGGCAAATGCGGAACTGGTAGAGGTGGGGGCGGCAGTGACGACATGTGCGACTGCGTTCTCGAATGACGGATCTTCTGCGGTCGGCCCGCAGCGGACGAGGCTGCGGAGGTGCTTGGTTCCGGCGAGTCTGGTGTAGAGACCTGCATCAGGCGACTGGGACGGCGCACCGACAGCCGCCTTGAAGCGAGGCCGGGCGAGTTGGTCCCGCTGGGAGAAGACGCTCCGACGAGGTCGGAGGCGGTGGAAGACCGGGACATTCCGCTGGATGTACGGGGTGGTACGACCGTAGATGAACCGGAGGAAGACGATCGAGCATCCGAGAACGGGTCAGTGTAGCCGGATGCGGTTGTGATGTTGCGTTCGGGCGCAATATCCAGCTTAATAGCTGTCACATCGCGCTTGCCATCATCTCCGCTCGCAACAGCTGCTAGATTGCTAGACAAGCTCGTGCTCTTCGGCAAGCCCAGACCGAGACCGGTACTAGAGCGCGTCGATCGGGACTCCATGACCGACCACCGCCGCGAGTCTCTCCGGGGCGTCTCTTCCATGCGGGATTTGGTCGAGGTCGCAGCCTGGGTGTCGTCGTTGAGCCGAATATCGACAGGCGAAGCAGGTACCGGCTCGAGCGATGGCGTCAGGGCAGCTACGGTGCTCCCACCAGAGACGCGCCTGGCACTCGGGGTGAGGTATCCCAATGACGGCTGCGGCTTCTTCTTGGGCGTCTGCGGGATGAACGGGACGTCCAGGTCCTCGAATCGGTGTGCCTGTTGACGAGTGGCTGGATGAATGTACGACGAAGAGGGCATGGGAGAGGGCGAGATCCGTCCCGACGAGCCGACCGAGCTGGTCGAGGAGGAGAGGGGTGATGGCGGGTACAGCATCGATTCGGCGGACGATGACGAGGATTGCGAGGCCGCGGAAGACGATGAGACGGCGCGAGCGGGCGTAGTATTCTCGGGGAGAAGGTAGAAGTACAGGAATTCGAGGCATTTCATCCTGCTCATCAGCGGGCGTTCTACCGGGGCTAAGCTCTGTTCACGCACCTGATCTCCTTGGCGACGCCTGTGCCCTTCAGCACCCTCACGACCGCTTCCAGCCCGCTGAGCCCTTCGAATGTCCGGGAGTTGCCAGGTGAGTCGACGAGGATGCAGCACAGCAGCTCGAGCATGCTGTACACGATGGAATGATGTGTCGGCTCGCCTTCAGCAGTGGGCTGAGGGGGCTGAGTGCGGAGTAAGAGGAGCAGGTCAATGATGATCTACGGATGAGCTCACGCACGGCCAAAACTCCACACCGACACTCACCTCGAGGACATGTTGCTCTCCGACAGCGCTCTTACTCCTCTCACTCATGAGACACAGCCCTTGTAGTATCCGAACAATGTACTCCAGCTCGATGACAATCGAGGTCAACTCGTCGGCCTGAGGGGGGTGACGTGATGAGAGAGCTCGAGCATGGCCAGTCAGAAGCGCGACCAGCGGGTTGTGCACTATTGTCGGCTTGACGTGATCGAAGAGAACTGAACGACTCACATTGCAGTCCGACGAACGTCGACAGGGTCATACCGCCTTCTGAGCTTGACCGAGAGGCCGTACAACAACCCGTCAGCGCTTTTTCCAGGCCCTTCAACGCCGCCAGACGACGTCGCTCAGAGCTCCGCAGGGACATGATCTGGCGTCAGCGAGCCCCGAGAGCATCCAAACCCCCAAATGAAGAGTGGAGGAGGTTTCTCGAGCATACTCACATCGCCCATCCATCCTCTAACTTCCATCTCCCCGACAACACCTCCGCGAGACCTCGTCCTGTTTTGCTTCTCCCTGTCTCTCCCATCTTTCCCCTTCGACCCCTCCGCCAGTCCATCCTTCCCTGTCCTCGATCTACTTGGAGTCATCAGCCCCGGCAGATCCGGCATCTGAGCATGGACGACCTCGTCCACCCGTCCCAGTGCCGGGTGTTGACTCAGTCGTTTTGCTTTTCGGTCCCGGTCCGCCTCACGGTGTTTGTCGCGGTCGGAAAGCTGCGGCACGGGCGGTAAAGGCCCACCGTCAGCTATGAGAGACAGGGCCGACGTTGACTGAGACTTCCGATGCCGCTGTAGCATGGTTGAAGACAGCAATATACGATACAGTGTGCGGGGTTGAGTGATGTTGCGCGCGCAGAAAGAAAGCAGGAACGGTAATGGCGGGCGACGATCAACGACGAGGTCACGTGATGTTTGTTTGTCCCATTCACATGTGTCACTCAGCCGTGGACCTGTGATCTCCCGCCATGCTCGAATCGGCGGCATTGTCTGTCAGACTCGATGAAGTGCAGCAACGTCTCATCCGGCAGTCCATGACTGACCATCCATTCAACTCCCGATAGACATTGCGGGAGTGACCTGGGTAGGAGGTCATTCGCAAAGTGGCGACGGTCAGTGGCGAGTCATGCTACGAAATGCACAAAAGTCTCTACAGAGACTGACTTGCCCACCCTTTGTGCGCACTCACGTTCCCAACCGCAGCAAAGGAAGTGCTTGGTGTAATGGCGGGCTACGCACTGTTGTCGGACCGTTTGGTCGTTAAGCGCACATGTCGGAGAAATGCCAGACCCATCGGGGAACACGAACACCTCCAAGGTGCTGATCGGGGAGGCAGTCAGGTGGCACGAGCTCAATGGAAACCCATACACGACCCTGAAAGTGCACGCTGTGGGTATCCTCGTTGACTCAGGCGCAGATCTACAGCGGTCGTAGCGGAGGGCCCGTTGTTCGGGGGAATGCGATGAGCTTCGCACGCCCAAAGATGCTGCTTTTGGTGACCGAGCTGGTTACCATAAGGAGCGGGAAAGTCAAGCTTTTAAGCTGAACTAGAATCTGGGAAACAAGAATGCCTTCAGTGTCATAAGTACAGTGCTCGCTCGGTGGAAGGTACGCCGCCTTTTGGATAGCTTGAAACCTCTCATTGGTTGTGGTGGGTCCTTGCAAGCTGTGTTGCTAACGGATGCAACCTTTCTTCCTGCCCCTCCTTTGGATTGCTGTGAGTTCACAGAGACGAGCCGAAACAATGCATCATAGCCTTCCCGGAAGTCCGAACAAGCACTTGCAAATGCATTATGCCTTTATCATATCCGCCCGTTGCGCCAAAGAAGGAACGCGAAGCTAGCGATACCCTAATGGCCCTACTGTGGCACTTGGCGCACGTATGGATTGCAAATGGCGGGTTGCTGCCTGAACCTGATCGTGCGAAGTTGCGGAGCCTGAGGCCCCTCCTTTGAGGCGTATCTGTGTAATGTTTGTGGTGCTGGTCCAGCGTTTGAAGTAGTAGCAGGCAGTTCTTTCCAGGGCCACCCGTCCTCTTTGAGCAGAGGGACTTCGGGATCGTCACTGATGTAACGCTCAGTCGATCACATTGCTCGTCATCTCGCGTTATCGGGCCTTTGCAGTTGTCACTGTTCCCGTTGCCAGCCGCCGCTCAGGCTGGATAAGAATCGAATCTGTACTTGGTCGTACACGAAATACAGCCGTAGTCCCTCCTGGTCTGCAAGGTAAGTCCCGAGGAAACCACAGACATTCGTCACCCAGATCTGTTTCCACCACCCATACCCCTAGTTTGCCAACTTAAAACGCTTCGGAGCACTAGTAGGCTGATTTCAGCCCTGTCGGTCGGACTCCCAGGAACTGGAGGAGATAAGGTGCGTTCAAGTCTCGGCGGACCTACCGAGCATCGACTCGACAACGCGCAAATGACCATCTCATGTATCAGCTGTCTGCAGCTCACCTCCGCCAAGCCATTAAGCGACGCAACCTATTCGAAATGGGCAACAAAACTTACCTCTTACACTACTCGACGCCTAACCCATGGCAGTGTCCGCTTCCGGCCTGACTTTCACCCTTGAAGATGGTCGTACGGTCCTCGACGCGGTCTCGGGGGGAGCTGCCGTCGCATCCCTGGGTCAGGGCAACAAGGAGATCATCAAAGTCATGGCTGACCAGGCGGAGAAGCTCACGTACGCGTACCATCAGTCGCTTGGCACCGAGCCCGCCGAGCAGCTCAGCAGGCTGCTGTGCGAGAAGGGGGGCTTCGGCGCCGCGGCGTTCTTGAACTCGGGTCCGTTGCGAAGTGATAGCCGAGCGAGTGACTGATGATCAGGCTCGGAGGCAAATGAGGGCTGTATCAAGCTTGCGAGGCAGTACTGGGTGGAGAAGGGCGAGCCCCAGAGGACGGAGATCATCGCAAGATTCCCGAGTTGGCATGGAAACACCCTTGGTGCACTGACGGTGAGCTGTACCCGGCTCGGACGCTGCCCAGCGACCCCTGAACCAAGATCGGCAATATGCCGCCCCGGCGAGACATGTACGCTCCCATCCTCTCGACGCACGCACATCATGTCCCTACCCCACAGTACCGACACCGCGCTCTCCCGGCCGAGACCGAAGAAGCATACTCTGCGCGCCTGGCCGCCGACCTCGAAGCGAAGATCCTCGAGATCGGCTCAGAGAGAGTCATGGCGTTCGCCGCCGAAACTATCGTTGGCGCCGCCGCGGGCGTGATGACCCCTTCCAAGGGCTACTTCCCGGCGATATCTGCTGTGCTCCGCAAGTATGGCATCCTGCTCATCGCCGACGAGGTCATGTCTGGCGCAGGACGGTGCGGCGAGTTCTTCGCCTGGCAGGCGGTCTGCGAAGGTATCAAGCCTGATATCGTGGCGGTCGCGAAGGGGCTTGGAGCGGGCTACATGCCCCTCGCGGGCATCATCGCAACGGAGGAGGTGGTTGATGTGATCAAGAAGGGGGGAGAGGGCATATGGAACAAGTCGCACACGTACCAGGGTCATCCCGTTGCCTGTGCGGTGGGCGTCAAGGTCGTTGAGGTGATGGACCGGGAGGGTCTGCTGTCGAATGTGAGGCAGCGGGGAGCGCAGCTGATTTCGGAGCTGCAGGCTGCGTTCAAGGGAGTCGAGAGCATGGTGGATGTTAGAGGGAAGGGTCTGGTGAGGGATCTGCTTGCTGGGGCCGACACACGCTGACATCCAGTTTGTGGGGGTCGAGTTCTCTCAACCTTCGTCCTTGTCGCCTCGCTTTGCCGTGCGCGTCAAAGCCAAAGCGTTACAGATTGGGTTGCTTGTCCTCGGTATTGCTGGCACGATCGACGGCAAAGAGGGCGACACCGTCATCCTTGCGCCAGTGAGCGGCTGAGAGCTTGCAGAGATTGCTCTTCTCATCGCTGACCGTTCAGGCCTACACGGTCACCGCCTCCCAGATCACTGAGATCGTCCGCCTGCTTCATCAAGCTGTGCTCGCTTGCATCGAGGAGCTCCCTCCGGCCCAGGCATGGACGGCGGACACAGTGTAGAGACTCAAGCGGCAGGGGAAGATGCGTAGCAGATGCAGATGAAACGACGGATGATGCATGTACATACGATCACACACTGCTGCCGTTTCCCCGTGATGATCCCCTTAAGCTGCGCATCACGCATCCTTCCCGCCCCGATCACGCCCGCCCATCTGATGGCATCGAGCTGTGTCGAACGCACTGCATTGGGATGTCGTGCTTTGTCGCGATGCTCCCGATGCGGATCGCCCAGCATGAACCAGACGGTCGCCGATTGCTGGGACGGACAGATGGTCGCGTGCTGTGTGCGACAAGGACTGGATCGAAACGGAGTGCATGATGACCGCCTGTGACGTGACCGTCCAATGTGTGAGATAGGCACGTGCTTATCCCCACCGACGCGCTCCGGAACAGTCGCTTCCCGAGTCGTCCCGTGCTCTGCACACCGGGTATCGACATCGCCACCCACCCGGCCGACGTCTCCTTGTAATGGGGAATTAGAAACCGGTGTAATCGGCCGAGAAGGAGCGCATTACGATTGGGGACCCAAAGCGTGGATTACGTGAGAATCAAGCCAAGAGAGAGTGATGATCACTTGTTGTCGCGCCATCGAGCATGATAGCGGTCTGACTGCGACTGTACGGCTCATCTTGTCATCCACTCCATCTTGTCCACAAACATCCACTTCTGTGCGTATCAATACAATAGCGACGCGGGTGTCCAGTGTATCGGGAACGGTCAACAGCGATCCCCGCGATAGGACCAGTCTCCGCCGATCACATACCCGCGGCCGGCCGGTCAGGTACACCACCATCAGCTTAGTCGGTCGATACCCCGAGACACACGCAACCTTCCACCATCGTCACATGCCCCTCGTCTCAACCGCGTCGTGTTGCTTCAACTCGTCACTGTCACTTCAAGTCACTTAACCTCGGCGATCCTAGCATCGCGCCATCGCCTCGCCTCCACCTCCTTCCCTTCGCCTCCTTTCATCTACCCCGTGGAGAGGCGGATTCGCATTCGCAGTCGGCCAGGCCTTTTCGACCAGGATCGACCAGTCGACCAACGAACGACCAGCCTTCACCGTGACGTGACGTCTTGCAGGTGCCAACTCCAGCGATATCGCCGACTCGGCTCGCCGACACGCAACCGACCAACCACCCCGATTCACCCGTCGCGATAAGCACGCAAGACGCCATCCTGTCCTGGCATCACATCATCCCCCTTTTACCACCGTTCCACCCCCATTCCCCTCCCCCGCCCCGATACCCCGAGGACGGATCAGCGATCAGCGTTCTGGAAACACATCAGGCCCCGCTCCGGTCTGGCCCTTGGGCCCAGGGCCGCTGCACACACTGCACTACACACCACATCCGCATCCTCACTTGATCCCACTCTACCGCACGCGAGTGCTCTGGGATCGGTGGAGCATCTTCGTCTTCCACAGCTTCCGCGGACGTTGCGCTTTGGACACTCCGCTTCGTAATTTCTCCTAATTCGCAAGATGCCACCAGATATGCGTAGAGAAGGCAGTGGGCGAGAGGACAAGGGCCACGGCCACAAGGAGCGGATAGGGAACTACATCCTGGGGCAGGAGATCGGCCGGGGCAGTTTCGCGACGGTCTACAAGGGCTACCGATCCGTGAGTCGGCGTGTCTTCCTCGTCTCGCTGCGGTCGCGACGTGATCGGAAGAGTTTGGTTGAGGAGTATAGGCTGACGCCATTCCTCCCGTTCTCATCGACATCGCTCTTCTCTTACTGGCCATATCTAATCACTGCACCGCCTTCGCCTCATGCCCTCACAATCGACCAACGCGACGTGCACACACTCCCTCATCTTCCCCGTTTCTCATACGCACCCTTCACATAAACAGCGGACGCGCGAAACAGTTGCTATCAAAGCCGTCTCCCGGCAGAAACTCACCACGAAGCTGCTTGAGAACCTCGAGAGCGAGATTAACATTCTCAAATCGATCAAGCACCGGAATATTACCGCGCTAGAGGAGTGTTTCGTACGTGACTAGCTGCCCAATTGTTCAGGGCCTTGCTGACAGTGCAGAAGAATGAATCGCACATCTATCTTGTGATGGAGTTCTGCTCTGGCTCCGACCTTTCAATATACATCAAGAACCGGGGTCAACTACCCACGCTAGATTACTACCCTCGAGGTAGTTTCAGCGGGGAAAAGATCTTCTACCCGCATCCGCCGACCGGTGGTCTGGACGAGCGCGTCACGCGGTCGTTCCTGGGACAGCTGGGTGAGCCTCACGCAGCGCGCTCTTCGGAGAGCTGACGTGAAGCATACGCGCTCGAATTCCTGCGCAAGAAGGATCTGATACATCGAGATATCAAGCCTCAGGTGAGCATTCTGCGTGTATCTGGACGATGGCTTACGCCAGAATCTTCTGCTACAGCCTGCATCGGATACGGAGCTGGCCAATGGCCACCCGATCGGTATCCCCGTTCTCAAGGTCGCAGACTTTGGCTTCGCGCGAATATTACCTGCTACCGCCATGGCTGAAACGCTTTGCGGTTCACCGTGAGCTGTCGGATTGGCTTGCTCGAATTCAGCTCATGCTCAGGCTTTACATGGCGCCCGAGATCCTTCGATATGAGAAGTACGACGCGAAGGTTGACCTCTGGTCCGTCGGCGCCGTGCTGTTCGAGATGGCAGTAGGCAAACCTCCCTTTCGCGCAAACAACCACGTCGAGCTTTTGCGCAAGATCGAGAAGGGCGAAGACAGGATCAAGTTCCCCGACGAGTCGAGTCGGCAACCGGACCCAAACGTCATTCCGCCCTTGCCCGTCCCTCTCGACATCAAGACCCTCATTCGGGCACTGCTCAAACGCCACTCAATACAGCGGATGAGCTTTGATGCCTTCTTCGGCAGCAGCCAAATATGGGAGGGGTACATGTACGAGAGCCGCAGTACTGTAGAGGGCAGCCTTGACCTGGACGTGTCCAGTGAGAGCTCCGAGGCGGAGACGAATACGGGCAGACTGCAAGAGATGGTCGACAGCGTAGACCGGGAACGCGCACAAGCGCCGTTACCAACTCATGCGCCACAACCAATCTCGACGCAGCCAGCACTCAATCCTCAACCAGCGAGGGCTAGGTCTGACTTGGAAGAGAAGCGGGCGGAGTACACACCACGAGCGACTCCCGCACCACTGCCAGTCACGACTGTCCCGACACCGCCAACAGTCCCGGCGCAGCCGGCCGATCATTCCCATCTCCCGCCATTTGCACGACCGCCTCCAGTACGGAGGTCTGAGCCGAAGTATTACGTCCAGGACGACAGGCCGTCAAATACGGAACCTCCGGTCACTGCTCCCTCGCCGTCAGAGAACACCACTAGGCCTCGACCAATCCAGACGCCCTCGCAGCGGCCTCACCGCCGCTTCTCATCGCGGGAACCTGGGTCGGTAGAGGAGGCTCAGCCCATTACGCCCGGGTCGAACCACCCTCCGTCTTTGCCGCGTTCGCGCACCATCGGCGAAGGCTCCCCGCTCGCGGCCACTCCGCCCATCACGATGAACACCGGCAAAGACGAGTCGGCACTAGAGGCTGATGACTCGATGGTCGCCAAGGAGTACGTGGTGATTGACAAGGGCACAGTCCAAGTCAACGCGCTCGCCGATGGTCAGTAAAGCTGCTAGGAGGCCTAAACTAGGATGCTGACGATGCAGAAGTCGACCAAGCCTCTAAGAAGCCGCACTCGACGGCGTTAACGCGACGCCCTAGCTCTCGCCCAAGTGTGGTCACTCGCCCGGTCTCATCGTTCAGGCCTGCTTCTGCGGCCACGTCTCCGTCAGCGACGACCGCTCCGCAGCCTACGAAGAACGTCGTTGTGCCCATGTCGTACTCCCCGCCGTTTGGCTTATCAACCACCCCGCCATTTGCCATCCCGGCCGTGTCGCGCCAACACTCCTCGACCGCCCTGAACCAGCTCAGGCGCCAGCCGTCGATCCCCCAGAACCTCAATGTCTTCCCGCCCGCGCAACTATACGAGCCCATGGCGCGTTTCGGCTCGTCGCCATCATCGCTCCAAACTGGCACGCTGGCTCGAGCGCTCACCAACACGGCCATCAAGCTCATTGGCACATCCGCTACTGCCGCGACGAACGCGATCGCCCGCGCCACCGCGACGGCAGCTACCAAGCAACGTCCGACGATCATACGCTCCGGCGAGATTCACCCTGCAGAGGAGGAGCTTCTACGCAAAGTCGAAGACGTCGCGCGCAAGGCGTTCGCGCTGTTCGAGCTGGCCGACCAGCGACTCGGCACGTGGCAGCACCTAGCGACTATTGCGGCCACTCCGAGCGGCCCCGGCCTGGGCATCTCGCCCCGCAGGAAGAGCAGCAGCTCGTCGATCAACTCCGAGGTGTTCTTGCTCCGACAGCAAGAGGCCGCGGCTGGCGAGGCGGTCGTCCTGTTTTGCAAAGCACTCATGTTCATCGTGCAGGGTACGACAGAGATTCAGCGGTACTGGGAGCGCAAGGCCTCGGAGCCGGAATACGAGACGAGCCAGGATCTCAATGATAGTATGTGCCGTGTCATATGAGCGTGGAAGGTACGAGGTATCCGTGCTGATGCGCAGTGGTCCAATGGCTTCGGGCGAGGTTCAACGAGTGCTACGAGAAGGCGGATTTCGCCAAGTCCAAGTGCGCGGAAGAGCTTCCTTTCGTGGACAAGCTGCTGCATGACACGGCGAGGGAGATGGTTAGTGCTGCCAAAACGAGCTCTGTGAGCGGTGGCGTGGCGCTGACAACAGTCCCGTAATGCTGCGCGCGCGGAGCTGTCTGGCGATTATACCACCGCCGAGGCTGGGTACGAAAGCGCCATATGGCTGCTTATGGCATTGTTGGACGACGTCATGTACGAGGGAGGCCATATTCGCGAGGATGACAAGGCCACCGTCGATAAACGTCAGTGTCTGCCAAGGCAATTCGTGGGCACGGTGGGAAGTTGGTTCGCGGTGCTGACGACAGTCATGGCGTCTGTGAAGAGTCGGGCCGAGGCGCTGAAGCGCAAGATCGAGGCGAGGGATACGCCTCCGTCGGCTGCGATCTTGGAAGCGCAATGAGAGGCGGGCCATCCGGCCAGACCTCACGCGTCTTCGCATCCGAATCTGTTCGCGTCGTTATCGCGCCGCGGAGATCCGTACGACCACTTCCGATGGACGCCCGCCGAATCATCGTTCGGACTTCATACTCTCCCGAG
>Ga0308169_10005070_pt1 | contig 12111 bp, 10 predicted proteins | sample PhyBR1_2_FD_202139 | JGI IMG/M metagenome (GOLD analysis project Ga0308169, IMG submission 202139) | Phyllosphere microbial communities from UC Gill Tract Community Farm, Albany, California, United States - DLSLSB.R1 | ecosystem: Host-associated > Plants > Phyllosphere > Unclassified | place... | reverse complement strand
CTGTATGCGCGCATGCAGCAGTTCGCAACCCGCGTCTACGGCCCGCTGTTCACCGCCGGCCTGCACTTCTGGCAGTTGGGTGAGTCCCACTACTGGGGTCACAACGCGATCATCCGCATGAAGCCGTTCATCGAGCACTGTGCCCTGGCACCCTTGCCGGGCAAAGGCGCGTTCGCCGGTTCCATCCTGTCCCACGACTTCGTCGAAGCAGCGCTGATGCGCCGTGCCGGCTGGGGCGTGTGGATCGCCTACGACCTGCCGGGCAGTTACGAAGAGCTGCCGCCAAACCTGCTGGATGAACTCAAGCGTGACCGTCGCTGGTGCCACGGCAACCTGATGAACTTCCGCATGCACCCGGTGCACCGCGCGGTGTTCCTGACCGGTGTGATGTCCTACCTGTCGGCGCCGTTGTGGTTCCTGTTCCTGGTCTTGTCCACGGCCTTGCTGGCGGTGAACACCCTGATGGAACCGCAGTACTTCATGGCGCCACGCCAGTTGTACCCACTCTGGCCGCAATGGCATCCGGACAAGGCCGTGGCGCTGTTCTCTACCACCATCGTGCTGCTGTTCCTGCCTAAGCTGCTGAGCATCATCCTGATCTGGGCCAAGGGCGCGAAAGAGTTCGGCGGCAAGTTCAAGGTGACCTTGTCGATGCTGCTGGAGATGCTGTTCTCCATGCTGCTGGCGCCGGTGCGGATGATCTTCCACACCCGCTTCGTGCTCGCCGCGTTCCTGGGCTGGGCTGCGACCTGGAACTCGCCGCAACGTGACGACGACTCCACCCCATGGAGCGAGGCGGTCAAGCGCCACGGTCCGCAAACCCTGCTGGGCTTCCTCTGGGCGCTGCTGGTGGTGTGGTTGAACCCGAGCATCCGCCGCAAGCGTTGCTGTCCACCGACAAGTACACCCACGAAAACCGTTGGCACGCGCTCAACGACGGCTTCGTGCGCTCGGTAGTCGACCCGCAGCAGAACGCCCTGGCCTGTGCCCTGGCGACCTCGCGTCACGCGCAGGCAGAACCGATCGAGTACCTGCGTGCCGAACGTGTGCGCCATGCGTTGAAAGTCGGTCCTGCCGGCCTCAACAACGGTGAACGCCTGGCGTTGCTCAGTGACCCGGTAGCCCTGGCTCGCTTGCATGAGCAGGTCTGGAGTGAAGGCCATGCCGAGTGGCTCGCGGCCTGGCGGGATTCTCTAAAGGCTGACCCGCACGCGCCGTTGCTGCCGCTGCAACCGCTGTCGTCCCAGGCCCAACCGGCCTGATTCAGACGCCCCCGAGGGCTCACCTCGGGGGCGTTCGAAGCGCTGGTCCTACAGCGTTTCCTGTGACTTCCTTCCTGCGCTAACCTCCTGTTTTTAATAAACTATTTCGATACAAAAGACCTTTGCCCGAGGCGTATTGCCGTGCCCGCGACTGAGTTAGCATCGCCCCGAATTTAACCTGCCTTCGGGGTATTCATGAGCAAAGGCTATTGTTCTGCGCTGTTGATAAGCGCTGTCGCATTGATTCACATGGGCCTGGCACAGGCCGGCGCGATCGACGACGCGGTTCGACGCGGCGTACTCAAAGTCGGCACCACGCCCACCTATGTACCTTTTGAAATGACCGATAGACAGGGGCGCATCGTCGGCTTTGAAATCGACCTGCTCAAGGTCATGAGTCGCGCGTTGGGGGTGGAGCTTGAATTGGTCGCCGTGCCCTACACCGAGTTAGTGGCGGGGCTGCTGGCGAAAAAATTCGACCTGATCGGCAGCGGCATGACCGTCACCCAGGAGCGTAACCTGAAGCTGAATTTCAGCGACTCGTTCATCGTGGTTGGCCAGTCGGTGTTGTTGCATCCCAGGCACCTGGGCAAGGTCAGCAGCATTGAAGACCTGGATGATGCCAGTTACCGGATAGCCACCACCGAAGGCACCACGGGCGAAGCGGCGGCCAGGCGTTTTCTGGGCGCGGCCCGGATCAATAGCTTTGCAACGCCGGAGGAAGGGGTGCGCCAAGTTGTGACAGGGGCGGCCGATGCCTTTATTCATGACGCGCCTTATAACCTCATCGCCCTGGGCCGTGCGGAAAACAGCTCATTGCTGGCGCTGGAGCAACCCTTCACCTTCGAACCCCTGGCATTTGGGGTCAAGAAAGGAGATTTCGACAGCCTCAACTGGATCAACCATTTCCTCAATCAAGTGGCCCAGGACGGGACCTATGATCGCCTGCACGACAAGTGGTTTAAGGACACCGCCTGGTTGATGGAAATCGACTGAAAGTCATAACTGCTTACACATCAATCCGTTGCGGCTACCACCCATTGGAAAGCGTCTAAAGCTGTGCTTTGTCGCACCGTTGTGGGGCTTTTCCGACATATGCAGATAACAAATAGCCGCGAAACCTTTGTGACGGGAGACGAGTGGGTTAGGATCGCACCCCGAAATGGTGCAGCCCTTTTTGCGCGCCTATCTCATAAGAATCGTTCAGGGGACTTGATGATGAAAAAGTATCTTTCGATGCTGCTGCTTGGCGTCACCGCGCTGGTCGCGGCCAATGCTGCCCAGGCGGGTGCTATCGATGATGCGGTCAAGCGCGGCACGCTGAAAGTCGGCATGGACCCGACCTACATGCCGTTCGAAATGACAGACAAGCGCGGCGAAATCATCGGTTTTGAAGTCGACATCCTCAAGGCCATGGCCAAGTCCATGGGCGTCAAGCTGGAACTGGTGTCCACCGGCTACGACGGCATCATCCCGGCCTTCCTGACCGGTAAGTTCGACATGATCGGCAGCGGCATGACCCTCACCCAGGAACGCAACCTGCGCCTGAACTTCAGCGAACCCTTTATCGTGGTCGGCCAGACCCTGCTGATCCGCAAGGAGCTGGAAGGCACCATCAAGTCGTACAAAGACCTGAACGACGAGAAGTACCGCCTGACCTCCAAGCTGGGCACCACGGGTGAGATGGTCGCCAAGAAGCTGATCTCCAAAGCCAAGTACCACGGCTATGACAACGAGCAGGAAGGCGTGCTGGACGTGGTCAACGGCAAGGCCGATGCCTTTGTGTATGACGCGCCTTACAACGTGGTTGCCGAGAAGAAAGTCGGCAACGGCAAGCTGGTGTTCCTGGACGAACCCTTCACCTTCGAGCCGTTGGCGTTCGGCCTGAAGAAAGGCGACTACGACAGCATCAACTTCATCAACAACTTCCTGCACCAGATCCGTAACGACGGCACCTACGATCGCATCCATGACAAGTGGTTCAAGAGCTCCGAGTGGCTCAAGGACATGGAATAAGGCCTAGACCGAGTTGCCTGTAGCGCAGGCAAGCCAGCTCCCACCGTTGGAATGCGTTCCCCTGTGGGAGCGGGCTCGCCCGCGATGACGGCCTGCCAGGCGATACATATCCCGGAACCTGAAATGAAACAGAAAAAAGCCCAATGGCCCTGGCACCTGCTGACCGTGGTCGTGCTTGTCGGCCTTGCCGGCGCCTTGTACTACGCCACCTCGCTGATGTCCTACGAGTGGCGCTGGAACCGCGTACCGCAGTACTTCGCCTACCAGGCCGAAACGTCGCAGCGCGCGGCTGACATCTCCACGGTGGTCGAGTTGGTGCGCAAAGGCGATGTGGCCGAGGTGACCCTGCGCAACGACGCGGGCGCCGAGCAAACGCTGACCGTTGCCGAGAACAGCCTGCAAGTGGCGCGCGGCGACGATGTCGCAGAAGGCGATGTGGTCGGTGTGACCCGGCAGTGGGCGCTGGGGCCGCTGATGTGGGGCTTGTGGACCACGCTGTGGCTGTCGGTGGTGTCGGGCATCCTGGGTCTGGTGATTGGCCTGGCGACCGGCTTGTGCCGTTTGTCCAGCAACCCGACCCTGCGGGATCTGTCGACGATCTACGTCGAACTGGTACGCGGTACGCCGCTATTGGTGCAGATCTTCATTTTCTATTTCTTTATCGGTACGGTGCTCAACCTGTCCCGGGAGTTCGCCGGGATCGCCGCGCTGTCGCTGTTCACCGGCGCCTATGTGGCGGAAATCGTCCGCGCCGGCGTGCAGTCCATCACCCGTGGCCAGAATGAAGCCGCGCGGTCCCTGGGCCTGAGTGCCAGCCAGTCAATGCGCCACGTGGTGTTGCCGCAGGCCTTCAAGCGCGTGCTGCCGCCGCTGGCCGGGCAATTTATCAGCCTGGTGAAAGACACGTCCCTGGTCTCGGTGATCGCGATTACCGAGCTGCTCAAGAGCGGCCGTGAAGTGATCACCACCTCGTTCTCGCCGTTTGAAATCCTGTTCTGCGTCGCAGGCCTGTACCTGCTGATCAACCTGCCGCTGTCGAAAATGGCCAGCCGGCTTGAGCGGAGGCTCGCGCAAAGTGATTGAAGTCCGCGATCTGGTAAAAGTCTTCGACACCCGTGGCCACGTGGTCCGCGCGGTGGACCACGTCACCACCCAGGTGGCCAAGGGCGAAGTCCTGGTGGTGATCGGCCCGTCCGGCTCCGGCAAGTCCACGTTCCTGCGCTGCCTTAATGGCCTGGAAGCGTTCGACTCAGGCTCGGTGAGCATCGACGGCCTGCAACTGGCTGATCCGAAAACCGACGTGAACGCCTACCGCCGTGAAGTCGGCATGGTGTTCCAGCACTTCAACCTGTTCCCACACATGACCGTGCTCGAAAACCTGTGCCTGGCGCAAAAAGTCGTGCGCAAGCGCGGTAAGCAGGAACGTGAGGCCAAGGCCCTGGCGCTGTTGGAAAAGGTTGGTATTGCACAGAAGGCCAACGAGTTTCCCTCTCGCTTGTCCGGCGGCCAACAGCAGCGGGTCGCCATCGCCCGGGCCCTGGCAATGGAACCCAAGGTGATGCTCTTTGATGAGCCTACCTCGGCGCTGGACCCGGAAATGGTCGGCGAAGTGCTGGACGTGATGAAGACCCTGGCCCTGGAAGGCATGACCATGGTCTGCGTCACCCACGAAATGGGTTTTGCCCGTGAAGTGGCTGATCGGGTGCTGTTCTTCGACCATGGCAAGTTGCTGGAGGATGCAGCCCCGGCCGAGTTCTTCGACTCACCGAAAGACCCACGGGCGCAGGCGTTCCTGCGCCAGGTGTTGTAAGCCTCAGAGCCTGAACTTGCCGACCAGGGTTTGCAGGTCCAGGCTCAGCCCCATCAACTGAGCGCTCGCCGCCGCCGTTTCCTCGCTGGCGGCGGCTGTTTGCTCTGATACGTCACGCACCTTCAACACACTGCAATTGATCTCTTCGGCCACCGCGCTCTGCTGCTCGGCGGCGGCGGCAATCTGCGGGTTCATTGCCTGGATGACGGAGACCGTGCGGGCAATCGCCGCCAATGCGTCGCCGGCGTCGCGGGTCAGGCCGACGCTGCAGTCGGTAAGGTGGCGGCTACTGTCCATGATATCCGCCACCTGCTGGGTGCCGGTGTTCAGGCCAAGGATCAGCCCTTCGATTTCTTCCGCCGATTCCTGGGTGCGCTGGGCCAGGCTGCGCACTTCATCGGCCACTACGGCAAACCCTTCGCCAGCCGTGCCGGCGCGTGCCGCCTCAATGGCGGCATTCAGCGCCAGCAGGTTGGTTTGTTGAGAGACCGACTTGATCACGTCCAGCACGCTGCCGATCTTCTGGCTTTCGTGTTGCAACGCCAGCATCGCTCGGCCCGAAAGGGCCATCTCATCCGCCAACTGGCCAATCTGTTCAATGGCCTGCGCCACAACGTTGTCCCCAGCACTGGCTTGCAGGTCGGCTTCATTCGCCGCGATTGATGCTTGCTCGGCGTGTCGGGCGACTTCCTGGGCGGTGGCGAGCATTTCGTTCATGGCGGTCGCCACCTGATCGGTTTCGCTTTTCTGGTTGATGATGCCGGTGCGGGTCTGCTCGGTGACTGCCGATAGCTGCGTGGCGGCACTGGCGATATGGTGGGCGCTGTCACCGATGCCGCTGATCAGCCTACGCAGGCTGCGGGTCATGTCACTGAAGGTGTGTTGCAACTGGCCCAACTCATCGCGGCGCTCTATCTGGATATCGTGACTGAGATCGCCGTGCGCGATGCGATGGGCGGATAACAACACCTCGCGCAGCGGCACAGCGATCTGCCGAGCGATCCACCACGCCGCCAGGGTACCGAGCAGCAGGGCGGCCACCGTGACGCTGATGAGCAGTGTTCGCGTGGCGTCCGCTTCCCTGTCGCGTTGGAGGGCCTGGCTCTGGCTGACTGACTCGGTGTGTTCGAGCAACTGGTTGAGCTGCTGTTCAAACCGATTCTGCGCAGTTTCTGTGGTGAGTTGAGCGTCCTTGAGCGCTATGAGTTGCGTACGATAGTTCGTCAGGTCGGTTTCAAGCAGGGTGGAGTCGGCCGGCAACTGAGCCACGGCGGCCTGGGCGACGTCCAAGGCGTCGAGGGTCTTGTCGACGGTGTCGGCATAGGCTGGCAGAGACTCGGCTGCCCAGGCAGGGCTTTGGGTCCGATCCTCGGCCAGCTCCATGGCCTGGCGCAGATTTTCTACCGCATCCAGCGCCTGCCGGTCATTCTGGTCAGGCAATTCAATGGCCAATCGTGTGAGGGTGTCACTGGCCTGGAGCGCCGTCGCATGCAGGGGCGGCCGCGTGCCTTCGCGCTGTTCGATCAAGGGTGGCAGTTCCACCAGTGCCGTTTTGAAGTGGTTGGCCAGGCTTTGCGCTTCCTGGATACGTTGCAGGTCATCCGGGTCTTTCACGCGGTTCGACAGGTGGTCCAAGTGTCGATCGATGTGGGCAATCTGTTGTTCCATTTTTCCCAGGCTGGCGATGTCCGCAAGCGTTCGGTAAACGATACGGTCTGCGCGCATGGCTTCAGCCACGACAGCCATCTGGCCCAATGTCGCCAGGTTGCTTGAACGAAACAGCAAGGCATTCAAGGCTTGCCAACCGGTCACGGCGATGGCGAAGCTGAGGATCAGCACCAGGCCAAATCCCAGGGCGAGCTTGAGGTGGACGCTGGCGTTGGCCAGCAAGCGGGTGAGCGGAGAAAACATGGTGGGCCTCCGAATCCGAAAAAGCGTTTCGCAACAGAGGAAACGCTAATTCGATTCGGAGTATTGCTGGGCTGATAACTGCGTAGGAAATTTCACAAACTATTGGTTAGATGCGGAAACGCCCGACCAGTGTTTGCAGATAAATACCCAGGCGTGCCAGTTCGGCGCTGGATGCGGCGGTCTCTTCGCTGGCCGACGAGGTTTGTTCCGACACATCGCGCACGTTCAACACACTGCGGTTGATTTCTTCGGCCACTGCACTTTGCTGCTCGGCGGCGGTGGCGATCTGCGAGTTCATCGCCTGGATAGTCGAGACCGTACGAGTGATGCTCGCCAAGGCGCTACCGGCCCGGCGGGTCAATTCGACGCTGCTGTCGGTGAGGCCACGGCTGTTGTCCATGATGGTTGCCACCTGCTGCGTGCCGTTTTGCAGGCCGACGATCAGCTCCTCGATCTCTTCCGTGGACTTCTGCGTGCGCTGGGCCAAGCTACGCACCTCGTCGGCCACTACCGCGAAGCCACGCCCGGCTTCACCGGCACGCGCAGCTTCAATCGCGGCGTTGAGGGCCAGCAGGTTGGTTTGCTGGGCCACGGACTTGATCACGTCGAGCACGCTGCCGATCTTGTCGCTTTCGCGTTTCAGATCGCCCATGGCCACGGTGGAGTTACCCACTTCGGTGGCCAGGCGTTCGATCTGGGCGATGGCTTCGCCGACCACTTTGTCGCCTTCACGGGCCTGCTGGTCAGCGGCCACGGCGGCCTCGGAGGCTTCCTCGGCGTTGCGCGCAACTTCCTGCACGGTAGCGGCCATCTCGTTCATGGCGGTGGCCACCTGGTCGGTCTCGACCTTCTGGCTGTTGACCCCGGCACTGGTCTGTTCGGTCACGGCCGACAGTTGTTCGGCGGCGCTGGCGATCTGGGTGACGCCATCGCTGATACCACCGATCAGCTCACGCAGGCCGACGGTCATGCTTTGCATGGCGCGTTGCAGTTGGCCCAGTTCGTCCTGGCGCAAGGACGTCAGGTTGTGGCTCAGGTCGCCCGAGGCCACGCGTTCGGCCACCTGGAGCGTCTGGTTCAGCGGAATGATGATCTGGCGGGTGATGGCCCAGGCGGCGACCAGGCCAAAGATCAGCGCCAGTAACGTGGCCAGCAGCAGGAAGTTCTTGGCTTGCGCGGCGTCGGTGTCGCGCACCACGGTCTGCGAGACAGTGAGTTTCTCACTGTGGCCGAGCAGGGTATCGCCCTCGGCGGTCATGTTCTTCAGGGCTGCGGCGCTGGCAACCTGAGAGTCGCGATACTGGCTGACGGCGTCGCGGTAAGCTTGCAACGACACGCTGGCTTCCTGCAGGTTGGCCTGGTACTGCGCCGGCAGTTGCCCTTGGAGTTCGGTGATTTTCTTCAGGGCATTGTCGATGGCATCCAGGGCCGGTTGCTCGGCCTCGACTTTGCCGCTGTAGGTGTAGCCGCGTACTTGGAAGCGCGATTGCTGGATCAGTTTGCTCAGGTCGACCACGCTATTGAACTGCGTGACGCTGTCGCCTTGCAGCAGGGACTTCTCGACTTCATTGATCTTGGCCACGGCGTTGTCGGCGGTGTCGCCAAGCTTGCTGCGCGCACCTTCACGCTTGAGCCCGGCCTGGACCATGGCGCCGAAGGCCTTTTTGTATCGACCCAAGGCCTCCTGTTGCTGCTCCACCAGGGCCTTGTCAGCGGGTTGCTCGATCAGCTCGGCGGCTTTTTTCAGGCCAGTGTCCAACTGAGCGATCAGGCCGTTGACCGCGTCCGTGCCTTGTTCGCCGCGACGCATTTCGAAGTCCAGGCGTGCCAGGCGCAGGTCTTTGGTCAGCCCGTTGAGGCTGGAGATAAAGCCCAGCTTGTCGCCCCGACTGATCACATCGCCCAGGCCGGTCCAGCCGGTGAAGGTGATCATTAATGTCAGCAGCAATACCAGGCCGAAGCCCACGCCGAGTTTGGTTTTGACGCTGACATTCCCCAGTTTTTCGGCTAACCAACGATACATGCTGCGAACTCCCCTGGAACAAGGCTTGGACTTATTCAGGGGTTATCGGCAGGTTGGTAACATTCTGTAGTGGCCGGCTTGCCTGCGATGGCGCCCCGACAGCCAACCACTATCTTCCTGACACCCCGCGATCCAACTGTGGGAGCGGGCTTGCCCGCGAAGGCGGCCTGACAACCAACCACCATCTAACTCTCACCCCGCGATCCAAAAATGTGGGAGCGGGCTTGCCCGCGAAGGCGCCCCGACAGCCAACCACTCTCTTCCTGACACCCCGCGATCCAACTGTGGGAGCGGGCTTGCCCGCGAAGACGGCCTGACAGCCAACCTGGAGGTTGGATCAGACCGGGTACATATCCGTTATTGAGGCAACGGCTGCTATGGGTTCCGCCCTTACGGCGGGTCACTTTTGGAAAAGAGCCCGGAATGCCGGCCCAGCCAAAAGTCACCAAAAAGGCTCTTGCCCCAACACTCGGCACCTCGCCTAGGCTCGGTGTGCCCGTAATCCGACAGTGATTTGGGGGGCCGCCGCCACGCGCCCTCCATGGCGCGGGGCGGCTAAACCGGCATCCCTGCCGGTTTACCCCCCAAATCCCTGTCGAATTCCGGCCAGCGTGTTTGATGGGGCGCCTGAGATCAGGATCAAGAGCAAGAGCGGCTCGCTTCGCATCGTGGTTAGGGGGTGACAGCGTTGTGTAGATACCTGTGCTTAACGCCGGCTCCTGCAGGGGAGGTGGTGTTAGAACAGTCTCGCGAGCAGGGCGGTGACGGCGGTTTCGACGCGCAGGATGCGTGCACCGAGCTGCACGGGCTGTAATCCGGCTTTGGCCAGCAGGTCGACTTCGTAGGGGATCCAGCCGCCTTCCGGGCCGATTGCCAGTGTCACTGGCTCCTCCAGCCCACGTGGGCACGCGGGGTAATCGCCCGGGTGGCCGACCAGGCCCAGGGTGCCTTCGGTCATGGCCGGCAGGCGGTCTTCGACGAACGGTTTGAAGCGTTTTTCGATGACGATCTCGGGCAGAACCGTGTCCCGCGCTTGTTCAAGGCCGAGGATCAGTTGCTCGCGAATCGCCTCGGGCTCCAGGAACGGGGTTTGCCAGAAGCTCTTTTCGACCCGGTAGCTGTTGACCAGTACGACCTTGGGCACACCCATGGCGGCCACAGTCTGCAGCACCCGACGCAGCATTTTCGGGCGCGGCAGGGCCAGTAGCAGCGTCAGCGGCAGCTTGGCGGGCGGGGGCTGGTCGAAACTCACCTGCAGTTCGGCTTCACGGGCTTCCAGGCGCACGAGTTGCGCATTGCCCATCAACCCGCCGATGCGGCCGACGCGCAGGCTGTCGCCGACGGCCGCGCGGTGGACTTCCTGCATGTGCACCAGGCGCCTATCGCGCAGCACCACGCGGTCGGCCGCGATAAAGTCGGCCTCTTCCAGCAGCAGCAGGTTCACGGCTGGGTCGCTGGCGGCTGGTCGTCGTCGGGCTGGTCATCCGGGTGTTCGCCGCGCTTGCTGATCAAGCCGCTGAACAGGATGCCAATCTCGAACAGCATCCACATCGGCACAGCCAGCAATGTCTGGGAGAAGATGTCCGGCGGCGTGAGGATCATGCCGACCACGAAGCAGCCGATGATCACGTACGGACGGATTTTCTTCAGGTACTTCACGTCGACCACGCCGATCCATACCAGCAGTACCACGGCCACCGGGATCTCGAAGGCAACGCCAAAGGCGAAGAACAGCGTCATCACGAAGTCGAGGTAGCTGGTGATGTCCGTCATCATTTCCACCCCGGCCGGGGTGGCGGCGGCGAAGAACTTGAAGATCAGCGGGAACACCAGGAAGTAGGCGAACGCCATGCCGGTGTAGAACAGCAGGATGCTTGACACCAGCAACGGCACGGCGATGCGCTTCTCATGCTTGTACAGGCCCGGTGCGATAAAGCCCCATATCTGGTGCAGGATCACCGGGATCGCCAGGAACAGCGAGACCATCATGGTCAGCTTCAACGGCGTGAGGAAGGGCGATGACACATCGGTGGCGATCATCGTCGCGCCCGCTGGCAGATACTGGCGCAGTGGCGTCGAGACGAACGTATAGATCTGCTGGGTGAAGGCAAACAACCCGGCAAAGATGATGAAGATGGCCGCTACGCAACGCAGCAGGCGGGTACGCAGCTCGGTGAGGTGCGAGACCAGTGGCATATGCTGGTCGTTTTCCGGTTTATCAGCGCTCATGGGGCTCGCGGCGGCAATGTAGGGTCATGGGGCGCGGGCGACGCGGCAGGCGTCGGCGCAGGCTCGGTTGGCGCGGTTGGTGCCACGGGTGCTGCTTCAGTCGCGCCAGGCACGGTGCTGTTGTCGGCCACAGGCGCCGCCGGCTTGGCGGGCTCCTGCACGGGCGACAGGATCTTCCGTGCTTCCTGCTCCAACGACAGAATGTGTTCGTTGTGCAGTTGCCGGCGGATCTCGTCGGCACCGATTTCCCGTTCAACTTCCTGTTTGATGGCGTTGAAACTGCGTTTCAGGCGCCCGATCCATAGGCCGGCCGTGCGCGCGGCACCGGGCAGGCGTTCCGGCCCCAGTACCAGCAGGGCCACAAGGCCGACGAGGAGCAGTTCAGAGAAGCTGATACCAAACATTAGTCAGTGCTCACGAGTCTTTGCGGGTCGGCTCTTCGACTTTCTCAGCCTGTACGTCGAAGGTACGACGCTCGGTGATCGGCTGGGTGGCCTGGGGGTGCACAGGCTGCGCCGGCGGTACCGGGTTGGCGGCAGGTTCGGCGGGCTTTTCATCGTCGTTCATGGCTTTGCGGAAGCCCTTGATCGATTCGCCCACGTCAGTGCCCAGGTTCTTGAGTTTCTTGGTGCCGAACACCAGTACCACCACCACCAGAATGACGATCCAGTGTTTCCAGTCAAAAATGCCCATGCTGCAAATCCTCTAGTCTTAGTTATTCAGGCGGACGGGCGCGAGGCCTTCTCGGCATGCCCGGACAAGCCGAAGCGACGGTCCAGTTCATCCAGCACTGCCTGCGGATGCTGCCCCAGTTGGGCGAGCATGACCAGGCTATGGAACCATAGGTCGGCGGTTTCGTA
>Ga0308169_10005068_pt1 | contig 12116 bp, 10 predicted proteins | sample PhyBR1_2_FD_202139 | JGI IMG/M metagenome (GOLD analysis project Ga0308169, IMG submission 202139) | Phyllosphere microbial communities from UC Gill Tract Community Farm, Albany, California, United States - DLSLSB.R1 | ecosystem: Host-associated > Plants > Phyllosphere > Unclassified | place... | reverse complement strand
GCGCCTCCCCACGTCCTCCGACTCTCCGGGCTCCGTGATCTCGACCGTGCCGCCGTCGAGCAGCGCCGCGCGCAGCGACCGCAGATGCACGTCGTCGACCGCGGGCCCCGGACCGAGATGCACGGCGGTGGCCCCGCCGTAGTAGCCGCGGATCCCGAGGCTCCACAGCCAGTTGAGGATGTTGGTGTTGTCGCTGTAGCCGAGGAACGGCTTCGGGTCGGCCTGGGCGAGCGCGGCGTCGACGTGCGGCACCACCAGGATCTGGTCGTCCCCGCCGATCGTCGCCAGGATCGCCCGGATGCTCGGGGCGGCGAAGGCCGCGTTCACATCGGCGGCCCGGGCTTCAGGACTCGCATCGAGCTGCCGCGTGGTCGGATACTCGACCGGGATCAGTCCGGTCAGCTGCTCGAGTCGGCTGAGCGCCTGCTCGTGGAGCTCGGGCGCGACCGCGGGCGCGGCGAAGGCGGGCGACAGGACGGCGACGCGGTCGCCGGGCACGGGTTTCGATGCGGACAGCATCGGCCCAGTCTCGCATCCTGAGCACGGAGATGAACGTCAATGCATGTTGACAACGGGTCGATCGTCAACAAGTATTGACGCAGGAGGTTCCCCATGACCATGAAGACCGCCATCGCACAGGATGACGCCGGCGAGCCGCTCTCGGAGCTCCACCGCCTCGCCGCTCTGCGCAGCGAGCTGGCCAGGGCCGAGGAGACACAGGTGCGACGGGCGCGCAATCTCGGCTATTCCTGGCAGGCGATCGCGAGCTCCCTCGGCGTCTCGAAGCAGGCGGCGCACCGCCGTTTCGGCAGGCACTGACACTCATACAGCCCATCCACAGGATCCGCCCGCACACGAAGTACGGTCGAACTACCCCCTTTCAGAACGAGGTCCCGCATGTCCAGCACGGCGACATCACGCCGACGCGGACGCGGCGCGCACTACGACGGCCCGCGCGCCACTTTCCGCCAGCTCCTCCCCTTCCTCTTCGAGCACAGGCGCACGCTCATCGTCGTCGCTGTGCTCAGCGTCTTCGGGGCGGCCACCTCGCTCGCGCAACCGCTGCTGGTCGGGCAGCTCATCGAAGCCGTGCAGTCCGATCAGGGCCTCGGGATCCTGGTGTGGGTCCTCGTCGGTCTCGTGATCGTGTCGTCGATCATCTCCGGCTACCAGCACTATCTGCTGCAGCGCACCGGCACCGCGGTCGTGTACTCGAGCCGTCGCAAGCTGATCTCGCGCATCCTTCACCTGCCCATCAGCGAGTTCGACGCCCGCCGGACCGGAGACCTCGTCTCGCGCGTGGGCACCGACACGACACTGCTCTACGCCGTGCTCACCCAGGGACTGGCGGATGCCGTCGGCAGCGCGATCCTCTTCCTCGGCGCGCTGATCGCCATGCTCGTGATCGACCCGGTCCTGCTGCTGCTCATCGTCGTCGTGATCGGAGCCTCGGTCGTCGTCGTCACGGCGCTCAGCGGCCGCATCCGCACCGCGTCCACCGCTCAGCAGGAGAAGGTCGGCGAACTCGCCTCCGGGGTCGAGCGCGCCGTCGGCTCGATCCGCACCGTGCGCGCCTCGGGAGCCACCGAGCGCGAGACCGAGACCGTGTCGGCGCTCGCCTCGGAGGCCTACGGCATCGGGGTGCGGATCGCCAAGATCTCGTCGCTCGTGGTCCCCATCGCCGGAGTCGCACTGCAGGTGTCGCTCCTGGTGGTGCTGGGCGTCGGCGGCTTCCGGGTCGCGGCCGGCACGATCACGATCGCCTCGCTGATCACGTTCATCCTGTTCCTGTTCATGCTCGTGATGCCGCTCGCCACCACCTTCGGGGCGATCACCTCGGTGAACCAGGCACTCGGCGCCCTCGGCCGCATCCAGGAGGTGCTGAACCTGCCGACGGAGACCCAGCACGACGCCGAGATCGCCGCATCCGTCCCCCGCGATGTGGCAGACCCCCTCGCTCCGGCGATCGAGTTCCGTGACGTGCGCTTCCGCTATCCCGAGAACGTGGTCGCCGCTCGCCTCGCCGCCGCGAAGGAGGCGCAGACGCTTCTGGCCGACGCGCACCTCGAACCGACCGACGACTCGGCCGCCGTGGCGGAGCGCGAGGTGCTGCGCGGCGTCTCGTTCGCGGTGCCCCGAGGTGCGCGCGTCGCGCTCGTCGGGCCCAGCGGTGCCGGCAAGAGCACGATCCTCTCGCTCGTGGAGCGCTTCTACGACCCGACAGGCGGTTCGATCCGCCTCTACGGCCACGACTCGCGCACCTACCCGCGCGACGAGCTGCGCGCGCAGTTCGGCTACGTCGAGCAGGACGCCCCCACTCTCGCCGGCACGCTCGGCGACAACCTGCGTCTCGCCTCGCCGGATGCCTCGGATGCGGCCTGCGAACAGGTGCTGCGCGCGGTGAACCTGGGCGACGTGCTCGATCGCGATCCGCTGCGTCTCGATGCCCCCGTCGGCGAAGACGGCGTGATGCTCTCAGGAGGAGAACGCCAGCGCCTCGCGATCGCTCGCGCGCTGCTCACCGACGCACCGATCCTGCTGCTCGACGAGTCGACCTCGTCGCTCGACGGCGTGAACGAGCAGCGCATGCGCGAGGCCATCGACGCGGTCTCGACCGATCGCACCCTCATCGTGATCGCTCATCGACTGTCGACCGTCGTCGACAGCGATCTCATCGTCGTGCTGCAGGACGGCGCAGTGGTCGGTCAGGGCACTCACGCCGAGCTGATCGAGTCGACGCCGCTCTATCGCGACCTGGCTCGGCACCAGCTGCTCGCCTGAGCGTCGCGGCAGGGGCGCACGCGGTCAGCGCGGGAGAAGTACGCGAAGGCGGGATGCCGGAGACCACTCAGCCATGGGTTCGTCTCTGACGTCCCGCCTTCGCGGGTCTGGGGCCACGGGGGCCGTGGAGCGCCGGCTCCCCCGAACCGGCGCCCGGTCTGTCACGCCTTGTCGAGGCGGTAGCGCAGCGAGGCGAGCTCGGCCCGGAGGGCGGCGGGGACCTTGTCGCCGAAGGTGTCGTAGAACTCCTCGGTGAGGTCGGCCTCGGTCTTCCAGGCGTCGGTGTCGATCGAGAAGAGCTCCTCGAGGTCGGCCTCGGGCACGTCGATGCCGTCGAGATTGAGGTCCTCGATCAGCGGCAGGCGACCGATCGGGCTGTCGACCGTCGAGACCTCGCCGGAGACGCGACGGATGATCCAGTCGACGACTCGCGAGTTGTCGCCGAATCCGGGCCACAGGAAGCGGCCGTCCGCGCCACGACGGAACCAGTTCACCTGGAAGATGCGCGGTGCGCGGTCGAACCGGAGACCACGGCCGACCTTCAGCCAGTGACCGAAGTAGTCGGCCATGTTGTAGCCGCAGAACGGGAGCATGGCGAACGGATCGCGACGCAGCTCGCCGACCTTGCCCTCCGCAGCCGCGGTGCGCTCGGACGAGATGTTGGAGCCGAGGAACACGCCGTGGGTCCAGTCGGTGGCCTCGACGACGAGCGGCACATTGGTCGCCCGACGTCCGCCGAAGAGGATCACGTCAAGCGGCACCGCCTCCTCCCAGTCCTCCGAGATCTGCGGGCACTGCGCGGCCGAGACCGTGAAGCGCGAGTTCGGATGCGCGGCGGGGCGGCCGGAGTCCGGCGTCCAGTCGTTGCCCTCCCAGTCCGTGAGGTGGGCGGGCGCCTGATCGGTCAGACCCTCCCACCAGACGTCTCCGTCGGGGCGGAGTGCGACGTTCGTGAAGATCGTGTTGCCCCAGAGGGTCTCGACCGCCGTGACGTTCGTCGACTCGCCCGTGCCCGGCGCGACGCCGAAGAACCCGGCTTCCGGGTTGATCGCCCAGAGGCGGCCGTCTTCACCGGGGCGGATCCACGCGATGTCGTCGCCGAGCGTCTCGACGCGCCATCCCGGGATGGTCGGGCGCAGCATCGCGAGGTTCGTCTTGCCGCACGCGGAGGGGAACGCCGCAGCCACGTGGTACGCCTTGCCCGTGGGATCGATCACCCGGATGAGCAGCATGTGCTCGGCGAGCCAGCCCTCGTCGCGGGCGATGACCGAGGCGATGCGCAGGGCGAAGCACTTCTTCGCGAGGATCGCGTTGCCGCCGTAGCCCGAGCCGAAGGAGTAGACCTCGAGCGTCTCGGGGAAGTGCACGATGTACTTGTCGTCGTTGCAGGGCCACTCGACGTCGGGCTCTCCCGCAGCGAGCGGCGCGCCGACGGAGTGCACGGTCTTGACCCACGGAGCGCCGTCGGCGATCTGGCGGGTGACCGCATCGCCGACGCGCGTCATGATGCCGATCGACGCGACAGCGTAGGCGCTGTCGGTGACCTGGACGCCGATGTGCGAGAGCGGTCCCCCGACGGGCCCCATCGAGAAGGGCACGACGAACATCGTGCGGCCTCGCATGGATCCCTCGAAGATCTCGGTCATCTTCTCGCGCATCTGCGCAGGAGGAGCCCAGTTGTTGGTCGGGCCGGCATCCTCTTCACTCTCGGACGAGATGTAGGTGCGGCCCTCCGTGCGTGCGACGTCGCTGGGGTGCGAGCGGGCGAGGTACGAGCCGGGACGCCACTCGGGGTTCAGCTTGATCAGCTTGCCCTCGTCGACGAGCCCGCGCAGCAGCCAGTCGTTCTCGGCACGCGAGCCGTCGACCCAGTGGATCGAGGCCGGCTGCGTGAGCGCCGCGATCTCATCGACCCAGGCGGCGAGCTCTGCCATCGCAGGGGTGTCATACGTCGGAGCCGTCCCGAAGGTGCGCACAGGTGCGACAGATGATGCTCGGGGGGTGAAGACTTCGGCGATCGCCATGACTACTCCTTTGAAGTGAGGGGCGTTTGTTCCATCTTCTTCCGGTTCGTGCACGACTTTCTGCCATTCCGGGCGATAAGAATCGCGCTTCTTTCGCTAGTATCAAGGAATGGCTCCTTCCGGCATCCACCTCGCGACCCTCGGCCACCGCATCAGACACCACCGCCTCGAGAAGGGCTTCACGCTCGATGAGCTGGGCGCACTCGTCGGCGTCGCCGGTTCGCAGCTGAGCCTGATCGAGAACGGCAAGCGCGAACCGAAGCTCTCACTGCTGCAGGCCATCGCGCTGGCGACGGGCACCGAGGTCACCGACCTCATCTCTGGCGAGCCGCCGAACCGTCGCGCCGCTCTCGAGATCGAACTCGAACGCGCCCAGGAGAGCCCGGTATTCCGGCAGCTCGGCATCGCCCCCGTGCGCGTCACGAAGGGGATGAGCGACGAGACGATCGAGTCGCTTCTGGGCCTTCACCGTGAACTCCAGCGACGCGAACGAGAGGCGATCGCCACGCCCGAAGAAGCCAGACGAGCGAACACCGAGCTGCGTCTGCGGATGCGCGAGCAGAACAACTACCTCGCGGACATCGAGAGACTCGCCGAGAAGCAGCTGCGGTCCGCCGGGCATGTGCAGGGCGCGCTGACGCACCGCACCGTGAGCATCATGGCCGACAAGCTCGGCTTCGAACTGATCTACGTCAACGATCTGCCGCACTCGACCCGCTCGGTCACCGACCTCGAGAACGGGCGCATCTACCTGCCGCCCGCATCGATCCCCGGGGGTCACGGCCTGCGGTCCATGGCGCTGCAGGCGATGGCGCACCGACTGCTCGGACACACCCCGCCCACCGACTACGCCGACTTCCTGCAGCAGCGGCTCGAGATCAACTACTTCGCCGCCGCGTGCCTGATGCCCGAGACGGCGTCCGTCGCCTTCCTGCAGCAGGCGAAGAAGGATCGCAACCTCGCGGTCGAAGACTTCCGCGACGCATTCGGCGTGACCCACGAAGCGGCCGGGATGCGCATGACGAACCTCCTCACCCAGCACCTGGGCATGTCACTGCACTTCCTCCGTGTCGACGCCACCGGTGCGATCACGAGGGTCTACGAGAACGACGACCTCCCCCTGCCGATGGACGTCACGGGCGCTGTCGAGGGCCAGCGGGTGTGCCGGAAGTTCCAGGCGCGCGCGGCGTTCACGCAGCAGAACCGCACGAACGAACACCACCAGTACACCGACACACCCTCCGGCACCTTCTGGTGCTCGACGCAGACCGGCGCCTCGACCGACGGCGAGTTCTCGATCACGGTGGGCGTTCCCTTCGACGACGCGCGCTGGTGGCGTGGGCGCGAGACCGCCGACCGCGCGGTCTCGACCTGCCCGGATGAGGCGTGCTGCCGCCGCCCCTCGGCCGACCTCACCGAACGGTGGAACGGGAAGGCCTGGCCGAGCGCCCGCGTGCACACCCACATGTTCTCGCCGCTCCCCCGTGGCGCGTTCCCCGGCGTCGATGACAACGAGGTCTACAACTTCCTCGGGCGTCACGCGAGCGAGTGATCCGCGCCGACTCGGCGACTCAGCCGTCGAGGAAGCGCGTGAACCGAGCGAGCGCTGCCCGCACCGCCTCGTCGTCGACCGGCCGCGAATCCGGCACTGAGTCGAAGAGCTCCGGCGGAGAACCGAGCGAGGCGCTCGCGTGCGTCCAGCATCCGATCACCCGGCCGTCGGCGACGAGCGTCGCCCGCACCATGCCGTTCTTGCCCGGCCCGACGAGAGCGAGATGCTCAGGGGCGCAGACATCCGTGCGGTCGGCGTAGGAGATGTAGTACTCGTCGAAGGCTCCGAGCGCCAGCACCGCCGGGGCACTCGATGACCGCCGCGGACGAGCGACGCCGATGAACATACCCTCGTCGACCTCGGCCACGCGCGCCGCCGCGTGATCCCGCGCCTCGCGCGCCTGCCCCAGCGTGAGGCCGGACCACCAGGCGAAGTCCGCGACGCCGGCCGGACCGTGCCCGTCGATGTAGCGCACGAAGAGCTCGGCGAGCGGATCGTCGGGCGCCGCATGCTCGCTGATGTGCTGCTCGACGAGCACGAAGCGCTGCTCCCGGCTCACACCATCGCGCGCGACGACCGGACCCTGGCAGATCAGCCCGTCGAGGGTGAGCTCGCTCAGCAGATGGATGCCGCGCTGCCCGGCGGGATCGATGCCGATACCGGCGAACACCTCGAACATCTCGGCCCGCGTGAGTCCTCCGTCGCGCAGACGCGGCACCGCCGCCGCCGCGACCGCGGCGACCATCGACGCATCGATCCCGAGATCGCGACGCCTGCCCGCCGCCTGCTGACGCTGCCGCGCGGCGGTCACCGAGAGCACCCAGCGCAGGTCACGCGCCGGGATGATGTGCAGCGTGCCGCGCATGGTCCACGCGCGCACCAGGTCGCCCCGGGCGAAGGCCCGGTCGACCGCGCGGAGCGGCGGCTCGCCACGGGTGCGCGAAGCCAGGACCCACCGTCCGGCGGTGAAGTCCTGGCTCTGCACCGCGAGCATGTGCGACGCGGCATCCGTCACCGTGCGCGCCGGAGCGCTGAGACGATGCGAGCGGAGCCGCTCGGCGCGCAGAGTCGCGGTCTTCATGCCCTCATCATGCCGGGCACGACCGACATCGCGCACTCACCCCTGCAGCGTCACCTCGCGACGTTCCGGCAGCACGATGGGGTGCGAGCCCGCCATGACCTCGAGCACGCGGATCACCTGGCAGGAGTAGCCGTACTCGTTGTCGTACCAGACGTACAGCACGACGTCGCGGTCGTTCGCGATGGTCGCGAGACCGTCGACGATGCCCGCGCGATGCGAGCCGACGAAGTCCGTCGAGACGACCTCGGGGCTCTCGACGTAGTCGATCTGCTGACGCAGCTTCGAGTGCAGCGAGACGCGACGCAGGTAGTCGTTCAGCTCGTCCTTGACCGCCGGACGCTCGAGGCTGAGGTGCAGCACGGCCAGCGACACATCGGGCGTCGGCACGCGGATCGCAGAGCCGGTGAGCTTGCCCTCGAGCTCGGGCAGCGCCCGCGCCACGGCCTTCGCCGCGCCCGTCTCGGTGATCACCATGTTGAGCACGGCAGACCGGCCACGACGGTCACCGCTGTGGAAGTTGTCGATCAGGTTCTGGTCGTTGGTGAACGAGTGCACCGTCTCGACGTGACCCCGCACGATGCCGTACGCCTCGTCGATCGCCTTGAGCACCGGGGTGATGGCGTTCGTGGTGCACGAGGCTGCGGTGATGATCCGGTCGTCGGGCTCGATCGTGCTGTCGTTGATGCCGTGCACGATGTTCTTCAGGGCACCCTTGCCAGGCGCCGTGAGCAGCACGCGAGCGACCCCCGCCGACTCCAGGTGGCGGCTGAGACCCGCCTCGTCGCGCCATCGTCCGGTGTTGTCGACGACGATCGCGTCGTCGATGCCGTACGCCATGTAGTCGATCGTCGAGGGGTCATCGGAGTAGATCACCTGGATGCGGGTGCCGTTCGCGATGATCTGATCGGCGTCCTCGTCGACCGAGACGGAGCCGGCGAAGCGGCCGTGCACCGAGTCGCGCAGCAGCAGCGACGCGCGCTTCACGAGGTCGTTCTCGGATCCTCGACGCACCACGATCGCGCGCAGTCGCAGACCGCTGCCACCCCCGTTGTGCGCGACGAGGATGCGGGCGAGCAGCCGCCCGATGCGCCCGAAGCCGTACAGCACGACGTCGGTGGGCGCTGCCGCGACCGCACCCATCGCCGGCGCGAGCACCTCGGCCAGGTACGCGTCGAGGGGCAGGTCACTGTCGGCGTGGCCCGCGGCGAGGCGCGCGAGGTCGAGCGACGACGCACCGGGTGCGAGTTCGTGTACCGCCTCGAGCACCCCGAGGGTCTCGTCGAGCGGGAGCTGTTCATGCCCGAGCTGGGCGACCCGATCATGGACCTCCACGATCGCCGTGGCCGAGAGCCCGAGAAGTCGGTGCCCGTGGAGGGATGTGACCACGTCGCGTTCGCGCTTGAGAGCGCCGATGAGCGGGATCATCCGCTCGGCCAGCTCTTCTCTCGCCGTCCAGTCCTCGTAGGGTGCGGCGGTTACGTTCATCTGCGTCCTTGCATGTGTGAGCGCGCCGAGGTCGCCGGCGCGCGAGATTGCCGGGTGAGCTTCGGGGGATGCGTCCAGGGTACGCGCCGCGCGGCGAGGTTCTGAAATCGCGGCCTGTCGCCCGTCGTTCACCCACACGACAGGGAATCCTGCGACCATCCGACGCGTTGTCCCCCGGGCACGCCCCGCGTCGAAAGGCTCCATATGACCGCCCCCTCCCGCCCGTCGGCGTGGCCACCGCTGCTGATCGCGATCGTCCTCGAGGTGTCGGCCACCCTGTCGCTGCGGGCCGCCGAGGGTTTCACCCATCCGCTGTGGCTGATCCCCGTCGTGATCGGCTACACCGGCTCGCTCTGGCTGCTGTCGATCGTGCTGGATCGAGGGATGCCCGTGGGTGTGGCCTACGGCATCTGGGCCGCGATCGGCGTCGTCCTCACCGCGATCATGGGCACGGTGCTCTTCGGCGAGCTTCTCGGGACGGTGCAGATCATCGGGATCGGCGCGATCGTGCTCGGTGTGCTGCTCGTCGAGCTCGGGTCGCACCCGCGCGAGGCGTCCGCGGAGGTCGGAGCATGACCTGGCTGCTCCTCGCCCTCGCGATCGCGAGCGAGGTCACCGCGACCCTCAGCCTGCGCGCGTCCGAAGGCCTCCGTCGCCGGAGGTGGATCCCCGTGATCGTCATCGGCTATCTCGCCGCGTTCACACTGCTCGGCGCGATCCTCGCCATGGGCATGCCGGTGGGCGTCGCCTACGGAGTATGGTCAGCGGCCGGCGTCGCGATCACGGCGATCCTGGGCCGAGTGATCTTCAAGGATCACTTCTCAGTCATGATGGCGATCGGCGTCGCACTGATCGCCCTGGGCGTCGTGCTGATCGAGTTCGGCGGCGCGCACTGACGTGACCTCAGAACCCCACGCACATCACGGTGACTCCCGCCGCCATCGCCCACGACTCCACCGCGAGCAGGCGGGCGGTCCGCCCCTGATGCACGGGCACGAGCACCCACTCGGAGACGACCGTCCAGAGCACCACGCCGATGACTCCGGCTATCACGAGCACCGAGAGGAGTCCGTCGAGCCCATGCCCGCCGTGGCCGCCTGACTCGACCACCGACTGCGTCGCCCCACGCCCGTCACCCGCCGACAGGCTCTCGAAAGAGCAGATCGCCATGACGAGGGAGACCAGCGCGCGGTGGCAGCAGGTCGCAGCCGCCGGGGTGCCCCGCACGCCGGCCGTGCCCAGCATCGCGGAGACGATGAGGACGAGTCCGGTCACCAGCCCGATCAGCGGATCACCGCCGCTCACTGCGATGACGAGCATCGCCGCCGCCATGATCAGCGCGCTCTGCCGCCCCTGCCACGGCACGGCCCGCCAGGCAGCCACGCACGCCGCGGCCGAGACGACGGCGGCGAGCGCCATCAGCCACGGTGCTGCGGGGAGGAGGTGGTCCACACTCGCATCATATTGATCAACTGCTCAAAATAGCGATACCCGCGGTGGATGCGTCAGGATGGGCATGTGCCCCGCGTCGTAGACCATGATGAGCGCCGCCGGCAGATCGCCGAGGCGCTGCTGGCCGTGGCCGCGCGCGACGGCCATGAGGCGGTGTCGTCTCGCGCCGTGGCCAAGGAGCTCGGTGTCGCGACAGGCTCGCTCTGGCACTACTTCGACGGGTTCGACGATGTGATCCGCGCCGCAGCGACCATCGTGACCCGGCGCACCGATGAACGGATCGCCGCGGCCACGGATGGGCTCAGTGGACTCGCACGCCTCGACGCGCTCATGCACGAAGTGCTCCCCATCGACGACCGCACGCGCATCGAGGCCTACGTCGTCGTCGGGTTCTGGGGGCGCATCGCGACTCTCGCGCCCGCGCCGAACGCAGGGGCACCCACGGTCGCGACCTGGCAGGAGGGCATCCGTGACGCCCTCGATCAGGCGATTACCGACGGCGAGCTGTCACCGTCGACTCCGACCGGCGCCGTGATGGAGCTGCTGCGCTCGATCACCTACGGGCAGCAGGTCATCGAGGTCACCGAGCCGCAGGAGGCCTCAGCGCACCTCGCGGTGTACGACAGCATCCTCGCCCCCTGGCGCAGCTGAGCACACCGCGCTCCCCTGCCGTTCGCCCGGGGCCGCCGCGTCCGGCCGGCGCCCGAGCCCCTCGGAATCCTCGTCCGTCGCTCTTGTGCGCCTCGTCGCGCCGTCGTACCATCGACCCAATCCGTTTATTGAGCGAACGCTCGAAATAGTGAGGTACGCCGATGTCCCACCCCCAGCCCGTCACCATCGACAGGATCGCCGCGCCACACCCGCTCGACCCCCTCACCGGCGAGGAGATCGCGGCGGCCCGAGCCGTGCTCGAGTCCGCCGGACTGCTCGGCGAGACCGTCCGCGTGCCGATGCTGCTGCCCGATGAGCCCACCAAGGAGGAGCTCGCCGCATGGAGGCCGGGCGCCCCCATCGATCGCCGCATCGACGCGACCCTGCTCGACACCGCGACCGGCGTCGCGAGCGAAGTCGTCGTCTCGATCACCCGCGGCGAGGTGCTGCGCGCCGAGCGGGTCCCCAACGATGCGCCACCCTACGGCCAGCCCCAGTACCTCTTCGAGGAGTACGAGCGCGCTGAGGCGATCGCGAAGGCGTCACCAGAATGGCAGGCGGCGATGACGCGGCGAGGGCTCGCCGCGCACATGGCTCTCGCGTTCTGCGGACCGCTCGCACCCGGGTACACCGGCCGCGCCGATGAGGTGGGCCGCCGGGTCATCCGCTCTCTCACCTTCCTCAAATACGACGAGCACGACTCCCCCTGGGCGCATCCCGTCGAAGGGCTGGTCGTGCACATCGACCTCACGACGAACAGCGTGATCCGCATCGACGACGAGGGCGACGTGCCGGTGCCGGCGGGCCACGGAAACTACTACCCCGAGGTGCAGGGCGCCGCGCGCACCTCGCTCAAGCCGATCGAGATCACGCAGCCGGAAGGCCCCAGCTTCGCCGTCAGCGGCTCGCTCGTCGAGTGGGAGAACTGGTCGATGCGGGTGAGCTTCAACGCCCGCGAGGGTCTCGTGCTGCACGACGTCAGGTTCGACGGACGGTCGGTGCTCAGTCGGGCGAGCGTGCCCGAGATGGTCGTGCCCTACGGCGACACCGCACCAGGGCGCTTCTGGATCAGCTACTTCGACGCCGGCGA